>Ga0187777_10001406_pt1 | contig 15594 bp, 9 predicted proteins | sample 1015_Q2_SP5_10_M_FD_132416 | JGI IMG/M metagenome (GOLD analysis project Ga0187777, IMG submission 132416) | Tropical peat soil microbial communities from peatlands in Department of Meta, Colombia - 1015_Q2_SP5_10_MG | ecosystem: Environmental > Terrestrial > Soil > Wetlands > Peat | place... | reverse complement strand
ATGCGGAGCACGCCAAGCTGTTCGATCTGCTGGTCGGCCATTTTCGGTACGTTGTAGCCGATCTTTCAACTCGCATGGACGCGACGACAAAACTGGTGTCGAACTTGTCACAGACAGTGCTGATGGTCGCGCATGCGGACGTGGCCTCCTTGTGGAGCGCAGCCCGAGTCCAGCAGTATTTGTCTGAGAACGGCAACCGGGAAAAGGTGTTGTTGGTTCTAAATCGTTTTCGCAAGATTCCAGGGTTCAGCGAAACAGATGCTGAAGCCGCCGCGGGTGTGAAGGTAGTAGCCAAGATTCCGAATCAGTATTTTGCCGTCTCAACTTCGATTGATCGCGGTGTGCCTCTGCTGCAACAGACGCACACTGACGTGGCTCGCGCTTTCACGAGCCTGGCGACGCGTCTCACGGAAAACGAACCGGATGTGAAGCGCAAAGCGTGGTCGTTGTTTAAGACCGTGTAGGCGGTGGGGGCCGCAGCGAAATTATGCCGAACTTGCAAGCTTTCGAGCGGACGGAATACCAGCAGGTTAAGGCGGACCTGCACCGCAAGATCCTTGATCGGCTGGACCTGGAGAAACTCGGGCGCACTCCCGGCGATACGGCCCGGGATGAAGTGCTGCTGCTCATCCGAAATGCGGTAAACAGCGAGGCTGTTCCGCTCAGCTTCGCCGAGCGTGAACGCCTTGCCCGTGAGATTCTCGACGAGATTTTTGGCTTGGGGCCGCTGGAGCCTCTTCTGAAGGACCCGAGTGTATCTGACATACTCGTAAACCGCTATAACCGGGTCTATATAGAACGGGCAGGAAAACTCGAGCCCACGGGCCTGAGCTTTAAGGACGATGCTCACCTGATGCAGATCATTGACCGGATCGTTTCCCGGGTCGGTCGGCGCGTGGATGAATCCTCACCGATGGTGGATGCCCGTCTCGCAGATGGGTCCCGCGTCAATGCCATTATTCCTCCTCTTGCCATCGATGGACCTTGCCTTTCGATTCGCCGTTTCGGACGCGACCCGCTCACTGCCCGGAACATGATCGAGAACAAAACGCTGACCGAATCGATGTTGGAGTTGCTCTCGGCCATGGTGAAAGGGCGACTGAACATCCTGGTATCGGGAGGTACGGGAGCCGGCAAAACAACTTTGCTCAATGTCCTTTCTGGTTATATTCCGAACTCCGAGCGCATTGTCACAATCGAAGATGCGGCGGAATTGCAATTGAAGCAGGAGCACGTGGTGCGGCTCGAGACGCGTCCTCCCAACATTGAAGGCAAAGGCGCGGTACGGCAGAGGCAACTGGTGATTAACAGTTTGCGAATGCGGCCCGATCGCATAGTGGTGGGCGAGGTGCGCGGCGAGGAAGCCTTCGACATGCTTCAGGCCATGAACACTGGTCACGAGGGCTCATTGACCACGGTACACGCGAACTCGCCGCGCGACGCACTGGCTCGTCTGGAAAGCATGTTCTCGATGGCAAACCTGAATCTGCCGGAGCGGGCGATGCGTCAGCAGATTGCGTCGGCCATTCACGGGGTCGTGCAGGTCTCACGTCTTTCCGACGGAACTCGAAAAGTCACCTCAGTTTCGGAAGTGACAGGGATGGAAGGCGACGTCGTCATGATGCAAGACATCTTCATGTTTGAGCGTCGAGGGATTGATGAGGGCGGCCGGGTGCGCGGATACTTTACCGCAACCGGAATCCGGCCGAAATTTGCCGACCGCCTGGCGACCGCGGGGTGCCGCTTGCGTCCAGCGTTGTTCGACTCGCGGATGGAGGTATAAGCGGGACATTTTATGCCGATAATTCTCGCCATCCTGATATTCGTCGCTGTCGCACTGATCGTGTTCGTGGTCGGCATGCTCCTCGACCAGCGCAGCGAGCAGGCTCGCTTGTTGCGCGAGCGGTTGGCGTCGGTGCAGAAGACGAACCAGAGGGAACCCAATGAAGAACTGGCTCTGCTGCGCGACGAGATGCTCAGCCAGATTCCTGCATTGGACAGCCTGCTGCGTCGCTCCGAGAGGATGGCGAACTTCCAAAACTTCCTCGAACAGGCGAATTTGAGAGTTCGCGCCGGGAACTTGCTGATTTATTGCGTAATCAGCGCAGTACTGGCGGGTGGTGTGGGACTCATGCTGGCGGGGTCCTTGCCCCCGGATCAGGCATTCCTTTTTGTGATGGTAGGGGCAATCGTGGGAGGGTTGATTCCTTTCTCTTATGCCTCGTACCGTCGTACGAAGCGATTCCAGAAATTTGAGGAACTGTTCCCGGACGCGATTGACACACTAGCTAGAGCGGTGCGAGCCGGACACGCCTTTACTACCGCGCTGGAACTGATCGCCAACGAAATTGCCGAACCGGTTGCGGGAGAGTTTCGGATGCTTTTCGAGGAGCAGAAGTTCGGCCTGCCGGTTCGCGACGCCCTGATGAATCTCACGGAACGCATGCCACTGGTGGACGTGAAATTTTTCGTGACCGCGGTCATGCTGCAACGCGAAACTGGCGGCAACCTGGCGGAAATCCTGGATAACTTGTCGTATGTGATCCGCGAGCGATTCAAAATCATGAGACAAGTTCGGGTTTACACGGCACAAGGGCGGCTCACCATGGCACTCCTGATGGGACTTCCTCCCGTGATCGTGGTAGTCATGCTGATGACGAGTCCGGCGTTTATTCGGCCGCTGTTCGCCGATCCGATCGGGCATACACTCATCGTGAGCGGCATCGTGCTGCAGACGTTAGGGTATTTTGTGATCCGAAAAGTAATACGGATCCAGGTGTAACGCATGGCACTGGTATTAACGATCATCATATTTTTGACGATCGCGGGGGTGGTTTTCTCGTTCGGTGCGGCAGCATATGCGCCGTCTTCGCTAATCGGCGCCCGATTGCGTGCCCTCGGCTGGCAGCGTGCGGAGCCGGTCGAGAAACCCGCGTTCAAGGAAAGGCTTGAGCAGGCGCTCGATCCTCTGAGCAAGGCCATTCCGCTTTCCCCCAGCGACGTCTCGCGGACGCGCCGGTGGTTGATTCAAGCAGGGTATCGCGAACCACGTCACCTCACGATCTACGTGGGGAGCCGATTGGCATGCGCATTCACTGCGTTGGTGGCGGTTCTTGCCAGTAGCGGACTGGATTCGCCGGTGCTGTTGGTAAGTGTCACTGCCTTTGGCTTTTTCCTGCCACGTTTCGCTCTTAAACGCAAAATCCAGGCGCGGCAACAGCGAATCAAGCTGGCGCTGCCGGATGCGCTGGATCTAACCGTTATTTGCGTTGAAGCGGGCCTGGCGCTCGATCAGGCCGTGATGCGTGTGGGCCAGGACCTGCACCATGCTCATCCCGACCTGAGCGAAGAGTTTCACTTCGTGAATCTTGAGATGCGGGCCGGCAAGCCAAGAGCCGAAGCGCTGCGGAATCTGGTTGACCGTACGGGCGTCGATGATATCCGGTCGCTGGTGGGCACGCTCATTCAGACAGACCGATTTGGGACCAGCGTGGCGCAGGCACTCCGCGTGCATTCGGATTCGCTACGGACCGAACGCAGGCAAAGGGCCGAAGAGCAGGCTGCCAAAACTACGATTAAAATGGTAATACCCTTGGTGTTGTTTGTCCTCCCCTCGATTATTTTTGTAACTCTCGGACCGGCAATAATTCAGCTCGTTCGGACACTGAAGCCGGTATCGGGGCGCTAAGAAATCAACTTTCAATAGCTATTCGGGTTTATGATTGCGTCAACGAGGTCCCCTGCATACGCGTTCAACAGGACGCGCCACGCCTACTTAGCCACTCGTCTGGCGGTTGCTGGGACACACTGGTCCCGCTTTCGGGGTTTGATGTGCACCGAGGCGTCAAGTTTCCAGGCTGGGGATGGCTTGTGGATTGTGCCATGTCGTGGGGTACACACCTTTGCCATGAATTTCCCGATCGACGTGGTTTATCTCGATTCCGATAAGTTTGTCGTACATCTGGAGGAGAACCTAAAGCCGTGGCGGCTTGCCCGAATCAAAATGCGAGCAGCGTCGGTAATCGAGTTACCAGGCGAAACACTGAAGCAGAGTGGGACGACAGTTGGGGACAAAATTGAAATTGCGGTCGATCAGGGCACGGGGAAGAGCACGGCGTGAACGATGAACTAAAACTTTTGATCGAATGGTCATCACCATGGGACGATTTTGTGACATCGATTCGGCCCGCGCTGGCGAAATCCCGCCGACCTCTGGCTGGGGAAGCAAAGTCTGGGTTGTTTCCTCACCAGGGCATGCTCACGGCATGGATCTGTGAGGCTTTGCTGCTCTTGGCTGCGATTGTGTTGCCGAGTCGATTGGCTTTCCTCGAGCCTTATCAGGCTCCGACTCTGCCTAAGTATGACGTGATCTATTTTTCAGGGGATGAACTGCCACAAACAGAGGATCTGGGAGGCGCCAAAGTGGGCCGGACGGGGCGCGCCGGTGGGCAGGAGGCGTTCCATCGTACTCAGGTGATCCGTGTATCGCGCGGCGACTTGCTGCGCGAGAAAGTCGTCGATGCTCCACGCCTTAATTTGCCACAGGTAAATTCCGCGGTGGCTAATCTCCTGGCTTATAACCCAATGCCCGGGCCGCCTCCGGCAGAGGGTTTGAGACCAACATTACACGCTCCTAAGCTGCCGGACGTTGCCGTTGCGCCCACGCCAAATGTACGTCGTGACAAGATGCTTGTGGCACCCGCTCTGGAGACGGCGGTGGCGCCAACTCCCGATGTCCGGCGCGATAGGCTGCGCGCTGCGCCTTCGATCAGCGCGATGGTAGTTCCACCAAGTCCCAGCGGAATTCAGCGCGATGTTCCTGCGCCTCACATTCCCGGGTCACAGGTCATGACGGTAGTTCCACCTCCGGTTTCTGCGCCAGAGCAGATGAATTCCCATGGGCAATTAACGTTGCCTGCGCCCAGCATCGTTTCACCCCCACCGAGTCAGGTGGAGCGTGATGCAGCGCTGCGCGGACCAGGATTTGGACCGGGAGAATTGCAAAAGCAGGTGGTGCCGCCTCCTGTGCAAGTGGGCAATAGTTCGTCGAGACAATACTCCAGCGGAATGGGCGACCCAAACGTCGTGCCGCCCCCGGTTCAATTGAACGGTGCGGCCACAGCACGCACCACGATGGCGATGATGGGTAACCCCAACGTGGTAGATCCTCCCGTCCAGACGAGCGGCGTAGGCAGCGGTCGTTCTACAGTTGCGCATTTCGATGCAACGAAGGTGGTGCCGCCTCCGGTACAGGTCGACGGAAGTTCGAGTCGGCGTTCTGAAAGTGGCAGCATCGGTCGCGACACGTCGATCGTGCCCCCTCCGCCTTCTGTCCCAACCGCCGTCGCGTCTGGATTGGGTCACGGAACGCGAGGCTCCGGGTTAGGCGGGTCGTTGGATGCGGGATCGGTAGTAGCGCCACCGAGCCACGCCGGCGGTAGCGGCAATGGCACGGGTGTCGTGCTCTCGAGCCGGCCAGGAACGACCGTCGCAAAGCCAGGGAGCGCCGGTGCCGGCGCGTTGGCGCTTTCTCCGTCCGGAGGAGTTACTCCAGGATTAGGCGGACCGGGAGGGGGGGGTGATATTGCCCGCGGCACCGGGACAGGAGCGGCATTGGCCGGTCAAGGCCCCGGAGCTTCGAATGCGGGCGGTGGTACAGGTGCAGACACGATTGCTCACAATGGGATCTCTCCATATCCGGGATCAGGAGGGGCGGGAACCGGATCGGTGAGCAGGCCGGCCATGCCGGGAGTATCTGTACATGGCGGCAGCAACGTCATCACACTTCCGAGCTTTGGCGCCGATGGCAACCCGACCTCGTTGGGAAGGTCCTCGAAACTCAAGAGCCGTGAGGGACCACAGGTTACGATCGAGGGGAGTTCGCGTTCCGGCGGAGCTTTCAATCTCTACGGCGAACTCAAAGGAGACAAGGTCTATACGATTTACATCGACACTTCGCTCGGCCCGGCAGTCATGGAATACGCAGACCCGACTTCCGCGAACCATCCCTACGCGGAGGACCTGGTGGCCCCACAACCGATGCGGGCTGATTTGCCGCCCAACCTGAAGATGTCTCGCATGGTGATCTCCTGCGTATTGGACCGCTCGGGGTTGCTCCGTAACGCCCAAGTTCTCGAAGGCAGCCGTGAGAACAGCAACAAAATTTTAGCGGCCTTGTCCAGCTGGAAATTTCGTCCGGTATTTCGCGGCGATCAACCGATTGAAGTGACTGCCATTTTAGGGTTCCACATCGACACGCGTTAGCCGATGCTCAGCCGTTCACACGAAGCCTTCACTGGGGACTTTTAACCCAAGCCTATTTTCCATCCTTGACAGTACCCGTACTCTGTGTCCAGAATTCGCCTGCACTTCGGGGTCGCAGTAGCGGTTTTGGGGTCCTTCGAAACCTTTCTCACAACTTATTTCGATCACCTTTCGATGCAGTTAGCGTTTCCGCTAGCCCAAAGGAGGAAAACTGTGCGTAGCAGACGTATGTTTTCAGGCGCATTCGCACTCATCTTGATAGCGAGCCTGTGCGGTTTGGTCGCTCCGGCATTATCCCAGAAAGTTAACGTGCAGGTTTCACACGCTAATGTACGGAGCCTCGGCCATGGATTGATTCAGCGGTCCGGTCCTGCTGGTGCTGGAACTTCCTCGCTTCAGAGTTCCGCTACAACCAGCAAACAATCTTCGCTCGTAACAATGCACCCCGTGGCGCATCACTGGGGAAGAGTTCTAGCCGGCAAGAAACTCGCAGCGGCGGCGACATTAGGTCTACCTACAGTTAGCCCTTCCCCAATTACCGGCCCTGACAAGGGGTTCAGCGGCTTTGCCGCCCTGACTGGAGCGGAACAAGCCTCGGTTTCAGGCGGCGACCTCGAACCACCGGACCAAGGACTGTGTACGAATGGGAAGGTCGTAATAGAGGCGATCAACGTGGCGGCATCGGTCTACGATGCAAAGACACATGCCGTACTGGCCGGGCCGATTTATTTGAATAACTTCTTCGGGGTCGATCCGGCGGACTTCACCTCTGATCCGAGATGTTATTACGATCCGGCCACGGAGCGCTGGTTTGTCACAATGACCGACCTCGGCGGCCCAAACAATCCGAACACAGATCTTCTACTCGCTGTCAGCCAGACTAGCGATCCCACAGCGGGTTTCAACCTCTACGCCATCAACACCATTAACGATGGCTTTTTCGGTGTATGTCCCTGTTTCGGGGATCAGCCGCTAATTGGGGCGGATGACAATGGATTCTACATCTCGACCAACTCCTATGGCGCCACCTTCTTTGGAGGGGCGCAGATCTACGCGCTGTCGAAATTTGATCTCGTGCTGGGTTTGGTGCCGTTTGGTTTCCACATTACACCGCTACCTTCGCCAGGGGGACTTCCGGATCCGTTCAGTTTGCAACCGGCAACATCGCCAGACGGGCACGGTTCGTCTGCGAACAATGGGACCGAATATTTTGTTAGCTCGTACGACATTTCTTCGGTAGCGAATAACAAAGTATCTGTCTGGGCCATGACCAATACCGATACGTTGAACTCTGCGCCAGGAATGCCGGGTTTCACGACTGTCGCGGTCAAAACAGAGACCTACGTGTTGCCGGTCGTCGCCACCCAGAAGCCTGGTCCCATCCCGTTGGGTGAGAGCCTTGGCCAGCCGGAGGGAACGCTTGATCCGGACGACCAGCGCATGCAACAGGTGGTCTATGCCGGTGGTCATCTATGGTCCTCAGTTGGGACGGCTCTACAGGTCGGGCAGAACATCCTTGATGGGGCGGCCTACTTCGTCCTTACGCCCTCGTGGAGCAGCGGCGTGTTGAAGGCGTCGGTGAAACGGCAGGGGTATGTGGCCACAGCGAATGATTACCTCCTCTATCCAGCCATCGGCGTTGCAAGCAATGGAAATGGAGCAATGGTCTTCACACTGACCGGCCCCGATTACTTTCCCAGCGCAGCCTACATTCCCATTACGCTCAGCAGCGGCACCGCGGCAGACATCAGGCGCGCCGCGGCAGGTAGGGCACCTGATGACGGATTCAGTTGTTATCCACCGTTCGGTCCTCCAGGGCGATGGGGTGACTATTCGGCAGCGGTCGCCGTGGGTGACGATGATGTCTGGATTGCCACCGAGTACATCTCGAATAAACCGAGGGACACATTTACAAACTGGGGAACATTCATCGGGAAGGTGCCGCTTCCTGACAGCGACTGACCGGGGCAAAAACGTACAAAGGGTGGCTGAAGTTGTGACCACCTTCTTTAATTCGAGAATAAGCAGAGAGCTCGCAGACAGTTGTGGACTGCGGGCTCTCTTATTATTGCGTCGATTCTTGCATGTAACGCGGATCGTTGCGTGTTAGCGTTCGCGGTGGAATAGTGCGGCGGTGTCATCCTCGTGCACTGCGGTCCACTGAGGTGTAAGCCGAAGCACATTGGCCAGTGATGACCAGCGTGGGACGAGAACCCAGTCGACATTCATCCGATCGAGTTCTTCAGCGAAAGTGGGCTGAACGCGGACGATCTTCAAATAGTTCTTGATGAACTGGTCGCCATAGAGATCGTGACGATCGTCCGTGACGACCTTGGTGTTGGGATAGAGGCGATAGATCAGGTATCCGCCCCAGTAGTCGAGACTGAAAACGGGTCCGCCGATGTGCTGGGCGCTGATGAAATCGGTGGCCCGGGCGGGAAAGCGCTTTTCATCGAAATGAGCATTGATGAATTGAGCCGAGCCAAACCTTCCGTTATGCAGGCAAGGCCACACACCCCCGGCCAATACGATCACAACCCAAATATTTCCCCGCAGGCTGGTTTCAAAATTGTGCATGCGGAAACCAAAGGAGCTGACTGCCGACAGCAGTCGGCGAAGCCGTGAAGCGACGGTTACGTTGTTAACTGTTTGAACCATCGTCACTGACACCATAGGCGCGAGCACCAGCGTGATCAGCAGGGATGAGGTAGGTAGATTCCGGGTGGCGACAAGGGCACTGTACCCAGCGAACCCCAACACGAGCAGACGTGATGTGCTGGGCCTTTGCGGGGTGGTAGCCAGGCTCACGATGGCAATAGTCAGAAGAATCGCGAAACACTGCTGCGCTCCCCCGTGAAAATCCGGCGATAGGAATTCACTGATCTGGTTCATCAGGAAGCGATCGGCGAGGTATCGGTAGATGTGCACCTGAAGGTGATATCCGTACGGATTCACGAAGCTGGCAGCGATGCAAAGCGCGGTGAGCCCGGCCAGATACTGCAGCCAGCTTCGGATTTGGGGTCGCTGCTCATGATGAATCAAGTATTCGATGGCCGCTCCTACCAAGTAGATCGCCAGCAGAGCTAATCCAAGAACGAATCCGCCGTGCACGTTCGCCCAGAGAATCGTCAAGGCAGGTAACCAAAGCAGGCGTTTGTTAGATAGTCGCGTGGCCGCAGCGGAATCCAGCAGGTCGAACCAGATGACGGCGAAGAGCCACGTGAGCACGTGCGGTCGGGCAAGAAAATGAACTGCAGAGGCGCCGAGTGAGAGGACAAGCAGAAACAACGCGATGAAAAGGTTGGCGCCGTGGCGCAAGGCAAGATGCAGGGTCAGCGCAAAGGTGGCGGCGATGATAGCGGCGGTGAAGAACACCACTCCATTGAGTCCCGCGAGATGGTGAATCACCGCGATGAGCACATCGTAGAGCCATTCCCAGGCATACCACGTGTGGCCGCTCATGGTGGATGAGAAAGAATCGGTGCGGGTGATGGCGTGGGTGAGGAGCATCTGCTCGCCATTGCGAATGTGCCAGCCAATATCGGAGTCGCGAAGCAAAACGCCGCCCATCATGCCGCAGCTTAGGGCCAGCAGCAGGGCAACGAAAAGAAGGTTGGAAACGGAAGGTATGACGAATCGTTGCCATTTCGGGTGGGAAATAGAGTTCGGAAGCTGTTCCTCAGCAAGTGAAGCTTTCCGATCGGGAGCGGCGTGCGGCGTCTGCGTGGGCAATGCTCTGCTCGTCTCAGCAGAACATATTACTTCAGAAATGACACGGGCAACTCCGCGGCCCACACGCAGCCGGCTTGACGGCAGCGCCATCGGGAGTCAGACATGGTACATCAGGTAGCCGATGCCAACCCGCATGTGATGGAGGACCTGGTCAGGAAGGGTGGCGGCAATCGTCAGGCCCAAAGCGGCGTGAACTATTCCCAGAGGATAGATGTTTCTATAGCTCCGAAACATTTCGCAAAAGAACATTCCTCCGAGAAGACTCAGGAATGTTAGCAGCGGGCTAGGGAAGTGAGCGACGGCAAACAAGCCAGATGCCAACCAAACGGCTCGCCGGCTACCAAATACCGACTCCAGCCGTACATACATAAACGATTGAAGAAGGAACTCCTGCAGCAGCGCCCAGACTGCGTACTGCCAGGCTCTGTGCAAGGGCAGGGCCTGCGGCGGGCCGAAGTCCCGCGTGAGTGTTCCCATTCCTGCAATCACTAGAACAAAGAATGCTCCAAGACCGAGGATAATCCCTGCCCCCGCAAAGGGCTTGGGCAGACCAAGTTCAGCTGCCGAGTAGTTGCTTGCTAAGCTAAGTCCAAAGGTCAAGCACAAAGCCGTCAGGCTGATCGCGCTATTGAGATGCCCTTGCGGTGTCCACACGGCAACCAGGACCAATCCGAAAACAACGGCAACTTCGACTAGATTGCGGAGGTCCGTAACGCGGGCCGTTGCCGTTTCCGGCACTGGGCTGGATGATAGTGCGCTGACAAAACTTTTCGACTGGGATGCCATGGCTGGAATCTACTAACTTAAGGTTCCCGATTCTCAGAATATCAGAGAGGTGAGATGCAAAAACCAGCCATGGCGGTTCCAGAGAATCCGAGGGTGGTCATTGTGGGGGCTGGGTTCGGCGGGCTTCGTGCCGCGCGTAAGCTGGCGCACTCGCCGGTCCGAGTCATTCTGATCGACCGCAAAAACCACCACACCTTCCAACCGCTGCTTTATCAGGTGGCCACAGCTGGACTTTCTCCGGGTGAAATTGCGGCCCCCATTCGCTGGATCCTTCGGGGCCAGAAAAATATTGAGGTGCTGCTGGGCGAAGTTCTTGACTTCGACCTAGACAATCGCCGAGTGAAACTAGAGGACCTTGACATTCCATACGATTACCTGATCGTTGCCGCAGGCGCAATGCACGGGTACTTCGGTCATGACGAGTGGGAGCCGTTCGCGCCGGGCCTGAAGACGATTGAGGATGCAATCGAGATTCGACGCAGGGTCTTGCTTGCCTTTGAGTTGGCGGAGCGACAGGCGGCCGCAGGCGGCCCGGTTTTGCCGCTGAACTTTGTAATCGTAGGCGGCGGTCCGACGGGGGTGGAACTGGCAGGGACTCTGGCGGAGATCTCTCATCACGTTTTGGGCCATGAATTCCGAAGTATCGATCCAAAACGCACACGCATCATTCTGCTGGAGGGAGGTCCGCGGATTCTGCCCGCCTATGCCGAAGATCTTTCGCGCAGCGCCGAGGAGCAACTGCGACATCTGGGAGTCGAAGTGCGTACCTCGACCATGGTTACAAAAGTGGAGGCGGCTGAGGTGTGGATGGGGAATACGCCTCTTCCTGCAGCGGTGATTTTGTGGGCGGCGGGCGTGGCCACATCGCCGCTCGGAAGAAAGCTAGGCGCTCCGGTGGACCGGGCGGGGCGGGTGCTAGTGAATCCAGATTTGAGCGTACCGGGTCATCCTGAGATTTTTGTTATTGGAGATCTTGCCGCCTTCAAAGATGAACAGGGGCGTATGCTGCCGGGAGTGGCGCCAGTAGCTCTGCAGGAGGGTGCGGCAGCTGCGCGGGGTATTATTGGCGATCTTGAAGGTCAACCACGGAAGGTTTTTCATTACATCGACAAGGGTAGCCTGGCTACAATCGGAAGAAACGCAGCTGTGGCGCAGTTCGGTACGTTCCACCTGTCCGGGTTTTTGGCGTGGCTGGCGTGGCTGTTCGTGCATGTCTTTTTCCTGATCGGATTTCAAAATCGCATTATCGTGCTTTTTCAATGGGCATGGTCCTACCTGACCTATGAGCGCGGAGCAAGATTAATCACCGGTGACGAGCGGCTGCCGAGCTGGGACGAAATGAAACGCGAACAGGCATCCGGTCCAACCCAAGGCGCGGTCTGATCGCAGCTAGCATAAGAAATCACCCACATCCCGGGTTCGGATCACTTGAATTGTGAGGCGCATAGGATACAATTGCCTCGCTCATAAACGTTGCCACAACAGGCATCGTTGTACTTCACCAATGACCAGGTTGCCCGATGACCATATTCGGGCGCTCGTTGTCCGAAAGCAATGTCTTCCACGGCTGCAGTGGTGGACTTGATCGACGGCTGTCGCAATGAAAAATTTCCATTCTACGACCTGAAACCCTTTGCTTTTCCGCTTTCGCGGGATCTCCAAAACCAATGGAGATCGCGTGGCTTTGGTGACAGATTGGTGACACGTTCTTGGGCTAAGCCCATTCTGGGCAGCGGAAAGGAGAACGATTATGCGATTGAACCTGTTGAGACTGATGCTCGTCTCGGTGCTCTTAACGACAATGCCCCTGTTGGCTCAAACCTTTCGCGGCACGATTCTCGGTACCGTGACCGACGTGACGGGTGCGTGGGTGACCGGGGCAACCGTCAAGGTGAAGAACGTCGACACCGGTTTGGAACGAACCACGCAGACCAGCGCAGATGGCAGCTACGCAGAGCCCGAACTACCAATCGGCAACTACTCCGTGACCGTCACGCAGAGTGGATTTCAAACCTCCGCGACAACGGGAGTGAATGTCACAGTTGCGAGTGAGCGCCGCGTGGATGTCGTCTTGAAGCCGGGTCAGGTATCGGAACGGATTGAGGTTTCGGGTGAGCAATTGCCACAGGTGGAAACCACGAGTGACGTTCTGGGAGGCGTACTCACTCAGGACACGGTCAAGGATCTCCCCATCAACGGCCGAGATTACACCAAGCTGATCTATCTGAATCCCGGCGTAGCTGGTTCGCCGGACCAGATCACGGACTCTCCAGGATCATTCGGCGAGTTCTCGATGAACGGAGCGCGTGGACGGTCGAACAATTATCTCCTCGACGGCACCGACATGAATGATGGCTACCGGAACGATCCGGCCATCAACCAGGGAGGCGTGTTCGCCACGCCCTCGGCAATCTTGCCGATCGATGCCGTCTCCGATATGCGCGTGCTCTCCAACTTCGAACCGGAGTACGGCCGCAACGGTGGCGCTGTCGTCAACATCGTGACAAAGAGCGGAACCAATACGGTGCACGGCGGCTTCTTTGAGTATTTTCGCAATGACGCTTTAGATGCGCGGAATTACTTTGACCCCACCTCGGCCCCCAAGGCGCTGTTTCACAATAATCAGTTTGGCGGCTCCGTTGGCGGACCCATTGTCAAAGACAAGACGTTTTTCTTCCTGGACTACGAGGGTCAGCGGGAAAATGTCGGCGTGGTCAGCCTGGCGTGCGTGCCAACTCTAAGCTTCATCTCGCTGGCCAGGGGGAACGTGGCCGCGGCGGGTGGCACCGTGAGTCCGATCGGTCAAGCCTTGCTGAACTTCTGGCCGCACAATGCCGCGAACTACATTCCCGGGACCACATCCAGCGACGGTGGCTGTTTCAATGCGAGCGGGCAGTTCGCGCCCGACTACACGGCGATTGCTCCCTCATTCAACAACCTGAGCAGCCTAATCGCAAAGATTGACCATAGCTTCAGTCAAAGGAACAACGTTACCGGGCGTTACTTCTTCGGCGACAGCACGCAGCAGTTTCCGCTCGCCCTCAACGCCACTGGTGGCCAGCTTCCCGGTTTCGACACGGTGACGCCTACACGCGTCCAACTCGTGTCTCTGTCCTGGGTCCACGTCGTTTCGTCGACTAAGGTGAATGAGTTGCGCTATGGCTGGAACCGGTTCTCGGAAGGGTTTTTCCCGCAGGACCGGAACTTTGACCCAAGTTCCATTGGATTCTGTAACGTTCCATCCACGTTCAGCAACTGCCACTCTCAGGGAGCACCCATCATTCTCCTTTCGCCATCACCGATCGGAGGGGACGGGACAGCTTTCTTTTCGCAGATCGGAGCCACCTCAGGCGATCCGCGGCGACGGCACGACACCAACAATCAGCTCATCGACAGCTTCGCCTGGAAGGCGAACAAGCATGACATCAAGTTCGGGGGAGAGTACCACCGGACCAGTATCCAACAGTACTTCGACAAATATTCCCGAGGCAGGATTCGGTTCTCCGACGTGGAAAGCTTGCTGGAAATGGCGCCACAGGAATCAGCTTTTGGCTTGTTCGACTACACGGGCAACACCCTGCGTCACACGTCCCAGAACGGTGTTGGGTTTTACATCCAGGATTCCTTCCGAGCCACGCACAGGCTGACGCTGAACTACGGCCTGCGCTGGGATTACTACGCTCCGGTTGCTGAAAAGAACAACCTGTTTTCAGATTTCATTCCGACCTCGGCAACAACTGGTACCCTGGAAAGGGTCGGCCCGGGTGGCTTGTCGAGTCTCTATAAACCCGACTACAAGGACTTCTCCCCGAGGGTCAGTGCTGCCTGGGACGTGACAGGAAAATCGAAGACGGTGGTTCGCGCAGGATACGGACTGTTCTTCGACGCATTCTCCCAGGACATGATGTTGGGCCATCTACCGTATCCGACTTTCTTCGCACCTGGTCCGGCCTATAACAATATCGGTCCCGATCCGATCCAGATGGCGAACGCTAATCCCGCTGCGTTTGTCCCTAACGGAGATGCGGCAAGGAACAACGTCTACATCCCTGGCGTACCGCTCTACGGGACTCCTGGTTGCACGGTCGAGTGTGACGATTTCTCTTTCGACCGGAATATCAAGACCCCTTATATTGAGAACTACAACCTCAACTTGCAGCAGCAGTTTGGCAACAAGGTAGTGCTGCAAGTGGGTTATGTGGGATCGCAGGGACACCGGCTCTTCCGGTTTTACGACATCAACCAGCCGAACCAGGCGACAATTACGCAATGTGACTTGGGAAACCCCAACAACATTCCCGCCCTGGCATCTTGCACCGGCGGCATTCAGGACTTCTTCGTTCCGCGACCCTATGCGACTCCGGGTGTGGGTAACGGCAGTCCAGTTAACACGGCATCCGGTGCAGTCTATATCTTCCAGGAGAACTCGTGCGGGACGTCGAACTACAACTCGTTACAGACGAGTCTGCACATAAACAACTATCACGGGTTTACGTCGGTCGTGAACTACGTGTATTCGAAGTCGCTGGACAATTCCAGTGACGGCGAGGATTTCGTGGTCAACGCCGCCCAGCCCCAGGACAGCAACCGTCCGCAACTTGAATATGGGCCCTCGAACTTCAATATCCCGCACCGCCTTACCTGGATTGCAGGCTACGAACTGCCTAAGACCAGCGGCAGTTGGGGCCGATTGAAGAACGGTTGGGGCGTCGACAGCACGGTGAACTTACAGAGTGGCCAGCCATTCACACTAAACTACAACTACACTGACGATTTCAGCGGCGGCGGGGACGGCTTTGACCGGCCGGATGT
>Ga0187777_10001405_pt1 | contig 15594 bp, 25 predicted proteins | sample 1015_Q2_SP5_10_M_FD_132416 | JGI IMG/M metagenome (GOLD analysis project Ga0187777, IMG submission 132416) | Tropical peat soil microbial communities from peatlands in Department of Meta, Colombia - 1015_Q2_SP5_10_MG | ecosystem: Environmental > Terrestrial > Soil > Wetlands > Peat | place... | reverse complement strand
GAAGCTCTCGGTGGCCACCGTGTTCGTGAAACGGCAAGTGCGCTGAGATGAAGGCCCAAGAGCTGCGCAGTCGCACGTCCGAGGAGCTCGCGGAGGAGCTCTTGAAGCTCCGCAAGGAGCAGTTCGCGCTGCGCATGCAGCGCGCCACCGGCCAGACGCCCAAGCCCGATCAGTTCGGCAAGGTGCGCCGTAACATCGCGCGGCTCAAGACCGTGCTGCGGGACAAGGAACGCGCCGCGCGCGCGGGGAGCACGAAGTGAGCGCATCGAAGACGAAGAAGCCGGCGGCGAAGACCACGCGCGCGCGCAAGAAAGCCGCCCCCGCGGCCGCGAAGCGCAAGGTTCAGGAGCCGGTAGCCGAGGTCGCCGCCGCCAAGCCCGAGGAAGCGAAGGCAACTCTCGCCCCGGGCACGCGCACGCTCACCGGGCGAGTGGTCTCGAGCAAGATGCAGAAGACGATCGCGGTCGAGATCGAGCGGCTCATCAAGCACCCCGAGTACGGCAAGTTCATCCGCCGCACGACCAAGCTCCTTGCGCACGATGAGCAGGGCGCCTCGCGCGAGGGCGATCTCGTGATCATCACCCCGTGCCGCCCGCTCTCGCGCCACAAGTCCTGGCGGCTCGTGGAAGTCATCGAGAGGGCCAAGGCCGAGGTGCGCTGAGAGAGCGCGCGGAAGGCAGGTTTGCATCATGATCCAACTTCGCACAATGCTGAATGCCGCCGACAACAGCGGCGCGCGCACGCTTATGTGCATCAAGGTGCTCGGGGGCACGCGCCGCCGCTACGCCACCGTGGGCGATGTCATCAAGGTGAGCGTCAAGGACGCGATCCCGCGCGGCAAGGTGAAGAAGGGCGAGGTCTACGATGCGGTCGTGGTGCGCACGACGCGCGGGGTGCGCCGTCCCGATGGCTCGCTCATCCGCTTCGACGGCAACGCGGCGGTGCTGCTCACCAACAAGCTCGAGCCGATCGGCACGCGCATCTTTGGCCCCGTGACGCGCGAGCTGCGCAACCAGCAGTTCATGAAGATCATCTCGCTCGCGCCCGAGGTTCTCTGAGATGAAAAAGATTCGTAAGGGCGATCAGGTGATCGTGATCTCGGGGCGCGACAAGGGCCGCAAGGGCGCGGTGCTGCAGGTGCTCGCGGATGGGCGGATGCTCGTCGAGCGCGTCAATCTCGTGAAGAAGCACCAAAAGCCCAACCCGCAGGTGAACCGCCAGGGCGGCATCGTCGAGAAAGAGATGCCGCTCGCCTCCTCCAAGGTCGCGATCTTCAACGCGGCCACGAAGAAGGCCGATCGCATCGGCATCAAGACGCTCACCGACGGCAAGCGCGTGCGCTTCTTCAAATCCAACGGGGAGATGCTCGATGTCTGAGGCACCGCAGAGCGCTCCCAAGGGCAAGGCGGCGCCGGACTCTCAGGCTCCGCGCGGCGCTCCCAAAGGCAAGGCGCCCAAGGAGTCCGAAGCTCCCGGCAAGGCAGCCAAGGTGAAATCCCCGCCGCTCCCGCCGGGGCGGGCGCGGCTGCACGATTTCTACCGCGAGGCGGTCATCCCGCGCCTCAAGGGCGAGCTCAAGATCGAGAACGTGATGCAGGTTCCGCGCATCGCGAAGATCACCGTCAACATGGGTGTCGGGGAAGCGGTCGCCGACAAGAAAGTGATGGACGCGGCGGTTGCGGATCTTGCGAAGATCACGGGGCAGAAGCCGCTCGTCACCAAGTCGCGCAAGGCGATCGCCGCTTTCAAGATCCGCGCGGGGCTCCCGATCGGGGCCAAGGTGACGCTCCGCGGCCGCCGTATGTACGAGTTTCTCGATCGGCTCATCAACATCGCGATTCCGCGTATTCGCGATTTCCGCGGGCTCTCCCCGCGCGCCTTCGACGGCCAGGGCAACTACAGCCTCGGCGTCAAGGAGCAGATCATTTTCCCCGAGATCCAGTACGACCAGATCGATCAGGTGCGTGGCATGGACATCACGATCACCACGACGGCCAAGGATGACCGTCACGGCCGAGCATTGCTCGAGGCATTCAACTTCCCGTTCCGTAAGTAATCAGGAACCCTATGGCGAAGACCAGCATGGTCGAGCGCGAGAAGCGTCGCGCGAAAATTGTGAAAAAGTACGCAGCGAAGCGCGCGAAGCTCAAGGAGCTGATCAGAAGCCCGCGCAGCTCGCCCGAGGAGCGTGCGGCTGCGCAGGCGCAGCTGCAGGCGATGCCGCGCGATGCCAGCGCGAGCCGCCAGCGCAACCGCTGCGCGATCACCGGCCGCTCGCGCGGGGTGTACCGCAAGTTCGGGCTCGCGCGCGTGAAGATCCGCGAAGTCGCAAATCGCGGCGAGATCCCCGGTCTCGCCAAGGCGAGCTGGTGAGGGGCCGCGCATGAGCATGACCGATCCGATTGCCGATCTCCTCACTCGCATCCGTAACGGCCAGAGCGCGGGCAAGAGCGAAGTACACCTCGCCTCCTCGCGGCTGAAGACCGCGATCGTCAAGGTGCTGAAGGACGAGGGCTACATCTCCGACTTCCGCCTCGATGCCGATGGCGGCAAACCGCGCCTCACGATCGGGCTCAAGTACTTCGAGGGGCGTCCCGTGATCGACCGCCTCGAGCGCGTGAGCCGCCCGGGACTGCGCATTTACCGCCGAAAAGACGACCTGCCGAAGGTGCTCGGCGGCATGGGCACGGTGATCGTGTCGACGCCTAAGGGCGTCATGACGGATAAGCAGGCGCGCTCGATCGGCCAGGGCGGAGAGGTCCTGTGCATCGTCGCCTGAGGAACGCATAGAGAAGAGACGCGCATGTCGAGAATTGCCAATGCACCGGTGGAGCTGCCCCAGGGCGTGACGGCGACCATCGCCCCATCGGAAGTCACCATCAAGGGCGCCAAGGGCTCGCTCAGCCTGCCCCTCAGGGGCGGCGTCTCGGTCGTGCAGACCGAGAAGAAGCTGCAGATCAAGTTCACCGACCCCGACCTCTCGCGCATGAAGGCGGGCGCCACCCGCGCGCATCTTGCCAACATGGTGCGCGGGGTCACCAAGGGCTACGACAAGAAACTCGAGCTCGTGGGGGTGGGCTTCCGCGCGCAGGTGCAGGGGAAGACGCTCACTCTGACGCTTGGCTTCTCGCACCCCGTGAACGTGCCGATTCCCGATGGCATCAGCATCGAGACCCCGAGCCAGACCGAGATCATCATCAAGGGGATCGATCGGCAGAAAGTCGGTCAGGTGGCCGCCGAGATCCGCGGCATCCGCCCCCCCGAACCCTACAAGGGCAAGGGCGTGAGGTACGCGGGTGAGCAGATCACGCTGAAAGAGGGGAAGAAGAAGTGATTGTCACCAAGAAGGAGCGACGCCTGCGGCGCGCCGTCAAGAGCCGCGCCCATATCCGCGACCTCGCGGTGGCGCGCCTCACCGTGCATCGCACCCCGCAGCATATTTATGCGCAGGTCACCGACAGCGAGGGCGCGCGCGTCATCGCCGCCGCCTCCACCGTGCAGAAGGCGCTGCGCGAGGGGCTCAAGGCCACTGGCAACGTAGAGGCGGCGAAGGCGGTCGGCAAGGCGATCGCCGAGCGCAGCAAGGCGGCGGGGGTGAACAAGGTTGCCTTCGACCGCTCCGGGTTCAAGTTCCACGGGCGCGTGAAGGCGCTCGCCGATGCGGCCCGCGAAGCGGGCCTTGAGTTCTAGCAGGCAGCACACATATGGCAAGAGCAGAGAAGGGCCAACCCGCGGACGAGTTCATCGAGAAGCTCGTCGCCGTCAACCGTACCGCGAAGGTCGTCAAGGGCGGCCGGCAGTTCGGCTTTACCGCGCTCACCGTGGTCGGTGATACCGCGGGTCGCGTCGGCTACGGCTTCGGCAAGGCGCGCGAAGTCCCGGTGGCGATCTCGAAGGCCATGACGCAGGCGCGCAAGAACCTGATCAACGTGGCGCTGCGCAATGACTCGCTTTACTACGCGGTCACGGGCAGCCACGGCGCGACGCGTGTCTACATGCAGCCCGCCTCCGACGGCACGGGCGTGATCGCGGGCGGGGGCATGCGCGCGGTGCTCGAGTGCGCGGGGGTACGGAATGTGCTTGCGAAGAGCTACGGCTCGCGCAACCCGATCAACGTCGTGCGCGCGACCATGAACGCGCTCGCGAAAATCCGCTCGCCCGAGGAGCTCGCGGCGAAGCGCGGCAAGAGCGTCGAAGAGATCACGGGCTGAAGATGATGGCCGACGAGAAAGCACTGAAAGTGACGCTGGTGAAGAGCCTCAATGGACAGCTCAAGCACATCGCCGCGTCCGCGCGCGGGCTCGGGCTCAGGCGGTTGCACCAGAGCGTGGAAGTGGCCGACACGCGCGAGAACCGCGGGATGATCAAGACCGCGGAGCACCTGCTGCGCATCGAGCGCGGAGGGAAGGGGGCGTGATGCGACTGAACACACTGCAACCCGCGCCCGGCGCGCGCCGGGTCCGAAAGCGCGTCGGCCGCGGGGCTTCGGCCGGGCAGGGCAAGACCTGCGGCAGGGGCGTCAAGGGTCAGCGCGCGCGCAAGGGCGGCTACCACAAAGTCGGCTTCGAAGGCGGGCAGATGCCCATTCAGCGCCGCATGCCGAAGGTCGGCTTCCGCTCCGCGATCAAGCGCACCCGCGCCGAAGTGCGGCTCGGGGAGCTCGCGAAGCTCGAGGCGGCGGTGGTCGATCTCGCCGCACTCACCGCGGCCGGGATCGTGCCCGCGGGGACTGAGCGCGCCAAGGTGGTGCTCTCGGGGGAACTTAAGAAGGCGGTCACGCTCAAGGGGGTAGCGGTGACCAAAGGAGCGCGCGCGGCGATCGAGGCCGCGGGCGGTAAGGTCGAGGCCTGAGAGCTCAAGTCATGGCAGACACAGTTTTCAGTAATCCCGCGACGACGTTTTCGGAGGCGGCCCGGCTTGGGGATATCCGCAGCCGGCTCCTCTTCCTCCTCGGGGCGCTCGTCGTCTACCGCATCGGCACCTTCATCCCGGTGCCGGGCATCAACATGGCGGAAGTCGCGCGCTTCTTCAGCGACAAATCCAACACCATACTCGGCATCGTCAACATGTTCTCGGGTGGGGCGCTCTCGCGTTTCTCGATCTTCGCGATGGGAGTCATGCCTTATATCTCGGCCTCCATCATCGTGCAGATGATGTCGATGGTCGTGCCCTCGCTCATCGAGCTGCGCAAGGAAGGCGAGTCCGGGCGGCGCAAGATCACGCAGTACACCCGCTACGGCACGGTCGCGCTCGCCCTGGTGCAATCCTTCGCGGCCGCGGGCGCCCTCGCCAAGGGCGGCATGACGACGGTGAGTGGCTGGCAGTTCCTTTTCATCGCCAGCGTCACGATGACCACGGGCACGGTCTTCCTCATGTGGCTCGGCGAGCAGATTACCGAGCGCGGCGTGGGCAACGGCATCTCGATGCTGATCGTCGCCGGCATCGTGGCCGGCTTCCCCGGAGCCGTGAGCAACATGATGGAGTCGGTGAGCAACGGGGAGATGACGGGCCCGTTCGCGTTGCTGCTGATGGCACTCGTGATCCTGACGACCGGCTTCGTCGTCTTCGTCGAGCGCGCGCAGCGGCGCATTCCGGTCGATTACGCGAAACGCCAGGTGGGACGGCGCCTGTACGCGGGCCAGAGCACGCATCTGCCCTTCAAGCTCAACATGTCGGGGGTGATCCCGCCGATCTTCGCATCGAGCCTGCTCGCCTTCCCGGTGACGATCGTGAGCTTCCTCGGCACGAGCACGGAGGGGTGGTTCTCGAACGCCGCGCAGAGCGTGGCGGCGGCGCTTGGCTATGGGCAGCCGCTGCACCTCTTGTTGTATGCGCTCCTCATCATCTTCTTCTGTTTCTTCTACACGGCGCTCGTTTTCAACGCGCGCGACACCGCCGACAACCTGAAGAAATCCGGCGCCTTCGTGCGCGGCATCCGCCCAGGACAGCAGACCGCGGAGTACATCGATCAGGTGCTGACGCGGCTCACTCTTTGGGGCGCGCTCTATGTGACCGCGGTCTGCGTGCTGCCCGAGATGCTCATTTCACAGGGGGGCGTGCCGTTTCGCTTCGGCGGGACCTCGCTCCTCATCGTCGTCGTCGTGGTGATGGATTTCATGGCGCAGCTGCACGCGCACATGATGTCGCATCAGTACGGCGGACTTCTCAAGAAGGCGAACCTGCTCGGCTATGGCCGCACGGGTTCAGGTGGCTGATCCATGAAAGTACGTCCATCGGTCAAGAAGATCTGCAAGAACTGCAAGATCGTGCGCCGCCGCCGCGTGGTCTACGTCATCTGCTCGGACCCGCGGCACAAGCAGCGCCAGGGTTGAGGTAAGTTCATATGGCACGCATCGCCGGTATCAACATCCCGATGAACAAGCACATCGTCATCGGGCTCACGCATATCTATGGCGTGGGCAAATCGAGGGCCCGCACCGCGCTCGCCGCGGCGGGCGTGAATCCCGCCACCAAGGTGAAGGACCTCACCGAAGCCGAGGTGAACGCGATCCGCACGCAGATCGCCAAGTTCGCGGTCGAGGGCGACTTGCGCCGCGAAGTCTCGATGAACATCAAGCGGCTGATGGACCTCGGCTCACACCGCGGCATCCGTCACCGCCGCGGACTCCCGGTGCGCGGCCAGCGCACGCGCACCAACGCGCGCACCCGCAAGGGCCCACGCAAGCAGGCGGTGAAGCTGAACGCACCGGCCGGAAAGGTATAACGCATGGCTGAAGAGAAACCCCAGGAACGCGCTCCCGCCCCTGCCGCCCCGGCACCCGCCGCGGCACCGGCAGGAGGAGCGGCGGCAGCGGCCCCCGCCGCAGCGCCCAAGAAGCCGAAGAAGGCGCGCAAGAACGTGCTCGATGCGATCGCGCACGTTCATGCCTCATTCAACAACACGATCATCACGATCACCGATCGGCAGGGAAACACGCTCTCCTGGGCTACCGCGGGCGGCTGCGGGTTCCGCGGCTCGCGCAAGAGCACGCCCTTCGCCGCGCAGGTCGCGGCCGAGAAGGCCGGCACGGCCGCCCAGGAGCACGGCGTGAAGAACGTCGAGGTGCGCGTCGGGGGCCCGGGCCCGGGACGCGAGTCCGCGGTGCGCGCGCTCAACAACTGCGGACTCAAGATCACGAGCATCGCGGACGTGACACCCATTCCACACAACGGCTGCCGCCCGCCGAAGAAGCGCAGGGTTTAAGAGGGGACGAAACGACACTATGGCGCGTTACACCGGACCAAAGTGCAAGCTCGCGCGTCGCGAGGGCACCGATCTTTTCCTCAAGAGCGGCGTCAAGCCGCTCGAGAGCAAGTGCAAGTTCAGCGTGCCCCCGGGCGGCATCAAGGGCGAGCGGCGCACGCGGCTCTCGGACTATGGGCTGCAGCTGCGTGAGAAGCAGAAGCTGCGGCGCATGTACGGGGTGCTGGAGAGGCAATTCGGCAACTATTACGAGGAGGCGGCGCGCAAAAGCGGCGCGACGGGCGAGAATTTGCTGCGGCTCCTCGAGTGCCGGCTCGATAATGTCGTCTACCGCATGGGCTTCGCATCGACGCGCGCCGAGGCGCGCCAGCTCGTCTCCCACAAGGCGATCACCGTGAACGAGAAGCCCGTGACCATCCCCTCCTACCAGGTGAAGGCCGGGGACATCGTCCAGGTGCGCGAGAAGTCGAGGAAGCAGCTGCGCATCGCGAGCGCGCTGAATGTGGCGCAGCAGGTCGGGCTCCCCGAGTGGGTCGAGGTGAACGACAAGGAGTTCCGCGGCGTCTTCAAGTCCGCCCCCGGGCGGGACGATGTCCTACCGGACATCAACGAGAACCTCGTAGTGGAGCTTTATTCGAAGTAAGGGTTTCCAAGCGCTTGCAATGGGGACAATCGACCCCAAGTAGGCGGTTTTGCGAGGGTTTTTTCCTTCTGTCGCCGGCCTGAGTCTGCCGGCAAGGTGAGAGTGCAATGCAGGGTTCTGTAAGCGAGTTCCTGAGACCCCGCGTGGTGAAGGTGCAGCCGATCGCCCCCCGCCAGGCGCGCGTCGTCATCGAGCCGTTCGAGCGCGGCTTTGGCCATACGCTCGGCAACGCGCTGCGGCGCGTACTGCTCTCCTCCATGCCGGGGGCCGCGATCACGGAGGTCGAGATCGACGGCGTACTGCACGAGTACACGAGCATCGAGGGCGTGCAGGAGGACGTAGTCGACATTCTCCTCAATCTCAAGTCCGTGGCGCTGCGGATGCATGCGCGCGAGGGCGCTGAGTTGCGCCTCCACAAGAAGGGCCCGGGACCGGTCACCGCGGGCGATATCCAGACCGATCACGACATCGAGGTCGTGAACCCCGAGCTCGTGATCGCAAATCTCACCAAGGCGGGCGAGCTTTCCATGACGCTGCGCGTCGAGCGCGGCCGTGGCTACCGGCCCGCCGCAGCGCGCGCCGCGTTCGATGAGCAGACGCGCCCGATCGGACGGTTGCAGCTCGATGCATCCTTCTCGCCCGTGCGGCGCGTGACCTACTCGGTCGATGCGGCGCGCGTCGAGCAGCGCACCGATCTCGACAAGCTCATCATCGACATCGAGACGAACGGCACGATCGACGCCGAAGAGGCGATCCGCCGCGCCGGCAGCATCCTGAAGGACCAGCTGTCGGTGTTCGTGGATCTGCAGGGCGAGGAAGAGGCCGCGACGAAGGTCTCGGAGATGCAGTTCGATCCGATCCTGCTGCGTCCTGTCGATGAGCTTGAGCTCACCGTGCGCAGCGCAAACTGCCTCAAGGCCGAGAACATCCACTACATCGGCGATCTCGTGCAGCGCACCGAGGTGGAGCTCCTGCGCACACCGAACCTCGGCAAGAAATCGCTCACCGAGATCAAGGAAGTGCTGCAGAGCCATGGGCTCATGCTCGGCATGCGTCTCGATGGCTGGCCGCCCGCGGGGCTCAAGCACGACGAAGAGCGCGAAGTGATCTGAAGATAAGGCATGGCGCGCGGCCCGTGTTGTCGGGGCGCGCTCCTTGCCAGAAGAAGGTCTGTTCCATGCGTCACCATCTCTCCGGCCGGCAGCTCTCACGTAACAGCTCGCACCGGCACGCGCTCATGCGCAACATGTCGGTCTCGCTCCTTCGGCACGAGACGATCCGCACGACGCTGCCCAAGGCGAAGGAGCTCAGGCGCGTGGTCGAGCCGCTCATCACGCTCGCGAAGAGCGATGGAGATGCGAACCGCCGGATCGCGTTCTCGCGGCTGCGCGATGCGGAGATCGTCGAGAAGCTCTTCGCCGAGCTCGGGCCGCGCTTCAAGACGCGCCCGGGCGGCTATACGCGGATCCTGCGCATGGTGCCGCGCCCAGGCGACGCCGCTCCGATGGCGCTGATGCAGCTCGTCGAAGCCCCCGCTCCCGCGGCGATCGAGGAACCGACGCCGGACAAGAAGAAAGCGCGCGGCAAGGCGAAAGCGAAGTCCGAGGCAAAAGAGGCCAAGGCCGAGAAGAAGGCCGACGCGGCCGAGAAAGAGCCCAAGAAGCGCACCCCGCGCAAGAAGAAGGTTGCCGCCTAGCGCGGCACCCTGTCTTTTGGCGCGCGAACCCTCCACGAGTTTGCGCTGCCGAAACCCTTTCCAGTAGTCTCGCCGAGGGAGCCGGCGCGCGACCGGCAGCATGGGGAGGAAGCCCGTCGTGAGTCTCTACTCAGAATTCAAAGAATTTGCGATGAAAGGCAGCGTCATCGACCTCGCGGTCGGTGTCGTGATCGGCGCGGCGTTCGGCAAGATCGTGGCGTCACTTGTCGGCGATGTGGTGATGCCGGCGCTCTCGCCGCTCTTGGGCAGCGTCAACTTCAGCGACCTCGCGGTGCAGATCTCAACGAACGCCGCCGGCAAGCCCGTGATGCTGCGCTATGGCGCCTTTCTTCAGACGATCTTCGAGTTTCTCGTGATCGCAATCTCGATCTTCTTCGTGATCAAGGGAATCAATCAGCTCAAGCGTCCCGCGCCGGGCGCTCCACCCCCGGGACCGTCAAAGACCGAGACACTGTTGCAGGAGATCAGGGATCTGCTGTCGAGGCGGTAGTCAGCGTTTCAATAATGAGACAATCAATGGGCCTTTCGCTTAGCGCTGGCTAGGGAGCGGAAGGCATCGCGCGTGAGGTTCTCGCAACCCTCCTCCGTGATAGCGAGATCGTCCTCGATACGGATTCCGCCGAACTTCTTGAGCTGCCCGACCCGCTTCCAGTTGATGCAGCGCGCGCGCGCGTCCGCACGCGCACTCTCGAGCAGCTGCTCAATGAAATAGATTCCGGGCTCCATGGTGACGACGAACCCGTCCTCCAGATGTCGCGTCAGGCGCAGGTAGGGGTGTCCGTCGGGGCGCGAGATCTCCCCGCCCTCCGCCGAGCGCATGAAGCCCCCGACGTCGTGCACTTCGAGCCCAAGCAGATGCCCGATGCCATGGGGCAGGAAGACCCCCGTCACGCCACGTGCCAGCGCCTCCTCCGCATCGCAGCGGATGATGTCCGCATCGGCAAGGAGCTCGGCGGTGAGCTCGTGGGCTTTGAGGTGCACATCGCGCCAGTCGACCCCGGCACGCACGCTCGCGCAGAGCGTCTGCTGCAGGCGATCCATGCGAGCGATCAGCGCACGAAAGTCGCCATCCGCCCGCGAGTGGGTGCGGGTGATGTCGCTCGCATAACCCGCGAACTCTGCGCCCGCGTCGATGAGGAGCGAGTGCGACTCGCGCGGGGGCGCATGCTCGAGCACCTGGTAGTGCAGCACCGCACCGTGGGAGTTGAGCGCGATGATCGGGTTGTAGGGCAGGTCCTGCTCGCGCAATCCGCTGGCCTCGAGGAAGGCGAGCTCGATTTCGAATTCCGATGAACCGGACCTGAACGCGCGCGCCGCAGCCTGATGGCCGCGGGCGCCGAGCCGGTTCGCTTCCCGCAGGCAGGCGATTTCGTAGGGGGTCTTGGTCGCCCGCGCGTAATCGAGCCGCTGCATGAGGGGCCTGAGATTCACCGCTCCCACCCCCCAGCCCGCGAGCTCCGGGAAGACATCGCCGATGTAGGCGGCGCGCGAGAGATCGCGCGGCAGCTCCGCCCGCGCCTTGGCGCGGTCGGGGGCGGTGCGCACGTCGAAGTGCCGCACCCAGTAGCTTTTCGGGAGATCGACGCTCTTGTACCAGTAATCCCTGGGCTGATGGAGCACCAGGCGGGGGGGCGAGCCGGGCTCGAACCAGACGAAGGAATCGGGCGCATCGTTGATCGGCGCCCAGACCTTGAAGGGGGCGTTGGCCTCGAAGGGGTAGGTGCGATCGTCCTCGAAGACCGTGAGCAACGCACCCGAGTGCACGAGGAGGCCGCCGAGGCCCGACTGCGAGAGCGCCTGCGCGGTACGCGCGCAGACCGTGCTCAGATGCGACGCAAACAAAGCCTCGGGCGACGTCGCGTGCCGGCCCGATGGGCGCGCGCTGGGCATGTGTTTTCGCTCCCCCTCAATCCTTTACAACACCTGTCGTACAGGCCCGACAGCACGGCCGCGAGATTTCCAATCGTACCCGGACTTCTATAGAATTTGCGGTCCGCGCTTTGGAACGGGGCGCGGATAAACGGCCCTACCGGCCGTCAGATCAACACACAACTCTTGCTTCTCTCTTTTGGGGTAACCGATCGATGAAAACTACACTTGCTCTTAGCGCACTCGTTGCGGCGCTGATGCTGACGGCCTGCGCGAAGCAGGAATCCGCAGGCACGACGGCCGCAGCTCCTCCTGCTCCTGCTCCGGCGGCTGCGCCGGCAGCTCCGGCAGCTGACGCCGCCGCTGCCGCCACGAATGCCGCAGCGTCGGCACAGGCTGCCGGCCAGGCTGCCACGCAGGCTGCTGATGCAGCTTCCCAGGCCGCCCAGGCCGCGGGCCAGGCTGCAACAGCCGCGGGCCAGGCCGCGACGGCGCCGGCACCGAAGCAGTAAGTTCGCGCGCTTACGGCTGGAAACACGGCCCGGACGGCTCGCGCGGGCGAGCTGTCCGGGCCGCTTTCATTTGCAATGGAGCATGCAAAGCCTCGAAAGCCCAATCTTGAGCTAGGCTGTGCTTTGGGGTTCGACCAATGACCGCCGCGACCGTCAGTGTGCGTGATGCCCGGACCACTCTGGCCGACCGCCTTTGGATCCAGAGCGTCTACCGCGATTACCTCGATGATTTAAATCCCGGCACCGGGCTCTTTCCGAAGCTGCACGAGGTGGGGCATCGCGAACCCGACCTCATCGCGCACTGGTTCGGTGATCCCAACACCTTTCCGCTCGTCATCATCAAGGACACCGAGCCGGTGGGTTTCGCGCGCGTCGTGCGCAGCGCGCCGACGCCGCAAAGGCCGCAGGTCGAGTACCGGATGGCGGAATTCTTCGTATCCCGCACGCGGCGGCGGCTTGGCATCGGGCAGACGGCGGTGCAGCTCATCCTCAGCCGCTTTTCAGGTCGCTGGGAGATCCGCGAATACCTGCGCAATGCGCCCGCGGTGAGCTTCTGGCGGCGCGTCGTCGCGCGCTATACCGCCGGCGCTTACCAGGAGCGCGTCGTCAACGGCGAGCTGTTCCAGATGTTTGATTCCGGGAAGCCCCGCCAGGCACCCCCGGTGTAGCGGCCGGACAGCCACCGCAGCCCGTCTGCTTCGCGAGCGTGCGCTCGCGCAGCGTCCTTACCCAGAGCGCATCGCGCAGCGGCGCGACTCCGGCGAGTACATCGAGCGCCCGAAGGCGCACGCGCAGCGATGCGAGCCTCCAGAACGCAAAGAACGCGCACGCGGCGACGATCAGCGCGACGAGTGCCTCCTGGAAGATGAGGCTCATGCGCCGACCCCTCCGCCGCCGAAGAAGAGCGCGATCCGATAGGTGGCGAACGCGCCGAGATAGGCGAGCACGAAGAGATAGAGCGCCATGTAGATGGGATAGCGCCAGGTGTTGGTCTCGCGCTTCACCACCGCGAGCGTCGAGAGACACTGCGGCGCAAACACGTACCAGGCAAGGAGCGACAACCCGGTCGCGATGCTCCAGGTCTGCGCGATCACCGGGGTGAGCGCACCCGCCACATCGCTCGAGCCCGACATGGCGTACACCGTCCCGAGCGCGCTCACCGCGACCTCGCGCGCGGCAAGCCCCGGGACCAGCGCGATCGAGATCTGCCAGTTAAATCCGAGCGGCGCGAAGAGGTACTCGAGCGCGTGCCCGAGCATGCCGGCGACGCTGTACTGGATCGCAGGTCCTGTGGCCCCCGCGGGCGGCGCCGGGAAACTCGCGAGCGACCAGAGCAGCACCATGAGACTCAGGATGATGGTGCCGACGCGCGTGAGAAAGATGCGCGTGCGCTCCCAGAGCCCGAGTGCGAGATCGCGCACCCGTGGCAGACGGTACTCGGGGAGCTCGAGCAGGAGCGGCCGGTACTCCCCACGCATCACCGTGCGTTTGAGCACGAGCGCCACCGCGAGCGCGCTCACGACGCCCGCTATGTAGAGCCCGAAGAGGACGAGCCCGCGAAGGTTGAAGATGCCGATCGAGCGCTGCGGAATGAAAGCGCCGATCAGGAGCGCGTACACCGGCAGGCGCGCCGAGCAGGTCATGAGAGGGGCGATCATGATCGTGGCGAGCCGATCGCGCGCGGAGGGGATCGTGCGCGTCGCCATGATCCCGGGAATCGCGCAGGCGAAGCTCGAAAGCAGCGGAATGAACGCGCGCCCCGAGAGCCCGACGCGCCCCATGAGGCGATCGAGGAGGAACGCGGCACGCGGCAGATAGCCCGAGTCCTCGAGCGCCAGGATGAAGAGAAAAAGGATGAGGATCTGCGGCAGGAACACGAGGACGCTGCCCACGCCTGCGAGCACGCCATCGAGGAGGAGCCCGCGCAGCGGCCCCTCGGGCAACACGCCCGCGAGCCAGGCGGCGAGGGACTGGATGCCGATGTTGATCCAGTTCTGCGGCGCTTTCGCCCAGGCAAACACCGCCTGGAACATGAGGAAGAGAACGCCCGCGAGCAGCAGCGGACCTGCGATCGGGTTGAGCACGAGCGCATCGAGCCGCGCGAACACCCGAAGCCGCGCCGGCACCTTGTAGTGGCTGTCGGTGAGGATGCGGCGCACTTCGCGCTGCAGCGCCTCGATGTCCGCAGCCGTCGGTGCGGGCGGCGCCTCGAGCCGCGCGCGCTTGCGCGTGAGCGACTCCGGGGCGAAACCGTAGCTGTCGATGGCGTCGACGAGCTCGCGCTCCCCGCCCGCACGCACGGCGACGGTCGGCACCACGCTCACCCCGAGTGCGCGCTCAAGCGCTCCGCGATCAAGGTAGTAGCCGCGCTCGGCCGCAAGATCGCTCATATTGAGCGCGACGATCATCGGCCGGCCGAGGCGCTTCAACTCGAGCACGAGCCGCAGGTTCAGGCGCAGGTTGGTCGCATCGACGACGCAGACGAGGAGATCGGGTGGGGGTTCGGTTGCATGCCGGCCGAGCACTACGTCACGGGCGATCGCCTCATCGAGGCTCGCGGGCTCGAGGCTGTAGGCGCCCGGAAGGTCGACGACACGGAATGTGCGGCCGCTCCGTGGACCCACGAGCCGTCCTTCCTTGCGCTCGACGGTGACGCCGGGATAGTTGGCAACCTTCTGGCGGCTGCCGGTGAGGCGGTTGAAGAGTGCGGTCTTGCCGCAGTTAGGGACGCCGACGAGCGAGAGCGAGAGCTGCGGTGCGGCGAGCGCCGCAGCCGCGGGCGCGTTCATGGCCCCGATCCGCTCCGCGCGATCTCCACCCAGACGTTTTCAGCCTCGCGTCGCCGCAGCGCGAGCGTCGTGTGCCCGACGCGCACGACGAAGGGATCACGACCGGGGCGGGCCTCGGCGAGAACTTCGACTTCCTCGCCGCTCACGAAGCCGAATTCGAGCAGACGCCGCTCAATCGCCGAGAGCGCGACCGTGTGCCGGCCGACCCCCACGACGCGCGCGCTCGTGCCCGGGGAGAGCGCGGAAAGGCTCACGAAGCCCGGTTCGATCCGAAGGCCTTCAGGGGCAGCGGCAGCGTCCATGCGGGGCAGTATGGATGAGAACGGTTCGTATTTGCAATCGCATTAATACGGACTAGCCGAAATAGTCAGGCACCATCAGCCGGCTAGGCAATCTGTTAACAATCAAGCGCTTAGGGCTGCTTGAGCGGGATGCCCCACGGCATCCGCAAGAAGCAGCATGAGGTATTTACCCGTATAGGAGCCCGGGGCTGCCGCGATGTCTTCGGGCGTGCCGGTCGCGATCACTTGCCCGCCCCCCTCGCCCCCCTCGGGGCCAAGGTCAATCACCCAGTCTGAGGTCTTGATGACCTCGAGGTTGTGCTCGATGACCACGATCGTATTGCCTTCATCGCGAAGCCGATGCAGCACGGCGAGGAGCTGTTCGACGTCGTGGAAATGAAGTCCGGTGGTCGGCTCATCGAGGATGTACAGCGTCTTCCCGGTGGCGCGCTTGGCGAGCTCGCGCGAGAGCTTGACCCGCTGCGCCTCGCCCCCCGACAGCGTGGTCGAGGGCTGGCCGAGCTGGAGGTAGCCGAGGCCCACGTCCTCGAGCGTCCTGAGCGGCTGGGCGATGTCCTT
>Ga0187777_10001404_pt1 | contig 15597 bp, 15 predicted proteins | sample 1015_Q2_SP5_10_M_FD_132416 | JGI IMG/M metagenome (GOLD analysis project Ga0187777, IMG submission 132416) | Tropical peat soil microbial communities from peatlands in Department of Meta, Colombia - 1015_Q2_SP5_10_MG | ecosystem: Environmental > Terrestrial > Soil > Wetlands > Peat | place... | reverse complement strand
GTGAGGAAATCCACGATTTCGGGCTGGCTCCAATCTACCGCTCCGATGAATTTGCGGCGCACGATTCCTTTACGATCGATGATGTATGTCTCGGGGAATTTAAACGTGCCGTAAAGATTGTTCGCCTTCTGATCGGCATCGCGTACCGTCAGAAAATCGACCTTATGGTCTTTCAAGAATTTGTGGTAACCGTCATTGTCCACGTCAACGCTGACGCCAACTACGGTTATTCCCTTGTCCTTGAATCGCTCTTGTAATTGGGTCAACGATGGGATTTCTTCCACGCAGGGCGCGCACCACGTGGCCCAGAAATTCAGAACGACTACCTTTCCCTGGAAATCCCGCAGTTCCACCTTGCGATCCGCATCCTGAACGATGAAATCAGGAGCAGACGTGCCTATGCGAGGCGGACGGGAGCCACCGTAGCAACCGCTTAGGACTGCAAGACTCAGGAAGAGAACAGAAAAACCGAGGAGCCGCTGCACACAGATATAATAATGCATTCAGGCTTGGGCAGTGTCCGTGTCAGCCCCAAATCGGCCGGTTGTATCCGTCATTGTGCCCGCACGCAATGAAGAAGCGTGCCTTGCCCGCTGCCTGGAATCACTCGTGCAACAGCGGGGTATAGGCTTCGAGATCATTGTAATAGATGATGGATCGTCCGACGGCACGCGCAGAATCGCCGAGTCATTTCCCGAGGTGCGAGTGGTTGAGGCTGCCTCGTTGCCGCCGGGATGGAGCGGAAAAACTAATGCGATGCTTGCCGGCGCCCGCGCCGCAAAAGGCGAGTGGCTGTTGTTCACGGACGCAGACACGGTGCACCTACCAGGATCACTGCCCAGGGCTGTCGCAGAAGCGAAACAGCACGGGGCTGCTTTACTCTCCTATTCTCCCGAGCAGGAGGTTCATGGATTCTTGCAGAAAGCCGTGATGCCGGTGATTTTCGCAGAATTAGCAGCTTCGTACAGACCTTCACAAGTGAGTAATCCTGCATCTCCGGTCGCGGCTGCGAATGGACAATATCTACTGATTTCCCGGGAAGCATATGACGCTGTTGGGAGTCACGCTGCGATTGCCAGGAGCTTGCTTGAAGATGTTGCGCTAGCTCGGGCGGTAAAAGCTTCGGGCCGGAAAATCTTTTTCCGTTTTGGGGCAGACGCGGTGCGCACGTGTATGTACCGTAGCTTCTCTGAACTGCGAGACGGCTGGACCAAGAACTTGGCCCTGCTGTTTCCGTCGACAACCCGGCTCGCGACGATGCGCTTTTTGGAATTCTTGCTGATTGCAGGAACTGTGGCGGAGCTGGTCTTTGCGCTCTGCGAAAACCGCATGCGAGTGGTAATTGGCAGCAGTTTCATAGCTACGCTGTTGCTCGCGCCCTTCTTGGCGCGAATCCGCAAGGCACATTTCTCCTGGGACGCAGATGTGCTTGCCGTCTTGGGCCTGCCACTTTTTTCGTATCTTCTGTTAAGGTCCCGACTTTTTCATAAGGAAGGCAGAGTCACATGGAAGGGAAGACAATATTCGGGATCATCCGCAAGCCATCCGGCACAATCAGTGCCGCTGCAAAGTAGCACGAAATCATGGTCTACCTAACCCGGAAAGCCGAATTTTCTGCTTCGCATTACTACCACAATCCGCAGCTTAGTGCGGAGGAGAACCTGCGCGTTTTTGGGAAATGCAACAACCCCAATGGGCATGGACACAATTACACGCTCGAGGTCACGGTGAAAGGGAATGTTGATCCCCGTTCGGGGTTTGTGGTCGACCTGAAGCAATTGAAAGACGTACTGAATCGCGAAGTACTGGACGCAATGGACCATAGATTTCTTAACAAAGAAGTTCCGGAGTTTTTGACGAGGATTCCGACGACTGAGAACATTGCGATCGCAGTTTGGCAGCGGCTCGCCCCTAAGTTAAACCAGGCTCAGCTGCATCGCGTGCGCGTATACGAAACGCCAGACCTATTTGTCGATTTCTACGGGGAAGCATGAAGGCGCATTTGACACGGCGATACATATTTTCCGCCTCGCACCGCCTGCACAGCAGTCAGCTGTCGGATGCGGAGAACGCAGTCACGTATGGGAAGTGCAATAACCCCTATGGACATGGGCACAACTATGTCTTAGAAGTTACGGTCAGCGGGACAGTGAGCGAGCAGACCGGGATGGTTTGCAACCTGATAGATCTGGACGGATTCGTCCAACACGAAATCCTGGATCATTTCGATCACCAGAACCTGAACAAGCTGCCGGAGTTCGCAAAATCCGTGCCAACCACTGAAAACCTATGTATTGCGATTTATGATATTTTGCAGCGCGGATTCAGGCTGGCTCATCTGGAAAAGGTACGCTTCGAAGAGACGATGATGAACTCGTTTGAGTATGCAGGAGGAAGGGAACTGGGGAGTTAGTTCCAATTGCCACTCGGCAATTGACAATTGCAAATCAGGAGAATCATGAGTGTTAAATCTCTAGCAGAAACTCCGAGCCTGACCAGCGCCACCTTTGAAGAACTGGTGAGGGAAATGATTGTTCGGCTTGGAGAGGACCCTTCGCGCGAGGGTTTGGCATCTACGCCTAATCGCGTGCATCGAGCATTCGAATATCTGATGAAGGGATACAAAGAGGATCCCGAGGCGCTGGTTCGCAAAGCGCTGTTCACGTGCAATTACGATGAGATGGTGATCGTGAAAGATGTCGAGATGTTCAGCCTTTGCGAACACCACATGCTGCCGTTTTTCGGCAAAGTGCACGTAGCATACATTCCGAATGGCAAAGTAATAGGGCTTAGCAAAATTCCCCGACTCATCGAAATCTTTTCACGGCGTCTTCAGATCCAGGAGCGGCTGACCACCCAAATTGCGGAAACCATTCAAAGTGCAATCGAACCGCAGGGAGTCGGTGTTGTCGTTGAAGCGCGCCACCTCTGCATGATGATGCGCGGCGTAGAGAAGCAGCATTCGGCTGCGGTCACGTCTTCGATGCTGGGCTGCTTCCGCGATGAGCAGGAAACGCGCCAGGAATTCCTCTCTCTGATACGCCAGCGGCCGAACGGCACATAACCTCTAACCAGAGAAGATACAGCTAGAATCTAAAACGCCTCCACCCCGGTCACGCTCTGGCCGATGATCAGAGTGTGAATATCATGCGTGCCCTCGTAGGTCTTCACAGATTCAAGATTCATCATGTGGCGCATGAGAGGGTACTCATCGGCTACACCATTGGCACCCAGAATGTCACGGGACATACGGGCGCACTCCAAGGCCATCCAGACGTTGTTGCGTTTGGCCATTGAGATGTGCTGAAAGCCTGCTCGGTCCTGATCTTTGAGCCGTCCTACTTGCAGCACCAGCAGCTGACCCTTGGTGATTTCGTTAATCATCCAGGTGAGTTTTTCCTGGACGAGCTGATGCGACGCGATCGGTTTGTCATGAAATTGTTTTCGCAGAAGGGAATATTGCAAGGCGCAGTCATAGCAGGCCATGGCCGCGCCGACAGCTCCCCAGGCGATCCCATATCGCGCCTGGTTGAGACACATCAGCGGAGATTTCAGGCCACCACTGTTGGGCAATACGTTACATTCGGGAATACGAACATCCTGCATCGATAGACCTGAGGTCACGGATGCGCGCAGCGACCACTTCCCGTGAATATCTTCAGCTTTGAACCCGGGACGATTGGTTTCGACCAGAAATCCGCGAATCCGATTGTCTTCGTCTTCAACTTTTGCCCAGATCACGGCGATATCGGCGATTGATCCGGAAGTAATCCACATCTTCTCGCCATTGAGGATGTATTCCTTTCCGTTTTTGCGGGCTCGAGTGCGCATGCCTCCAGGATTGGAACCAAAATCAGGTTCAGTCAAGCCGAAACAGCCAAGCTTTTCACCGCTCTGCAGCAGCGGCAGCCATGTCTTTTTCTGTTCTTCACTGCCGAAGGCGTAGATGGGATACATCACGAGCGCCGATTGGACGCTGACGAATGAGCGCACACCCGAGTCACCACGCTCCAACTCCTGCATCACCAGGCCATATTCAACGTTGGACATGCCCGCGCATCCATAGCCTTTCAGGCTGGCGCCGAAGAAACCAAGCTCGGCCATGGGTTTGACCAATTCGCGAGGAAAGCGGCCGGCGCGATTGCATTCTTCAATGATGGGCACCAGATTCTCTTCAATGAACTTGCGGCTGGTGTCACGAACTAAGCGCTCATCGTCGCTAAGCAGGGAATCGAATTCAATGAAGTCAACACCGCGAAATTTGAGGGCCATGGAAGTCTCGTTTCTGCCTGTCCGGCAAGCAGTAATCAAGGAAGCTTTCAAAACTAACAAAGCGGGGATGGGAGGTCAAACGGATTAAGACGAGCGCTGCGGCCTAGGAGCGGCATTCAGAGGGGTTTTTGGTGCGCAGATGTATGAGAAGCGGCAAGACAACCCTGTACCGCTAGGTGCAGTTCAACGTACCTGACCCGCTGACATTCGTCGACGTATTGCTCACGCCGTTATTTATTGTGATTTGCAGGTTTTGCGGAGCCGTCGCGGTCACGGTAACACTCCCGGAAGCAACGCAGGTTGCGCTTCCTGTGTTGCCATTAATGGTCGCAATGGCATTATTGGAAGTCTTCCAACTCAGACCATCTGCCAAGGTAAGATCTCGGCTGCTGTTATTGGTGAAGTTTCCCATGGCCGTAAAAACCACGTCCTCATGAAGGGCGGCATTCGCTGTAGTAGGGCTGACGGAAATGCTTTTCAAGTTGGGGTGACCAGCGCCACAGCCGATGACGATTGCGGCAATAAATGTGACAAGAGCGAGAAATGCAGTTTTCATGCGCGTCTCCGAAAGCGTTAGATAGAAATCCCAAAGCGTGGGTTGCTCGCGGTGCCGCAGCACATGGGCAAGGAGACATAAGGTCAGAGCTGTCGGGTTTTAACTCATAGGGGAGTTACAGTTGCCACTGTATATGCTGAGCCGCCAACCTTGTGCTAGCAGCTATGCGACGGAGACTTCCGCGGCGACATTTGCCGATTCATAGCCCGCAGTCAAATAGTAGATAGCCTTATCAAAAAACTGGTCGAGCAAGCGGAACAGTTCCATCTCGGCAAAGAGTTCGACCGGTTTGGTGACTACGCCCTCATCCTGCAGGAAAGCCCAGAGTTGTTCTTTGGTGGCATTGATTGCATATAGGACATGACTCAGCGCGACTTTCTGTCTCGCGCGACGCACGCCAATTTCCCTGTAGGCTCGTTCGAGATCATGTTCTGTTTTGTATAGCAGCCAGTCCGTAAGATGGCTGAAGATCTCATAACTTCGCGCCTCCAGTTCTTCATGAGGCACTTTGCGCAATTGAGAGCAGAAAGGGTCGTTCTCGAGCCGATGCGTTAGAGACCGCGAAAGCCGATCAGCATGAGTCTCAATCAGGCGTACCAGTCGCATTGCGAGCATCTGACACCTCCCTCATACCTGTCATATTGTCGCTCTGAAGCGAGTTTAATTCTGTGACGGAGCGCACGCAGTATGCCTGAGGGAACGCCCACTCAAGTGAGAGCAAATTGTACGCCATGAAGAGCCAGCTACTGCATCCTTTGCGACAAACTCACCGTGCTGGAGATTGCCGAGTGACAGACTTGAAATCTGACAACGAAAATCGTACTTTCAGCGTTTTGATTTCATACGGTTTCGTATGAAGGGTTACAAGACTGTTTCGCAACGGCACAGATTCGCTTGATTTCTCCATAAGATCGCTTTCCATAGCCGATGCTGCAGTATCAGGAACCGTAACGGATACGTCCCCTTCCTTGCCGGCCCATTCGTAAAAGCGAAGTACGAGGTTGTTATCGTTCTCTGCCTTCTTCATTGCCGTCAGCACCGCGTTATCGGTGGACACCTGAACGAACGAATGCTCCGGTGGAAGAGGTCCCTGGTGTTTCAAGGTTTGTAGCGCGATAAGTTTGTAGTTGAGCTCGTATCCGCGGCGGACAGTCGATGCATCTCGCCAACTTCCGCCATGCGGATACAGAGAGTAGACAAAGTCATGCTCGCCCTCATCGGCGTGGGGATCGGGCCACACCGGTGAACGAAGCAGTGATAGCCGTAGCACGTTGCCTTTCGCATCGTACCCGTACTTGCTGTCGTTGAGCAGGCTGAAGCCGTGCTTCGCATCGGAGAGATCAGCCCAACGCTGCGCGGGCACCTCGAATTCGGCTTGCTCGGCGGGAGTGTTACGCGTAGTTGGCCGATTGATGGAGCCGAAAGGAATCTCGAACGTCGCCCTGTCGTTATGAGCGCTCAGCGGGAACGCCACTTTCAGCAGGATGTGTTTTTCGCGCCAGTCGGCGTGCATCTTTACGTCAACGCGCGGCACACCGGCATACACAGTGACGTCGCGGGTGAAAGATGAATTCTGAAAGTGATTGGTAACCCGAATCACCGCGCGAAGCGGGCCGTTTTCTACCAGTTTCACTTGCTCTGCCTTATCTAAATCCCACCGCTTGTTTTCAAAATCGGCGTCGATATTCCAGGCATCCCAATCTTTGGGTTTGTCGTAGAACGCCTGCAAAAGATTCCCGCAGGTCGATGCTCTCGGGCCACCACTATCTGTTTCGGCTGGGGCGAGCGCTTCTGTCTGGCTGCGCTTATCCAACAGACTAGTCATGCAGCCGGTTTGCGGATCCATTGTGAGGCGGAAAAATCCATTTTCGAGCGAACTGACGGAAGCTTTGAGAGACGTGCGGCCTGCGCTGGTTTGACTAGCAGCCCTCACGAAATAAGTTTCATACCCAAAAGCCGGGACACTCGCCCGCAACAGAAAATGTGCTCGATTCGTTGTCGCTTCAATTGAAAGCAGCTGCGATTCCGCTACACGGCCTTTGGAATCGACAACCTCGATCTGCTTGGCCGGCCCGGGCAACTGCGCCTCAACCTCGATCACCTCAGTTCGAGGCCATGATAGTGAGTTGAACACAACAATGGGAGCGCCGTTACCCAGGGTGTTGATGTGGTCCAGAATCTCGTTGAGCGACTGATCGATGATTTCATGATCTATTCGAGCAACATCCTCGAGATTGCGCTCTGCGTCTAGATAGTTCACTGCAATACCCGAACCCGGCATGATGTCGTGAAAGTGGTCGAACAGAAGATTCTTCCAGGCTAGTTCCAATTGACCCTGCGGATAAGGATGGCCGAGCAGCAATGCAATTGACGCGTATTTCTCGGCGTCCAGCGTCAGCTCTTCGTCCCGGCGGATACGTCGTTTGGTTTCAGCCTGCGTTGTGTACACTCCCCGGTGGTATTGGAAATACAGTTCGTCATTCCAGATCGGCACGTTCAAATTGGGAAGCTCGCCTTGCAAATCTGCAAAGAAATCTGCCGCAGTGCTGAACTGAATCTTGGGAAATACTGTGTCCGGCGCCCGTAGCCGATCGGCGCGATCGAGCATGGTGCGCGTGGGTCCTCCGCCATGATCTCCGATGCCGTACAAGTACAACATTTGCGTATTTTCGATCGGCTTCGGTCCGTAAATTAGTGGCGCGTAGAAAGACAAATCATTCGTGATCTGCTGCGCATCAAACTGATTGGCATATTCATGAGGAAAGCAGGAAAGCAATCGGCTTCCGTCGGGCGCTTCCCACCAAAACAGACGATAAGGAAATTTTGTGTAATCGGTGGCCCAAAGAAGCTTGCTGGTGACGAAGTAATCGATGCCGGACTTCTTGTAGATTTGCGGAAGTTGCCAGTTGTATCCGAAAGAATCAGGATTCCAACCGATTTTGATATCCACTCCAAAGTTTTTCTGAAAGTATTGTTTTCCCACGAGAATTTGGCGGACCAGTGATTCGCCATCGGGCATGTTCAGGTCGGGTTCGACCCACATGCCTCCTACGACCTCCCACCGGCCTTCTTTTACCCGCTGCTGGATTTGCCGGAACAGATCGGGGTACTTCTCCTCCATCCACTCGTACGTTCGAGCCGATGACATGGTGAACTTTAGGTCGGGATACTCGCGCATCAGATCCAGAACGCTCTGAAACGTGTCGCGGACAACTTCGACCGTCTCCGTCCATGGCCACAGCCATGCCATATCGATGTGCGAATTTCCAATTGCACGAATCGTGAACTGTCGCAGCCATGGCTGTAACGTTTGCAAGTGTTCTTGGGCTCTCCGCAATGAGGCATCAAATCGGACCTGGTCGTCGTTGTCGAGCGATGAGAAGTTAATTGCTTTGATGGCCGAATCGAGCGCCTGTTCACGCTCCGCTAGACCCTCTTTATATGCTGCGATCATGGGCTGCGCCGCCATGATTTCGGTACGCAGCATCATCGGATCAGGCCTGCCGGGCGCGGGTTCGATCAGCAGTTGTGCCCGCTCGAAGTTCGTCTCAATGTCGCCCGTTACAAGCCTGACCGCGATCAGGAATTTCTGCTGTGGCTGCGCATTTTCGGCGAGCAGGATGGGTTCCTGCATATCTTCATCTCCGCGGTGTGTAAGCGATCCGTTGGAGAAGACAGAGATTGCCACCGGCCAAGTGTTGTTCAAGGGGAATCTAAACCGAAGGTCGAGCATCACTCGAGCGTTTTCAACCGCGTATCCGTTTACCTTATCTGGAATCTTGATCCAGCGCCGGAGAACCCGTACACCTTTCCACGATTGTCCGGGGTGAGCTATATCCCAACTGTTGTCATCGACAGAAAAGTCTTCAGGGTGAGCAACGTCGGTGTGAACTCGCCAATCGGGCAGCGGAACTGTACCGAGCGACTGTAGACGATCCAGAATCGGTTTGTAGGAGTCTGGTGCCGCTGCGGCCTGTTGTGCATTGGCAGGAGATATCAAACTGGCCAGAACCATGGCCACAAACAGAGTTAGTCGAGTCATATCGCTTAGCCAAACAGCTTCACTTGTGTCTGACAGATAATACCTGAAGCATGATTGCCGAATGCATCGGTGCGGTGTCGCTGGGGGTTTGGATCTATCTGATATTTGCGCGTGGTGGATTCTGGCGAATGAAACTACAGACCAGATCCGCAAATGCGAGCATTATCTCCGCGAGGAGAATCGCCGTGATCGTGCCTGCGCGCAATGAAGCGGAGACGGTTGCCAGCACCATCAAGTCATTACTGCATCAGGACTATTCGGGGCCAGTGCGGATTTTTCTGATCGACGACCACAGCTCGGATGGCACGGCGGAAAACGCGAGGCAAGTAGCCGCGCGAGCAAAGCGTGACGAGCGGTTGACTATCATAGCCGCGACGCCCCTTCCCGTAGGTTGGACCGGCAAGCTTTGGGCCCTGTCGGAAGGCATTGCCGCCGCGAAGGAATTTGCCCCTGACTACTATTGGTTCACTGATGCCGACGTCATACATGAGCCGGATGTTTTGCAAAACTCACTGGCGAGAGCAGAGACTGCGGGTTTTGACCTCATATCTTTAATGGTCAAATTGCGAAGCAGGTCTTTCGCCGAGCACCTGCTGATCCCAGCGTTTGTATTTTTCTTCTTCAAGCTCTACCCACCGGAATGGATTGCTTCTCCGCGAAAACGTACAGCGGCAGCCGCGGGAGGTTGCATTTTGATTCGTTCGGCTGCGCTGGCACGAATAGGAGGCATTGCGACGATCAGGGATCAACTTATCGATGACTGTGCACTGGCGCGAGCAGTAAAACGGAGTGGCGGGAAAATCTGGCTGGGAGTTACCGAACAATCCAAGAGCGAGCGGGCATATGAAAGCTCTGGTCAAGTGGGCCGCATGATCGCGCGCACGGCGTTCACTCAGCTTCGGCACTCCCTTCTTCTGCTCGGCGGCGCTGTCTTGGCGATGCTGATCACTTACGTGGCACCAGTTGCACTGCTCGGGACAACGAAAGTCGCCGCAGTTCTCGGATTAGCCGCATGGGGTCTGATGGTGGTCGCATATCTGCCGACGCTGCGCTTATATCGGCTTTCATGGGTATGGGCGCTGCTGCTACCAATTACGGCGCTGTTCTATGTCGGCGCCACTATCGGCTCCGCTCTGCAGTATTGGCGAGGCCGCGGCGGTGCGTGGAAAGGACGCGTGCACGGTCTTGTTGGCTCGTGACGCAATCGGAATCCACCTTGACTCCCGTGACGCGATGCGCACGAGACAACCCACGTTGCTTTTGTCGGCATCCAGAGAAATCTTGGCGTAAGCTGGTCCTTAAGTGTGAGGATCCAGCGTCGGCTAAGGAACGTGAGGAAGCCGTGAAAAGACGATCGATTCTGCTGTGTTCAGCTGTCCTTTTACTCCCAACCCTAAATGCAATATCCCAACAACCTCCCGCCACCGGCGCTCCGGTTCACATGGTGGTTACTGTAGAGGCGAAGCATGGGAATATGCCCCCAGAGATCACGCAGCAGGATGTCATGGTCTACGAAGGAAAAACTCGCGACCAGGTCACAGATTGGATACCCGCAAAAAACGATCATGCGGCCTTGGATTTTTTCGTCCTGGTCGACGATGGGGCAAGCGTCAGCTTGGGTTCGCAGTTGGAGGACATCCGGCAGTTCATCGTCAACCAGCCGCCCACCACCCGGATCGGGGTCGCCTACATGCAAAACGGAGTGGCCCAAGTCGTGCAGAACCTGACCAGCGATCACGCGCAAGCGGCCAAAGCGCTGCGACTTCCACAGGGCCTGCTTGGCGCCGATTCCAGTCCCTATTTCTCGTTACAGGACCTGATCAAACGCTGGCCTCAAAGCACGGTCCGGCGAGAGATTTGCATGATCAGCGATGGCGTGGATTGGTTTGGTGGAACCACGTCCAATGATCCTTACGTTAGCTCAGCCATCGAGGACGCCCAGAAAGCTGGCGTAATTGTTTATGACATCTATATGCCCGGAAGTGGGCATGAAGCTCACAGCTACTGGCGTTGGTATTGGGGGCAGTACTATCTTTCACAGCTCGCAGACGAGACGGGAGGCGAATCCTACTACATAGGTTTCCAGGGAGCTCCGGTGAGCTTTGCTCCGTACTTCGACAGCATCAATCACAGATTGGGAAACCAATATTTCTTAGGATTCCTGCCCAAGCCAGAAAAAAAAGCAGGGTTGCGGCGAGTTCGACTCCAAACCGAAGTACCAAACGCAGAACTGGTGAGTGCCCCCCAGGTATACGTGGCAGCTACACCAGAGTAGAAATCGGTATGTGATGCCACCGTCCGCAAGCAGGATGTCTGCAGACCTTAGGACCGACCGAAAATAATTGTAGGCCTCTGAGGGAAAATACCGCTAATCCTGAGCACGATTTCTTTCGTGAATTCCCTTATACCCGCTAGCAAACAATCTTCTGTCGCACCTTCTGTGCAAATCGAACCCGCCTGTGAATGCGATGGTTCCACCTGCCATCAACCACTGTTCGACGAAGATGGAGGGCTACATTTCGTCGCTCCGCATTGTCACTTAATTGAATGGGATGGGAAACGCCCAATCTGTTACGCGGTATTCTGCGATTTTCCTGGCGTGATCTCTAGCCTTTAATTCTTTTTGCAGGACACAGGCACGTCCGTACACGGACACGAATTCGGAAACATTACACCTTGTGCGCTAAAGGGAGAGTCCGCGACGGGAGGCCTTACTGCGCGATCGCGCTCGCGGTTGCCGAAAACGCATTGTTGGCGTTACCGCCGATTAGCCGCACGGTCCCAACCACCAGAACCAGAATTACGGCGAGCATGACGGCGTATTCGGCAATATCTTGGCCTTGCTCCTCGGACCAAAGTCTTCGATAAAAATTCAACATAATCCCCCCGTTCCACATCATGATCGCCTGAGCGATAGTTGTCAAATCAAAGTTGTCCACAGTTAACTCTTTCACAAACGATGGTCAACTACCGTTTAGAATGAATGCCAAATGCACCCGGTTTTGCAATTTGACGGCATCACAAAAGAATACCGTCGTTTCATCGGGGGTAGTTTTCGTGCTCTGGATGATTTTAACCTTGAGGTCCAGGCGGGCGAGATCTTTGGTTTTCTAGGGCCGAATGGCGCGGGAAAAACGACCGCCATTCACCTCGCGATGGGATTTATGCAGCCCACGACAGGACGAGGAAGTTTGCTCGGAAAACCGTTTGGGCATGCGGGCACAAGGCAGCGTGTAGGATTTCTTCCGGAAAACGTGGCTTTCTATCCGCGTCGCGCAGAGCAGCTTGTGCGCTTCTACGGCGCGCTGAATGGCATGACGTCTTCTCAGTTACAAAAACGCGGTGCTGAGGTGCTCGAGCTGATTGGTTTGCAAGATGATGCTTCACGCAACGTAAGCCGATTTTCGCGTGGCATGTTGCAACGAGTGGGTCTGGCCCAAGCCCTGATCAATGACCCGGAACTGCTGATTCTCGATGAACCTACTTCGGCGCTCGATCCGGTTTCCCGCGTGAGAGTGCGAGAGCTTCTCATGCAATCGCGTGCGGCGGGAAGAACTATTTTTCTCAGCTCGCATCTGCTCTCCGAGATAGAACTGCTCTGTGACCGAGTCGCAGTGCTTCATCACGGCAGATTGCTTCGCTTGGCGAAGACCGCTGAGCTTCTGCAATCCAGTGAACAGGTGGAGATCGCCGCCACGGGTGTATCTGCGGGGCTGTTCACAGGAGCAAGGGCGGAGAATGGGCTCTTGCGGATGGTGGTACCTCGCGATCAGCAGCGTGCGGCGATTACTCGGATTTGGACCGCGGGCGGTGAAATCGTCAGCGTCATCCCGCAGAGGCGCTCGTTGGAAGAGGTTTTTTTGGAAGTAACAGCCGATACTGTCAGTGGTGGCCAGTGAAAGCGGTTTTACTGATTGCAATCAACTTCGTACGCGAGCAACGCTGGCCCATTCTGGTTATGCTGCTTTGGGTGTTGCTGTTGGCATTTCTTGGCCTGAGCACGGAAGCCGCCCGGCAGCGGGAAGATCTTTTATTCGTTTTTAAGCAAGTGGCCGTCTACGTGGTCGCTTTCAGCGTGTTCTTTGGTAGTTCCGCGATCTACAACGAACGCCGGTCTCGCCGCATTCTGAGTGTGCTGTCAAAAGCGGTTGCGCGGGATCGTTATCTCTCCGGGTTGGTTTTGGGAATCAGCTTCGCTTCCGCGATCTACTGCTTCACGCTGGGTCTGACTGGCAGCTGGACGCTAGGACAATCTGGTTTTGCCGTGACGGAGGTTTGGTTCCTGATGCTCTGCCTTTTAGCCGCGTGCGTACTTGCAGGAACAGTGTCTCTGATGTTCTCAACCTTCCTCAATCCATTTTTTGCGGCTGGCGCAACCGCGGCGCTCATGGGGCTTCCGGCGCTGGTAACTTATACCTCCGGCAATTCTCATTGGGCACTTGCCATCCCTGTATACGCCCTGATTGCGGTGGTGCTGAAATCCTCATTCGAGTCACCGACGGTTGGACCTTGGCTACCTGTGGTATTGGCCCTGGGTGAGACGCTGATCTTCTGGTTCGTGGCAGCCCAGATTTTTTCTTATGTTGATATTGCGGTGTCCGTGGAGTAGAAGCTCAATGTAACCATGCCGCGGAAGTTCGTGCGGCATAATCGAGCACACGGGCGGGCAATACCCCTAAATAGATTGTTGCAATGGCACTAATGGCCAGCGCCACTCCCAGGGTTGTCGGCACCGGTGAGATTGGCACCGGTTCGCGTGCATCCCGCATGTACATCACCACAACAACGCGAAGATAGTAATAGGACGCAACCGCGCTATTGATGACTCCAATGATCACTAATCCTACGAGGTTGGCTTGCAGGGCTGCGCTGAAAACGTAAAATTTCGCAAAAAAACCGGCGGTGACTGGGATACCAATTAACGAGAGCAGGAAAATCGTCAATGTAGCAGCCAAAATTGGTGAGCGCACGCCTAGTCCGGAATAATCATCCACGTTCACGTACCGCTCGCCGGCCCTCGCGAGGTGGCTCACCACCGCAAAAGCTCCAACGTTCATAGCCGCATAGGATGCTGCATAAAACATGACCGCAGGAATTCCATTGCTCGGCAAAGCTGCGATAGCTACGAGCATATAGCCGGCGTGAGCGATCGAGGAATAGGCCAGCAACCGCTTTACGTTCTGCTGCACCAGCGCGCCCAGATTGCCGATGGTCATGGAAAGCGCCGCGACCACCCAGATGAGCCAGATGCGTCCGGGAGCGTGGGCTTCAAACATCACCCGGAGAAGCACCGCAAAGGCAGCGGCTTTCGGCGCGGTGGACATGAACGCAACAACAGGAGCCGGTGCGCCCTCGTAAACGTCCGGGGTCCAAACGTGAAAGGGCGCTGCCGCGACCTTGAACCCCAACCCTACAAACATCAGAGCAACGCCGATGTAGGCCAGCGCAGGAACCTGCGTGGAACGGAGCACGTTTCCAATGTCTTTGATACTAGTCGATCCCGTCGCACCAAAAATCAGTGCCACGCCGTAAAGGAAGAATGCGGTGGCAAAGGAGCCCAATAAAAAATATTTGATCGAGGCCTCACTGCTGATGGCGGCACGCCGGCGAAAGCCTGCGAGGACGTATGTCGAGATCGACGAAATTTCTAAAGCAATGAAGACCAGGACCAGTTCGACTGCTGAAGTCATCAGGCACATACCCACTGCGCCAAACAGAATCAGGCCATAGTACTCCCCTGCGTGAATCTCCTGGACTTCCATGTACTCATAGGACGTCAAAATTACAACCGCGGTGACGGCAATGATTACGAAGTGGAAAAAGACACTGAACGCATCCACTTGAATCATGTTCCAGAATGCAGGTCCAGGATATTGTGCCTGGACCAAAGCGGATGCCAGAGCTGCCAGAGCACTGATTAGAGCGATCGCTCCCACAGTTCTTTGCTTGGCTTTGTCATCCAACAAAGGGTCGACCACCATGATCGCCAACCCAAAAATCGAGAGCACAATTTCCGGCAAGAAACGGATGTAATCGACAGCTTGCGGAACGACCTGCGCCGCACTGTTCATCGAACGACCACCTTGCTGATCATTTGTGCAAACGGTGCGAGGGCGGCACGGGAAGCAGGATCGATCCCATTAAGCCAAATTAATGGGGCCACTCCCATCAGCAGAGCCATGACAGCCGCGGGCCAAAGAGCGGCATGTTCCCGCCCTGTCAGGTCGGGAAGATGTTCGTTGACCACGTGCTTCACCTTGCCGAAGAACACTCGCTGGTACATCCAGAGCAGATAGCAGGCGCTCCAAATTACCCCTGTAGCTCCCAAAATGCCGTAAATCGCACGATGTTGAAAGGCTCCGCTTAGAACCAGAAACTCGCCGATGAAGCCGTTGAGGAGTGGTAAGCCGATCGATGAGAGGACGATGAACGAAAACAGGGCGGCGTAGTTCGGCATGGGCGTGGCAAGGCCGCCAAATTCCGAGATTTCGTAGGTATGGCGGCGCTCGAAAATGACTCCCGCCAGCATGAACAGAGCTCCGGTCGAAACTCCGTGAGCGAGCATCACGAAAGTAGCGCCATCGAGCCCCATTTGGCTGAAGGTAAAAATTCCGAGTACCACGAATCCCAGGTGGCTGATCGACGAATAGGCAATCAGCTTCTTCATGTTGGGTTGAACCATCGCGACAAGCGCGCCGTAGATGATCCCGATCAACGCTAGAATTGC
>Ga0187777_10001400_pt1 | contig 15612 bp, 14 predicted proteins | sample 1015_Q2_SP5_10_M_FD_132416 | JGI IMG/M metagenome (GOLD analysis project Ga0187777, IMG submission 132416) | Tropical peat soil microbial communities from peatlands in Department of Meta, Colombia - 1015_Q2_SP5_10_MG | ecosystem: Environmental > Terrestrial > Soil > Wetlands > Peat | place... | reverse complement strand
CCGCGGCCACGAGGCCGGCGCGACCGACCGGCGACACCGAATACAGATCGATGACGCGAATCGACGTGCCGGCCGCTTTTAGTTCGTCGTAGGCCCCAAGCGCTTCGAACACCGTCACGCCCGCCGCAATCACCGTCGCCACATCGTCGGCGCTCTGGCGCAGGACTTTCAGGCCGCCGATCGGAAATGCTTCGTCGTTCGAGTAGATGACCGGGGTCTTGGGGCGGCTCGTGCGGATGTACGCCGGACCCGGGTGATACGCCGCGGCGGCGATGAGACGTTCCGCGCTGACGCCGTCACAAGGATAGAGCACGGCGATGTTCGGTTCGGCGCGGAAGATCGCGAGGTCCTCGAGCGCCATCTGCGACGGCCCATCCTCGCCGATAGAGACGCCAGCGTGCGAGCCGGCCATCTTGACGCCGACCTGACTGATGGCCGCCATGCGCACGAAATCGGCCGCGCGCGTCAGGAAGCACGCGAACGTCGACGGAAACGGAATCGCTCCGCGTGCCGCGAGCCCCATCCCGGCGCCGACCATCACCTGCTCGGCGATGAAGTTCTCGTAGAAGCGATCGGGGAACGCCTTCTCGAACTTGTCGCTGAACGTTGAGTTCTTCACGTCCGCGTCGAGCGCGACGATGCGCGGATCGGCGTCGCCGAGCTTGACGAGGGCGGTGCCGTACGCCTCGCGCGTGGCGACCTGCTCGCCGAGCGTGTACGCCGGCGGCGCGATCGGCTTGGGCGTGACGGCCGCGCGTGAAGTGGACGCGCGCGGCTTCGCGATGCTCGCGGCGAGATCGGCGCCCGAGGCCGGCACCGACACGAACTGCTGCTCGAGCTCGGCCAGTGCGCGATCCGCTTCCTCGCCCTTCTTGAACGCCTTCCCGTGCCAGCCCTCCTTGCCTTCGACGAACGAGACGCCCTTCCCTTTGAGCGTGCTCGCGAGGATCATCGTCGGCTGCCCCTTGGTGCGCCGCGCTTCGTCGAGCGCCGACAGAATCGCGTCGAGGTCGTGTCCGTCGATGACGATGGCGTGCCAGCCGAAGGCGCGCCACCGGCGGGCGAACTGTTCCATGTCGTGCTGCCACATGGTCGGTCGGCTCTGGCCGAGGCCGTTGACGTCGGTGATGCCGCAGAGGGTGTCGAGGCGATCCATGGCGGCCACGTCGGCGGCTTCCCACACCGATCCTTCCGCCGACTCGCCGTCGCCGAGCAGCACGTAGGTGCGATAGTCCGATGCGATGCGGCGCGCGTTCAGCGCGCAGCCGATCGCCGCGCAGATGCCCTGGCCGAGGGAGCCGGTCGCGACGTCCACGAACGGCAGCCGCGGCGTCGGATGGCCCTCGAGGTCGGAACCGAGCGTGCGCAGCTTGAGGAGCTCCGATCGATCGAACGCCCCGGCTTCGGCCCACGCGCTGTAGAGAATGGGCGCCGCGTGGCCCTTCGACAGGATGAAGCGATCGGCGTCGGGGTTGTGCGGATCCTTCGGATCGAAGCGCATCTCGGCGAAGAAGAGCGCGGCCGTGAGCTCCGCCATCGAAAAGCAGCTCGTCGGGTGGCCGCTGCCGGCCTCGGTCGTCGACTTGAGCGAGTCGATGCGAAGACGCGTCGCGATATTCTTGAGCGCGGGGAGCAGGACGGAGCGATCGATCGGCATCACGGCGACAAATTCTATTTCAGATCGAGACGTTCCGCGAGCGCGAGGCCGTACGTCGCGGCATCCGACTCGGCCGACATCGCCGCAATCAGGTCGTCGGCCTTCGCCTCGTAGTCCAGATCGGAAATGACGGCACTCGCCCGAAAATCGTGCACGCGGTGCAGGCGCGCGAGCCCGCAGCACACGTGCACGGCGGTTGCGGTGGTCTCGTCGTCCCACGTCCGCCTGAACGCAACCTGCATCAGCTCGTCGGCCAGCATCGCGTACGGCAAACGGCCGGTTGCGGCGTGCGCGGCAAGAAGCGCCGCGGCGGACGCCGTCTGATCGCCGGCCGCGCCGGCGCAGTCGCGTGGCTCGTCCAGCATGGCGGACATGCCGTCGCCTGGCCGATACGCGGCGCCGACGACGCGTTCGAGCGCGTCGACCGCCGCCAGGACCGATGGGACGCCAGCCACTTCTCCGGCTTCGATGAGCGCGGCGATCGCGACCGAGGCCGCCCGCACGCGACGTTCGCCGGTGCACGCCGCCTGCAACCCGGCCGCGAGGCGGCCGCCCACGTCGCGAATCCTCGCGTCGGATGAAAGAAGGGCGGCGTCGGCGAGCGCCGTGAGCCAGCGCGCGCGCGCTTCGAGCGGCTCGTCCTCGAGGCGGCTCGAGAGGATGGCGGCGAGCGGCAGGCCGAGGGCGCTCGCGATTGAATCAGCGGCGGTGTCGCGGAGCCTCCGTGCGAGGAACCGGAGGGCCGGGGCGGTGAGCGGCGCGCCGGCATCGAGTGCGGCGACGAGATCGTCGGTAATCGACTGGATTACGGCGCTGATTTCCTGCACCAGCCTGCCTCGCCATAGCTCGCCGCGGGCGAGCGACGGCGGGAAATTATAATGGTTGGATGGTCGTCGTCCGGTACGCGGCGCTGGTCGCGCTCGTCGTCTGGGTGGGCGGACTCGCGGCGCTGATGCTCGAGAGCAGCGGCACGCTGGCCCCGCTGGCCGCCTTCGAGTACACGGCGTTCTCGTGCGGTGCCGTGGTACTCGTCGGCTATCTCCTGTTGAAATTCGTGGGGCCGCCGCCGGAAGCCTTCTTCATCCGCTTTGGTCTGGCGGCTCTGATGCTCGCCATCACGGCCTACATGGCCTATGCGGGCGCCTCGCGGCCGGCGAGCCTGGCCACATGCGCGTTGGGTTTGATTCTCCTCGGCTGGTATGTTCACGAGTGACGTCGCACCGCGCACTCCGCACCCGGCACCCATCACCTTATGAAGCACAAGATCACGTTGATTCCCGGCGACGGCATCGGCCCTGAGGTCACCGAAGCCGTCCTTCGAATTCTCGCGGCCGCGGGCGTCACGATCGAATGGGAGCGTCAGCACGCCGGCATCGTGTCGTTCGAGCGTTCGGGCCAGTCGCTGCCGCCCGAGCTCGTGGAGTCGATCCGGCGGAACAAGGTCGCGCTGAAGGGGCCGGTCACGACGCCCATCGCGCAGGGATTCACGAGCGTGAACGTCGGTCTGCGCAAGGCGCTTGACTTGTACGCCAACCTGCGGCCGGTGTGGAACCTGCCGGGCGTTGCGGGACGGTTCCAGGGCGTGGATCTGGTCATCGTGCGGGAGAACACCGAGGACCTGTACTCCGGCCTCGAGCACGAGGTCGTGCCGGGCGTCGTCGAGAGCCTGAAGATCATCACCGAGCGCGCGTCGACGCGCATCGCCGAGTTCGCGTTCGAACACGCGCGCCGCCATCGACGCAAGAAAGTGACGGCCATCCACAAGGCGAACATCATGAAGCTCGGCGACGGGCTGTTCATCGAATGCGCGCGCGAGACGGCCCGCCGCTATCCCGAGATCGCCTACGACGAGAAGATCATCGATGCGACGTGCATGCACCTGGTGCTGAACCCGTCGCAGTTCGACGTGCTGCTGCTGCCGAACCTGTACGGCGACATCGTGTCGGATCTCTGCGCGGGGCTCGTCGGCGGCCTCGGCGTGGTGGGCGCCGCGAACCTCGGACCCGACGTCGCCGTCTTCGAAGCGGTGCACGGCAGCGCGCCGGACATCGCGGGCAAGCTGATCGCGAATCCAACGGCGCTGCTGCTGTCGGCGATCCTCATGCTTCGCCACATCGACGAGACGGGCGCGGCCGATCGGATCATGACCGCGCTCGGGCAGGTGCTCACGCGCGGCGAGGTCCGGACGCGCGATCTCGGCGGCACCGCGTCGACGCTCGAGTACGCCGATGCGATTTGCGCGGCGCTGCAGACGGCTTAAGGCTTACGGCTTAAGGCTTACGGCCGGCTTGAGCCCTGAGCCGTGAGCCCGAAGCCATCGTGCTATATTCCGAGCGGCGTTTCATGCTGGACGAGATCTCCCAGGCGGTGCTCGGCCGCGAGGAAGTCCTGAAATACCTGTGGGGCGATTACGGCCAGCGCGGCGACGAAGCGCGCGAGCGGATCTACGGCTACCTCGAGGAACTGCGCACGACGCAGCGGTACCCCATCTACCGCGCGCTGCAGCACCCGCTCTACCCGATTCTGCGCAAGATCGAGCGGACGCCCGAGCAGCTGCACCACGTCCTGAACGCCGCGCGCGCGCACCGGATCGTCTACGCGTCGAACCACAAGAGCCACACCGATTATCTCGTCGAGCCGCTCGTGCTCGACGACAACGGTGTGCGGCCGCCGCTCATCGCCGCCGGCATCAATCTCTTCGGGGGGCCGCTCGGTCTGCTGCACCGGCACGTCACCGGCGCCATTCCGATCCGGCGCAATACGAAAGATCCGGCGTACCTCGTGACGCTCAAGGCGTACGTCGCGGAGATGCTGAAGCGGCACGATCTGTTCTTCTATCCGGAAGGCGGGCGGAGCTACAGCGGCGAGCTCAAGCCGGCGAAGACCGGGCTCATTCACGCCGCGCTCACGGCGGGACGGCGCGATCTCGTGTTCGTGCCCGCGGCAATCGCCTACGACGTCGTGCTCGAGGATCACATCCTGGCGCGCCAACGGGTGAAGAAACGGCAGCGCCCGTTCTCCCGTGAGCTCGCCGAGATGGTGCGATACGCGGTGGGCTACCGGTCGCGCGCGTTCGTCACCTTCGGCGCGCCGATTCCGGCCGGCGACTACGACGCGGCGTCGCGGAGCGACGTCCTCGAGCTGACGCGCCTTCTGCGCGCGCGCATCGGTGCGCTCTATAAGGTGCTGCCGACGGCCGTGGTCGCCGCCGCCATGCGCCCCTCGCTCAGCCGCCGCGATCTCGAATCGCGCATCGACCGTATCATCGGCGAGCTGGCCGCCCGCCACGCCAACCTCGGCGTCACCAGCGGACGCCAGGCAATCGACGAGGCGATTGAGCCGCTCGAGACGCGCAACATCCTCGTCGTCGAACGCGGCCGGTTCCGCGTCCGCGATCGCAGCGTGCTGCGGTACTACGCGCGCACCATCGAGCACCTGCTCGCCCCCACGGGCCGCCCGCACTGATGCTGCAGAGCGCGTCGAAAGCACTCTTCCACCTCCTGGCTCAGAGCGGCGCGCTGAAGAAGATGGCCTCGCATTACGGGATGCGCCATCCGCACAGCTTCGTGCGCCGGTTCATCCCGGGCGAAACCGCGGCCGACGCGATCGCGGCCGCGCGGGTGCTCGAACAGAACGGCTTCGTCGAGAGCTTCGATCATCTGGGCGAGAGCGTCACCACGCTGGCCGAAGCCGAGCAGGCGGCGCGCGAGTACCTGGACGTGGTCCGCGACGTCGAAGCCGCGGGCGTCGAGCGGAACATCTCGCTGAAGCTGACGCAGCTCGGGCTCGACGTCGATCGCGCCATCGCGGTCGATCACCTGCGCAAGATTCTGAGCGTCGCCGAGCCGGCCGGCTTCTTCGTGCGCATCGACATGGAGAGCTCGCGGTATACGGACGTCACGCTCGACATCTTCGATACGTTGTGGCAGCAGGGCTACCGTCAGGTCGGCGTCGTGCTCCAGTCGGACCTGTATCGAACGGACAAGGACCTGGCCCGCGTCATCGCGCTCGGCGGACGCGTCCGGCTGGTGAAAGGCGCATACCTCGAGCCGCGTGCGATCGCCTACCGACGCAAGGCGGACGTGGACGCCGCGTACGCGCGCCTCATGAAGACGTTGTTGATCGATGGGCGCTACCCCGCCATCGCCACGCACGATCCGGCGATGATCGATCTCGCGAAGTCGTTTGCCGCTGAACACGGCATCACCGCGGACCGCTTCGAGTTTCAGATGCTGTATGGGATCCGCCGCGACCTGCAGGCGCGACTGGTCGCCGAAGGCTACCGCGTCCGCATCTACGTGCCGTTCGGCGGGGAATGGTTTCCTTACTTCATGCGCCGTCTCGGCGAACGACCCGCGAACGTCGGATTCGTGATCCGCGGGCTGCTCGGAGAGAATGGGTAGTCTCTTGCCGTGAATGGCGAGAACTGCATCATTCCGCCGCAGCGGCTGATGCGCCTGTTGCCGCCGTTGACACGCTCCGCGGCCGAAGCGACGAACGACACGCACCCGCAACTCTTTAGCCCGTCGAAACTTAGCGCAATCGCACCACACCTCGGCACGTCTCTTGAAATCACCTGAACCGCACGGTCGGCTGGCTGCGTCTTTCGGGATGGAGGCCACCGACCGAGGGGAGCACAAAGATGGTAGCGGACCGGGTGCGGCAGGTACTGTGCGGCTTCCATGGACACGATCATCTGCTGCAATTCGAGCAGGATCGCCTGTTCCTGAAGTGTGTGTCGTGCGGCCACGAGTCGCCGGGGTGGGACCTCAATGAGGTGCCGCCGACGCTCTCCGTCGACGCCGTGCGCGAGGAGCCTGCGCCTCTCGTGCAACCGCAGCTCATCGGTGCGCGGCGAGTCGCGTAGCCGATCCCAACAGAGACCGAGCATAAACGCGCCGGGAACCGGGGAACCTTCTGCGGCCTGCAGATTGCCCCTTCCCGGGCGCGGACCTCACATCCCGACTTTCCGTTATAATTCGCGCCCTTCCCCGACTTTAGTCTGACTGTGCCGCGTATCGCTGCAATCACCGGCGCCTCGGCCGGCATCGGCCGAGCTACCGCGCTTCGCCTCGCGCGCGATCACGCGGCGCTCGCCATCTGCGCACGTCGCGTGGAACGCCTCGAAGAAGTGACGCGCCAGATCGAATCAGCCGGCGGCCGCGCGTTCGCGCGCGCCGCCGACGTCTCGATCGAGCCGGAGATGACGGCGTTCGTCGGCGACGCCGTCGCGCGCTTCGGCGGACTCGACGTGATGATCTGCAATGCGGGATTCGGCGTCGCGGGATCGGTTGACGACGTGACGCCCGAGGCGATGCGAAAGCTCGTCGACGTCAATTTCATGGGCACGTACTACGCGGCCCGCGCGGCGCTGCCGGTCTTCCGGGGCCAGGGCCGCGGACATCTCATCATCGTGTCCTCGATCGTCGGCAAGCGCGGCGTGCCGTATATGGGGGCGTACTCGGCGACGAAGTTCGCGCAGGTCGGACTCGCGGAATGCCTGCGCGCCGAGCTCCAGGGCTCGAACATTCACGTGACGGTCGTCTATCCGGTCTCGACCGATACCGAATTCTTCGAGGTGATGTCGCGCGAAACCGGCGCCCAGGTGGAGCGCGCGTTCGGTCCGCGGCAATCGGTGGATCGGGTCGCGGAGGCCATTGCGCGCGCGATCGAGCATCCGGTGCCCGAGGTCTACCCGTACGCCCAGTCCCGCGCGCTCGTGTGGCTCAACGCGCTGGCGCCTGGATTCTGCGACCGCATCGCGAACCGTTTCGGCCGTAGGCCGATCCGATGACCCTCGACACCGCCCGGGCCATCGCCGAATCGGTTCGCGACGCCGGCGGCCGTGCGTTGATCGTCGGCGGCTGGGTGCGCGACCGCCTGCTCGGCATCGACTCCAGCGACATCGATGTCGAAGTCTTCGGCGTTCAGGCCTCCGCCCTGCGCTCGCTGCTCGGGCGGTTCGGACGCGTGGACGCCGTGGGCGAGAGCTTCCAGGTGTACAAGGTCGCCGGCCTGGACGTGTCGCTGCCGCGGCGCGACTCGAAGGCCGGCCGCGGCCACCGCGGCTTCGACATCACCGGCGACCCCGCGATGAGCCTCGCGGAGGCGGCGAAACGCCGCGACTTCACCATCAACGCGATGTCGTGGGATCCGCTGACCGCGACGTACGAAGATCCCTGCGGCGGCCAGGGCGATCTGGAGCGGCGGATCCTCCGCATGGTCGATCCCACGACGTTCGCCGACGACAGCCTGCGGGTCCTCAGGGCCGTGCAGTTCGCGGCGCGCTTCGATCTGAGCCTCGACAAGGCGACCGCGCACGTGTGCCGTGAAATCCCCCTCGACGATCTGCCGGCCGAACGCGTCTGGGGCGAGATCGAGAAGCTCCTGTTCGCCGGCCGGCCGGCCCTGGGCCTCGCCCTCGCGATGGACCTCGGCGTCGTGTCGAAGCTCTTCCCTGAGCTCCTCGCGTTGTCCGGCTGCCCGCAGGAGCCGGAATGGCATCCGGAGGGCGACGTCTGGGTCCACACGCTGCAGGTGGTCGATCAGGCGAGACGGCGAATCGACGGGCTTTCGCGCCCGCAGCAGATTGCGGTGATGCTCGGCGCGGTGTGCCACGATTTCGGCAAGCCCGCGACGACCGCGCTCATCGACGGCCGCATCCGCTCGATGGATCACGAGGAGCAGGGCGTCGCGCCAGCCGCCGTGTTTCTCGATCGCCTGAACCTCCATTCGATCGACGGCTACGACGTGCGGAAGCAGGTCCTCGGGTTCGTCGCGCAGCATCTCAAGCCGGGGGCCTGGTACAAGGTGCGCGACGAGGTCGGCGACGGGGCGTTCCGACGTCTCGCGCACAAGGTGGATCTCGAGCTGCTCGCGCGCGTCGCGAAGGCCGATTGCCTCGGCCGCGAACCGGGCCGCTTCGACTGCTCCGCCATGGACTGGTTCCTCGAGCGCGCCCGCGCGCTCGGCGTCGAACACCGGCCGCCGGCGCCGATTCTGATGGGCCGGCACCTGCTCGACCTGGGGATGAGGCCCGGCCCGCGCGTCGGGGAGATCCTCCAGGCGGTGTACGAACGGCAGATGGACGGCGCAGTGACGACGCTCGACGAGGCGCTCGCCATCGCGCGGGAGCTCATCGCCCCGCAGGTGTAGTGCAGGCCTTCAGGCCTGCCAGACATGAAGAACCGCCTGACCTGGCTCCTCGTCGCCGCAGCCAGAGACTCCATCGCCTCGCGACGACATGACGCTCGCGGTCGAAATCGCGGTCGGCGCGCGCAATTCCCGCGTCCGGCTCAGCTTCCGTACGCGTGCGATAATCGGGCGATGGGAGAGTTGAGCGATCGCCTGATCGCCGAACTGGTCGACGCGGTCCGCGCACAGCTTCGGCGCGAGCAGGCCGATCGCCTGCGCGACATCTATCTCGTCGGCGACATCGACAAGGACACCGCTCGCAGCTGCATCGAACGCCTGCGCGAGCTCGCGAACGACGGTAACAAGCCCATCACCATCTACATCAACAGCGCCGGCGGCAACGTCACCGACGGCCTCGCGATCCACGACGCCATCCGCCACGTCGTCAGCCGCGGCATCGAGGTGACGATCATCGTTCAGGGCATGGCGTACTCGATGGGCTCGATCGTGCTGCAGTCGGCGAGCGAAGGACGGCGGCTCGCCTTTCCCCATTCGTGGATGATGATTCACGAGCCCGCGAAGTGGGCCGGCTGGCAGTCCACGACGGCGGCGGCCCAGCACCTCGAGCGCCTCAAGCAGATGCAGGACCAGATCTACAAGATCCTGTCGTCGCGATCGGGCAAGCCGCTCCGACAGATCATCCGCGACACGAAGCGGACCGACTTCTACCTCGATGCGCAGAGCGCGCTCGAATACGGGCTGATCGACGCGGTGGTCGCGGGAGAGTTGCCCGAGCCAAAGACGACGGACGTCGGCGCGCCGGTCGGCGCAACGGTCATCGAAATGCCGCGGCCCGAAGCGGCGCGCGAGGTGGGCCCGGAATCGGAGCTGCCGAGAGGTCCGCGGCAGGCCTGAAGGCTGAAGGCCTGCGCTACGACTGTTGTCGCGCAGACCTTTGGGTCTGCTAATTCCTCTCCGCCCGCCACTCCTCGAGGAGCCGCGCGGCATTGCCCGCCACCGAATGAAGCGAGGGCGTCCATCCGAGCGCCTTCGCGCGCGGACTGCGCACCACCTGATCGAGCGCGAGCGCGTCGGCATACGGCCCCATCTTGTGGCGCGCTTCGTCGAGCGGAACGTGCCGGACATCAGGCCTGACCGGCACGTAGGGGCCGATCGCATCTACGATGTCGTTGACGCGCTCGTCGCCTTCGTCATTCGCGTGGTACACGCCGGCCGCCTTCTCCATCGAGGCAATCCGGACGTACAGATCGGCAAGATCGCGCTCGTACACAAGGGGCCAGTGGTTGTTGCCGTCGCCGATGACGCGCACGAGCCCGTTCGTCGCCGCCTTCAGGATGTCGGCGACGATGCCGCTGCCGCCGCCGTAGACGATCCCCGGCCGGACCACCGCCGTGCGAAGGCGAGACGACGCGGCGTCGAGCACCAGCCGTTCGTGTTCCGGACGCCAGGACACCAGCGACACCGGGTTCACGGGTGAATCCTCCGCCGCCGGCTCGGGCGTTGGGCCCAGCACCCAGATGCCCGATGTGTAGATGACGAAGCGCTTCTTCGGGCCGTCGGAACCGCCCGTGCGCGGACGCTTGGCCGCCGCGATGAACGTCTCGAGCGCGATCCGATCGATGGCCGGCCCGCGCCCGGATGCCGAGTCGAACGCCGTGTGGATGTAGCCGTCCTGCGCCTCGGCAGCGGCGCGGTACGATTCGGGATCGCCGAGGTTGCCGACGATCGGGCTCGCGCCGCGCGCGGATATGCGCGCCGCCTTTTCGTTGTCGCGGACGAGCGCCGTTACCGTCTGACCGCCGCGCACGAGCGCGTCGAGTACACCCGAACCGACGTATCCGGTGGCGCCCGTGAGAAAGATCCGCATCGCGGCCGTATATCATAGTTCAACCGTGCCTCGCGACACGCTCATCGACTTTTTCGACGACCTGTCGCGCGCGCACGGCGACTTCCTCGTTTACGACGACGGCTTTCGCTCGCGCACGTTCACGTACGCGAACGTCGGCACCGAGGCGCGGCGCTTCGCCGCGCACCTGCAAGCGACCGGCCTTCGCAAGGGCGACGCGGTCGTGTTCTGGAGCGAGAACCGCCCGGAGTGGATCGTCGCGTTCTGGGGCTGTCTCCTGCTCGGCGTCGTCGTGGTGCCGATCGATTACCGGGCCTCGCCCGATTTTCTCGCGCGTGTGGCGAGGATCGTGTCGGCCAAGCTCGTGCTCGTCGGAAACGAAGTCCCGCCGCTGACGAACACGGCGGTCGGCGCTCCCGTCTGGAGCCTGCACGAGAGCGCCGACATGGGGTCGTACCCCTTTTTCACGAATCCCACAAAAGAGGGGCCCGCCCCCCTGCCCGTACCGATCGCGCGCGACGATGTGGCGGAGATCATCTTCACGTCCGGCGCCACGGCCGAGCCGAAGGGCGTCGTGATCACCCACCGCAACGTGCTCGCGAACGTCGTGCCGGTCGAGCGCGAGGTGATGAAGTACCGGAAATGGGCGCGGCCGTTCGCGCCGATCCGCTTCCTGAACCTGCTGCCCCTCAGCCACATGTTCGGCCAGGCGATGGCGACCTTCATCCCGCCGATGCTGCCCGGCGTCGTGGTGTTCATCCGCGGGTACAACCCCGTCGACATCGTCTCCCAGGTGAAGCGGCGGCGGGTGTCGGTCGTCGTGTCGGTGCCGAAGATTCTCGACGTGCTGCGCGAGTACGTGCTCCGCACGGCCGCGCATCCCGAGGTGCCCGGCCCGAAGCAGCACTTCCTGAAGCGGTGGTGGCGCTACCGATCCGTCCATCGGCTTCTCGGGTGGAAGTTCTGGGCGTTCGTCGTCGGCGCGGCGCCGCTCGATCCCGAGCTCGAAGCGACATGGGAAGAGCTGGGGTACGTGGTGGTGCAGGGATACGGCCTGACGGAGACTGCGCCGATCGTCAGCCTGAATCATCCGTTCGAGACGAAGAAGGGATCGGTCGGCAAGGCGATCGCCGGCGTCGAGGTGAAGATCGCGCCGGACGGAGAGATCCTGGTGCGCGGCGAGAACGTGACGCGCGGCTACTTCAACGCCGCCGACGAGACGGCGCGCGCCTTCGAGGACGGGTGGTTTCACACCGGCGATGTCGGTGAGATCGGCGCCGACGGTCAGATCTACATCCGCGGCCGCAAGAAGGAGATGATCGTCACGCCGGAAGGGCTGAACGTCTTTCCGGAGGACGTCGAGCGCGTGGTCACCCGCGTTCCCGGCGTCCTTGACGTGGCCGTGGTCGGCGCGAAGATCGGGTCGGAAGAGCGCGTGCACGCGGTGCTCGTCGTCGAGCCCGGCACCGACCCTGAAGCCGTCGCGCGCCAGGCGAACGCACAGCTCGAAGAACACCAGAAGATCCGGCGGGCCGTCGTCTGGCCGGAGCCCGAGCTGCCGCGGACCGAAGGCACGCGCAAGCTGAAGCGCGCGGCCATCCGCGACTGGGTCGCGCAAGGGGGCGCGCCGCGGACGGTCAAGGCGGGGAGCGACGCGCTGGCGGCGCTTTTGTCGAAATACGCCGGGCGCACGGATCTTCCGCCGGATACGTCGATCGAATCGCTCGGCCTCAGCTCACTCGACAGGGTCGAGCTGATGGTCGCGCTCGAGGCTGCGTTCCAGACGCATCTCGATGAATCGCGGTTCTCCGAGGCTCGGGACGTCGGGGCGCTGCGCGCGCTGGTCGAGCAGTCCGCGGCGACCGAAGTGGCGCCAGCCGAGCCGGTCGATTTCCCACGATGGAACCGGTCGCGGCTCGCGCGGGCGATTCGGCGCGTGAGCCTGCCGACGTGGATCCTGCCGCTCGCGCGCGCGTTCGCCTGGCTGCGCATCGACGGTCTCGACAACCTGCGGGAAATCGACGGCCCCGTGATGTTCGCGGCGAACCATCAGAGCCACATGGATGCGCCGGTCATTCTGGCCGCGCTTCCGGCGCGGCTGCGCTATCGTCTGGCGACCGCGATGGCGAAGGAATTCTTCAAGCCACACTTCTTTCCGGAGCAGTACAGCCGGATGGCCTGGTTCACCAACTCACTGAACTACTACCTCGCGTCGCTGTTCTTCAACGCGTTCCCGCTGCCGCAGCGTGAAGCCGGCGCCCGGCAGACGCTCCAATACATCGGCGAGGTCCTCAGCGACGGCTTTTCCGTCCTCATATTTCCCGAGGGCGAGCGGACCGAGAAGGGTGAGATTCGCCGCTTCCGGCCCGGCATCGGCATGATTGCTTCCCGCATGGAGGCGCCCGTGGTGCCGGTGCGGCTCGAGGGCCTAGACCGGGTGCTCCATCACAGCTGGCGGATGGCGAAGCCCGGACACGCGCGGATCGCCTTCGGCCGCCCGATGCGCCTCGCCGGCGACGACTACGGGGCGCTCGCCAAACAGGTCGAGGACGCGGTCAAGGCGCTATAGACGTCAGGCCCTGGGCTCTGGGCTCTGGGCTCTGGGCTCTGGGTAGAGCCCAAAGCCAAGAGCCCGGTATGGCATAATTGTTGTACTCAAGAAAGGAAATCGCTAGCAGTTGAGCAAGGACGATCTCATCGACATGCAGGGCACGGTCGTGGCGGTTCATAGCGGCGGGCTCTACCGCGTGCAGTGCGACGCCGGCCATGAAGTGCTCGCCCAGCTGAGCGGCCGGATGCGCCGCTTCCGCATCAAGGTTGTTCCAGGCGACCGAGTGACCGTCGGCGTTTCGCCGTACGATCCGGTTCGCGGCATCATCACGTTCCGCGCGCGCTAGCCATATAACAGTTGAATTCCAATACAACCGATCGACCCCACGGCGACAGGTCACGCCGACGCCGCCCCCGGCGCCCGGCGCACCGTCGTCCCAAGGGGGACGGGTCTGCGTACAGTACTGGTACAGAAGCCCGTCCCTCCAAAGCGCCGGTTCTCGAGCCAACGCCGGCCGATGCGACGCCGGTTCCATTCGCCACATTTGCCGTCGACTCGCGCCTCGCTGAGGGACTTCGGGACCTGAATTACGCCGAAACACGGCCAATTCAGAGTGCCGTCATCCCCCTCGCGCTTGCCGGTCGTGACGTCATCGGCTGCGCCGAGACCGGCACCGGCAAGACAGCCGCGTTCGTGGTGCCGATCCTTCAGCGGTTGCTCGATAGAGGGGACGGGTCCCCGTACAGTACTGGTACGGAGACCCGTCCCCCTCGGTCCCGCGTCCTCATCCTCGCGCCGACGCGCGAGCTCGCCGTTCAGATCGAGGACGAAATCCACGGTCTCGCCTACCACACGCCCGTCACGAGCGCCGCGGTCTACGGCGGCGTCGAGATGGGCGGCCAGGAGCGCGCGCTTCGCGCCGGGGTCGACATCATCGTCGCGACGCCCGGCCGCCTGATCGATCACCTGCGTCAGCAGAACGCCGACCTGAGCGCCATCGAGCTGCTCGTCCTCGACGAAGCGGACCGCATGATGGACATGGGCTTCTGGCCGGATGTTCGCCGCATCATCAGCGCCGTGCCGGCGGAACGGCAGACGCTGCTCTTCTCGGCGACGATGCCCGACGACGTCGTCCGGCTCGCGCTCGAGATCGTGAAGTCGCCGGCCTACGTGCAGGTGGGCGATCATCGGGGCCGCCCGGCACGCTCGATCACGCACCGGGTCGCGTCCGTCGCCGCGCACGGGAAGCTTCCGTGGCTGATCGACTACCTGAAGAAAGCCGATGGTCCGGTGCTCGTTTTTGCACGCACGAAGATCGGCGCCGAAGGCCTGGCGCGCAAGCTCGCATCGGCGGGACTGCGTGCGGCTGCACTGCACGCCGACCGCAGCCAGGAGCAGCGGCGGATGGCCGTGGAAGGTTTCCGCGGCGGCCGCTATCGCGTGCTCGTAGCGACGGATATCGCCGCCCGCGGCCTCGATATCGACGGGATTCGCACGGTGATCAACTACGAAGTGCCCGACTCCCCCGAGGCGTACGTGCACCGCGTGGGGCGCACCGGTCGCGCCGACGAGGTTGGCGAGGCGATTACGCTCGTGTCGCCGGATGAGCAGCGTGCATTGGCGCTGCTAGAAAAATCCGTCGGCGTTCGTCTAGAATGAGATTTGAATGTCGGATCCGTTCTCGACGACGCCTCCGGCGGCCGATTCAGCCGCCACGACGTCGTCCACGCCAGCCGTTGAGCAATCGCCCGCTGTGATGCGGTTCAAGTCCTGCCGCTGGCGGCGGCCTCCGGAAGACGGTCCGGAGTGCTGCGGCCACCGCGACGTGCTGCCGATCGCGGGAACGTCGGGCTTCGACCCGGAAGCCTGGTGCCCGGACTGCACGTTCTACAAGCTGCGCAGGACGCCGAAGAAGCGCAGTCCCGACGAGTACCGCTACTAGTCCGAGAACTCCTTCGCGAGCTCGACCCATTCGCCGTGCGGCGCGAGCTGCCGGTACGACCGCCAATGCGGCTTGGCTTCCTGCGACAGCCCCATCTTCTCGAGCGTGACGGCGAGATAGAAGTGTGAGTCCGGATAGAGCGGGTTGAGGCGGATAGCCTCGCGGTAGCAGGCCTGCGCCTCCGCAAAGCGCCCGAGGTCGTGATAGATGTTCCCGAGGTTGAAGTGGGCTTCGAAGAAATCCGGCTCGAGGCCGATCGCGCGCTCGTACAGCGCCTGGGCTTCCACCAGTTCGTCGCGGCTGTAGTGGATGTTGGCGAGATTGATCAGCGCAGGCACGAGGTACGGGTCGAGTTCGAGCGCCTTGCGGTAGGCCATCGCCGCGTCTTCCATCCGCGCCTCGTCGCCGTCGTCCAGCGCCGATGCCGCGCGGAAGTATTCTTCCGCCATCTCCGTGTTCTG
>Ga0187777_10001399_pt1 | contig 15622 bp, 12 predicted proteins | sample 1015_Q2_SP5_10_M_FD_132416 | JGI IMG/M metagenome (GOLD analysis project Ga0187777, IMG submission 132416) | Tropical peat soil microbial communities from peatlands in Department of Meta, Colombia - 1015_Q2_SP5_10_MG | ecosystem: Environmental > Terrestrial > Soil > Wetlands > Peat | place... | reverse complement strand
CCGCACGCAGCACAATGACACCGCTCAGAAGCGGCGCGAGCTGCGCGTTGTCGGCGATCGCAGCGCCACTGCCGTAGGCGAGCAAGTACGGTCCATTGCCGCGGGCCAAAAACACGATATCTTGCGCATTCCAGCTCGCTTCCAACTTCGGGATCTGATCGCCGCTCGTGCTGCTCGGCTGCTCGAGGCGGGCCAACCAGTAGCGATCAGAATTTGTCGGGATAGTAATCGGCTCGTTGCGTCGCTCGGAGTCCGCACTCCGCACCCGGTAGAACTCACCGTGTGCGATCGGCCTCCAGGGCTTAGTGGCTTCCTTGCGCGAAAGCAACTCGATCTTGGCGACGCTGTTTGATTCCGGCAGCTCGATATTCACCTGAGTGACGGGTGCTCGCGCCCCGAGATCGAAAGAGTACTCGAGATGCTTTTCGTTCACGGGCGCACCACTGATCAGAAGGCTCACATGCTCGAGTTCCTGTCGCGCGGGCGTCGTATCAGCGGTGACCGCGACAAATTCGAACGGGGCAGTCCTGCCGACCCAGGTGAGGCGCCAGAACTTCGCTTTCGTCGCGGGCAGCTCGAGACGGTTCTTGACCAGGCGCGCCCCGGCGTTGCGCAGATTGATGACCGGCGCCTCAGCCCTGAGCGTCTGCCAGGATCCGAGGTCGTCACTTGATTCGATTCGCAACTTGCCCGAGAACTCGGGAGCGTCGTCTTGCCAATGAAGCTGCAGCGCGCGGAGGGGAGGTGTCACATCCCTGGCATCGAGCACGTAGCTCGTGATAACGGGCGGCTGCGCCTGTGGCGCACCCGCCTGCACATTTACGGCGGTGCCCTGCGATTGGATGGTCACGTGAATGCCATCAAGCGTGGCGCGTGAGTCGCCTCGTAACGGAAAGAGGGGAAGCGAGGGCCCCTCGGATGCGGTGGCGGCGTCGGGCGGCACCTGCTGCAACTCGTAGGGCACGACTTCGCCTCGCGAGTTGAAGATCCGCACGTCCCGCAGATCCTCGTAGACGGCTTCCCGGTAAACCTCTATTGGCAGCGCCACGCGGTAGGCGGCGGCGGGTGCCGGCGTCGTGATCGGCATACCGTAGGCAAACTCTTGCGGCGATCCTGCACCGGGTTCGGCCGAATAGGCGCGCGCCAGCAAGAGCGCGCACAGCCAGATCGAACGGCGGCTCATCGCGTTTCCTCCGCAGCGGGCGGAAGCGGTGAGAAGTAACCGAGTACGAGCATCAGGAGACCCACGCCCACGAAGGAAATGATGCGCTCGACGGTGCCGACGCTCGAGAGGTCCACCAGGAAGAGTTTGGCCACATCAACGACGAGCAGTGCCGCGCCTGCGAGCCACACGGCGCGCATCTTGATGCGTGTCGCGACCAACATAGTCGTGAGCGCAAGGAATGCCCAACATATCGACAGCGCGCTCTGTACCAGTGTCGAGTCGACCATGGCCTGCAACTCGTACGGGATACCTGCCCACTGGTGCAGCGTCCTCAGCAGCATGGCATTCACCCATATGAAGCCGAGAGCCGCAATCGCGACGCCGGCCGCACGCTGTGCGGATCCCGCCGCTGTCAACAGCGCGTCGGAGCCGAGCCTCGCGCAAAAGCGGATCAGGACGTACAGCACGAACCCCTGGGCGATGTCGAGAGGATTCGCGAGTGGCAGGTAAGGCAGCGGAGCGGAAGGACTTGAGATCACCAAGTTGGTTTCAACACTCCACACCCCGAGATACATGCCAAGACCCGCGCTCGCGAGCAGCAAATAGGCCATCCGCTGCGCCTTCGGGGGCCAGCCGAGTCGGGCTGCGGCGTGCGGTGAGGCGGCCAACACCAGCGCGGGTACAACACCCCAGGCAATGCTCGACCAGGCCCCGGAATTGCCCACCGTGCGGCTGATGACCCACGCAACCTCCCAGCTCAGGAGTGCAGTGCCAAGCCACAAAGCCGCGGCGTGAAGCAGGTTCGCGAGACCGGGCGGCGCAACGCCGTCCTGGCGGCGCAGAATGAAATAGAGGCCTGCGAATGCGAGCGGCCAGGATGCCCACCCGCCGTAGGCAAAGGCGTGAGATTGCGAACTCCCCGCCCACAGGGCGAAAAACAGCATCGCAGGCAACAACGCCAACGCGGCTGCCATGGCCACTCGCATCCGCGCCCGGGAGGCGATCTCGCTGCTAAGGAGTGCAGTCAGCGTTGCAAACACCAGGGCAGCCGATAGGCGGTACGGTTTATCGATGTGCTGCCCAAGCTCGCCAAATCCGCCGATGCACCACCACAGAAGGCCCCAAAAGAACAGCAGACCGGAAAGAGTCCATTCGTACTCTTCGAGTTGCGCGCCGTTCGTCTGCAGCATCCGGGCGGCATAGACCGAGGCAATGCCAACGAGCAGCGCCGCGATATAGGTTCCAGGCGGGATTGCGCCCCCCGAGCTGAGCGTTAGCAGAAGAGCGCCGCCGGCCGCGAACTGCAGCAGCGCGCCGAACGCGCGCGGCAAACGGCGGTTCTGGCGGCAGCCGACCCAGGTGAGGGCGGCACCTTCGAGCGCCCAGCTCGCTGCGCTCCAACGGCCATTGAGCGCGAGAGGGACCGCAAGAGTCAGAAACGCGACGCCGAGCGCGGTGAAAGCCTCGACCAGTAAACGCTGCGACTCGCCCCGGCGTCGATACACGATCCAGGCGAGCGCGAGATAGAGCGCGCTCATCGCAAGCGCGCTGTAGGCGAGCGCGAGACGGTGCTCAGAGAGCATCGCGGCCTGCAGCCCGAAGGTGGCGATCGGGGTACCAAAGATGATCGTTGCGTCGATGTAGTTTTGCGAGGCAGGCGCCCGACGAGTGCTGTAGAGGACCGCGATGGCGACGTAGAGAAGGAAAAAGAGCACGAGAAACGGCTCGGTAGTCGCGAACTCCTCGGGACGATAACTGAGCACACCCCACACCGTGCTCAGTACGAATGTGAACGCAAAGCCCGCGAGGTTCAGCAATCGCCAGGCGCGGAACCACGCGATGATCAGAATGGCCGCGTTCAACACGGCGAAGTAGCTGAAAAGGAGTACGTGGTTGCCTTCGCCGGTCGAGGCGAGAAATGGCGCGAGAAAAGCGCCTGTCACCCCGAGCAGGGCAAACGCGAGCGAGTCTTGCAAGACGGCGAGCGCGGCTGTCAGCGCCGAAAGAACGGCGAGCAGCACGAAGGCCGCTCCGGGGGTCAGCAGCGAGTAGACGTGCAGCGCAAAGAAGACCGTGAGGTAGAGAATGCCGACGGCGCAACCTTGGAGCGCGAGCGCGTAGCCGGCTCGCCTCGTTCGCAGACGCCAACCGAGGGCAAGCAGCGCAAGGGCGCCGGCGGCGACCGCGGACAATCTCACCTCGATGGGGATATGCGAGTGCTCGGCGACGTAGCGAAGGAGAAACGCCACGCCGAAGAAGAGGACGACAGCACCGGCACGAACCAGCGTGTTGCCTCCGGTGAAGTACTCCCGCAGCAGTGTCAGGATCGGGCTTTCGGGCGCAGGGGTGGCCGGACGATCCGTCGCCCGAGGTATCGAGTCTCTGGTTTCGACAATAGGCGAGGGGCGCTCGATGCCGGGTCGAGCGGCCGGTGGTATGCGAACCGGAGGCACTTCGCTCAGCTCCTGCGTCGCGGGTCTCCTCGCGCCCTCTGCGGGTTGGGGCGCAGCCCGTGTCCCGGGCGCTTGTTCACGCGGCGGGCTCTGCGCGCCGCGAAGCACCTCGAGCTCCGCCTCCAGTTTTGCCAACGAGTTGCGCAGCGCGATGACCTCTCCGATCCCGAGGCCTAAGAGCGCGCCCACGACGGCGGCCAGAAAGTGCGCACCTGCGCCAGCGAGATCGGCTGCGAATACCGCACCTACCACGGCCAGGGCGATTCGAAATGCAGGATGCATATGTTGGTCCGGTCACCTTGCTCGGAAGGGCCCGTCGGATGACTCAGGGCTCCTTGGTCGGCGTGCAGCGTGAGCGGGCGGCGTCGAGCGCGCAAGCAACTCGAGCACGAGTGACACCCGGGGTACCTGCCGGTATCATTATATTATACCGTCTCGTGGAAGCCCTTCATGTCGGCGTCCGCATCGCTCCTGAGTGCAATCAAGGCCACGCTTCGCGGTCGGGGCATGACCTATCGAGAATTGGCGCGTCTTCTCGATGTCAGCCACGCCACCGTCAAACGGGATTTAAGCAAGGGCAACTTCTCCCTGAGGCGTCTCGACCAGATCTGTACTGCCCTCAGCCTGAGCCTCGACGATCTCACCCGCCCACCCGCCGGCCTTGACCTGATTACCGAGCTGAGTGAGACGCAGGAGCTCGCGCTCATCAGTCACCCGAAGCTCTTCGTAGTCACGTATCTACTGGTCAATGACTGGAAGTTCCGCGACATCGTCGAGGCGTTCCGGATGACCGAGAACGAACTGATCGACATCCTCTTACGGCTTGATCGACTGAAGATCATTGAGTATCGGCCTCCGCACCGGGTGCGCAAGTTGACCGCGAGGAACTTCGCGTGGCGCAAGGACGGACCCGTACACAGCTTCTTCGTGACGCGCTTCGTTCCGGAGTTCTTTCAATCGGCTTTCGCTGGACCCGGAGACGCATTCCGCTTCGTAGGCGGGATGCTATCCGCTGGATCGCTTTCGCGATTCAAGGCGTCGCTCGAGCGCCTGGCGGTCGAATACGAAGAGCTGGCCCGGGGAGATGCCAGGTTGCCGCTCGCCGAGCGCGACGGGTGCAGTGCAATCCTTGCGGTACGATCCTGGGAGTTTTCGGAGTTTACGCGTCTGCGGCGCCGGGCGACTTGACGCTGAGCTAGCGTCCGGGGGCACGTGCGCCCTGTGCGGGCGTGACGAGCGCGATCACCCCGAAGGCCGGGTGATCGAAGTAGTTGCGCTCGTAGAAGCGCACGCGGCGGCTCTCGTTGATGGTGAAGGGCGTGTCGGCAGCCGCGCCGAGTCCCGGGGGCGGATCGGGCATGGCGTAGGTGAGGCTCATCCCAAGATGCAGGAACTGTCCGTGCTCGAGAAAGACCGTGCCGGAAAGTCCCGGCACGGTGATCCCGAGGCGCTGCACGTTAAATCCTGCGCGCGTGCCCCAGGCGCTCGCAGTCTGCGACCACGCCGTGTGCGCGACCGGTACGTACGTGCCACTGGCGCGCAGGCGATTCTCGATCTCGGTGAGCTGCCAGACTGAGGCGGGGAGCATGGCGATGAAGTGTCCGACCTGCGATGAGCCGCTCGCGCCCTCATCGCCGGCGATGCTGCGCGCGTTGGCCTCCGCGCTCCAGTTCTCCGGCCCCCCAAGAGCGCCGACGGCGCGAAACACGATAATCTCGACGTTGTAGACGCTCGTGAGCGCGTTCGCAGGCAACTGCTGCGCGTTCGCAGGCGACTGCTGCGCCGGCGGCGGCTCCTCGGCGCTCGCGACCGTGCCGAGCACGTAAAGCACGAGAGCGCCCCAGGCGGCTCCGAGCGCGCGTCTCTGCGCGATGGTGTCTCTCATCCGCGGCATTCTAATGGAGAGTGGCGCTCTCGCCGAGGCGCCGCAGGAGTTCGGTGGCGAACTCGAAGCGGCCGCCTTCTGCGGGTAAAGCCCTCGCGATGCGCAGCCGCAACGGTCCATCGAGCCGATACTCGCGCGCGCCCCGCTCGATGAGCCGTACGAGGTTGGCAGGGTCGATGCGCGTGCGTTCCTCGAAGAGCACCGATCCGCCCTGCGGACCAAGATCGAGCCGGCGCACGCCGAGTGCGCGCGCGGTGAGTTTGAGCTTGGCAATGCGCAGTAGATTCTGCGCGGCGGTCGGTGGCGGACCGAACCGGTCGTAGAGCTCGGCGGCGAGCTCATCGAGCTCGCTCTCGCTCGTGGCGGCGGCGATGCGCTTATAAAGCGAGAGCCGCACGTGCACATCGCCGACATACGCTTCGGGGAGAAACGCGGGCAGGCGCAGCTCGACCTCGGTGGCCGCAGCGAGCGGCTGATCGAGCGCGGGCTCGCGGCCGGCCTTGAGCGCCTTTACCGCGTGGTCGAGCATGTCGAGATAGAGCGTGAGTCCAATCTCGGTCATCTGCCCGCTCTGGGCCTCGCCGAGTAGCTCGCCCGCGCCACGGATCTCGAGGTCCTGGGTTGCGAGCACGAACCCAGCCCCGAGCTCCTCCATCGATTCGATCGCTTCGAGGCGCTTCTCGGCGTCGCGGGCGAGCGCCTGACGCGGTGGAGCGATCAGATAGGCGTACGCGCGATGATGCGAGCGCCCGACGCGGCCGCGCAGCTGATGCAGCTGAGCGAGTCCGAGCTTGTCGGCGCGATTGATCATGATGGTGTTGGCGGTCGGCACGTCGATGCCGCTCTCGATGATCGTCGTGCAGACGAGCACGCTGAAACGGCGGTGATAAAAATCGACCATGAGCTGCTCGAGTTCGCGCTCGCGCATCTGCCCGTGAGCGATGCGCACGCTCGCCTCTGGAATCATTGCCTGCACTTCGGTGGCGATCTTGCCGATCGTGCGCACTTCGTTATGAACGAAATAGATCTGCCCGCCGCGGCGCAGCTCGCGCAAGGCCGCCTCGCGCAGCGTCGGCGCATGCCACTCGATGAGGAACGTCTTGATCGCGAGCCGGGCCGCCGGCGCAGTGGTGATAAGAGAGAGGTCCCGCAGGCCCCCGAGCGCCATGTTGAGCGTGCGCGGAATGGGTGTCGCAGTCATGGTGAGCATGTGCACATTGGCACGCAGCGCTTGCAGGCGCTGCTTGTCACGCACCCCGAAGCGGTGCTCCTCATCGATGATGAGGAGCCCGAGATCCTTGAAGCGCGCGTGCGCATGCAGGAGGCGATGCGTCGCAATGACGATGTCAACCTTGCCGTGCTCGATACCCGCGAGCACCGCTTCGGTCTCACCCGATGTGCCAAAGCGTGAGAGCCCTTCGATGCGCACCGGCCAGTCGGCGAAGCGGTCGCGGAAGTTCGTGAGGTGCTGCTGCACGAGGAGCGTCGTCGGTGCGAGCACGGCCACCTGCTTGCCCGCTTGCGTCGCGACGAACGCGGCGCGCATCGCGACCTCGGTCTTCCCGAAGCCGACATCGCCGCAGACGATGCGATCCATCGGCTGGGCGCTCGAGAGATCCGCGAGCACCTGGCGGATCGCTTGGGCCTGATCGGGCGTCTCCTCGAAGGGGAAGGCGTTCGCGAAGGATTGATACTCGAGTTCGTTCACCTCGAGCGCGAGCCCCGCCTGCGCGCGCCGCCGCGCATACAGGTCGAGAAGCTCCGCGGCGACATCGCGCACCTGCTCAGCGGCACGCCGCCGGGCGCGCGCCCACTGATCGGTGCCAAGCTTGTGGAGCGGGGCATGCTCGGGTGCGGCGCCGGTGTAGCGGCTGACGAGATGCAACGCATGCACGGGAACGTAGATGCGATCGCCGTCCTGGTACTCGAGCACGAGGAACTCCCCGCTCTCGCCGCTGACCTCCATGGGCATGAGCCCGAGGTAGCGACCGACGCCGTACTCCTCGTGCACGACCGGCGCGCCCGGATTGAGATCCTGGAGGTCCCGCAGAATCGCTTCCGGGTCGATCGGGCGCTTGCGGCGCCGCTCCTGACGAGCGCGGGCGCCAAAGAGCTGCTCCTCGGACACAAGCGCGATCGGCGGCGTCGTGAGCGTCAGCCCCGCGAGGTCAGGGGCGACGGTCAGGGCGAGCCGCTGAGTTCCTCCCGCGAAGGACTCCCAGTTCGGCACGATCGCCACCTCGTGGGCGTGAGCGCGCAGCATCTCGCCGAGCACTTCGCGCCGCCCGGGCGAGTCGGCGGCGAGCAGCACGCGGCCGTGGAACTCGCGCAGGAAGGCATCAAGGGGTGCGAAAGGCTGCTCCGCACGTATATCGAGTCGCAGCGCTTTCGGCGGGGCCGTCGGAAAATTGCGCACTTCGGGTGGGGCGTCCGCAAGCTCGGTGTCCACCTTGAAGGCGTCGAGCGTGATCGAAGCGCGCGGCAACAGATGCGCCTCGAGCTCCGCGGGGGCGAGGAAGAGCTCCTCGGGCTTGAGCACCGGCCGCTCGAGGTCGTGGCGGCGATCCTCGTAGCGCGCGCCGATGTCGGCCCAGGCCTTCTCGAAGCTCTGCCCGAGGGCGGCGTCACGCACGATCACGGCTTGGGTGGGGAGGTAGTCAAAGAGCGTAGCGGTCGTATCAAAGAAGAGCGGCTGGTAGAACTCAATCCCCGCGGGTGCCAGTCCTTCACTCACTGCGCGGTAAATGCTGCCCTTCGTCGGATCGCCCTCGAAGCGGGTGCGGTAACGGCGCCGGAAATCCTTCACCGCTTGCGCATCGAGCGGCACCTCGCGCGCCGGCAGCAGCCGTACTCGCTCGAGCGTGTCGAGCGAGCGCTGCGTTTCGGGATCGAAGCGGCGGATCGCCTCGATCTCGGCGTCGAAGAGATCGATGCGAAGCGGTGTCGATGCTCCCATCGGAAATACGTCGAGGAGCGAGCCGCGTACCGCAAACTCCCCGGGCGAGAGCACCTGACTCACGCTCGCGTAACCCGCTTCGATCAAGCGCTCGCGGAAGGGCTCGATCGCAAGGGGCTGACCCCTCTCGAGTTCGAAGGCGCGGCCTTCGACGTAAGCGCGCGGCGGCAGCCGTTGCATCAGCGTGTCGGCGGCGACAATCAGGCATCCGCGCCCGAGCTGCGGCAGCTCGAAGAGCGTTTTCAGGCGCTCCGAGATGATGTCCGGATGGGGCGAGAAGAGGTCGTAGGGCAGTACCTCCCAGTCCGGAAGCCGCAGCCGCGGGAAGTCGGCGCCGGCGAAAAAGCGCAGCTCGGCACTGACGCGCTCGAGTTCGCGTGCGGAATCGGTGATCACCACGTACAGCCGCTGGTCGGCACGCGCGGCTTCCGCGAGCGCGAGCGCCGCAGCGCTGCCATAGAGCTGGTGCCAGCGCGGATGCGGCTGGCGGGTATCGGGCAGCGGTGGGTGGAGCAGGGAGGACATCGGCTGGTGCGCGTCGGGCCGGGGGTCCGCGAGCTTACCTAAAGCGAGCCCCGGAAGGGGACCGCCTTCTTTGGTGTGAAAGAGCCGAGCGCGCGCCTGGGCGGCGTGCTCTTCGCTCAGGCGGCGAGGGACCCCGCCTGCACCCGGGCATCGAGCGGCACGCAGAAGATGTCGACGGGATTTGAGCGTCCGCGCAGCTGTAGCGGCGGGAGTGCGGTCGCGCCGACGTCGAGCCCCTGGGCATCAAGGGATTGCTTGAGCGTGCGCGAGAAGAGCATCTCGCCCGCGCGCGCCCGCTGGCAGAGTCGTGCGGCGACATTCACGGTGTCGCCGACGATGGTGTAGTTCATGTAGGCGTTCGAGCCGATGTTGCCCGCGACCACATCGCCCTCGTTGATGCCGATGCCAAGACCGGTCTCGACCTGATAACGCTCCTTCCACGCAGAGGCGAGCGCTGCAAATCGCTCGAGCATCTCCTGCGCGGCGCGCACTGCGCGCTTCGGGCTGTCGGGCTGCGCGAGCGGCACGCCGAAGCCGAGCATCAGCGCATCGCCCGCCATATGAAAGACCGTCCCCTCGTGGCGGAAAGCGATTTCGGTGAGGAGCGAGAAATATTCGTTGAGAAGCGGCACCACGCGATGCGGTTCGAGCTGTTCGGAAATGCTCGTGAAGCCTCTGAGGTCCGCGAAGAGGACGACCACGTGAGCACTGCTCGCCTCGGCGGTGCCGAGCAGCGTATCGCGCACCTGGGAGTCTTCGAGGATCTTGTCGGCAACGCGCGGAGAGACGTAACGGCGAAAGGTCTGTCGCAGCACCTCTTCGCGTCGGCGGATTTCGGCTTCCAGCTGAGCTACCGCGGTTTTCCTGCGCAGCGTCCCTGCGCGCATCAGGGCCTCGATGTGGGCCCTGAGAGGCTCGTCGAGCGGCACCAATTCCCTCAGGGAAATTATCTGGTTAGGCCCAAGACTATCACACCCGCATTAAGTGTGTGATGTAACTGACGCACCCGAAGACACGGCCGTGCGCGGCGCGGATTGTTGCGAGGGAGAGATGATCAGCTGTTGGTTGGGTCGGTCGGATTCGCCGGGCGCTTTGCGCCTTGAGCGCCGCGCAGCCGATAGACGGTGAGCACTATGCCGACGAGGAGAAAGACGGTGGCGAACAGCATGTCACCGCGTTGGTATGCGCGATACGCAAGCGCGAGCCAGAAGACGAGGAGGACCACACTAACGATGGCAGGCATGAGCCGCTCCTGGAGCGATCGTTAACCTAACTTTAACTTAACTCGCCCGCGAACCCGCTCCCGGCCTGTCTCCCGCTGAGCGGAGCAGGGATAAAGATGTATCCGCTCTAGCCCTGCGCCGGCGGGGGCGGTTGATCCGTAGCGCCCCCGGGCGGTGAAGTCGGGGCGGGGGGCGGTGGTGCTTCTGAGGGTCCGTTGTCGGGCTCGCGCGGCGGGGCACTCGAGGGTGCACTCGTCGGAGCGCTCGGTGCTGCACTCTCCGGTGCGCTCTCGGGTGCGCTGGCGGGGGCAGTCGGTGTGGGTTCGGGCGCAGCACTTCCGGCAGCACTGGGGGGTGGCGACACGGCGGGAGCCGCTGAGCCTGCCTGCGCGAGCACCACGGAGTCGATCACATACTGGTGTTCAAAGACGACGCAGTAACCGTTGTAGTCCCAGCGGGTGATTGGCGGCTGACCGACCGCCGCGTGGCGCGTGAGGGGAGCACCAAAGCGCTTCTCGACCTCATCCATGGTGGAGCCGCGTTGTGGCATTTCGGCCGGCGTCTGGCTCACATCGATGTTCATCTCGAGCGTCTCACCACCGCTCGCAGGGGGATCAGCGATCGCGGTACCCGCGATGGTGCAAGCGCCAAGCAGCGCCGCGAGAAGTCGCGTTTGCATCCGTAATCTCTCCCTCGGAAATCGGAGCGGACTATAGCTCTCTATAACGCCGGGGAGAATCTGTAAAAGGCACGCCGCAACGCCGTTTTGTGACGTGCGTCTGAAATCAGCGGCACTTGTGGTTAAATCCCGACGATGTTTCACCCCCTGTCGATCTATGTGGGCCTGCGTTACGTGCGCGCGCGCTCCCACAAGTTTTTCGTGTCTTTCATTACCTGGGCGTCGCTCGTCGGGGTTGCGGTCGGCGTCGCGGCGCTCATCGTCATTCTCTCGGTGATGAATGGCTTTGAAGCGGAGCTGCGCGCGCGGCTGCTATCACTTGGCGCCGAAGTACGGGTAGGGGCAGCGCCCGCTGAGCAGGCGTCGCCACCCGATGGCGCGGACTGGGAGCGCGCCGCGCACAGCGCTGCCAACGCTCGCGGGGTTACGAGCGTCGCGCGTTATCTCGAGCTTCAGGTGCTCGCCGTGCGCCATCAGGGAATGCAGCCGGTGCTCCTGCGTGGCATCGATCCCGCCGCATCCTCGAGCAAGGCAGAGCTTGGCCCCGCGATCGTTCAGGGAAGGCTCACGGATCTCAGTCCGGGATCCGAGCATGTGATCGTGGGCGCGGTGATCGCCGAGCGGCTTGGACTCGCCCCGGGGGACGCGCTGACGCTGCTCGTGCCGGGCATCGCCGCCGATGGCACCCCATCGCCGCGGCTCCGCGAGGTTCATGTCGCGGGAATTTTCGAAGTGGGCATCCCGGATCACGATGCCAACCTCATCTTCGCCGACCTCGAGGACGTGCGTGCGCTGAGCCCCGCAGGCAGCGCACGCGAGGGGCTGCAGGTGCGCTTGAGCGATGTGTTCGCGGCTCCCGCTGCGGCGGCTGAGCTGCGCGGCCTCTTGCCGAAGAACTTCGTGGTCCGCGACTGGACCGTGGACAACGCTAATTATTTTCGGGCGATCCGCATCGAAAAAACCATGATGTCGCTGATCCTGCTCCTGATCGTCGCGGTCGCGGCCTTCAACATCGTCGCGATGCTCGTGATGGTGGTCACCGATAAGCGTACCGATATCGCCATCATGCGTACCTTCGGCACAGCGCCCGAACGCGTGATGGGCATCTTCATCACCCAGGGGCTCGTGATCGGCTGGCTGGGTGTCGCACTCGGCCTCGCGCTCGGACTCACGCTCGCCTTCCACGTCGACACCATTGTCCCCTTCCTTGAGCGCACCTTCGGTTTCCAGATCATGGACTCGGACGTTTACTACATCACCGCGATCCCCTCCGAGGTGCACTGGGCGAACGTCGGGGTCATCGCGCTCGCCGCGCTCCTCCTCACCGCGCTCGCCACCGTGTACCCGGCGCTGCGCGCCGCACGCACGGCGCCCGCCGAAGCGCTGCGCTACGAGTAGCCATGAACGCCTACGAATGGCTGATCGGCACCCGTTATCTGCGCTCGACTCACCGTCGGGGTTTCGTGTCCTTCGTCGCGCTCATGTCGGTGTGCGGGCTCACGCTCGGTGTCGCGACCCTCATCGTGGTGCTTTCGGTCATGAACGGCTTCGAACGCGAACTGCGCACCCGCATTCTCGCGGTCACCGCACACGCCACGATCACCGGGCCGAGCGCTCTCACGGACTGGCCTGAACTGCAGCGCACGGTACGCAACGCGGCCGGCGTCGAGGCCGCGGTCCCCTACATCGAGAGCCAGGCGATGCTCGCCCACGGCCCAACCCTCGCAGGCGCAGAGCTGCGCGGGGTGCTCCCGGAGGAGGAGCGTGCGGCGACCGGACTTGCGCAGCACCTGATTTCAGGACAACTCGCGGATCTGAGCGACGGCGCCTACCGCATCATCCTCGGTGATGCGCTTGCCGCGGAGCTCGATGCCCACGTGGGCGACACCCTGGTCGTCATCGCGCCCGAGGGCACGGCGACCCCCACCGGCGTCATGCCGCGCATGCGTCGTTTTGTGGTTGCGGGCCTCTTCCACTCCGGTATGTATGAGTTCGATCGGGGCCTAGCGCTCGTGCACATGGCCGATGCTGCGCGGCTCTTTCGCTTCGGCGAGGGCGTGAGCGGGCTGCGGCTTGCGTTTGCAGATCCCTTGCGCGCGCCATCCCTCGTGCGCAGCATTGCGCGCTCGCTTGGGCGTCCCGGCGTTTTTTACACATCCGACTGGACCGAGGATCATGCGAACCTGTTCCGCTCCATCGAAATCACCAAATCGCTGCTCTTCGTGATCCTTCTCATGCTGATCGCGGTCGCCGCCTTCAACATCGTCGCGACCCTCGTCATGATCGTGAAGGAGAAGCAATCCGACATCGCCATTTTGCGCACCCTCGGCGCGCTGCCCAAGAACGTGCTCCTCGTCTTCGGCGTGCAGGGACTTCTCATCGGGCTTGCAGGCACGCTCCTTGGTGCGCTCCTCGGCACGCTCCTCGCCCACAACCTCGAGACGCTGGTGCATGCGCTCGAGCGCCTCGTCGGCACGCAGTTTCTCGATGCGCGCGTCTACAACATGAGTGACCTGCCCGCCTACGTGGAGGGCGCGGACGTGTTAAGAGTCTGCACGGTCGCGTTCCTCCTCTGCCTGCTCGCGAGCATCTACCCGGCGTGGCGCGCCTCGCGCACCGCGCCCGCCGAGGCCCTGCGACATGAGTGAACCGGTTCTCGAAGCACGCGAGGTACGCAAGAGTTTCCGCCAGGGTCCGGTCGTGCTGCCGGTGCTCGAGGGCGTGAATCTGAGCGTCGGTGCTGCGGAGCGCGTGGCGATCGTAGGGGCTTCGGGCTCGGGGAAGACGACGCTCTTGCAGATCCTCGGCGGCCTCGATCGGCCGAGCGCCGGCGAGGTGTTGGTTTCGGGACGCAACATTCACGACCTGAGCGAGAGCGAGCGGGGCAGGCTCCGCAACCGAACGCTCGGCTTCATCTACCAGTTCCACCATCTATTGCCCGAGTTCTCGGCGCTCGAGAATGTCGCCATGCCACTCCTTGTGCGGCGCACTCAGGTCGCCGCGGCGCGCGCCGCCGCGCGCGCGCTGCTCGAGCGTGTCGGGCTCGGCGAGCGACTCGATCATCGCCCCCATCAGCTCTCGGGCGGGGAGCGGCAGCGGGCGGCGGTCGCGCGTGCGCTCGTCACGGCCCCAGCCGTCGTGCTTGCCGATGAACCGACGGGCAACCTCGATGGCGTGAACGCGGAGGCGGTGTTTGCGCTCATGCTGGAGCTCAATCGCGAGCGCGGCACGAGTCTCGTGGTCGTGACGCACGATCTGAGGCTCGCGAACCGCATGGATCGGGTGTACGAGCTCGATCAGGGGACGCTCAAAGTGCACGCCTAACGCGCGGCGGTTGCAGGCAGGACGTGGCGGTTGCGGTAGCGGCTCGTGACGCGCCAGCGCCAGATCATTTCAAACACGGCCCAGCCGAGGATGCCCGCGAGGAGCGCGCACACGAGACAGCCGGCGAAAAACGGCTCCCAGATCGGCGCGAGCGCGTGACGGAACCATCCAAAGGTGGGTACGAAGCGGAAGTGGTGCGGTGGACTATGTAGGAGTGCCGCCCCGACCCGGTAGGCGAAGTAGTAAGCCGGCACTGCCGTAAAGGGATTGAGCAGGAAAGTGGTGCCGCAGGCCACCGGCACGTTGAGCCGCCAGGTGACGGCGATCACGCTCGCAAGCACGAGGTGCACGGGCAGCGGCACAAAGCACACCGCGAGCCCCACCCCGAACGCGCTTGTGACGCCACGCCGATGCAGCGCCCAAAGATGGGGGTCCGCGAGCCGCTCGCCAAAGGGCTTGAGGAACCAGCGGTCCTTGAGTGTCTGCGGGGCGGGCAGGACCCGTTGCAAGAATCGGCGGGACATGGGGGCTTGCGACTCTACCAGAAGGCCCCCGGGCCCGATGTGCGCTCCGTATGGCCCTTGCGACAGGCTTCCTTGAGCGCTTCTGGCCCTCGGGTATTATGCCGCCCGGTACTTGCCGCTCCTTGGGGTCGCTTAGGATGTGGGAAATAGTGCGGGCCGGCGGCCCGCTGATGTGGCCGATTATCCTGTGCTCGATCACCGCGGCGGCGATCATTCTCGAGCGCCTGTGGACGCTGCAGGACAAGCGCGTGTTACCGCGCGGGCTCCCGCAGCGGGTTTGGCAGCTGATCGAATCGAACCAGATCAATGACAAGGTGATCGGCGCGCTCGAGCAGAACTCGCCCCTCGGGCGCTTGCTTGCCACCGGGCTCGCCAACCGACATCGTCCGCGCGAGATCCTCATGGAGCGGCTCGAGGACACCGGACGCCACGTGGTGCACGAACTCGAGCGCTTCCTCAATACGCTCGGTACGATCGCCGGCGTTTCCCCGCTCCTCGGGCTGCTCGGCACCGTTACCGGCATCATCCGCGCGTTCAACGCCATCCAGGCGGGGGGCATCGGCGACCCGCGGGCGCTCTCGGGCGGCATTGCCGAAGCCCTGATTGCGACTGCCGCCGGACTCTGCGTTGCGATTCCCGCTCTCATCTCTTACCGTTATTTGCGCGGGCGCGTCGAGGGCATCGTCGTCGAGATGGAGAAGCAGGCGATTCGCATGGCGGATGCGCTCGAGGCCGCGCGCGGGCGCGAGCAGCGCCCCGCTGCCGATGACACGCTGCGCGAGCGGCAGGTGCGCGCGGTGTGAACCTCAAGCCCCGACGCCACGAAGAGCCCGAGATCAATGTCGTCTCGTTGATCGATGTGGTGCTGCTGCTGGTCGTGTTCTTCAT
>Ga0187777_10001398_pt1 | contig 15627 bp, 13 predicted proteins | sample 1015_Q2_SP5_10_M_FD_132416 | JGI IMG/M metagenome (GOLD analysis project Ga0187777, IMG submission 132416) | Tropical peat soil microbial communities from peatlands in Department of Meta, Colombia - 1015_Q2_SP5_10_MG | ecosystem: Environmental > Terrestrial > Soil > Wetlands > Peat | place... | reverse complement strand
GGCGCGGCTTCTGGTCGCCGAGCTGAAGAGCGGCGCCTTCGACGGCGTCAGCGGCACCATCCGGCCGGACTGGGTCGCCCCTTGATCGTCAGACGCAGAGGATGTTCTCCTCTAAGCTGAGCATATTGTGCCGCGTCGAGGCAGCGATAGCCGACGGCTTCGAGCCGGGCAATGATCGCCACCCCGTCGAGCGGCTCGGCCCGTTCGCGATCGGTGCGGATCTCACACAGGATCGGCATGCCGACGCGCGACAAAACATAGGCCGACCAGTAGCCGCAGTTGGCGCTGATATCGATGAAGATCGAGCCCGCGCGAGATAATCGTCGAAGATGCGTTCGAGGAACATCTCGTGAGTGTGGAAATAGTATTTCCGCATCAGCCGATGCACGCCCATGTCGATCTCGTATTTGACCGAACGGAGATGCGTCGTGGACGCAGCGATGTTGTGAACGTGACGGGCGAACCCTAGCGGCCTTCGCGAGCCCAGGTCGCGGCAAGCGAGCCGATCAGCAGCAATAGTCCGATCAGCCCGGCGAAGATCGGCAGCACGCCGATGCCGCGCACGACGCTGACGTCGCGCATCTTCAGGCCGATCCAGTCCTCGCCGTGGAAGCTGGCAGAGGTGCGCACAGGCACGACGCGCGGCACGACGAGCCCACTGCCGGTATCGAGCCGCCGCACACTGCCGCCGGTCGCGTCGGCGAGCTTGCCGAGCACGTCGGTCGTCGATGTCACCTCGGCGAATTCGCGCGGATTGGCCGGCCCGACATTGGCGAGCGCTGTGAGTTTGCCGTCCGTCGCCCGCCACAGGCCGAGTTCCTTGACCGTCATGTCGGCCTGCCAGAGACCAGGCTCGGTTGGACGCAGATTGAGCGTCGTGCGCGCACCGGTCGGCGATGTCACCGTCACTTCACCGACGCTGTCGGCCATGGTCTGGCGCTCGATGGTGACGTCGCGGCCGTGGACATTCAGCCGCAGCGCCTCTTCCTCGAGCTCGGGCTGCTTCATGAGCCAGTGCGACAGACGCCGCAGCAGGTCGAGATGCGGCCCGCCGCCTTCATAGCCGCGCGCCCACAGCCAGATGTGATCGGACAGCAGCATGGCGACCCGGCCTTTGCCTTCATGCGCCAGCACCAGCAGCGGCTTGCTGTCGGGGCCGTCCATGACGCTGGTGCCGGTGGTGTGCGTCGTGTTGACGAGGCGGAACCAGTGACTCCAGTGCGGCGGGTTCGCGTCAGAGCCTTGCAGACCGCGCGTCACCGGGTGGCGCTGGCCGGCGTCGGTCAGCCGCGCGAAGAACGGCTGATCGGTGACATCGCCGGACGGCTCGGCCGGCAGCACGGAATCGAGCGGCGTGTGCCAGAGGCTGGTCGGGCTCGCGTAATCGGGGCCGGCCGCGATCAGCACCGCGCCGCCGTCCTGCACGTACTTGGCGATGTTGTCGAAATAGATCATCGGCAGCACGCCCTGCCGCGCGTAGCGGTCGAAGATGATGAGTTGGAATTCCGAGATCTTCTGCTGGAACAGCTCGCGCGTCGGGAATGCGATCAGCGACAGCTCGTTGATCGGCGTGCCATCCTGCTTCTCCGGCGGCCGCAAAATGGTGAAGTGAACGAGGTCGACCGAGGCGTCGGATTTGAGCAGGTTGCGCCAGGTCCGTTCGCCGGCATGAGGCTCGCCCGACACCAGCAGCACGCGCAGCTTGTCACGCACGCCGTCGATCGATAGCACAGCGCGATTATTCACCTGCGTTAGTTCGCCCTCGATCGGCGAAGCCTCGATCTCGACGATGTTCTGGCCTGCGTGCGGGATCGGTATTTTGACGTCGACATTGCTGCCGACCGCGACCACGCGCTTTTCCAGGACGTCGCCGTCGCGGCGCACGATCACCTCGGCCGAGCCCGGATGCGCACCCTGATCCTCGATGTGGAAGCCGACGGTTTGCGATTGATTGACGATGCCGAAGCGCGGCGTCTTGGTCAGCACGACCCGGCGGTCGATTTCATTGGTTTGGCCGGTGATCAGCGCGTGCACCGGCGCTGAAAATCCGAGCGCAGAGGCTTCCGCAGGCACGTCGTGGACGCGGCCATCGGTGATCATGATGGCACCGGCGATGCGGTCGGGCGGCACGTCGGCCAGCGTCGAAGAGAGCGCCGAGAAGAGGCGGGTGCCGTCGTTCGCGCCATCGGCCTCGCCCGCTTCGGCGACGCGAACCTCGAGCCCCGAGATGCGGCGCAGCCGCGCCACCAGCGCTTCGCGCGCCTGATCCGTCTGCTGGGTGCGGTCGCCGAATTGCTGGCTCGGGCTTTTGTCGACGATGATGGCGGCGACCGACGGGATCGGGTCGCGATCCTCGCGCGTCAGTGACGGATTGGCAAGCGCCAGCACCAGTAGACCGAGCGCGATCGAACGCATCAGCGCCCCGCGCGCGCGCGCGACGAGCAGCACGATGGCGAGCAGGAACGCCAGACCGAAGGCCGCCCAGACAATCGTGGCGGGGACCAGCGGTGCGAATGAGACGCCGAGATTCACGATCGCGCTCCTATTGTCCCAGCCGCTCGAGCAAAGCGGGGATGTGAACCTGGTCGGCCTTGTAGTTGCCGGTCAGCGCGTACATCACGATGTTGACGCCGGCACGGAACGCGTAATCGCGTTGGCGCGAGTCGCCGGGGACAAGCGGCAACATCGGCTGCCCGTCGGGGCGCATTGCCCAGGCGCCGGCAAGATCGTTCGACGTGATCATGATCGAGGAGACGCCGTCGCCGGCGCGCGCCGGGCGGTTGGTTTCTTCCTCGGCGCCTTCCAGCGGCAAGGCCTCGACCCACAGCTGGCCGCTGGTGAAGCGGCCAGGGAAGTCGCGCAGGAGGAAGAAGGTCTTGGTCAGCACGTGATCGCGCGGCACCGGCTCGAGTTCCGGAATGTCGAGCGAGGAGAGGATCGCGCGCAGCGCCACCATGTTAGGCGTGCGGTTCTCGCCGCCGCGGCCGGGCGGGGCGTCGACCGCGTCGCGCGTGTCGAACAGCACGGTACCGCCGCGCTTCATGTAAGCGTCGATGCGCTCGATCGCGATCTGCGACGGCTTCGGCGCGTTCGGCGACACCGCCCAATAGATCAGCGGGAAGAAGGCGAGTTCGTCGTGCGCCGGATCAAGCCCGATCGGTTCGCCGGCCTCGAGCGCGGTGCGCTGCGCGAGATAGATCGTCAGTCCTTGCAGTCCCGCCTTGGTGATCTCGTCGACTTCGGCGTTGCCGGTGATGACGTAGGCGAGATGGGTACGCTCGGTCGCCTTCATGGCGAAGGTTTCAGCCTGGGGCGACAATTGCTGTTGTGATTGAACAGGCTTCTGCTGCGGCTGCTGGGCTTTCGACGGATGGATCAGACCGGAAGCGGCTAGAAGTCCAAACACAACGAGCGAAGCGGCGACGCGCCGGCGGTTGATGAGGCTTCCGATGCCGCCCGACAACATGATCACGAGAAGCGCGTCGAGCAGCAGCAGGCTGAACGCCGCGACGAACACGGGTCCGCGCAGATCGAGCGGCTCGCCGTGCCGGTAGATATCGAGCTTTGCGTTGAGAGGTGAGAAATCGAGCGGCGCCGGACGATCAGCGGGCGCGAGCGTGTTTACGGCGACGAGCCCTTCCGGCGGTCCGTAGAAGCCCGGTGGATGATCGGCGCTGGCGCGGCCGTTGAAATTGACCGGCACCGGGCGGGCGCTCGCCGGCGGCGTGGTGAAAGCGCCGAAGCCATCGAGCACGCGAGTCGGCGGGACAACCTGGCGGGCCGGCGCGGTCTCCGCCGTATTCTCGCCGCTGGTGCTGGTGTCGGCGAGCGCGACCAGGCGGCGGAGCATGTCGACGAACGTGCCCGACAGGGGCAGATCGGACCAGCGCGTGTCGGCGGTGACGTGGAATAGCACCAGCAGGCCCTTGCCGCGGCGTTGCGCGGTCACGAGCGGCGTGCCGTCGCCGAGCGTCGCCCAAGTGCGCTCCTGCAGCAGCGCGTCGGGTTCGGCCAACACCTGTCGAGTGACGGTCACGTCATTCGGCACCGGCATGCCGTTAAACGGGCTCTCGCGCGAAAATGCCGTGAGCTTCTGCGGCTTCTCCCAGCTCAGGCTACCGCCAAGGATGCGGCCGCCGCGACGCAGGCGCACAGGCACCAGATCGTCGTCAGCATTTGCGAGATGTGGACCGGCAAAGCGCACCAGCACGCCGCCGCCCTCGATCCATTTGTTGAGGGGCTCGCGCGCCTCTGCGACGTTGCCGACGTCCGCAAGAATGAGCATCGGCAGACGCTGATCGAGGTACCGTGTCACCGCTTCTGCCGGGGCGATGCCTTCAGCGAGCCGTACGTCAGCAAACGGATTGAGTGCGCGCTGCAGGTAGTAGGTCGCGCCGATCAGCGGTTGCGAGCGGTCGGCGGCGGACCCGGAGACGATGCCGATAGTGCGCCGATGCCAGCGCTTGTCGAGAAGTTGAACGACGCCGGCCGAGCGGTCACCAACGACCTCCAGCCGCGCGACGTCGTTGCGGATTTCGACCGGCAGGTTGATCGAGGCTTCGGTGTCGTCTGAGCCGGCCTTGAACGAAAACGGCGCTTCACCAAGCGGCAGGCCTTTGAGGTCGATGGCCTTCACCATACCGCTCTCGGCGCCTCCCTTCTGCGGGCGCAGCACCTTCACGGTCAGCGCGCCCGCGGCGTTGTCGGCAGCCGCAAGCGCGTGCGGAATGGGCAGCCCGCCCGAAAGGATCGTGAGCGGACGGTCGCCGAGCGTCTTCTTCAGGCCGTCGATGAAGTCGCTGCCCTTGCCGAGGTCGACGCCGTCGGACAGCCAGACAATTTCAAAGTCCGGCACCTGCTTGAGGAACCGGCCGATCAGCGGCAGCGCGTCGTTACGGTCGACGCCATAAGGCTGCGGCTCGATCTGCCTCGTCTGGATGCGGGCGGCGTCGGCGACCTGCAAGGAAATGTCGCGCGAGGTCTGCGACAGCGGTAGCACGGCGACGCCGCGGCTGTCGGCTTCGGCGCGCGCTATCAGTTCATCGGCGGTGCGCAGCCGCTCGTCCCAGGCCGAAGCCGCGGTCCAGCCATCGTCGACCAGCAGCAAAAGCGGTGCGCCGCGGCTCGTGGCGGCGATCGGCGGATTCCACAGAGGTCCGGCCGCCGCGACAATGACGAGCGCGGCAAGCGCCAAACGCAGCAGGATGAGCCACCACGGCGTGCGTGACGGCGTCTCTTCCTTGGGCGCGATCTCGAACAGCAACCGCGTCGGCGGGAATTCGATCTTCTGCGGCCGCGGCGGCACCAGCCGCAAAAGCCACCACAGCACCGGTAGGCTGAGCAGGCCCAACAGCACCAAAGGCTGGGCAAAGGCGAGGGGGATGCCCCCGATCATGACGCGGCTTCAGCGCGGGTCCTCGCCGGCTGCCGGTTCTTGGGAACGATATGCGCGCCCGCACCCATCCGGGCGTGAATCGCGAACAGAAGCTCGGTCGGGCCGCGGTCCGTACGATGCACGGTGAAGCTCCATCCGAACTGCTCGCATTCGGCGCGCAAGGCGGCGCGGTGATTGGCGACCAAAGTTTGGTAGTCGCTGCGCCAGGTTTCGGCGCGGCCCGCAGTGATGCTGCCGAGGCCTTCCGGTTCGACGAACTCGACACGGCCCATATACGGAAACGTCTCTTCCGCGGGATCGACCACCTGCACGACGTGGCCGCGCGCGCCATTGGCGGCGAGGTGGCCGACGATGCGGCGGAAGTCGGAAATCGGGCTCCAGAAATCGGACAGCAGCAGCACTTCGGAGAACGGGGCGGGCGCAAAGTTCGGCGGCAGACTGGGGCGATCGGATGTGTCGTGGACGATCGTTTCCGCCATCTTCTCGATGACATTGCGGTTCGCGGTCGGCCGCATCAGCTCCGGAATGCCAACGCGTTCGCCACCCTGTACGAGCACCTCGGCCAGCGCGAAAGATACGACCAGGGCGCGATCGAGCTTGCTCCACTCCGAGAGCTTGGATGTGAAGTCCATCGAGGGCGAGCGGTCGGCCCAGATCCAGATCGTGTGCGAGGCCTCCCATTCGCGCTCGCGCACGTAAAGATGATCGTCGCGCGCGGAGCGCCGCCAGTCGACGGTGTTCGACGGCTCGCCGGTGGTAAAGCGCCGGTATTGCCAAAAATTCTCGCCGGGTCCGGCACGGCGGCGGCCATGCAGGCCATGAATCAAAGTCGAGGCGACGCGGCGCGCTTCGAGGATTAGCCGGGGCACGCGTGCGGCGAGCTTGCGGCTCTTACCGATGGCTGCCCTTACAGCATCGTTCTCGATCTCGCTCCGGCGGACCTCGGCCATTCGTTATCCGATCCGCGACTTGAGCCGCGCGATGACGTTGCCGATGCTGTCTCCTTCCGCCCGCGCCGAGAACGTTAGCGCCATGCGGTGCTTCAGCACGGGCTCGGCAAGCTCGAGCACGTCGTCGACCGATGGTGCAAAGCGTCCGTCGAGCAACGCCCGGGCACGCACAGCGAGCATCAGGGCCTGGCTCGCGCGCGGCCCCGGACCCCAAGAGATGAGATTGCCGACTTCGCCACCTTCGGGGACAGGACGCGCCGAGCGCACGAGCTGAAGGATCGTCTCGACGACCGACTCGCCGACCGGCAGTCGGCGCACAAGCCGTTGCGCAGCGATTAGGTCCTCGGCGGTCATCGCCGGCTTGGCGTGCGTCTCTTCGGCGCCGGTCGTATCGAATAGGATCTTCCGTTCGGCGGCTTGATCCGGATAGTCGACGTCAATCTCCATCAGGAAGCGGTCGAGCTGTGCTTCCGGGAGCGGATAGGTGCCTTCCTGTTCGAGCGGGTTTTGCGTTGCGAGAACGTGGAAAGGCTTGGGCAGATCGTGGCGCACGCCGGCGACCGTGACGTGCTGCTCCTGCATCGCCTGCAGCAGTGCCGACTGGGTGCGCGGCGAAGCGCGGTTGATCTCGTCGGCCATCAAGAGCTGCGCAAACACCGGGCCGGGGATAAAACGGAAGCTGCGCTTGCCGCCAGGGCTCTCCTCGAGCACTTCCGTACCGAGGATGTCGGAGGGCATGAGGTCAGGCGTGAACTGGATGCGGCGAGCATCGAGCCCAAGTGCGATGCCCATGGTCTCGACCAGCTTCGTCTTGGCGAGACCCGGAACGCCGACCAGCAAGGCGTGACCACCCGACAAGACCGTGATCAGTGCTCGTTCGACAACGATGTCTTGTCCGAAGATAACGCTACAAATTGCGTCTTTGGCCGCACGAATATGGGCGGCCGTCGATTCCGCGGCCCGCACGATCATATCCTCGAGCTTCTGCAGGCTTTCGCCGCTTGCCGACGCCATGATCGATCGTCCTTTCGTTGGGCTGACCAGACCGCAGGCCGCCGGGGGAGTTCGCGTCACCACAGGTTGTTTAGATGCGCTGCGACCACCGAATCTGCCTCATTGTCCGGCCAAGCTTACGCTATCTTCTCCGGCGCTACCGGCTGAATCACGAAGATGCGAACAGCCGCGTAACCGCCTGATAACGTAGGCAAACCATGGCGAAGACAGGGCAGTCCGGGCTCGACTCAATTGTGACAGCGCTGGCCCGTGAAAAACGCACGGGATTGCCGCCCGTTGAGCGGTGGGACCCGCCGTTCTGCGGCGATATCGACATGAGAATCGAGACCGATGGTACCTGGCTCTACCAGAAGTCCCCGATCGGCAGACAGGCGCTAGTCAAGCTGTTCAGCGGCATCCTCAAGCGCGAGGGTGACAAGTATTACCTCGTGACGCCGGTGGAGAAGGTTGGGTTAACCGTTGTTGACGCTCCCTTCCTCGCCGTCGAACTCAAGGTCGAGCGTGCCGAGGGCCAAGTCCTCGCCTTTCGCACCAATGTCGATGACTGGGTCGAGGCCGGCCCGGGCCACGCACTCAAATTCGTCCCGGAGACAGCCACCGACGGGCTGAGGCCGTACATCCACGTGCGCCGCGATCTGTGGGCGAAGGTGACACGCGCGCTGTTCTACGATCTGGTCGACCTCGGCGAGGAACGTGAGGTCGGTGGCAAGCAGATGTTTGGCGTTGCTTCGAAGGGCGAGTTCTTCCCGATGGTGGAAGCAAACACGGTGCGGGAGTTCGCCTGATGCAGCAGGCCACGACTGTGCTTTCGGGCACCGAGTTCTTCGACCGCGCCAAGGCGCGCCTCACGCTCGACGTGCCGGCGGGTCTGACCGATCCCAACGTAATGCCGACGCGCGGCGATCACGACGCCGATCCGGTGATGCGGAAGATCGCCGACGTGCGGCCGATACGTCCCGCCGCAGTGTTGGTCCCTGTGGTCGACCATTCCGAACCGACAGTGCTGCTGACGCAACGCGCGCAGCACCTGCCCGACCATGCAGGCCAGGTTTCCTTTCCCGGCGGCAAGATCGAGAAGACCGACGCGAATCCGCTTGAGTCGGCGCTGCGGGAGGCGCGCGAGGAGATCGGTCTCGACCGTGAGGCCGTCGCGCCGATCGGCTATCTCGATCTCTACATGACGACGCTCGGCTATCGCATCGTTCCGGTCATCGCGCGGGTTCAGCCCGACTCTTCGTTGAAGCTAAATACGGCAGAAGTCGACGCTACCTTCGAAGTGCCGCTCAGTTTCTTGATGGACCAAGCCAACGTGCAGCGTCACTCGCGCGAATGGCAGGGCATGACGCGGCATTATTATGCGATCACATTCGGCGAGCGTTACATCTGGGGTGTGACTGCCGGGATTTTGCGGAACTTGTACGATAGGATTTATCGATGATCCGCACCGGCGTCACCGAGATCGTCCTTTTCCTGCTGCCGTTCGTCCTCTACACCGCGTATTTGCTGGCGACGCGCACCGCCGTCGTGCACCCGGATTCGTGGCCGCTGCGGCATCTCGCTTGGCTCTTCGCCGCCGCGCTGCTGCTGGTGATCGGTAGCTTCATCTATTTCGCCAACTACACGGGTGTGCCGGTCGGCTCGGACTATGAGCCTGCGCACATGGAAAACGGCAAGTTCGTGCCGCAGCGGATGCGCTGATGTCGAGCGACGGATGCACCGACCGCATGCTCGACGTGCCTTGGCTGGCGAGTGGCCCACTGCCGCAACTCCTGTCCGTGCTCGATCGTGACGGTGAGGACGCGCGCGTGGTCGGTGGCGCGGTACGCAATGCGCTGCTCGGCCTGACGGCGTCGGAAATCGACATTGCGACGACGGCTGTGCCAGAAGAGGTCATGCGCCGCGTTCAGGCGGCGGGATTCAAGCCGGTGCCTACCGGCATCGAGCACGGCACGGTGACCGTCGTGGTCGGCCAAGTGCCGTTCGAAGTCACGACCTTGCGACAGGACGTCGAAACGTACGGACGCCATGCCAAGGTGGCCTTCGGGCGTGATTGGCGAGCCGATGCCGAACGCCGCGACTTCACCATCAACGCTTTTTCTGCGCGGCCGGATGGCGCGGTCTATGACTATACGGGGGGGCTTGCGGATCTCGCTGCGCGGCGTGTGCGCTTCATCGGCGATCCAAAGAAGCGCATCGAAGAGGATTACCTCCGTATCCTCCGCTTCTTCCGCTTCCACGCGGCCTACGGCACCTCCGACCATCCGGACCGCGCGGGGCTAGAGGCCTGCATCGCCGGCCGCGACGGGCTCGAACAGCTGTCGCGCGAACGCGTGCGCATGGAGTTGCTGAAGCTCGTCGTCGCGCCGCACGCGGTGCCGACTTTGATCGCCATGACGAATGCGGGACTGACGCTGCGCGTGCTCGGCGGCGTGTCGTATCTCGCCTCGTTCGAGATGATGGCCAAGGTCGAAGCCGCCATGGGCATCGTCGCCGACCCGGTGCAGCGGCTGGGCGCGCTTGCCGTCTGGGTAGCAGAAGACGCCGAACGGCTTTGGCGACGCCTGCGGCTGACCAACAACGAGCATGAGCGGCTTTCGTCGATGGGCGAAGGGTGGCGACGCGTCTCGCCGGCTTTGAGCGAGCCGGCGCAGCGCGCGAAGCTCTACCGCCTCGAGCCGCTGCATTTCACCGACCACGCGCTGCTAGCCTGGGCGCGATCGAGCGCTGGCGCTGCGGACGCGGCGTGGCACAAGCTCGCGACGCTGCCCCAGGGCTGGACCGCACCGGCATTCCCGCTCAAAGCGGCGGACTTCATGAGCCGGGGCGTCGAGAAGGGGCCGGCCTTGGGTGCGGTTATGGCCAAAGCCGAACAGGCCTGGCTCGAGGCCGATTTTCCGAGTGACCCAGACGCCCTCACCAAGATCGCCGATAGCGCCGCCAAATCCGGCTGACGGCAGGCTCTGGCTAGGCCGCGGGCGCTGTCCTAAATTTCAGCCATGAGCGAGTATCGCCGATCCGCCGACCGGGCGCGGACGATGGCTTCGCAAAGTGCGAGAAGGAAGACAAAAGGTCACGCCTTCCGCCGCGACACCTTATCCCTGCCGCGCGAAGCGGCCGTGCGAAGGTGCGTGAACTGTTCACGCGGTTTCCGAAGCTCGCCTACATGACCGAGATCGAAAGCTGGCGCGAGCTTCCCGGCGATCGCATCGAATTCACCATGCGCCGGCTGCCGACCGCCGATTGAGCATCAGCCGTTCGCGCAATTCAGTGCCAGGAGTGCCCCGATCACGCTGATGATCGGCAATAAACCAGGCGAAGCGCTGGTTGAGGACCTCGAAGAAACGCTCGAGGCGGAAAAAGGCTCCGGTCTGCGGGCAGGTTCGGCTCGCCGTTTCCGTTGTCGCGCGCCATCGGCTCCCCCATGGCACTGGGAGACGGCGAGAGCCTAGAACAATCTCAGGTTGAAATTTACGGCCACTTTACGACAGGTGGCATTGACGACAATATCGATTCAACATTGCCGCCGGTCCTCAGTCCGAAGATCGTGCCGCGGTCGTAAAGCAGGTTGAATTCGACGTAGCGGCCGCGGCGCACGAGCTGCTCCTCGCGCTGAGCGTCGGTCCAAGGCGTCGCGAAATTCCTGCGCACCAGCTCCGGATAGATCTTCAGGAAAGCGCGGCCGACGTCCTGCGTGAACGCGAAGGTCGGCTCCCATTCACTTTCGAGATAGTCGTAGAAAATGCCGCCGATGCCGCGCATCTCGTTGCGGTGCTTGAGAAAGAAGTAGTCGTCGCACCATGCCTTGAATTTGTCATAGGGCGCAACGGAACGATGCGCGTCGCACGCGGCCTTCATCGCGGCATGAAAGGCGATCGTGTCCGGATCGGTCTGCGTGCGCCGCTTCTCGAGCACGGGCGTCAGGTCGGCGCCGCCGCCGAACCAGGCTTTGCTGGTGACGACGAAGCGCGTGTTCATGTGCACGGCCGGCACGTTCGGATTGTGCATGTGCGCGATCAACGAGATGCCCGATGCCCAGAAGCGCTGGTCGTTCTCGGCGCCGGGAATTTCCTTCCGGAATTCGGGCGCGAACTCGCCGTGGACGGTTGAGCAATGCACACCGACTTTCTCGAAGACGCGCCCGCGCATCAACGCCATGACGCCGCCGCCGCCCGGTTCGCCGGAATGGTCCGTGCGTTGCCAAGGCGTGCGCACGAAGCGGCCTGGCGCTTCGCCGGACAGCGTCGCGTTTTTGGGAAGGTCGTCTTCGGCCTTCTCAAAGGCCCCGCAGATGTCGTCGCGCAAACGCTCGAACCAGGTTCGCGCGCGCTCCTTGCGAGCTTCCAGCTGTCCAGCGTCCATCGGTGGCTCCAAAGCAGAAATTATAAGCGTCGTGGCTTGCTAGCGCACCCGGCCTGCGCCGGCTTGATCGAGGTCAGAGAGGAGGAAATGCGCCGGTTTGTCGCAGCGCCTCGCCCGCGACCATGGCGGTGGCCATCGCCACATTGAGCGAACGCAGGCCCTTGGCGATCGGGACACGCAGGCGGGTGTCGGCGGCCTTGTGAACGGCGTCCGGGACGCCGGCGCTCTCACGGCCGAACATCAATATCTGATCGCCGGCAAAGGCATGGTCGAGGTAGGAGCGTTCGGCCGCCGTCGTGAAAAGCACCAACTTGAGCCCTTGGCCACGCCGCCAAGTGTCGAAATCGGCGAAAGACGCATGCCGTGTGATCTGGACCTGATCGAGATAGTCCATGCCCGCCCGGCGGAAGGCCCGGTCGGTCACCGGAAAGCCGGCCGGCTCGACGATATCAGCCGGCAGGCCGAGACACGCGCACAGGCGCAGGATGGTGCCGGTGTTCTGGGGGATGTCCGGCTCATAGAGCGCAATGCGCATGGCCGCGTGCCGCGGTTTCAGCCTGTCCAAAAGGCCCTTGGACAAGCGATTTAATATGGGTGGTGCGGCGATAGCGGGCTTGCACTCCCACCGCAAGGGTGCCAATAGAACCACACCGTTGCGCCGTTCTGTCTTGACCGGGACTGCCGCGCGGTCCGCCCCGCCGCCCTTGGGTCCAGTGCCCGGGCTCCAGCCGCGGGCGGCAGAACTAGCCAGCCGGAGGAGAGGGACCAGGACGTGACGACCGTGTCTTCGGCGGAGCAGCACTCGCGCCGCGACTTTCTCTACATCGCCACCGGCGCCGTCGCCGCGGTCGGTGGAGCGGCCGCCCTGGTGCCGCTCATCGCGCAAATGAATCCCGACGCTTCGACGATCGCCGCCGGTGCGCCGGTTGAAATCGACCTCGCGCCGATCGCCGACGGGCAGATCGTGAAGGTGTTCTGGCGATCGAAGCCGATCTTCATCTTCCACCGCACCAAGAAAGAAATCGACGAAGCGGTGAACGTCGACGTCAATACGCTGCCCGATCCGGAACCCGATTCAGAGCGCGTGAAGGCAGGTCATGAGCCCTGGCTGGTGGTCATCGGCATCTGCACTCACCTCGGCTGCATCCCGCTCGCTCACCAGGGCGAATATGACGGTTGGTTCTGCCCGTGCCATGGCTCACAGTACGACACCGCCGGCCGCATCCGCAAAGGCCCGGCGCCGCGTAATCTCGCGTTGCCGCCATATAAATTCCTCTCCGCCAGCAAGATCCGGATCGGCGAAGAATCCGCCGCCAAGCCGGCTTAAGCTCCCGAAGGTTCGATCATGAGTGGACACTCGACCTACCAGCCGCAGAACAAATTTCTGCAATGGTTCGAGAAACGGCTGCCGATTGGCGGGCTGATCTATTCCTCCTTCGTGGCCTATCCGACGCCGCGCAATCTGAACTACTGGTGGACTTTCGGCGGCATCCTCGCCTTCATGCTTGGGGTGCAGATCATCACCGGCATCGTGCTGGCGATGCACTACACGCCGAATGCCGACATGGCCTTCAGCTCGGTTGAGACCATCATGCGCGACGTGAACTACGGCTGGCTGTTGCGATACGTGCACGCCACCGGCGCCTCGATGTTCTTCCTCGCCGTTTACATCCACATGTTCCGCGGCATGTATTACGGCTCCTACAAGGAACCGCGCGAGGTGCTGTGGATCCTCGGCGTCATCCTCTATCTGCTGATGATGGCGACCGGCTTCATGGGCTATGTGCTGGTCTGGGGTCAGATGAGCTTCTGGGCCGCGACCGTCATCACCAACTTGTTCTCGGCCATTCCCGGTGTGGGCGACGCCATCGTCACCTGGCTGTGGGGCGGCTACGCGGTCGGCAATCCGACGCTCAATCGCTTCTTCTCGCTGCACTACCTGCTGCCGTTCCTGATCGCCGGCGTAGTGGTGCTGCACGTCTGGGCGCTGCATGTGGTCGGCCAGAACAATCCGACCGGCATCGAACCAAAGTCGGACAAGGACACCGTGCCGTTCACGCCCTACGCCACGATCAAGGACGGCTTCTTGATGGCCGTGTACTGCATCCTGTTCGCGTGGCTGGTGTTCTATGTGCCGAACTTCCTGCTGGCCGCGGATAACTATATCCCGGCCAACCCGGCGGTGACGCCGTCGGAGATCGTGCCGGAATGGTATTACCTGCCATTCTACGCGATCCTGCGCTCGATCCCCAACAAGCTGCTGGGTGTCTGCGCGCTGTTCGGTTCGATCGGCATTCTCGCCTTCCTGCCGTGGCTCGACACCTCACCGGTCCGCTCGGCGCGCTATCGCCCGATCTACAGACAATTCTTCTGGCTGTTCGTGGTCGTTTGTATTGGCCTCGGCTATCTCGGCTCCAAGCCGCCGGAAGGCGTCTACGTGATCCTGTCGCGCCTTTTCACGGCCTATTACTTCGCGTACTTCCTGATCGTCCTGCCGCTACTCGGCATCTTCGAGAAGACCAAGCCGCTGCCAAGTTCGATTTCGGAATCGGTGTTGGGCGCCAAGGCGTAAGCGGGGGATGAGCATGAAGACACAAGCAATCATCCTCGGCGCGGTGCTTGCTGCTGTGATCGCAGCGCCTGCCGTCGCTGAAGATCAGGTATCGCCGCCGCGGCTGACGTGGTCGTTCGCGGGCCCGTTCGGCAAATATGACGAGGCGCAGCTCCAGCGCGGCTTCAAGATCTACCGCGAGGTCTGTTCGAACTGTCATTCGCTGAACCTGTTGTCGATCCGCAATCTGGGCGACGTCGGCGGCCCCGGCTTCAACGAGGCGCAGGTCGCGCAGATCGCGTCGGAATACAAGATCAAGGACCTCGACGATTCCGGTCAGCCGACCGAGCGGGCGGGCCGTCCGGCCGATCATTTCCCGGCGCCGTTCCCGAATGAAGCCGCCGCGAAGGCGGCGAACGGCGGCACCGCGCCGCCCGACATGTCGACGCTCGCCAAGGCGCGCACATATGCGCGCGGCTTTCCGTGGTGGGTCATCGACGTCTTTACGCAATATCAGGAGCAGGGCCCGGACTACATCGCGGCCATCTTGAAGGGCTACAAGGATCCGCCGCCCGCCGGCGCCAATGTTCCGCAGGGCGGGCACTACAACGAGTATTTCCCGGGCCACAACATCGCCATGCCGCCGCCGCTGTCGGACGGGCAGGTGAAGTACGACGACGGCTCGTCGGAGAATCTCGAGCAGTATTCCAAAGACATCTCTGCGTTCCTGGAGTGGGCGGCCGAGCCGCACCTGATGGCGCGCAAGCGCATCGGCTTCCAGGTGATCATCTTCCTGATCGTGCTGTCGGGCCTTCTGTACTTCACCAAGAAGAAGGTGTGGTCGTCGGTGCACTGAGCGGCGGACAGGACGCTTGACGCTGGGGCCCCATTTGGGGCCCTTTCGTTTTGAGGGGTTGCGCATGGCAGAAGCAGTGCTGGGCATCATCGGGGGCTCCGGCGTTTACGACTTGCCGGGCTTGCAAAACGTACGCGAGGAGCGCGTCAGAAGCCCCTGGGGCGAGCCATCGGGCGCGCTGCGCATTGGCGAGATCGCCGGACTGCCGGTCGTCTTTCTGTCGCGCCACGACAAGGGCCACCGGCTGTCGCCGTCTGACATCAATTACCGCGCCAATATCGACGCGCTGAAGCGCGTCGGCGTCACCGATCTCGTGTCGCTGTCGGCCTGCGGTTCGTTCAAGGAAGACCTGCCGCCGGGCACCTTCGTGTTGGTTGATCAGTTCGTCGATCGCACTTACAAACGCGAGAGCTCGTTCTTCGGCAAAGGCATGGTTGCCCACGTCTCGATGGCGCATCCTGTGAGCCCGCGCCTGCGGGCGCGCATCGCCGAGGCGGCGCTG
>Ga0187777_10001397_pt1 | contig 15643 bp, 16 predicted proteins | sample 1015_Q2_SP5_10_M_FD_132416 | JGI IMG/M metagenome (GOLD analysis project Ga0187777, IMG submission 132416) | Tropical peat soil microbial communities from peatlands in Department of Meta, Colombia - 1015_Q2_SP5_10_MG | ecosystem: Environmental > Terrestrial > Soil > Wetlands > Peat | place... | reverse complement strand
CCCAACCGAGCGAGGAGACGTCATCGGGCATTCGCCTGATCTTCGGGAACCCGGCCGCGCCGGGAGCGGCTGCTACTGCTCGCCGGGCGCCGCCGCGTCGCGCATCAGCCCATGTCGCAGCGCGAACACGCTGGCCTGGGCGCGGTTGGACGCAGCGATCTTGCGGTAGATGTGCTCGACGTGGCTCCCCGCCGTCTTCGGCGAGATCACGAGCTGCTGGGCGATCTGCTTGTTCGATAGGCCCCGCGCCAGCAGTCTGAGCACCTCGACCTCGCGCGTCGTCAGGTCGGCGGGCCAGTCGCGGCGGCGGCCGACCCTGTGTCCGGCGGCACGAAGCACGCCGTCGACCGCGTCGCCGTCGAGTCGTCCGGCGCTGACCTCTCGGCGCAACTCAATTGCCGCATCGTGCGCGGCGCGACCCGGCCGATGTGGGCGCGGCTCGCGCAGTGCCTGATAGACATCCGCGGCGGCCAGCAACCGCGCCGAGGTACCGATCTGATCGCCTCGGACACCTCGTGGATAACCGGAGCCGTCGAGCCGCTCGTGATGCTCGACGGCGATCGCGCCGAGGCCCTCGAGCGCGGGCGAACACATCAGCATCCGCTCGCTCAGGTACGGATGCAGTCGCACGCGTTCCAGGTCGGCCTGCGTCAGCGGGCCAGGCTTGTCCCACACCGTGTTCGGCACGCCAAGTCGGCCGAGGTCGTACACGCATGCCGCTCGGCGCAGCTCGGCGGCCTCGAGGCGCGGGAGGCCCAGACTCGCGGCTGCCTCGGTGACGAGCTCTCTAACGGCGTGGACGTGGCCCATGATGCTCGGCGACTTCAGCTCGGCGAACTCGCCGATCGCCTCGAGCGCCAGGTCGAGCTCCTCGCCCGCGATCTCCCGGGAAAGCGCAGGCTCGGCCGCGATCACCGCTTCCCAGCTCGGCGTCTCGTCCAGCTCGGCCAACACCATCGGCGCCTGCTCGCAGAACGCCTCGACCAGATTCGGATCGAACTGCGTGCCACTGCGCTCCCGGGCCACCGTCATCGCCGCTTCGACGCCACCCATCCGGCCGAACACCTCAACCACGTCCGCCAGGTTGATCAAACGCGAGCTGACCGCGATCTCCTCGCCCCTCATCCCGTACGCGCCCTTTCCATCCCACCGCTCGTACGTCTGCCGCAGGCTCTCACGCACCTTCTCGCCAAGGCCCAGACCTTGTACGAGCTCGTCGGTCGCGCGGTAGTGATTCTCCGCGAGCGCTCTCATCGCACGCAGTCCTTCGCCGGGAAACGCGATGCCGACGCGCGTGCGCGTAGCCAACGATCGTCCCGGCCCGCCGACATGCCTGAGTATGAACGAGATCGCCGGTACGGCCCGGCCCATGTCGGAGTGGTAGTGCGCGTCGGACTTGAGCGCGGTGTCGTCCCCGAACCACTTCGCCTGCTCGTACGCGTCCGTGTGACACCCGACCCAAGCCAGCAGACCCGAGTAGTACACCACGCCCCGCTCGGACTCCGCCAGATCCAGCCGCTCTCCCAGCCGGAGCGCGATCAAGCACGCGCGAATCATGTGCTCCATCGGCTGACCGAGCCCCAAATCGGTGCCCAGCGAGAGCAGCGCGACGAGCTCTGCCAGACGTACCCTCTCCTGCGCCACCGGCGACATGGCATGAAAGCCTATGCCGGGGGACCTAACCGACAAAACGCGCGACGGCAACATTCCAGCGGTTGCCGCGATCCAGCAGTCTCAAAATGCGTCGGCCGTCGAAGCTGATCGGGCTCGACAACGCCGTCCTGGTCGTGACCGACTTTGTGGCCTCGTCGTGCGAGCAGCCGTCGCGACGTCCGTCGCTTCCCTCGGACGCGAGGCTACGCGCCGGCCACCGCTCCGGCGGCCTCATCGATCAGGTCGACAATCGCGGCGGGCTGCGAGGCAAGCGACGCGTGGCTCGCGTCGAGCTCGATCGTCTTCCGCGGGCCCATCCGCTCCGCCATCCGACGCTCGTTGTCAGGGTGGATCATGCGGTCCGCAGTCGAGACCTGATACCAGCAAGGCTTCTGTTTCCACGCCGGGTCGCTGATCGGGTTACCGAACGTTGAGCCAAGAGGCGCCTTCTGCGTTACCGCCATCACGAGCGCCTCATCAGCCGGAAGGTCCTGGCAAAAGCTCTCATGGAACTTGTCCTGGGCGATCCATACATAGCCATCCGAGTCGGGTGCGATGTTGGCAGCCGCCGCGGGAGGCATCTGCTCGGTGATCTGACCCACGCTCTCGCCGGCGTCAGGAGCGAACCCAGCCACGTACACCAAGCCGACGACGTTCTCGAGGCCCCCCGCCTCCGTGATCACCGCGCCACCGTACGAGTGACCGACGAGCAGCACCGGCCCGTCGACCTGCCTGACCATCGTCTGCGTCCGCGTAGCGTCGTCGGCAAGCGACGTGAGCGGATTCTCGACTGCGTGCAGTGCGTCGTAGCCGCGCCTCTCGAGCTCGACAATCACCTTGGCCCAATGGGCCGCGCCACCCCAGAAACCATGGACGAGCACGATGTCCGGCTTGGTGCTCATGATCTCTCCTCTCTCTTTAGGTACGGTGCCTTGAGCCTTCAGCCTCGAGTTGGCGGGGGCTCTCGTGCCGAGCCTATAGCCGAATCGCCTTCTGGGAGCGATTCGTTGAGCTAGCGGCGCTTCACTCGGCGCTACTTTCCGGCGGCGCGGAAGCGTTGGACCTCGGTCGATAACAGGCCCTGCTGGCCGCGCATGTTGAGGATCGGCTGACAGTGCTCAGCATCCTGGTCATGCCAAGCTGGCTGTGTCCCTTCCCATGTGGCCGTTCGCTTGGATGCCGTTGCGGGGGCAGCGCCGCCGGTCGGCGACGTTTACCGCCCACCAGCCACTCCACGCGCTGACGCTTCATCCGGGCGAGCGGGTGGTGGTCACGCCCGGAGCCGGCGGCCATCGCCGAGTAGTGAGCCGCAGCACCCTCGGGCACCTCCTCCCGAATTCCGTAGGGGAAACACACGGGGTCTCCCCCTTGTGGCGGGTCGGGTCGCTCCCGAGGATGTGCTCCATCCAAACGGAAACGGCGGCTAAGCCGAGGACGGAGAGGACGGGCCAGTCATGACTGGTGAGCTCTGTGCGATCGCGCGATTCTGCACCCGACGCCGCGTGTTGGTGCTCGGGACGTGGCTCGTGGTGGCCATCGGCCTCGTGGGCGTGGCACAGGGGGTCGGCGACAACACGAATGACAATCTCAGCCCGCTGGGGACCAACAGCCAGCTCGCCACCGACACGCTGAGCAAGTCGTTCCCCGATCAGGCGGACCGGACCAGTCCGGTCGTGCTGTACCTGTCTAACGGGAAGTTGACCGACTCGAAGTATTCGAACGCGGTCAACCAGGTGGCGGCTGACGTGGCCCCGGCGCCGTATGTGGCCTCGGTCGTCACCCCGCTGACCTCGCAGGGCGTTGCCACGCTCAGCAAGAGCCAAGCGACCGGTTGCCTCTCGGGGACCTGCTCCCACACGTCAGCATCGAGCGCTCCGAGCTCTTCAAGCGCCGCGAGCCACCCGACCGGAGCAAGCTCGAGCCAGAGCTGTAACCGGCTCTGCGCTCCTAGCCATATCCGACAACCGCCGAGCTGCGGCCCGGCTGCGGCGCGCCAACCGAAGGAGTACTAACGTGACACTCCCGTATTCACACCGACGCCTTGCGGCAACGCTCGCCGCGGCCGCGGCCACGAGTCTCACCGCGATAGCGACGGTCGCACCCTCCCAGGCCCTCTCGACACCAATCACCAGCCCAAAGGTGATCCAGAACCTAGCCGCCAAAGCGTATGTCTGGGGGCTGGCGCCCGAGTTCGTGTACCGGTTCGAGAACTACAACACCCTGGTGACAGCACCCCTCAACACGCTGGGCGGAGGTACTACCGCGGCTGCATGGAACAACAAAGCCACAAACGCCGGTGACGCGTCGGTGCTGTACGCCAACGCAATGCTCGACCTGAGCGGTCAGAGGGGCCGCGGCGGGACAAAGGAGCTGGTCCTCACGGTTCCGCCGTCGCAGTCGAGCTACTACGTGGCGAATCTGCTGGATACCTACATCAACTCGATGGGGAGCATCGGCACCCGGACGACGCCGTCGGCCAAGTCGCAGACCTATCTCATCGCCGGTCCGGCCTCGCGGTACGCCCACAAGCGGATCGTGCGGATCCACGGGTTCACGTACCGGGTGATGACCATGGACACCAACGTCGCCTGGATGCTCATCCGCATGCGCGCCGATACGCTCGTGCCGGCCAGCGACCCGGCCTCCCCTGCCAGCATCATCAAGAACGTCGACGAACGATTCGCTCTGAACACGCTCGCCGCGTTCGAGGCCCGCGGGAACCAGCCGCAGTACTTCAAGCCCGGCAGTTACACCCCCACGGCGGCACAGATCAGACGCGCCGCGAAGTGGCACACCGCCCCGACGCGCTCGGTCGCCTTCTTCAAGCAGCTTGGTGAGTCCCTCAGGCTCAGCCCGCTGCCGGGCGCGACGACCGGGTTGAACGGCATCCCGCTTAGCACCCTGCCCAGCTGGGTGCTTCCGCAATACGGCGCCAGGAAGCGGTTCCGCAACCCCGCTTACGGTCAGAGGTCCACGCTCGCGCTGTTCAAGCCGCTCGGCCTCACGGCCTCCGGCTTCAGGATCCCGAGCGACTGGGGTCCACAACAGCTCTCCGCACTCCAGGCCGGCTATGAGCAGGGGCAGGCGAATGTGATCGCCAAGCTGTCTTCGGTCGGGGTGGGACCGTCGACGAATTATTGGAGTTACCTCAACGACAAGATCGGGACCTACCCGAACACCAGCCAGGGCTATTTCTACCGGGCCGCCATCGTGCTCTCGGGCGGATCGGCCAATGTGCCCGTCGATGCGGTGTATGCCCAGATCAACGACCTCGACGGCACGTCCGCGACCCAGCTCAACGGCAACAACACCTACAAGCTGACGTTCACCCCGCCGGTCATGAATCCGCCCTCCCTGCCCGTCACCGGGACCCTGCCGCCGCTCGTCAACGACAGCCAGGGAAGTCCACTCGGATTCTGGTCGATCAACCTCTACCAGCTGGATAACACGGAGTCCTCGGCGCCGTTCATCACTCAGGCGAGCGTCCTCAACACGGCGTACTCGAGGGCCAACACCGCGGTGACCGCGGTCGACCCGTCGACCAACACGATCACCGTGAAGCCGTCCGCTTGGGGTGCCCTGGTCGCCAGCACGCCGATCATGTTCGGGTCGACGGCCGCCCACTACGGCCTCCAGCCGGATGTGCCGTATTACGTCGCGACAACCCCGAAGCGCCACATCGATGTCAATACCAGGAGCGCGGTGTACTCGTTCCAGATCTCGACCAAGTGGATCCAGCCCCTGTCGCCGGGCAACGTGCCGATCCAGGGCAGCAAGGGTACCCCAGGCCCGGTCGTCGAGCTGAGCAACCCGGGCGGTCCCGTCGACCTCCAATGGGGTCCGATCCAGCCCGTCTCGCAGCTTGGATCCCAGCAGCTGACCTCTGGCAAGCTCGTACGCAATAGCGATGGATCGGTGACGATCTGGATCGCACCGACGCTGCCGGCCGGAGCCCCGGCGACCAACTGGATCCCAACCCCCTCGACCGCGTACTACTCCGCGCTCTACCCGGGCGTGTCCGTGCCGACCCTGATCCGGCCGCTGATCCGCATGTACTACCCCACGCCGGGCAGCAACACGGAGGCCTCGATCCTGCCCCCGCCGGACGGCTCGATGCCGGCCACCTACGTGTTCCCGGCCCTCCAGAAGGTCGACTGACGGTGAGCACAGGGCTGGCTCAGTTCACGACAGGTGGCGGGGTACCGTCCACGTGGGCTCGCAGGCCGCTGGAAACCAAGCGTGGAGGAATGGCTTCACACGTCAAAATGGCGACACCGTCAAGGTGGGCGGTGTCGCAGGGTCCCCCGGGTCGTGGACGGAGTCGCGCGGCTAATCGTCGATACCGGGCAGCTGTCAGAGGTCCGAGACGGCGAGATCCTAGTCGCGCCGTTCACATCGGCAGTGGACAGCCGCATTCGGCCGGATCGCGGCAGCAGTCACCGATGCCGGCGGTGTCATGTGCCACGCCGCGATCGTGGCCCGCAAGTACGGCCTGCCGGCCGTGCTGTGCATGGGAACGGCAACCCAGCGCATCACAGCAAGCGACCTGATCCGCGTCGACGCCGACGATGGCGTCCACCGACCCAGCCCGTCGACGCTCCTGAGCTGGATGGGAGCCGAGCGTCTCGTCGCGAACGCCACCACTGTCGGTCTCTCCCAGCGGCGCGCACAAGCCTAGGTCTGGCGGCGCTTCTTGGGCGGAACGAACGGAGGGCCCGTCGTGGCCCGGCCACGTCCGAGATGAGCTCGGATTCCGCGCGACGCGTCAGCTCGGCTTGTGTCCCCCAGCCGCGACGAGGGTGACGGAAGTCACGACGGTGCCGTTCGTGGAGAAGAACTCCTCCACTGCTCTGCGGGTCGCGGCGTCGATCACCCCGGCTGCGATCAGCTTGGCCGTTACTTCGAGCATCGCTGTGCGCAGCCACTCGTGCTCGGGCTCACCGGACCGCTCGGCCGCGGGGGCAGCACCGTCGGGTAGGTCGATTACCTAGCGGTAGCCGTCGTATGCAAGTGCGCGACGGCGGCCGTCGGGCTCGCAGCTCGACCTGGCTTTGCCGAGAGCTATAGGGTCGCGCCTGAACGAAACGCGTGCGAGCTGGTCGACCGATTCGCGGGCTCGCGCCAAGACCTACGGGGAGGAAACACAGTGATCGGCGTGACCGTCACCTTTCAATACGACGAGGACTTCGATCGTGCTCGCGTGGTCTCGATTGGGGAGAATGCCCGAGGGGCGTTTGAGGGGAATGCCCGGCCTCAGGTCCAAGGTCTTCACCGTCGACGACGCGACAGCGCGCGATGAATTTCTACGTCTGGGCATCGGCGGATGCTGCCAAGAGCTTCTTCTCAGCAGAGGTGCGCAAGCGAGTGACCGGCCTGTACGGCGTCGAACCCGTAATCGACTTCGTGGAGATCGCTCAACTCGTGGACAACTCCAGCTTGCCGCCCAAGGAATGACGCAGCGGGTGCTCGGGCGGTCGTAATCTCCGCGACCAGCGCTTCGGGTGACCGTTGTCGTTTCGCCGACGCGCCGGTGCGCGTCGAACGATTCGAAACCCCGGGCGCGGCGCGCTCACGAACCATCTGCCCAAACACGTGACAGCTCCTTTTAGCGAGCGCCGACCGGGTCAGCGGGGTTGTGCCTTCCAGTCACCGCTCAGTTCGACGTAGGTGGTACCGATGACATCGCTGCCGTGGTATCTGCTGGTGACGGCTGCGGCGGCCTCGATGTGCTGTCCGGAAACTCCTGTCCCTCGGGCCACTGACCTTGACGCTGAGGCGAGTCCGCGGCGCTGGGATGTCGATGTTTCAGTGAGTGGGGTAGGTGTCGTGCATGACCGGGCTGGTCGAGAACCTGCCGGCGCTGTCAGCGAGCGGCCTGACGCTCGCGAGCTCGTAGGAGCCGTCCGGGCGCAGCTCGGTAGCCAATCGTCCATAAGCGGGTGTGTTGGCACAGAGGCGCGCGTCAACGCCATGGCCGAGCGGGAGCCCGTGGCAGGAAAGCGTACGCTGGCACGGAACACCCGTCCGTGGGTCCTAGTCGCCTCGATGCGCTCATTGACGGGGTGTTCGCGATCGCGGTAACGCTGCTTGTCCTCGACCTGCCAAAGCCGGCAGGCTCGGCTCATTTCGTTCGTCGACTTGTCGACAGCTGGCCGAGCTATGTCGCGTACGTCGTCTCGTTCGCGACGATCGCGCTCATCTGGATCGAGCACCACGGCATGATGAGCGCGGTGCGGTTCGTCAACCGGCGGTTCCTCGAGCGCACGTTGCTCTTCCTGTTGTTCGTTTCGATCATCCCGTGGCCGACGGCGTTGGCGGCCGAGCACATCCGTCAGGGCGGAGCGGCGGCGCGCACGGTCGCCTTGCTGTACGCGGCGACGATGATGCTGATGGGGTTGTCGATGGCGTTCAGCTGGCGGTATCTCACCCAGCACGAACAGCTCATCGCCGAGCCAGCGAGGCCGGCGATGCCCGCCGGCGCCCGCCGGGCCTTCCGCGGCTCTATGGCGTACGTGCCAGCGATCGTTTTCGCGCTGCTGGTGCCGGCGATCTCGTTCGCGATTGACGCGGCTATCGCAATCTACTTCGCGCTCTCGCGAAGCGAGGTGCCGGGTCTCATTTACAAGGCGGGACTGAAGGACACCTCCACCTAAACGCGGTCGGCACTCGTTGCAGAAGACCTCTGCCGTGGTTTACGACACCGCCAGGGGTGACTCGGCTGGAGACTGCCCCCGCGGTCGCGACGGTGAATCGCGACCGCGGTGCTGTCTGGGGTACAGATCACTTGATTGTGATCGTGCGCTCCATCCCAATCTGCGTGTGCTCCCGTCCGTCCTGCGTGTTCATGAAGCATGCCAGCACATACACGCCTGGCTTGTCGTTGATGACCTCCTGCTGCATGCCGCCCGGGGACAGGGGACCGGCGAAGTTGGCAAAGCCGCTCGCGAGCCGCATCGCCAGCTTGTCCTTGCCCGCCCGCAGCGCCGCGGTCTCGGCCGCCGCGACCGCCCGGCTCTTCACCCGGATCCCCACGACCATGTGCACCAGGTAGCCGTCATTCTCGAACCGCACGAGCTCGCCCGTGTGGAGGGTGCTCGCGCCACGGAACCCGAACTCGATCGCCGCGACCGTGGCACCCGGGGTGGGCAGCGCGGCCGGGGACGGGGACTGGCTGACTGTGAACGGCGCGAACGCAGGGTTGCCGTTCCCGGTGACGTTGAGCGCGACCCATGCGCCCGGGGTCAGCACGGTCTGCGCCGTGCCCGGGGCGCCGGCATCGAATACGAGCGCGTCGCCGAGCGCGGTCAGGGCGTTGATGTCCCCGTGATGGCCCTGAACTGCCTGGAATCCCTGCGCGAGCGCCTGCGCCGGTGGCAGCGCCGGGTTCAAGCGCACGAGCGCGGCCTGGCCTTGACCCTTGCCGGTGAACGTCGAGACGACGTTGACGGCACCCGACACCTCAGATCCGGACACCGAGATGCCGGTCTTCCCGGTGAGCGCCAGGTTGAGCGTTGGGAGCGTGGATGCGCCGCTCGCAGCAGCGGCTCCGCCGGCCAGCGAGACAAAGCACGCCGCCACAACGGCGGTTACGGCAATAAGCGATCCAAATCGCTTCACGAGAAACTCCTCTCATTGGTGCCGACGAGTCGGGACGCCCGTGCCGCGAAAGCGGTTCGGCCGGATGACTTGACGGCGATGCAATACCGGCGCGTACCCCCGCCAGGACCTCATCCCAGCGTTGGTACGCGGTGCCGGAGAGGTCAAACAACAGACCCGACCGGAAGTTGCGGGCCGGCGATGGCTCGGGCGCGCGATACGTAATACATACTTCCCCCCGTTGCAGTATTAATCGGCTGCCTTGACGCGCTTACATGTCATCCGGTGCTTCTCGAACCGGTAGCCACCCCCGCTTAGCGCCCACTTCGCGCAGAGTGTCGCGGCGGACGCAGTTGGCGCTTTGACCCAGAGACCCAGAGCTTCTGCCATGACCTTGCCTAGCAGAAGCAACGTCACAAGCCTTGCTGAGACGGTGGACGCTTCTGGCCAGCTGGGGCGGAGCACGAACCGACGCCGTGCGCCGTACATGCGCTGCCACGCCCCCCGCATTACCCCCGTAGACACCGACGCCGGCGTGCGCTTTTGACCGACCGCCGGCGGCCTTGACGACAGCACCACAGGGGTAGGGAAGGACAATGCGTCGGTCGGCGGGCTCCAGAGCAACGAGATGGTGTTCGCCGCCAAGGGCATCTCTGACGGCATCGCCGCAAACGGGGGCTTTCACTGGGTGGTGGTCGGGAACCAGCTGAGCGGGACGCTCGATACGAGCGGCGCGCACGGCTTCGGTGCCTGCGCCGAATCTGCCACGAGCGAGCAGCAATGCTCGCTCAACCACGACCCTACGGCGGACGCGGAGGATCCGCGGGTCGCCGCCGGGACTATGACGGCTGGAAGTCCCACGGTTCCCTGGGTGGTCTGGGACGAGAGCGTCTCCGGTGCGGACCGCATCTTCGTCTCGCGCCTGGTGGGTACGGGCGCCACCGCGCACTTTCAGATCGTCAACCACGGCGCGCCGCTCGCGACGTTCACCCACGGCGACACTCGGCCGGACATCACGTTCTCGGCCAACACGCCGTACGTGACCTGGCGAGCGGACTTCCTCGGTGGGACCCGAGGATTCGTGGGGCATTTCGTCAACCCGAACGACCCGATCTTCGTGTTCGACGAATTCAACGTGCCACTCACGCCGACCTCCCTCGCCGACGTGAGAGAGCCCATCTCCTCCAACTGCACGGCGAACCCGTTCAACGCCGACGGTAGCGCGTGTCAGGGCGGGCCAGTGCCGACGCCGTTCTTCCTGTTCACCCAGGGACGAGCATCCTTCGCCTGTTCGCCGGCGCGATCACCACCGGCGCATTCGATCCAACAGCCAAGCTGCTGGCGCACGGCCGGAAGGTGCGCGCGAGCGGCCCACCGGGACAAGCGACCGGCCAAGGCTCGGCCCGGATCACAAGCCACGGTCACGTGGTGCGGAGCGTGCGCTGGAGCAGGGGGTGACGCTGGTCAGATAAGCCGGCTCGCCGGACGCCCGGCCACCACGCCGGCGTGGTTCAGGTTGCCCGGAACTGGCAGCGTTTCCGGCAGTCGGACCGCGTCGCCGATCGCCGCCCGTACCCGACTAGAGCAGCAATTGATGGATGGCCGGCGTCGCGTGGCGTTAGGGTCAGCGTGTGTGTTTTTCGCCGCAGGCTGACTTCATCGCCGGCGCGGTCGTTGCCGGCGTAGGAGTTGAGACGCTGCGCCGCGTGCGCGCGCGGCGCGAATTGATCGTCGGCGCGCTACCGCTGCTGTTTGGCATCCATCAGCTTGTCGAGGGCTTTGTCTGGCTCGGGCTGCGCGGACAGGTCTCGCCTGGGCTGGGGGACGCTGCGAAGGAGGTCTACATCCTCTACGCACACGCCGTCTTACCGGCGATTGTCCCGCTTGGATTCATGCTGCTCGAGCCAGACCGGAGGCGGTCGCGGATGATGATGGCGATGGCGTGCGTCGGCGCGCTGTTGGGCCTGTACCTGCTGTGGCAGGTCACCGCGTATCCGGTCGGAGCACAGGAACAGGCTCGCTGTATCGATTACACGACACATACCCCAAACGACGCGCTCATCGGACTGCTGTACGTCGCCGTGACGTGCGGGCCGGCGCTGATCTCGAGCCGTCGGTACTTGCGACTCTTCGGGCTGGTCAGTCTCGTCGGGGTGATCGTGACGGCGGTGGTTCGAGTCGACGAGCTGACTTCGCTGTGGTGCGTATACGTCGCGATCGTAAGCGTCCTGATTTTCGAGCATTTCCGACGGCAACGGGCGTCCGAGGTGCATGCGATCTCAGGCCCGGCCTGGTCTTCCTAGGATCCGCTGCCGGTCCATCCAACCGCGGGGACGACGATGGGACCGGACGACCTCGGCGCTCTCGGGCCGGGCGGTCCCTCAGTCGGCGCGAGCCGGGTGCAATCGCTTTGATCGACCGGCCCGCAGGATGATCGACGGCCGGTGGAGGCAGGCTGAGGACGCGACCCAGGCTCTTGATTACCATGGCACCGAGACGCACGTCCCGCTGATCGACTGGAAAGAGGTAACTGGTGATGGCTGGTCCCGATCTGACCGTCGTTCTCGTACACGGCGCGTTCGCTGACGCGTCGGGCTTCCGCGGTCTGTACAACGAGCTGCTCGGCGAAGGGGTGACGATGATCGCCCCGCCGAACCCGCTGCGCGGACTGACCGGCGGCGACGGCGAGTACCTGAAGGGCGTGATCGGCGAGAGCGACGGACCAGTTCTGCTGGTCGGTCACTCCTACGGCGGCTCGGTCATCACCGCCGCCGGCACGGCCGACAACGTGGTCGGTCTCGTCTACGTCTCCGGCTTTGCGCCGGATGAGGGGGAGAACCTGACCGACCTGCAGTCCAACTTCCCGGCTCCCGGGATCGTCCCCTATATCGTCCAACACCAGTTGCCGGACGGCGGCAACGAGTTCACGCTCGCGCTCGATGGCTTCCACGAGTCCTTCTGCGCCGACATCCCGGCGGATGACGCCGCGTTCTATGCGATCTCCCAGCGTCCGCTCGCTGGTGTTGCGCTCACCGAGGCGGCGCCGACCCCCGCGTGGCGCAGTCGCCCGGTCTGGGCGGTGCTGCCGACCGCCGACCGGTGTATCGATCCCGGCGTCCACCGGTTCAGCTACGAGCGCATGGGCGCGCAGATCACCGAGGTCGAGGGTGCCTCCCACGTCGTGATGATCTCACGCCCCAGGGAGGTCGCGGAGGTCGTCATGACCGCCGCCCGCGCCTGCGCCGCGCACGCGGCCTAACCTGCGAACCGGCGAGAGGTTATGAAGACTCCCGCCTCGCGCGGAAGTCTTCGACCTGTCTCCAACGTGTCCGGGAAGGCCTCGGCCGGACCCTACCCTGCTCGTCGCAATGCCCAAGCAGGGCTGGCCCCTGTGTCGGTTGTTGTCCCCCGCCCCGAACGTATCGCCGGGCGGGTCTTCCGCACGCGCGAATGGCGGCGTCAGGCGGTCGCGCCGGGCTGCGATGCGCGACGGAGAGCAGGTGCCGACGGGAAGAACTCCTGCTGTGCCTCAGCGTCTTCGGCCGCTTTGCCAGCGGTCAGCTTGATCAACTCCGGCACCACGAACGTGGAGATTGCGATCGGCGCCAGCAGCAGCTGCACCCAATCCCACAGCGTGTTGCCCGGATAACCGGTCCAAGCCCAGCCGAGCCCGTATCCGCCGATCAAGGTCACGACCCAAGCGGCCGCCAGAACACCGGCGGTGTCGCGATACACGGGGCGGAATCGTCGGCCGGTCTTCGGCCACACAGTCGCGGTGGTGATGGTGATCGGCAGGACGATCAGGGTCAGCCAGTTCCACAGGGTGTGCCCCCGAAAGCCCGTCCAGCTCAACGGCACGACGTATCCGGCCAGTACAAAGGCAACGAATGCGAGCACCCCGGCTCCGAGAGTATCGCGGCGCACCCGGCTCATCTCGCCCGAGAAGCGCAACCACAGGGGAAACGTCCCCAAGGCGACGGGAAAGAGAAGCAGCTGCATCCAGTCCCATACCTGGTCGTTCTTCGTCAAGCCGGTCCATGACCAGTGCCAGGCGTAGCTGCCGGCGACAACCACGATCGTCGCAAGCGCCGCGGCGGCGAACGCCAAACCCCGCCATGCCAGAGCGCCGGTGTGCTGAGGCCTGGACTCGGGAGGATGCTCGCGCGATGCGCCGACAAGCGCCTCGGAGCTGCACCCGGGACGAGACGCGCTGGCCATCCCGGCGATCAGGCAGGTCTCGATGACGCCGCGGTGAAAAGCCAACCTCAACAGCTCGCCGGAGTCGCTCTCGCCGGCGGCGGGGCAGCTGGCGAGGGCCTGCAGTCGGAGCAGATCATCTTTACTGACCTCGACGGACACCGTGGCTTCGCTGCTCTGCGTTCGTGGGCGGATCAATTCGGTGGTGACTGACACGGTGATCGTGCCTCGGCTCGGGCTCGGATGGACGATTACAACTACGAAGACGCTCACGAACTCCCGCGTATTCCATCGCTATGACCCGCCTGCCTTCTCCGACGTTCATCCCCGCAACTTAGCTGCGTCCTCCAGCATCGACCGTCACGGACCGCTCCTCGGTCGCCACAAGTAGAGAGCGTTCACTGATCGGGCCAGGCATCGGCGTCCCTTCATTTTCTCGTCTTGACAGGCGCGGGGCGAGTGATATCATTTAGGTATCGATTTGATGGTCTGGTGAGTTGCGATCATGGACAGCACAACGACGTTCGCGATCACGTTCGATCGACCCAGCCGCATCCCCATGACGGTGCTCGGCGCTGGCCCGAAGGTCTCGTGGGTGAAAGTGAATCCTTCAACGGTCGACATTCGCATGGGGTGGGTCTTTCAAGCCACGATCCCTCGCGAGGCCATCGCATCTGTCCGGCCACTGAATGGAGGCTTGAGCGAACTGCATGGTCCGCTGGCACTCAGCGCTCTCCGCGGAGTCAACTACTGGCGAGGCACCGCTCTTGTAAATGGCGCCGGTACCGGGCTGGTCGAGATTACGTTGGGTCTGCCGAAGCGGGTGCGCGTCGGTCCACTCGGGGTCCGGATGCGTCGGCTGATCGTGAGCACCGAGGACCAATCCGGGCTAGTCGCAGCACTCAACCCGAGCACCCCACGCTCGGCAGGTTCAGGTCTCTGAGATGACGGCAGACGACCACCGCGGCAGCTCGACCAGCGACTGGGCGCGTAAGCACTACAAAGAGATGATCGTCGTGCGCGCCCTTCTCGCGCCGTGGATCCTCTTCGTCACCGTGTTCCTATGTGTGAAGGGCTACTGGTGGGGACTCGTCTTCCTTCCGTTTCTAGCCCTGGACCTGTCGCTTCTGCGTGGCCTTGTGCGGTACGCGAGCACGCAAGGCCGGTGACAAGGCGCGGCACCAGTAGGCGACGTGGTCATCGCACAGCCTCGCCGAACGACTCGCCGCCATCGGCCGGTGACGCTGCTGCTCGCTCTGCCGAGGCGGTCACCGGCAGGCTGAGCGTGGGGTAGTCCTCCCGGCGCCCGTCGACCCCGCTCTCTGTGAGCGTGTCGGCGGTACTGCCGTGGGTCCGCGCGGGCGCCGGTGGACGATCCAGGAGGCTGACTCGGTTACCAGGTCGAGTTGGAGGAGCAGTTGCCTTTGCCAGCGGTGGCGCACGTGAAGGTTTCCTGCCCGTTGTTGTTAGTGAGCGTGAACGTGTTGCCGGACGGAGAGGTCGCAACGACCGTGTAGCCGGTCGCAGTGCCGCTTGCGGACGACAGGTACGCCGAGGTGGTCGATGCGACGGTCCTGAGCGACGGGTCGATCGAGTTCATCGAGGCGGCGTTGGCGCCCGAGTAGCCGCCGTTGTTGGTTGTGGCATACGTCTCCATCGCAGTGGCGGCGTTGCGAGCGAGCGACTCGGCCGAAGCGTCCGTCGCCTTTTGCTTTTGGTTGAGGAACGTTGGAATGGCGATTGCGGCGAGGATGCCGATGATCAGGATCACGACGAGGAGCTCGATCAGGGTGAATCCCTTCTCGTCCTCGGCGCGAGCACGCAGGTTGTGAAGCATTGATCCTCCTTGGATCGTTCGATTGGGTTTGAGCACCGGCGATCTCAGCGATTGCGCTGACAGGGCTGGGGTCTCGTTCAGTTATCGGACGCGTGGAGGCGCTCTGCCGTCACCCGTGCGGAGTCTCTTCAGACTCAGTTGGATGACACCCGTGGGTGACGATCCATGTCACCCAATCGGAGATCTCCGCGCTCGCGCCGTCGGCCGCGGCGTGGCTACGACGGAGCCGCGAGAACGCCTACGTTCCGGTGTGTCGGCGGGATCCTGCCGCTCAGCCCCGGCGTCGTCGGGCTGGTCCTCGACTCGCCGGCGGGCAGTGTGACACGGACCGTTGTGCCGGCTCCGAGCGCCGTCGTGATG
>Ga0187777_10001396_pt1 | contig 15647 bp, 12 predicted proteins | sample 1015_Q2_SP5_10_M_FD_132416 | JGI IMG/M metagenome (GOLD analysis project Ga0187777, IMG submission 132416) | Tropical peat soil microbial communities from peatlands in Department of Meta, Colombia - 1015_Q2_SP5_10_MG | ecosystem: Environmental > Terrestrial > Soil > Wetlands > Peat | place... | reverse complement strand
TGGATCACGCGAGCAAGTGAATCACAGGCCGGATTCCAACTTCCCAGAGTTCACAAGCCGAACGACTTGTTGCAGAGTGTCACCGGCGAGAGGGACGAGAAAAGACATGGTCACCCGAGCAGTTCCGGTGTCGAGAATTTTGTCAAAGAAGATAACAGAGAGTCAACCGGAGTTTTCGGGAGGTAGTGGTCAGTTTGCCACCAAAGGAAGCACCGGACGTGCGATTGCTTGCCTCGCAAAAAAAGCGGTGCAGTTTGTTCAAACTGCACCGCTACCAGGGTTCGTTTACAGCGTCTTCCTCGGCAAAACTCACGCCAGATCGAACCGATCGGCGTTCATCACCTTGGTCCACGCCGCCGCAAAGTCTTTCACGAACTTCTCGCTCGAGTCGCTTTGTGCATAGACTTCCGCAATTGCTCGGAGCTGCGAATGCGAACCAAAGATCAGGTCGACCCGGGTGGCGGTCCACTTGAGTTTGCCAGTCTTCCGATCGAGGCCCTCGTACACGGCTCCGGAGCCGTTGGAACTAGCGGACGGTTGCCACTGCGTATTCATGTCGAGCAGGTTGACGAAGAAATCATTGGTCAGTGTCTCCGGTCGCCTGGTGAAAACACCATGTTTCGACTGCCCGAAATTCGTATTCAGGACACGCATGCCGCCGATAAGAACCGTCATCTCAGGAGCAGTCAAAGTGAGCAACTGCGCCCGATCCAGCAACAGTTCCTCTGCCAATCTATGCTCTCCCTTGCGGCGGTAGTTGCGGAAGGCGTCTGCTGCCGGTTCGAGCACGGCGAACGAGTGCACATCCGTCTGCTCCCGCGATGCATCCGTGCGTCCCGGCGCAAATGGAATCTTCACGCCGTTCCCAGCCTTTTTCGCAGCTTCTTCGATTGCGGCGTTGCCGCCGAGAACAATGAGGTCAGCCAGCGAAACCCTCTTCACTTTGCTCCCGTTCTTTTTCTGCGCGCTGTTGAATTCCTTTTGAATCGCTTCCAGCTTTTGCAGAACCTTTGCCAGTTGGGCTGGTTGGTTGACTTCCCAGTCCTTTTGTGGCGCGAGGCGAATACGCGCTCCGTTCGTACCACCGCGTTTGTCGGATCCGCGGAAGCTTGATGCGGCTGCCCAGGCAGTCGTCACCAATTGCGAGATCGACAGCCCGGACTTAAGAATCTTCGCCTTAAGAGCGGCAACGTCTTTCTCATCGATTAGTTTGTAATCCACGGCGGGAACGGGATCTTGCCAGAGCTGCGGCTCCTTGGGAACAAGCGGGCCAAGGTAGCGGGAGATCGGGCCCATATCGCGGTGTGTCAGCTTGAACCACGCCTTGGCGAAAGTATCGGCGAATTCCTGCGGATGCTCGTAGAAACGCCGCGAGATTTTTTCGTAAGCAGGGTCGAACCGCAACGAGAGATCGGTCGTCAGCATGGATGGCGCGTGGTGCTTTGACCGATCGTGGGCATCAGGTACGGTACCGTTTCCGGCCCCATTCTTCGGCGTCCACTGATTTGCACCGGCCGGGCTCTTAGTAAGCTCCCAATCGTACTTGAACAGGTTCTCGAAGTAGTTGTTGCTCCACTTGGTTGGCGTCGTGGTCCAGATGACTTCGAGGCCGCTACCAATCGTGTCATCTCCGCTGCCCGTGCCAAATTTGTTCTTCCAGCCGAGCCCTTGCTCCTCAACGTCGGCAGCTTCTGGTTCGGGACCGACGTAGTCAGCGGGGACAGCAGCACCATGGGTCTTTCCGAAAGTATGTCCGCCAGCAATGAGGGCGACTGTCTCCTCATCATTCATCGCCATGCGGGCAAAGGTTTCACGGATGTCCCGCGCCGCAGCGATTGGATCCGGCTTGCCATTCGGTCCTTCCGGATTCACGTAGATCAGACCCATCTGTACGGCAGCGAGAGGATTCGCCAAGTCGCGATCACCGCTGTACCGTTCGTCGGCCAGCCACTTGCCTTCGGGTCCCCAAAAGATGTCCTGTTCCGGCTCCCAAGTATCTTCGCGCCCCCCGCCGAAACCGAAGGTCTTGAAACCCATCGAGTCCAATGCCACGTTCCCGGCGAGAATCATCAGGTCCGCCCAGGAGATTTTCCGGCCGTATTTCTGCTTAATCGGCCACAGCAGCCGGCGCGCCTTGTCAAGGTTGACGTTGTCGGGCCAGCTATTAAGGGGAGCGAAGCGCTGTTGCCCCGCTCCGGCACCGCCGCGACCGTCGTGGATGCGGTACGTGCCGGCGCTATGCCACGCCATGCGAATGAACAGCGGGCCGTAGTGACCAAAGTCGGCCGGCCACCACTCTTGCGAGTCTGTCATTAATGCACGCAGGTCCTTAACGACGGTCTTCAGGTCGAGGCTCTTGAATTCTTTTGCGTAATTGAACTCCTTGCCCATCGGATCGGACAAAGGCGAGTGCTGGTGTAGGACCCTCAGGTCCAGTTGATTCGGCCACCAATCGGCATTGGTATGGGCGGTGCGAGCTCCGTGCGCCACGGGGCACTTGGATTCAGTTGAGGTGTGTTGTTCCTGAGTAGAAGGGACGTTAGCCCTTGCTGCAGCGGTGAGTTTGTTCTCCATATATTTATCATCCTTTGAATTAGTTCAAAAACTGTGATGAGGTGAGGACCGTTCCGCTTCATGCAACTGCAACGGACCCTGGTCAGCGCGTTTCCGTACGATCTAAATTACCTGCGAAACTCAATGTGAAGGGCGCCGCCGGGCGCATTTCGCGCAGCGCCCCCGGAAAATAACCTCGCATTCGCGAACAATTCTCTTGCCGAGTGAATCCGAGGCAGGCCTGGGCACCTCGTACCATTCCACGTCCTCGACATTTCCGCATTGATCACAGATGAAGTGGTGATGCCGCATGCCTCGCGCATCGAATCGGGCGGCGCGGCCCTCGACGGCCACTTCACGTACCAAACCTGCCTGTACCAAGTCTCGCAAATTATTATAGGTCGTGGCCCTGGAAGAGCGCGGGTCGGCGCGATTTACGGCTGCGAAGATTTCTGCTGCCGTGGGATGCCGATTGCATTTCAGCAAGAATGCCATGACAGCATAGCGTTGCGAAGTACACCGCAACCCGCTGCCCTCCAACGAGCGTTTAATCGCCGCCGTATCCATGGAATTATTTAGAATATATCTAATATAACATTTTATCAAGATATGCACTTCTGCCAGGTGCAGGCCGAAGGGTTTGTGGGACGTGTGAAATGTTCGCGAGAGTATTCGGAGTGAAGTTATGACGAGGGTTTTACAATTGCATGACCGTCAAGTGACATTCGTCTCCGAGCCTCCGGCGCATAATTGCGAGTAAACAGGCTGGGCGTGTGCCTTTGGGAACCCGCTAGTGCGCGATGTTCTCACCTTTTCCCACGCCCAGTCTGTTTTACCTGGCACCGTGAGTCGAGCGTGCCCGCGATTTGATGCCTCTTCGTATTTCTTTCGAAGCGTACGCCCGCCGTACGTTTACAACATTTTGACAAATGCTTGACAAACGGCTCAGCCAACTTGGCGAGTATAGTATCGTTTGCGGAAGCACCTTTTCCGCCCTCTACCTGCTGAGCGCAAACAGTCACATCTCAGTATGAGCTCCCCCGATTTTCTGCGCAGGAATGCGGAGACCCGAGAGTGCGAACATTTCATTGTTGCGGGCGCGGTTTGCAGCTTTTCGACGAATTTCAAGCAACTTCTGCAGACGGCACGCGATACATTTCCGCCGATCGAAACCTCATCTCAGCCGGCGGATTTCTCCATTCGAATTTGGGTGGATAAGGATCACCGCGAGCAACCTCCGTGGCCAAAGCCCCATGTTCGCGGACTTGACCATTTGGTATTCGCGGGATTCAATTCAGGAAGTTCCATTGTCGCTGATCTCCGGACCCGCCGTGTGATTGGCCGATTTTCTCCACCAATGGCCGCTGATGCGAGCTATTGGAAAACCGTAATTTTCCCGATCATGCTCACCGTCGTGGGGGCATCGGTAGGAATAGCAGAGCTACACTGTGCGTGCGTCGCGAGGGGCGCGTGTGGTCTGTTGCTGGCCGGACCGTCAGGTTCGGGAAAATCGACCTTGAGCTTGGCGCTCGCTCAAAGCAACATGAGCTTTCTGTCCGATGACCGTACGTTTGTTTCCATTAACAACAAAGGTAAGGCACTCGCCTGGGGCCTACCGACACGGCTTAAGTTGCGCAACCAAAGTGCCCAGTGGTTCCGAGAATTGCGCCACGTCCAACCGACGGACGTGGAAAAGGGAGAACTGGTGTTTCGCTTTGATGCGGAGCAAGACCTCGGTCTTAAGCGCTCGCCATCCTGTGAACCGGCTGCAATCGTTTTTCTGGAACGGCAAGCAGGTTCGATGTTCCTGCTGACACCAATGGGACCCGATGAGGCTCTCAGGCGTTTGGAACACGATTTGATCGCCGAGTTGCCTGATGCAGCAGCCAAGCAGGTTGCAATACTTGCAAAACTAGTCGAGATCCCTTGCTGGCGGTTGCGGTACGGCGGCCCTGTGCAAGCAGTCGCACGAGATATTGCGAAACATCTCATGAATGATCCGGCAACCATCCTGAAAGAAGCTGTTTCTGGTCCCAGTCAGGGCGACGGATTGCATGGAATTGAAGAGCGTACTCGCGTGGCCATGGGCGAGTCCATCTGCGAGGACCGATTTCTTCAAGTAGGTTCGCAGCAGAACCAGCGAGTTGACCCAATTCGACGCTTCGTCCGAATGAGGCACGCTGCATCGCTGCCATTGATGGGTCGAAGTGTGCGAATCGAAACCAACGACGAGCGGGTTATGGAGCATGTGACTGATTTGTTGTCACCGTATCCAGAATCATCGCGTGGCACGCCGGATTTCCTATGGCAGATAGTGTGCGAACCGCAGCCCGAATGCACTTCCCTATGGCCCAGGAGATACGCCTTTTCCGATCACGGACTGCGCTTTGTCGCTTTCGGTCAAAACAATTTTCTGATGGTAGATCTTGAAGCTCGCCGAGGGATCGCGAGGCTCGCAGAAAATCTAGTGAAGGATCGGCTTGGGCTAACCAGTCCATTCCTTGACACTCTTCTCTGTCTCACAGTGGGCAGTTTGGGTCTCGTCCCTCTTTGGGCAAACTGTGTGGCGCAGAATCACAAAGGCGTCCTCTTGTTCGGAGCTGCCAACAGCGGTAAGACCAGCACTGGCCATATTGCCGCCAAACTCGGCCTCGACTTCCACGCGGATGAGGGGGTCTTTTTGGAGACCGATGCTGGTGAGTTGCGCAGCTGGGCCGGGTTTTGGCCAGCAGTATTTCGTCCTGAGGCGTTGCGATTCTTTCCTGAACTTGAAACCACCACTCGGCCCTGTCATCATCGTCACCTAACTCTTCATCACCTTGTGAAACTTCCGCGGCAGCGGTCGTATGCATATCCAGTGAAACCAGTATGCTGCGTGTTTCTCCAGCGGCAAGTTTCTGCTGTTCCGACCCTCTCACCTATCGCCCATGGAGAATTGACCGAACTGTTGGCTGAAAAATTGTTGTTCCAGGACGAAGACCGCTTCCGCAACCAAGAAGCCAACTCCTTGCGCGCACTTGCAAAAGTACCAGGCTTTCTTTTGCGTTATGGTGATGATCCAGGTGTGGCTGCGGCTACCATCAAGGAGCTGATAGTTAGCCGAGGAGCCACCTAAGCTTTTTCAATCAAGAAATTCTCCAGTATGAGAGCGTCCATGCCACTCCTGGAAAATGTTCGGAAGGCCTCGGCAGGGGTGTTCACAATCGGCTCACCTCTGAGATTGAATGAGGTGTTGAGCAGGACCGGAACCCCGGTGGCTTGCCCGAAACGCTCGATCAGATCGTAATATCGAGGACTCTGGTTACGAAAAACAGTTTGCAGCCGCCCAGTCCCGTCCACGTGAGTAATCGCCGGCAATCTGCATCTTTGGCTCTCTTTGACCGGTACAACGTAAAGCATATATCTGGCGGGATGATGACATTGCGCCTGCGCCAGATCAAAATATACTTCTGCGCATTCAGCCAGAACTGACGGCGCAAAGGGACGGTACGGTTCACGGAACTTGATCTTTGAATTGACGATATCCTTCATCTCGGGATTTCGCGGATCAGCGAGAATGCTGCGAGCGCCCAAGGCGCGGGGTCCCCACTCGAAGCGTCCCTGTGACCATCCGACTACTTTGCCATGCATCAGGCGACTAACAACTTGATCGAGCAGTTGGTCGTCATTTTCGAAATGATGAAAAGGGATGGCATTTCCTTTTAGAAAGTCGCTGATTTCAGGTTCGGAGTTTGAGCGTCCCCAACAGGCGTGCTGCATGGTGAATTGGCGAGGCTTGCCCAGCAAAGAATTGTAGGCCCACAAAGCAGCTCCCAGAGCACCACCACTGTCCCCCGCCGCGGGCTGCACGAAGATCTGCTCAAAGGAAGTCTCATTGAGAATGCGCAAGTTCGCGACGCTGTTTAGACCGACACCACCAGCAATGCAAAGTTGTTTCAGTCCAGTTTCGCGCTGAACATGATTTGCCATATTCAGCAGCACTTCTTCAGTTACCTTCTGTACACTCGCTGCAATGTCCGCGTAATGCTGATTCAATTTGCAGAGCTCGTTGTAGTTTCCTGGCGGGGAACCGAAGTAAGTCGGAAACTTCGTGCTCTCTGTGAAGAACGGTAGATCGGTTGATCGAGGATCTCCAAACAGGTCGACAAACTTTCGGTTATAAGTCCGATCGGTCGAATGGTGGAAGCAGAAATAATCCATGTCGAGTGAAAATGAGCCATCGCTGTTTCGTTGCACGAGCTTCCAGACCTTGTCGATGTAGCGGGGCACCCCATACGGCGCCATTCCCATCACCTTGTATTCGCCCTCATTCACTTCGAAACCAAGAAACGCAGTAAAAGCGCTATATAACAACCCGATCGAGTGTGGGAACTCAATGTGCCTGGTCAAGCGGACATCATTACCGCGACCGACACCGTAAGTAGCGGTAATCCACTCTCCAACGCCGTCAACCGTGAGAATTGCGGATTCCTCGAACGGCGAACACAAGAAGGCACTAGCAGCATGGGAGAGGTGATGATCACAGAACAAAACTCTTTCCTTGCTTATACCAAGTTCACTCTGGAGTGTTGTACGGACCCAAAGCTTATCGAGCATCCATGTGATCATGGACTCGCGAAACAGCTTCCAGGACTGTGGATACGTCTGTAAGGTCGTCAACAGAATGCGGTCGAATTTGCGGAAAGGCTTCTCAAAGAAGACCACGTAGTCGAGATCATTCCCTTGAATCCCAGCTTGAGCGAGGCAAAATCGAATAGCATTTTTGGGGAAACTGTAATCGTGCTTCACACGTGAAAAGCGCTCTTCTTCAGCCGCACCAATGAGAACTCCATCCTCCAGTAATGCCGCTGCCGCGTCGTGGTAGTAACAGGAAACTCCAAGAATGAACATCGATTATTGCCTTTTCGCCCAGCGAAGATCGCGGACTTCAGAAGCATGTTCGAGCCATTGCTCAGGTCTGCGCTTGATCCGGAGTGGATCAGAGAACAAGCGAACGAGAGTTCCGAAGGGAAAGACCAATATTGCGTAGAGAATGGTAAGTAACACTCGGGCCTGAAAGGTTCCGAGCGCTTTAGCGAATCGTTTCCATGTTTGCCAAGCACGCTTGAACATGGTCTCAACCTAGAAAAAGGTGTATGTAAACGGGGCGATTGCTGAACTCTGAGCCAGAATTATGAGAGCACCGAACAAGAAAAGGGCGCCTAGCACTGGCAAAAGCCAGCGTCTCTTGTTCCCCCAAAAAAATCTGAACAACTCTCCGACTATCTCGAGGTTACCGACAGCAGTTCGTGCGGCACTGATGACTCCCATAATGCTCCTTCTGACTAAACCTCATCTGCTTTTCGTCCAATCTGTAGGCTACTCCGCCCGGTGATCTTGGATGTAACGTGCGATTGCTTCCGCAACAATTTCATTACCGCGCGGACCGAGGTGAGCCTCATCAACGTAAAGCGGCTCTCGCGTCGAATCGAACAACCCTCCCAAGAAAACAAAATTTCCTGTCGCTGCGGCACGTCGTTCTGCCTCCCGGTAAACCGCAGCCATAACTAGAAACCATGCGCTTTCCGGCGAGTCACCGCCAGCATCTCGCACGGCCATTTCCTGTTCAAACGGAACCAGCGGCTTGTGGCCGTAAATGAGGATCGGCTGCCAAAAACAATAGACCTTGAACTTGTATGCCTCACCGAGCGCACGAACCAGCCGCATATTTGCCTCATATTTGTCTACTGTCTTGAGCACATTCGGCTGCGCTTTGGCAATTAGAGACGCCAGGACCTTGTCGGATTTGGAACGTGCCAACACTTCCCCGGCCACTCGCATGGCATAGGACTTCTGCAGAAAATCAATTCTTCCAGAAATCGAGCCTTCAACGCGATTCTTAATGGTGCTGAGTTCGAAATGTGCTTTGGGCGAGGCGGAAGGAGGCCAAGCCAGCGACGAGTCATTGACTCCGTCATAGTAGATGACGACGTCAGGATGGCCACCTGCCTTAAGCAACTCCGCAAGCAGGATCAACTCTTGATCGGTTACATAGCCTTCAACACCGAAATTTGATACCTCCACGCAACCGTGGCCCTGCACATTCAATTTTTGCGACAAGTACGCAGGTATCGTCGCCCAATCCGGCACCGCGGTCCCATACATGGTTGACCCACCGAATGTCCAGATGATCAGGCTGGTCGATTGCGTGCAGTTCGCTGGGTTGTTTGTACGGCGCCACACGCCATTCAAGCCACGATCATTGTTGATGTACTGGCTGTGCCATTCGGTTACACCCCAGAGTCGAAACGGCACATAAGGCTTACGCTGGTTTCGCCGTAAGGTTTCCTCCTGCCAGAATTGTGGCGCCCACTCTGCTCCAAGATATACTGGGCTTCCTATCTGGTTCTCGAGTTCTGCCTGCCGGGTCAGTGGATGAACAGACCAAAATGCCCAACAAGCGAGCTCAATCAGAGCGGCCAACACGACTAGAGTTATGATCGTATAACCCGCGAGATAGGAGCAGACTGACAGGGCTCGCAGCAGCCGCGAAACTGTTCGAGATGTGGCAGGCTGAACTTCTAATCTCGATGAGTTCCCACCAGCTGATGTTGCTTTTCTTTCGCGTTCAAGCAGATCAGTCATAGCTAATTCGGAAGAACAAACTTAGCAATCGCACTGAGCCCCACACCGCGGCCGCAATCGGTTGCATACAAAACCGTCCGGTTATTCACCCAGGACGGGGAAATCGCATTGCAAGATGCCCGCGTTAACTGCTGCTCATCTCCCGTCGCAAACGCATGTACCATCAAGTGCCAAAATCCGTTGTCGCGACGGCTAAACGCTAACCATTTGCCGTCAGGAGATATCGATGGATATCTTGCGGGATGAGGAAATGCCGGGAGCGTAGCAATCTCTTTTGTTGAATGTTTGACGAACAGCAAGTGGGGGTCGCTTACATTTCCAGCGGCGGCAATCACATCGCCGTCGTTTGTGACTGTCACATCGAGGGGCTGATAACGGCTTGGTAGAACTGCTACTGAGCCATTTGGGGCGTCAGGTGCTGACAGGAATGCAGTTCCTCTTCCCTGCTCTTCGCGGATGAAAGCCAGCCATTTTCCGTTGACGGAGATTGCTGGTTCCTGGCCTTCGACCAGGACTTCAGAAACTGAGCCCAGTCGCTCCATTGGAAGCCGCACGATAAACGACCTTCGTCCGGCCAGCTCAGCATAGATCCAGTTAGCACTCTCCGAGCTGGTGAGCGAGAGCGCATCGCCGGAAGTTGGTATTTCAGCAATGACGCCGCCTGTCAGCAGTGCAATTTCATACGTGGTCTGCTTCATTTCTGTGAAAGCCACATCACTCCCAATGGAAACCGGGTTGCCAGAGCGGTATCCATTTGAAGGAACTGGCAAGCGTCTGCTGAAGTCCTCCGCTCGATCTCGAATAAGGCGGAAGTTAAGGGTCGTCAGCACGGCAGCCGATATCAGCGCTGCAGCCCACCAGAGTTTTGTTACGCGCCACATCCCGCGCTGATGCAGCAGCAATACGTAAAGTGCAGTTGTAGCGGTGAGCCGGGTCAAAGGAAACCAGTTCAAGATACGAGCTGGGACAGGAGCACAAGCCGCGATATAAAGGAATAAGAGTGCATAGGATTTCTTGTTATCTCCCGCCGCGAGCAAAGCGTCGACACCAATGATTACGCTAAAAATCAAGAGGCACGAATAATCCGGCGCCGTTGTTGTCGAAAGTAGCAGCATTAAGGGAACCAGAGATGCCCAGTGTAGTGCGCGAGTTTGCGCTGTTTCGCTGTTTGTGAAAGACCGGAGAAAAGCAAAAACAAGAACCACGACAGTGAGCGTTGATACCAGCGCGTACAGTATCGGAGAGTTGATCAATGGGGAAGGATTCAGTTCGGGTTCAACGAGGAACAAATGACTCCACAGAGTGACAAAAGAATTCTGGGACAAAACATAAGGCCCGAGCCAATCGCCGCGCGAAGCCTGCGTCAAAACCTCACGAAGAAACACGCGGTGAACTTCGGCTCCAAACAAAAAGATCGAAAGGGTTAATAGCATTGTGCCGCCCACCAGGAACCCGGCCAACGCCCGACTATTCCGCGTGCGAACAAAATAAATCAAGGAAAGAACGGGAAAGAGTTTCATTCCTGCCGCGGCGGACCACAATGCTCCGGAGCCGAAGTGCCTGTGATGGCAGGCCGCGTAATAAGCAGCGCAGATGAAAAGCAAAATAAGCGCGTAGGGCCTGGCAAAGATGAAATCGACACTGAGTGGGAAAATGCATAACAACATGATCAGAATGAGTCGACGCCAACATAGTGAGGTCACCTGCCGGAGGGCGAACAAGGAAAGAGCCAGAAAGGCCAGACTCAATACCAGCCAGACACGCTTAGCCGTTAGCGCCGACAGACTTGCCAAGGGCAAAACCGCCAGCACGAACGTAGGAGGGTTGGGTGCAAAGCTAACTAAACCATCACGCACTGCCCAATGATCGTTCTGGCGTTGAAACCAGGTCCATTCATACACGCGATCGAGCGGCACATTGTTGTGGTAAAGCTCGGCCGCCAGGTAATAGTTAGGGAATTCGCTCTTCAGGGTTTGCCACGCGGGCAGGAGACTGTGCGCGACAAAAATCGAGGCAAGGACAATGATGAGGCACCATTCAACTTCCGCACCAGGAATCCACTGCGCGGTCCCCAGTATCCAGCTCGATTTCGGGATTTCCGTTTCTAAGACTTGTCGAGAGTAGCCGCTCTCCATTAGATTCACGCACCAAGCGATCACAATTGGTTGGCTTCGCCGCGCAAACCGGCTCAGGTGCAGCTCGGCGCTGTTTCAGGCTGAAGCCTCTTCGCATCTACATTTGGTTTCGGCAGCTTAACGATGTTCTTCAATTGACGATTGATCCAAAGCTCGATTGGGAATTTATAGAAATCGTAATTTAGGCGTACTCGGGCCGGATAGGCCGTCAGATGCCGGATGGCTGTTGCGATTCGGCCGTGGCCCGTAGTCGCAATGGGCGCACGATCAAAGGCGATGCGCAGATAGTCCCGCATGGTTTGCACTTGCTGGTGTTCCGTACCTTTAAGCCATGGCAAAACGGTGTAACGCGGGAAGTAATCTACCCAACCTTCGAGTGATTTCGGAACCTCGATACCCAACCGGGATGCTTGATGAAAAATCGGCGAACCAGGGTAAGGGGTGAAAATGTTGGTCCAGAACTCTGCGCCGGGAAACCTTCTGCAGATATCCATCATGAAAGTAATGGTTTCGCGACGCTCCTTGGGTCCTTCTCCTGGAAAACCAAAAATAATGTTAAAGGACGGGATCACCCCCGCCTTCACGCAGCGTTCGGTTGAGTCATAAATGTCGCCCAGAACCTGAAAATCCTTATTCATCAGCTTCATCACCGAAGGAGAGGCAGTTTCGATGCCTTGGCAGATCTGGTGAAGCCCTGAGCGCCGGAGGAGACTTAGTTCCTCGATGCTCAGGCGCGCGGTCAGATTAGTTGTTGCTTGAATGCTCCACTTGAAGGTTGCTCCTGCCCTAACCAGTCCTTCTGCGATCTTGAGCGATCGATCAAGGTCCACGAGAAAGTTATCGTCGGCCATCCACAGAAGCTCAAGCCGGTACCGCCGTGTAAGTTCTATCGTTTCTTCGACCACCTGTTCGACCGGCAGAGCGTTCCACTTGCGCCCGTAGACTCCGGCATTCGTGCAATACGCGCAATTGAACGGACACGCAAAACTGGACACATACATGGCCCATCGGCGACCACAAATTTTTTCGTAAGCGTCAAAATCCGCAAGGTGATAGGCCTTCGGTGGCATCTGGTCGATTCTCTTCAGTGGGCGTTCCGGGGTGAAAAACATTTCGTTGTCGACTTTGAATCCAATGCCAAGAACATCGTCGAGCGTGGCACCGTCCCGAAGGCGATCAGCAATTGCAAGCATGCTGTCCTCACCTTGTGCACGAACCACAATATCGACATATGACGGCTGCAGCGTCTGATCCGGCAACAACGATGGATGCCATCCACCTAGAATCACAGGAAAGCTTGGATCCCAATTCTTGATGGCTTTGGCAACGTCTACCGTCTCGCGGATCATAGGTCCTGTTACAAGAGAGATGCCCAGGCAAAGAGCGTCTTTCACCTCCTCCATAATCCGTTTCTTGTAGTCAGGTGTGATCGACGCATCGATGATACGAACGTCGTATCCTGCGTTTAGTAGAGGTGTTGAAATCGCCAGGATGCCAAGAGGTGCGGTCGCTTCAATACTGGAAAACGAGGCAACAAAGAATACAATTTTCGTTGACGATCTCACGTGAATCCCTTTCGCTGTTTCAACCGGGACCCAAGAACGCAGTCTCGACTTGCTCGCTGGTGAAGGGCTCTTCGGCTAGCTAACTTCCCACGGCCACCTATCTTGCGCAAGATCGCACTCCTGCGTTGGTGGACAAATTAAACTTTCGGAAGACTAGGCGTGAAAAGTACCACGCGACAAATCCAACGTTTGTCTCGAATTTGTCAAAACTCTGTCAAAATCGGACGGCGTACAGTCGATCACCGCGTGATGTTGCGTACTGAATGATTGAAGCGTCGGAAATGACAGAAAAGGATTGCCGGCATTCGACAAGCAGCGGCAAACAAATGGGATTTGCCCGCTTGCCTAAAAATTGGCTTTTCCCGATCGCCGAGGCAGAGCGGCAGATGGGCGAGGCACTCGAAACCATTGAGGAAGAACACCTGGATGATTTCTTCGGCTGCACGCGGTGAAATTTCGACTTGAACCGCGGACCTGTCGTCGCGAAAGCCGACTCGCCAGCCTCGCGCGTAAGCTTCGGGGTGAAGGTCGCTAACGAAAACATCGGCGCCAGGTTTCATGACGCGAGCGAGTTCGCTCACGACAGGATCGAGATCTCTAATATGTTCCAAAGCAAAAGAGCAGATCGCCAGATCAAAGGCCTCGTCGCAAAATGGCAGAGTCTCGCAATACGTTCGAGCGAGCCGATTTCTTATTGCATTTTTTTTTAAGGCAACGCGCAACATAGCGGCGGAACAGTCGATGCCCACCGCTGATCTCGCCCCTTGTGCCATTAGCTTTTCGAGCCAACGGCCAGTACCGCACGCCAAGTCCAGAAAGCGCTTATTAGTCAATTCTGAAAGTAAGGGCAAGAGATGTCGTTCTTCGCGAGCGAGGAGCGGATTGGGAGCGTTATCGTAAATTGGGGCCCAGCGCTCGTAAGCAAGCGCGACGGAACTCCGATCGAAATCAGTTGGGACCGGTACCTGATTTCGACAGCTCGAGACCATCTCTCCCGGAGTCCCTGTCACAAGCTCTCCGCTTTGGGCTTGCGCAATTCGATGAACTGCTGCATCCAGCGCAGCTCCCATGGCGCTTCGTAAATGCCAAGGCGATATCGCCAGCTACTCAATGCTTTCAACGTTAAGCGGCCCCAGTTGGGCAACCGAATATCCTGGACCGTGGGCCAGCGCGACGACACGACCAGCTCGAAATTGTCGATTAACTGCTTAGTTCTGGGCCGCAGCCAAGGTGTCTGAGGATCCTTCTGCGTGGCAAAGCGCTGCCACGGCTCTGTCGCCCACTCGTCAGCGGTGGTCGGGAAGCTGACCTTGCCTTCGACACCACCATACATTCCTCTGCGCTGCGGAACCGGTGTGTAGTGCTCGACGATGATCTCGGCATCCGGATTAAGGCGTTTTAATTGCCGGATGAAGCGTATGCAATCCTGGGTGTCTCCATCAGGATCTTTTGGATTTCCGAAAATAATCGAGAATTCGGGAATGATGCCAAACTTGCGTATACGCGAAGCCAATGCCAATGTATCCTCCGCGCGCAGGTCTTTGTTCATCTCTTTCAAAGTCTCATTCGAACCTGATTCAGCCCCAAAGAAAATCATGGTGCACCCGGCACGGCGCAGCTGTTCGAGGGTCTGATCCGAATATTTCATCATGATGTCGGCACGGCCTTCGCACCACCACCGCAAATTCAAGGGTGCAAGGCGATTGGCAAGTTCATGGGTGTGATCCTCACGCAGAAAAAAGTTGTTGTCGTAAAACTGTACGGCGTCGACTCCATAGCTTCGAACCAGATGTCCCAGCATGGCCTCCGTCCGGGCCGGGGATTCCATCTTTTCTCTACTGCCGGAAAATGTGACCACGCCACAGAAGTTACATCGATAAGGACAACCTATGCTGGCCTGATGCACTGCGGTACGCCGTCCCAGAAACGTTGGCAAGAGATATTTGTCTACGGGGATGCTGTCATACGGATACCAGGGAAGATCATCGAGACCCTTTAGCGGACGCTCAGGATTATGGCGCACTGTTCCATCAGCAGTTTTGTAGGACAGCCCGGCAATGTCTTGGAGGTCGCGATTTCCGCGGATGGCATCGAGGAGTTCCAGAAATGTCTGCTCTCCTTGGCCGCGGACGGCATAATCCACATAGTCGGTGTTGAGCGTGGCTGTCGTGTAGTTGGAGGGGAAATAGCCTCCCCAAACCATCGGCAACCGTGGAAACTGGGAGCGAATCTTGCGACAGCTGTCTACCGCTCCAACCGTCTGGGGGCCCGGCATAACAGTGGCAGCCAGCAACTCCACTCGGTGTTGGCGGAGTATTGCAAGCAGGGTTTCGGTGGGATGTGGATCGAGGTTTCCATCGACGATTGCATACTTTTCCTTGCCTTGTATGACTGCCGCAATCGCGAGGATGGATAAAGGAAGACGCCGATTCCGCGGTTTGGTCGCTTTCGGATTGTAGAAAAGAATCATCTCCCATAGTTCCCGGTTTCACGCGGGGCGGGTACTAACGTGGACTGGGTTTTGGCAGGTACGGTACCAGCGATCTGCTTTGCGACTTGTCTCCAAGTTGTCAAAATTCTGCAAATTTGGCATCGCACGCTGTGCGGTGCATCTTGCCTGCGTTAGTCTTTTCGATAAGTTACACAAATTTGACAAAGTGCTGACAATTCGTTCGCTATGCCACTCTAGTGTGCAGTAGCGCCAAACCCAACAAGAGGAATGCGATTGGCCAGAACGGGCAAAGTCGTTCTGTTCTATCCACCCTATGGC
>Ga0187777_10001392_pt1 | contig 15667 bp, 14 predicted proteins | sample 1015_Q2_SP5_10_M_FD_132416 | JGI IMG/M metagenome (GOLD analysis project Ga0187777, IMG submission 132416) | Tropical peat soil microbial communities from peatlands in Department of Meta, Colombia - 1015_Q2_SP5_10_MG | ecosystem: Environmental > Terrestrial > Soil > Wetlands > Peat | place... | reverse complement strand
TTTGAGCCCGCGTGCATCGAGTTCCATAAGACCGAGCGGCGCGTGCATACCGCGAGCTCCGCTCAGGTGCGCCAGCCGATCAACAAGGAAGGGCTCGACCAGTGGCGGCACTACGAAGCCTGGCTCGGGCCGCTAAAGACTGCCCTCGGCGATCTCGCCCCGGCGTGAGTTAGCCGATGCGCGTCGCGGCGAGGCGCTTCTCATCGAGCGCGTAGCCCATCCCGGGCGCCTCGCCGAGCGTGATCCAGCCCTCGCGGTCGACGCCTAAGGGCTCCGCCATCACGAAGTCGCGCCGCTCGAGACTCCACTCGGGCGGGTCGAAGGGATATTCGAAGAAGGGCGTGTCGCAGAGGCCCGCGGTCAGGTGCGCGTTCGCCGTGACCCCCATGCCGTTCGTCCAGGTGTGCGGGGTGAAGATGAGGTGATGCTCCTGAGCGAGAACCGCGACGCGCTTGAGCCCGGTGACTCCACCGACCAGCGCCGCATCGGGCTGCACGACATCGACGCACCCACCCTCGATGAGATCGCGCAGCTCATGCAGTTGTCGCGTCATCTCCCCGCCCGCGACGCGCACATCGGTCGCCTCGCGCAGCGCGCGCATCCCGGTGTGATCGGCGCGATGGAGCGGTTCCTCCATCCAGTACACCTTGAGCCGCTCGAGCTCGCGCGCCACCGCGAGTGCATCCTTGAAGGACCAGGCGGCTTCGGTATCCCACGACATGCGCCACCCCTGGTTGCAATCAACGAGGAGCTCGAGTTTGTTTCCGATGCGCGCCCGCACCGCCTCGAGTGCCCGCACGTCATCGCGCCAGTCGCCGCGGTGAAAGCGGAGTTTGAGCGCGGCAAACCCCTGCGCGAGGTAGCGCTCGGCGGCATCCGCCTGCGCCTTGGGATCGCGCAGCGTGCCCGAGGAGGCGTAGGCACGTACGCGAGAAGAGAGGCCGCCCAGGAGTTTCCAGCAGGGGACGCCGAGGATCTTGCCCGCGAGATCCCAGAGCGCAAGATCGAGCGGCCAGCAGCGGCCGTAGTGAAAGTCGATGTTCGAAAGCACCCGGTAGTGCCGCTCGAGCGCGAGCGGATCCTGGCCGACGAAAAGCCCCTCGTGTCCTTCGAAACCGAGCATCCGATCGCCCGAGCCGTAGCCCGCGAGCCCGCTGCCGGCGCTGACGCGCACGATCGTGGCATCGAAATGCTCGCGCGGCTTCGTGTCCCAGCTCGCGTTGAAGGGCGGGGACAAGGGCAGGCGATGGTGACTGATCGCGATTGAGGCGATCCGCTGACCTGAGGCGTGAGGCAGGGCTTTTGCGGGGCGCGCGCTCATGTTGTTCGGGGGCGATTTGCCCATTCAGCGTTCCACAGTTGCCCAGAGCGGCAAAGCCGAGAAATTGCCTAGCCGCATCGAAAAAAGGCATTGGCTGCGCGGCATCGCTTGGCGCGAGGCTCACTCTGGGCGAGTATGGGGCTAAGGGGCCCAAGCGTCCCGACCCGATAAAAGGAGGGCCCTTGCAGAAGAAGACGATCGACCGGCGCTGGCTGCCGCTCAACGCCCTGCGCGCTTTCGAGGGGGTCGCCAAGCACGGGAGTTTTACGGCCGCCGCAAACGCGCTCCTCATCTCACAAAGTGCACTCTCCCGGCACGTCATTGCGCTCGAGCGCCTGACGGGGGTCGCACTCTTCGAGCGGCGACCGCATGCGCTCACGCTCACCAAGGCGGGACAGCTTCTTCTGCCTGCGGTCGCAAAGTCCTTCGACCGGCTCGAGTACGCGCTCGATGACATCCGCAACGACGGCGCCCCGAATCACCGCACGCTGCGCGTGCAGATGCCGCCGAGCTTCGCGGTGCAACTTGGCGTTGCGATCATTCGCGATTTCAGGCGCGCAAGCGAAGTCGACATCGATCTCATCAGTCCCTACGGCGTCGGTCCGCCGCTTGGGGACGTGGACGTCGCCGTGGTGTACTCAAGACCCACGGTCACCGATCTCGTCACCGATCTTCTCTGGCCGGTGCGGCTTTCGCTTCTTTGTCATCCGAAGGTCGCCGCGGTGCACCGCGGCGAGGATCTCCCCGCATTCATCGAAGCGAACGAGATCGTCCATGTCAGGATCGGCGACGAACCGCGCCACCACAGCTGGACGCAGTTCGCACGACAGATGGGATTCAAAGGCGTCAACGTCGAGCGCGGACTCGTCTTCGATACGGCGCTGCTTGCCGTGCAATACGTGATGGGTGGCCAGGGCGTCGCGATTGTCGATGCCAACCTCTTTGCGGAGGAGATCCGCGGCGGCCAGCTGATGAAGCCCTTCGAAGCGACGCTCGACGACGGCTACGGCTACTACCTCATCACGCATCCGGAGGGGCTTGGGGACACGGCGATCGCGCACTTCCGTTCCTGGCTCATCGAGCGCTTCGGCACGAGCGAGGCGAACGTGAATCCGCTGGTGCAGCTTGCGGTATCGAACGAATGAGCGATAGGAGAGCGTTGCGGTGAAGAGCGAGGCGAGGGTAGTGGTGATCGGCGGCGGGGTGGTCGGCGCGAGCGTGCTTTATCACCTCACCAAGCTCGGCTGGAGGGATGTGCTCCTGATCGAGCGCGGGGAACTCACCTGCGGCTCGACCTGGCACGCAGCCGGTGGCATGCACACGATCAACGGCGACCCGAACGTCGCCAAGCTGCAGCAGTACACGATCAAGCTCTACGAGGAGATCGAGAAGGTATCGGGCGTCTCCTGCGGCATGCACGTGACGGGGGGCATCATGCTCGCGGGCACGCGCGAGCGGCTTGATTGGCTCAAGATGGCCGTCGCGCGCGGCCGCTACCTCGGCATGGAGCTCGATCTCATCTCGGCCGATGAGGCCGAGAAGCTCTTCCCGCTCATGAACAAGAAGCACTTCGTCGGCGCGCTCTACGATCCGATTGAGGGGCACGTGGATCCGTACGGTGTCACCCAGGCCTACGCGAAAGCCGCGACCATCGCCGGAGCCACAGTCTTACGGCATACGCGCGTCGTCGATCTGAAGCCGCGCGCTGATGGCAGCTGGGATGTCATCACGGAAGGGGGCAACGTTCACGCCGAGCACGTCGTGAACGCAGGCGGGCTCTGGGCTCGCGAGGTCGGGCGCATGGTGGGACTCGAACTCCCGATCCTCGCCATGGAACATCAGTACCTGATCACCGAGGACATTCCCTCACTCAAGGGCAAGAAGGAGCAGCTGCACTGCATCGACTTCGAAGGCGAGATCTACACCCGTCAGGAGCGCGGCGGGATGCTGCTCGGTACCTACGAGCGCGCGGGCGTCCCCTGGTCGCCGCTCGAGACGCCCTGGGATTTCATGCAGAGTCTCCTGCCGAATGATCTCGAGCGCATCGCCCCAAGTCTCGAAGTGGGTTTCGAACACTTTCCGGCACTCGGTGAAGCGGGCATCCGCAAGGTCGTGAACGGCCCCTTCACGTTTGCGCCCGACGGCAATCCGCTCGTGGGTCCCATAAGGGGGCTCAGAAATTTCTGGGTGGCCTGCGGGGTGATGGCCGGCTTCAGCCAGGGAGGTGGCGTCGGACTCGCACTCTCGCACTGGATGGTGGAAGGCGATCCGGGCGCGGACATCTGGGGGATGGATGTCGCGCGTTATGGCGACTGGGCGACGCTCGCGTATACGAACGCCAAGGTGCGCGAGAACTATTCACGGCGCTTCCGCATCCGCTTCCCGAACGAGGAGTTGCCGGCGGCGAGGCCCCTGCGTACGACCCCGATCTACGAACGGCTCGAAGGCGCGCACGCGGTATTCGGTGATTACTGCGGGCTCGAGCACTCGCTCTGGTTCGCACCGAGCGCCGCAGAAGCCCACGAGGAAGTGACCTTTCACCGCTCGAACGCTCACCCCTATGTTGGCGAGGAGTGTCGCGCGGTGCGCGATGGGGTCGGACTTCTCGAGATCTCCAACTACGGAAAATTTGAAGTCACCGGAGCGGGCGCCGAGGAATGGCTCTCGAAGGTGATGGCGAATCGGGTGCCAAAACCCGGCCGCATCGCGCTCACGCCGATGCTGAACGAGCGCGGCAAGCTGATCGGTGACTTCACGATGTGCCGTCTCAGCGCCGAGCGCGTGTTCCTCGTCTGCACCTATGCCGCCGAGGACTACTACCGGCGCTGGTTCGAACGCTATCCGCCGCCCAGCGGGGTCACGGTGCGGCCCTGTGCGATGGAGTATGTGGGTCTATCGGTCGCGGGCCCCCGCTCGCGCTCGCTCCTTCAGAGCCTGGTACGCGTCGACCTCTCGAGTGAAGCATATCCCTTCCTGACCTTCCGTCAGGTCGACCTCGGCATGATCCCCTCGCTCCTCGGGCGTATCAGTTTCACGGGCGATCTGGGCTATGAGATCTGGGTGACGAGCGAGTACCAACGGGCGCTTTACGATCTCCTCGTGGAGGCGGGGCGCGCACACGGGCTTAAGCTCTTTGGGGGCCGGGCCCTGAACGCGATGCGCATCGAGAAGAGCTTCGGCAACTGGGCGCGCGAGTACCGCCCGATCTATGGGCCGTACGAAGCGGGCTTAGGGCGCTTCGTGGATCTCAAAAAGGGCGAGTTCGTCGGCCGCGCCGCGGCGCTCGAGGAGAAGGAAAGCGGCGGAGCACTTCGTCTGGTCACCTTCACCGTGGATGCGGGCGATGCGGATGCGGTGGCGGATGAACCGATCTGGCATGACGGCAAGGTCGTCGGCTGGGTCACATCCGGCGGCTACGGCCACCGTGTCGGGCGCTCGCTCGCGCTCGGGTATGTCCCACGCGCGCTTGGCGCGGAAACGTCCGGGTTCGAGATCGAGATCATCGGTGAACGACGCAAGGCGCAGCGGGAGAACCAGGCCGTCTTCGATCCCGACGGCAGCAGGATGCGCGCTTAAGGATGAGGAGCCGAGGGAGCTGGCCACACGCGGTGTGCGGTGCTCGCGCGGATCTCAGGCAATGAACATGGCGATGACGCTGGCCGTGAGCGCAGGTTTCGTCTCGCCCTCGATCTCCATCGTATTGTCGGTGGTGACGAGGTAACGCTGGGAGCTCTTCCCCTTCACCGCGGCGAGTCTGATGCGGTTGCGTACGCGCTTGCCCGAGCGCACCGGGGAGACGAAGCGCACGTTCTCGAGTGCGTAATTGACGACCGAGGTTGGCCCGACGCGTGCGATCAGGACCTCAAAGCTCGTCGGTGCGATGAGCGATAAGGTCAGAAATCCATGAGCGATGGTGCCGCCGTAGGGGCTCTCGCGCGCGGCGCGCTCGGCATCGAGATGGATCCACTGATGATCGCCCGTGCAATGGGCGAACTCGCGGATGCGCGCGTCATCGAGCGTGGTCCAAGAGGACACGCCGACTTCCGAGCCGATGTGTTTGGGCAGATCGGCCCAGGGAATCTTTTCGTACTCCATCGCGCGCCCTTGTGCCCCCGAGCCAGATTGGGAATTCATTCATGGCGGAGGCCCGTTCGCTCATCTTATCAAGGCGCCCCTTTGGGGAACCGTCCCCGCGGCAGTGCAACCCCACACCGCTCCAACGCTCTTGCCTTACCGCAGCGCAAAAATAAAATACAATATCTCAGCCGATATATTCACAATATATTCATGTAATTCATGATGTTAATATTAAATGCATTTTTGGTAATTCGTTCTCTTGCAGTGCATACAAAAAGCGCTATAATGTGTACATAGACCCCGCGAAAACACCCTTACTGCAGGAGCTGACATGATGGACCGCAACTACGACCTGAACACCTGGCTCGAGACCTACAAAGAGACTTTCACTTCCATTGCCAAGGCCCAGCAAGAGGGCTTCAAGGCGCTCGAGCGTTTCGCGCGCTTCCACTACGCGGTCGCTGGCGACGTGCTCGAAGCCGGCCTCGCCCAGGCGAAGGCCACCATGACCGCACGTGCGGCGGTTGGCACCGAGGCGATTGCGGAGCTGCTGCAGAAGCAGGCTGAACTCGGCACGCAGCTGAGTGAGAAGCTCAAGACGCGTGCGCAGGAGTTTTCGAAGCTCGCGACCGAGGCGCAGGAGCAGGTTGCTTCCTTCGCCGCTGAAGCTGCAAACCGCGCGGGTAAGAAGGCGGCCTAAGGCCTTCCTCTATCCACGCGAGACCCCCCACAGGGGCGGCCAGGAGGCCGCCCTTGTGTCTTTTTGGGGGGCGAACAATTCTTTGTCGATTCCCGAGGGGACAACGCTAAACCGCAACACGGGTGTCGCCACGCTGTAACACCCGGGGCCTACCGTCCCCCCGCGCGGCTCTTCCTGATCGCTTTGCGCCGCGCAAAAAATCAACTTAAAGAGAGGCCCGCCGCAATGATCAAGCATATTTCGGCAGCTGCCGTGAGTTTGCTTCTTTTGAGTGCCCTGCCAGCCGCGAGCGCATGGAACGAGGGCGGCGGCATCTCGGGCGAGGAGGTGAAGCACGTACTCCTCATAAGTGTCGATGGCCTGCACGCATTGGACCTGACGAATTACGTCGCCTCACATCCGCACTCCACACTCGCCGCGCTTAGCAAACATGGTGTGACGTATACGAATGCTTCCACCTCGACCCCCTCCGACTCATTTCCGGGTCTGGCCGCGCTCGTAACCGGCGGCTCGCCGGTCACGACAGGTTTCTGGTACGACGTGACCTGGAATCGCGCGGTCGCCGCGCAGGCGTCTGGCAACACGGACATTGGCTCGAGCGGTGGACCCTGCCCCTCAACCCCCGGCGCCCAGGTCGAGTTCGACGAGGGGGCCGATTTCGATCTGAAGAGGCTCGATGGCGGTGGTGGCATCAATCCCGCATTTCTGCCGCGCAACAACAGCACCTGCCAGCCGATCTTTCCGCACCAGTACCTGCGGGTGAATACGATTTTCGAGGTGGTCAGATCCCACGGCGGGCGCACGGCATGGACCGACAAACATCCGACCTACGAATGGACTAACGGACCGAGCGGGCAGGGCGTCGAGGATTTCTACGGACCGGAGATCAACTCGATACCCGTTGCGCTGTCCCAGTTCCCGGGGTGCTCACCGGTCAATTACCCCGATCCCATCCCCGATGATGGCTGGACGACGAGCTTTGCGAATATCAAGTGCTACGACTCGCTCCACGTTCAGGCCGTGATCAACCAGATCCGCGGCTACACCCACGATGGCTCGAAGTGGGTTGGCGTTCCCGCGCTCTTCGGCACCAACTTCCAGGCGGTGAGTGTCGGCGAGAAGCTCAACGTTGACCCGCAGAATTCGGCGCTCACCGGCGGCTATACGGATGTGCTCGGGACGCCAGGCCCCGGTCTTTCCGGGGAGCTCGATTTCGTCGATCAGTCACTCGGCAAGATGGTCGAGGAGCTCAAGGAGCAGCATATCTACGACTCGACCCTCATCATCATTGCCGCGAAACACGGCCAGTCTCCGATCGATGTGAGCAAGCGGCAGGGGATCGGCGGTGGGCAGCCCGCCACGCTCATCGGCTCCGCCGAGGCGTTCGACATTTCCGACGACGGCTCGCTCATCTGGCTGAGCTCACCCTCTCTCTATCCCGAGGTCGTCAAGCTGCTGAGCGAGCCCTCGAGCCAGCAGACGCTCGGTATCCAGGAGATCTTTGCCGGACCCTCGCTCATCAACAAATTCAATGATCCAAACAAGGATCCGCGCACGCCCGACATCATTCTCAAGGTCAACACCGGGGTCATCTTTACCGGTGGCCCCAAGCTCTCCGAGCATGGCGGATTCAACGAGGATGACGTCCACACTGCGTTGCTCGTCTGGCACGCTCATCTCGCGCCACTGGCGGTTAAGAGCGCGGTCACCAATCAGCAAGTCGCGGCAACAATCGTCAAAGCGCTCGGGGCCGATCCGAATGAACTGAAGGCCGTCCAACAGGAGCAGATCCACGTGCTGCCATTTCTCTTTGGTAGCGACTGACTGCATGGCGCGGGCCGCGAGGTGAAAGGCCGCCCGAGTTTCCGGACGCGTTACATCCGGCATGAGGGCGGCAGGGAAGCCACCCTCATGCATTTTGCGAATCAGGAGTGCCTGCGAGTTTTCAAGCCGGAATTGGTGGAGTAGGGTTCGATGCCAACCATCTTTGGCTCGCAAATACTCCGGACTCCTATGCCGGCCACTACGTCTTCGGGTGTCAGCGCCTCGGGCACCCTCCGCATCGGCGGCGATCTCAGCGTGAATCGCCTGGGCTTTGGCGCGATGCGTGTCACGGGTCCAGGGGTTTGGGGGGAACCGCAAGATCCCGCGGAGGCACGGCGCGTGTTGCGCCGAGCGCTCGAACTCGGCGTCACCTTCATCGATACCGCGGATTCTTACGGGCCGGATGTCAGCGAACGGCTGATCGCAGAAGCGCTGCATCCTTACCCCGAGGGACTTGTGATCGCTACCAAAGGCGGGCTGGTGCGCCCGGGTCCCGATTCCTGGCAGAGGGACGCTCGACCCGCGCAGCTGCGCGCGGCGTGCGAAGGCAGCTTGAAGCGGCTCAGGCTCGAGCGCATCGATCTTTACCAGCTGCACGCCCCCGATCCGCGCGTGCCCCTCGAGGACTCGATCGGCGAACTCATGCGTCTGCGCTCGGAAGGCAAGATCCGCCACGTCGGAGTCTCGAACTTCAGCGTCAAGGAACTCGCCCGCGCGCAGCGACTCGGCCCGATCGTCTCGGTGCAGAACCGCTACAACATCGCTGATCGCTCCTCGGCCGATGTGCTGGCCGCATGCGAGCGCGATGGCCTCGCATTCATTCCCTGGGCGCCAATCGCTCACGGGGATGCGCGCGGGGAGCGAGCCCTCGAGACGATCGCCCGCAGCCATCGCGTGAGCGCTTCTCAGGCGATGATCGCCTGGCTGCTCGCGAAATCTGCGGCCATGCTGCCAATTCCAGGAACGTCCTCGGTCGCACACCTCGAGGAGAACGTGGCGGCGGCGCGCATCGAGTTGACGGTGAGCGAGCTCGCCACGCTCGCCTGAACGCGCGCGGCGGTCGTAGCTTCAGTCAGCCAAGAAAGAACGCCACGGATGGGCAGAGCATCCGTGGCGTTCAGTGGCGTCGGCAATAAACATCAGCTTCGTCGAATCGGCTCCCTTAGCGGGAGGCAAGCTTCGCGCCCTGCACGGCGTTTAGCGCCTGCGCAATCGCCCGCTGCTCGCAAGTGCGCGCGGCAGGGAACGCGACCAGGTCACGAATGTCGCTCTCACCGCACACCTGCCGCGCGGCTGCAGTGATGCGCGCGCGAAGCGCCTCGTTCCCCTGCGTGGTGCCGAGGTTGAGATCGCTGTAGCGCACCGTAACGGTGGGGGCCGAGGGCGAGCCGGCCTCACTGACGCCGGCGACCCCTACGAGCAGAAACGCAGCCATCGCCGCCCGCACCGCGTGGACGCGCCAGGCGCTCTTCGCAATTGCCATCGAGTACATGAGTTGCTCCTTGCTGTGTTGAGTTAGAACCAAAATCGTCATCAAACAACTTCATTCACGGTGCACATATGAAACTCCCAACAGCGCCGCGTGCGAAGGTGTTGGTTTGCGAGTTGATCCCCGCAAACGACGCGTTCGTACCGCCCTCGAGAATCGTTCCCGCAGCGCGCATGCGCTGCCGATCACACAATTGATCGGTGAGTGCGCGCAACTCTTGCGCCGGTTCTGCCGCGTTCGTCCCTGCATCCGACGAGCTCGTCCCCGGTTTCCCGGCATTTAAAGCGGCGTCGCGCACTTAGGGGTACGCTATGGCTCAAATGGGCGTTCTTGACGTCCCCTCGCGCATAAGGAGAGCCGCTTGAGATGAGCGCCCCACCGTTTGACCGCATTGCACCGGCCCCCGTGCTCCTGCCTGGGGAACGGAGCGCAAGCCGCGCGCGCGCAGTGTCCGCTTCCTGGGCCGAGTTCCGGCCGTACCTCGGCGTCGTGACGGCGTTCTGGATCTACGTCGCCGTCTCGAACCTCATGTACGCGAACAACATGCAGGCGAGCCTCTCGGCGATGAAGGTGGAGCACGTCTTTGCGCCATGGGGCGCGCGCGTCGTGCAGCACCTCGTTCTCTATCCGCTCTTCGTGCTCGGCATGTGGCGCTCGCTGCGCATCGGCTGGACGCCGCGCTGGAAGACGTATCCGAAGCAGATTCTCTGTGCGCTCGGCTTCGCGGTGCTCGCCGCTCCCGCACTGGTCTTAGGCGAATGCGTGACGGGGAACTGGGACCCGATGGACGATCAGAAGATCCACCACATGGACAGCTATACCTGGTCGGGGTTGATGCCGGACATCCGCCTGTGGGCCGCGAGTGTTACGACCACGCTCGTGACCTACGGGTTTGGGCTGGCGCTCGTTACCGGTTTCGCCTTCTACCGGCGCCTCAAGGGTGCGCAGTTGCGCTCAGCGGCGCTCGAGCGCGCACTCACCGAATCACACCTCGCGACGCTGCGCATGCAGCTCTCCCCGCACACACTCTTTAATCTCCTGCACACGATCCGCGGCCAGATCACCTGGGACCCGCCCGCCGCGCAGGCGATGGTGGTGCAGCTCGGCGATCTGCTGCGGCGGCTGCTGAGCGCCGGTGAGCGGGAATTCACGCGCCTCGCGGACGAACTCAAGTTCGTCTCGCTCTACCTCGAACTGCAGCAGCGGCGCTTCGCCGATCGGCTCACGGTCAACGTCTCGGACGTCGAGGCGCTGCGCGGGTTCTGGGTGCCGAGTCTCATCCTGCAACCGCTCGTCGAGAATGCGGTGGTGCACGGGCTCGCGGGCCACGAGGGGCCGGTCACGATCCGGGTCGAGGCGCACATCTTCGGCGAGACGTTGCACCTTAGGGTTCTCAACACGATCGCCCCGGATCGCCTCACGGGGCAAGCCGGCATCGGACTGACTAACGTGCGCCAGCGACTCGAAGTGCAGTTCGGTGAGCGCGCCAGCTTCAGCGCCGGGCCCGATGCGCAGGGAATCTGGCTGGCGGAGATCTCGATTCCGCTTCTTCGTGATGGGCCCGAGGGACGCTCGCGAGCATCGGCGGTCCCCGCTCCGTGATGGAGGTGATCATCGTCGACGACGAGCCGGCGGCGCGCCGCACGGTGCGCGAGTGCTGTGAGCGCGAAGTCGACCTCAGGGTGGTCGGCGAGTTCGGCGACAGCCGCGCCGCGCTCGAGGCCATCCGCAATCGCCCCCCGGACGTTCTCTTTCTCGACATCCAGATGGATTCGATGACCGGCATGGCGCTCGCACGCGCACTCGATCCGGAGATGCTGCCGATCATCGTGTTCGTCACCGCGTACGATCACTATGCGCTCGAAGCCTTCGAGGTGAGCGCGGTCGATTACCTGCTAAAGCCCTTTGACGATGCCCGCTTCGCCGCGGCCATGGCGCGCGTGCGCCGCCGCCACCAGGCAGCCGGCAGCTTCGATCGCCAGGGGGCGCTCGCCATGCTGCTCGAGCAGCTCGAGCGCGAAGCGCGCACCCGCTCCGACTCGCAGCCGCGCGTGCTCGCCGAAGCCGGCAGCCGCATGCACATGCTGGACGTCGCAGAGGTGGAACTCGTCGAAGCCGACCGCAACTACGTGCGGCTCGTGATCGGCCGCGACAGCTTTCACGCCCGCAGCACGCTGCAGCAGGCGGAAAAATCGTTCCAGAGCCAGCCGATGCTGCGCATCAGCCGCTCCTGTCTCGTGAACATGAAGCACGTCAGAGAGGTGAGCCGCACCCCGCGCGGGGACTTCATCCTGGTGGTGGCGGGTGGCACTACGGTGACGAGCAGCGAGGGCTATCGCGAAGCCGTGCGCCAGTACCTCGAGCGACTGAAACTCGCCCCGCTCTGAGCCTGCGGGTAAAGTGCGGCGCGCCCCCCCGCCCCGGATGCCCCGCTTGCCTGATCCCGCCCTCGATCGCCGTTCCGCCCGCCGGGCGCTCGTGGTCCTGAGCGGCATCAACCTTTTCAACTATCTCGATCGGTACGTGGTTCCGCCGATCGCACCGGACCTGAAGTCAGCGATGACGCTCACCGATGAGCAGCTTGGCTGGCTCTGGCCGGCGTTCATGCTCGTCTACACGATCACGGCCCCGGTGTTCGGCGCCTGGGGCGATCGCGGCTCGCGCACGCGGCCGATCGCGCTTGGAGTCTTCATCTGGAGTCTCGCCACGATGCTCTCGGGACTCGCGCGCAGCTATCCGGAGCTTCTTGCGGCGCGCGCACTCGTTGGAATCGGCGAGGCCGCCTACGTCGCGATCGCGCCGGCACTGCTTGCGGACTGCTTCCCCGCCGACCGCCGCGGCCGTATTTACGCCGTGCTCAACATGGCCATCCCGGTCGGCGCGGCGCTCGGTTACGTGCTCGGGGGGCTCATCGGCCATCATTTCGGCTGGCGCGCGGCGTTCTACATCGCCGGCGCGCCCGGGCTCGTGCTCGCGGCCGCGGTTCTCACACTCACCGACCCTCCGCGTGGCGCGCAGGATCAGGGCGCGCTCGCGGCTTCACAGATCCCCCTGGCGGGCGGGGTCTTGGGAGCGCTCGGTGTGTACCTGAGCCTCCTGCGGCGCCCCCCTTATATGCTCATCGTGCTCGGCTATGCGGCCTACACCTTCGCACTCGGTGGGCTTGGGTTCTGGATGCCGAGTTTCCTCGAGCGCGTGCGGCAGGTGCCGCCGGTCGAGGCGACGACGGGCTTCGGGGGCATCGTTCTCGTCACCGGCTTCATCGGCACGCTCGCGGGCGGGTGGCTCGGGGATTACTGCCTGCGGCGCTCACGGCAAGGCTACCTCTGGTTCGCGGGCACAATCACGCTCCTGGCCGTGCCCTTCGCGGTGCTCGCGCTCACCGCGCCGCTGCCCCGGATCTACTACCCGGCGGTGGTTGTCGCTGAGCTCCTGCTATTCATGTCGACGGGGCCCATCAATGCTGCCATCGTCAACATCGTCTCGCCGCTCGAGCGCGCTTCCGCCATCGCGCTTAGCATGCTGGCGATTCACCTCTTGGGCGATGTGCCATCACCTTGGCTCATCGGGCGGCTCTCGGACGCCCGATCGCTCGGCGAAGCCGTGCTCATCGTGCCCGCCGCTATCGCAGTCAGCGGACTCGTGTGGTTCGTCGCCGCGACCGTGGGCCAACGGAGCGATCCGCGGCCGAGTTCATGAGCGCTGCCGCCGAGCAATTCGACGCCTCCGAGTCCCCGGCCACGCGGCCGCTTAGGACCTGGGAGGCGGGTGCCATCGATATGCTCTGGCAGAGGGCGCTGGCGAGTGGCGATGGTCCCCTCGGTGCGCACTGCGTTCATGAGCTTTGGATGCGCGGGGAATTCCCTGCACGGATCGAGGCGGCACTCAACACGCTCTGGCAGTGCGCGCGCACATCGATACCCGAGTGGCTTCCGATGCGCTACATCGGGTGGCTCCCGGCCGCGTATGAAACGGCGCTGAAATTCCGCGCGCGCCGGCGCGGGCGCACCAACCTCTACCTCGTGCTCCTCGACTTCGAGGATCGCAGGCGCGGGCCCTACGGCGTGTACGTCGGCGTAAGCCAGTACCCGCCAGCGCAGCGCTTCGATCAGCACAAGGCCGGGATCCATGCCGCCGGGAGCGTCTTGAAGCGCGGCATCGAGGTGCTCACCGGGCCCACGCTCCATCTGCAGCGCATCGCGCGCGCGGAAGCGCTGCGCATCGAAGGCGAGCTCGCCGCGGCGCTCGAGGATGCGGGGTTACTGGTCGAAGGCGGTCACTAGAGGAGCGCGCCGCCGCTAGGCGCTAAGGCGCATCGCAAGATCAATTCCGGCGAGTTCGTAGCCTTTGCGGAAATCGCGGATGTGGCGCGCCATCCAGGTCGTGGCGCCTGCCTCATCCTGCCGCTCGAGCGCATCGAGGAGCTGGCGCTGCGCGGCGCCGATGCGCGCGCGCGCCTGCGGCACCTTGTCGATCATGACGCGGAGCGAGGGCTCGAGCAGCTGCAGGAGCGGCTCCTGCGCGAGTTGCAGCACCGGGTTGTGGGTCGCCGCCCCGAGCGCCCGAAAGAACTGCGCCGTGCGTTCGACCGCCGCCTCGGTGTCGCTGTGCTCGGCGCCAAAAGCTGCGGCGGCGGCATTGATGCGCCCGAGGTCCTCGCTCGTGCGGCAGCGGACCGCCGCTTGGGCGATCGGCGGTTCGAGGATCGTGAGCGCCTCCCACACATCACGCACCGTGACATCGTGGAGGAGGAGGGCATCGCTCACGCCCGCGGCGATGCTCTCGTGGTGGGGGCGGGCGACCGACATGAGTTTGGAGCCCGCGCGGCGCTCGACGAGCCCACGGCTTTCGAGTTCGCGCAGTGCCTCGCGCACGGTCGAGCGGTTGACGCCAAACTGTCGCGCGAGCTCGGTCTCGGATGGCAGCCGCTCGCCCTCGCGCAGCTCACGCGAGAGGATGCGCTCGCCGATCGCGGCCGCCACCTTGCGATAGGCGGGCTCGATCTGAATCTGGCTGAACTCGACGCTCATGCCGCCGCCTCGAAGAGCTCGCGCCCGATCAACATGCGGCGGATCTCCTGGGTACCGGCGCCGATCTCGTAGAGCTTGGCATCGCGCAGCAGCCTCCCGGCGGCGTAGTCGTTGATGTAGCCATTGCCCCCGAGCGCCTGGATCGCCTCGAGCCCGGCGTGCGTGGCGCGCTCGGCGGCGAAGAGAATGCAGCTCGCGGCATCGCGCCGACGTGCGCTGCCCGCATCGCACGCCCGCGCCACCGCGTAGACGTAAGCGCGCGCCGCATTGAGCGATGCATACATGTCGGCGATCTTCCCCTGCATGAGCTCGAAGGTGCCGATCGGCTGCCCGAACTGCTGCCGCTCGCGCACATAAGGGAGCACGAGGTCGAGTGCGGCCGCGTGCAGTCCGACCGCGCCGCCAGCGAGCACGACGCGCTCGTAATCGAGGCCACGCATCACGATGCGCACGCCCTGATTCTCGGCGCCGAGGAGATTCTCGGCAGGCACGAGACAGTCATCGAAGACGAGCTCGCAGGTGCCCGAGCCGCGCATGCCGAGCTTGTCGAGCTTCTGTGCGGTCGTGAACCCGGGCATGCCGCGGGTGACGATGAACGCACTAATACCGCGGGGACCGGCCCCGGCGTCGGTCTTCCCGTACACGACGAAGACATCCGCATCGGGGCCGTTCGTGATCCACATCTTGCGGCCATTCAAGAGATAGCCCGCACCGCGCCGCTCGGCCCGAAGGCGAAGCCCGACGGCATCGGAGCCCGCGCCGGGCTCCGAGAGGGCGAGGGCGCCGACGTGCTCGCCGCTTATGAGCTTGGGCAGATAGCGCTCGCGCTGCGTGTCGTCGCCGTTCAGGCGCAACTGATTCACGCAGAGGTTGGAATGCGCGCCATAGGAGAGGCCGACCGCGCCCGAGGCGCGCGAGATCTCCTCCATCGCGATGGTGTGCGCGAGGTACCCGAGCCCCGCCCCGCCGAAGCGCTCGGGGACCGTGATGCCGAGCAGCCCCTGTTCGCCAAGGAGTGGCCAGAGATCGCGCGGAAATTCGTTGCTGCGATCGATGTCCGCGGCGCGCGGGGCGATCTCCTCGGCGGCGAAGCGCCGCACCTGCTTACGGATCTCCTCGATCTCCTCGGGGAGGCCGAAGTCGCTGTCGATGCAGTCGAGGGCGGTCATGGGCTTGCCTCCAATGCAGCCATAATCGTATGATTGTCGGACAAACAGGCAACTCTG
>Ga0187777_10001391_pt1 | contig 15667 bp, 16 predicted proteins | sample 1015_Q2_SP5_10_M_FD_132416 | JGI IMG/M metagenome (GOLD analysis project Ga0187777, IMG submission 132416) | Tropical peat soil microbial communities from peatlands in Department of Meta, Colombia - 1015_Q2_SP5_10_MG | ecosystem: Environmental > Terrestrial > Soil > Wetlands > Peat | place... | reverse complement strand
GGCGGCACCCGGCGATCCTCACCCGGGTCATCCTGACCATGCGGCTCTATCCGATCATCGCCACCCCTGCCCTCGCCCGCGAGGCCCTCTTCTCGGAGGGTCTCTTCGAGGAGGCCCTCCTGTCGTACTGGAGGCAGCTCCAGGACGAGTCCTACCGTTGCTTCCTCGACATGCTCGGGCTCGACCTCCCGACGCCGGCCAAGGTCAAGACTCCGCTTCTCGTCCTCGGCGCCGCCGAGGATGCGTTCTTCAATCCCGGCGAGGTGGCGGCGACTGCGCGGGCCTACGGGACGGAGGCCGAGATCGTCCCCGCCACCGCACACGACATGATGCTCGAGCCCCGCTGGCAGGCGACGGCCGACCGGATCCGCGCCTGGCTCGACGAGCGGAAGCTGTGAGCACGGTGGTAGGCTGGGGTTCCCGGTGAGAAGGCTCTTCGTGTTCCTGCTCGTCCTGGCGGGGCTCTACCTCGCCTGGATGCGCTTCGGCCCGTCCCGGGTGACGCCCACCGGGGGCGGGGACACGACTCCCGCGGGCAATGCCGCCAACCGAATCGATCGGCTCTCCGGCGCCGCGCCGCAGTGAGGACCGCGCTGCGGCAGTTCAGCCTCGAGGCTACGACGCCCCGCGTCAGGCCAGCCGGGCCTCGACCGCGCCCCACGCCTCCGGTTCGAGGATGACCCGGAAATGTGACTCGTAGTCGGCCACGCAGCGGCGCGAGCAGAACCAGCCGATGTTCTTCATCGGAACCGCCCCGACGGCGGTCAGCACGCGCGGCTCCGGCTCCAGCCGGTGGGCGAGCCGGGCGGCGAGAAGCTTGCGGCAGTAGCAGCACTGGACCGGCGTGCCCCGCTCGGTCCGCCTCCACCCGATCATGGTTGCACCTCTCGGTGGGGCTATTGAGCGTGCACGGACGTTTCCGTCACGGGCGGGTTGGGGGGCCCGGGAAAGGGTCCCCCGCGGGGTCAGGCCCTGGTGACCACGACCTCCAGGTACTCGCCGGGCACGACCAGGGAGCCCGGGCCGCCGACGTTCAGCCGCTCGAGCAGCGCGGTGATCTCCGCCGCCAGCGCCTCCTGCCCGCGCCCGTCCAGCGCGGCGAACGCCTTGTGGGTGGGCCCGCAGGAGGTCCGGAACATCTCCAGTCAGTGCGCGGCCGAGCGGTAGCGAAAGTTGAAGGTCCTTCGCTCGCACCGGATGTCGGCGCCGCCCGGGGGCCTAACCCGGCGAGCCCGAGCGAGGCGGCTTGCTCACCGCGGCCAGGATTCCCTGGAGCAGCGCCACCGGAGTCGGTGGGCAACCGGGAACGGTCACGTCCACCGGGATGACCCTGGAGACGCCTCCCCGGCTGGCGTAGCTCTCGCCGAACACGCCCCCGCACGCGCCGCAGTCTCCCACCGCCACCACCAGCTTCGGCTCGGGCGTGGCCTGGTAGGTCCGCCGGAGCGCCTCCTCCATGTTCGCCGAGACCGGGCCGGTGACCAGGAGCAGGTCGGCGTGCCGGGGGCTGGCCACGAAGCGGATGCCGGCGCCCTCGAGGTTGTAATAGGGGTTGTTCAGGGCGTGGACCTCGAGCTCGCAGCCGTTGCACGAGCCGGCATCCACGTGGCGGATGCAGAGCGCTCGGCCGAGCACCGAGCGCACCGCGGCCTGGAGGTCCTCCCGCTCGCGCCGGACGCCGGCCGGCTCGGGAAAGGGCTCGCTCAGGCGGCCGGTGCGGTAGATGCGCAAGAGGACGTCGAGCACGGTCAGCCGTCCTGTCCGCTGTACGAGAGGTTGAACGACTTGTTGATGAGCGGGAAGTCCGGAACGATGTTGCCGAGGATGGCGAACTCGAGGAGCGGCCAGTTCTGCCACGAGGGGTCGTGCGCGTGGCAGCGCCGGATGCTTCCCTCCGGTCCCGCCTCGAGGGCGACCATCACCGGGCCACGCCAGCCCTCGATGACGCCCAGACCGCGGTGGCCGGCCGGCGCCGCCAGCACCTCGGTGCGGACCCTTCCCGGCGGCAGGTCGTCGAGCAGGGCGCGGCACTGGCGGAGCGACTCCACCGCCTCGTCGAAGCGCAGCTGGACGCGCGCCGCGACGTCGCCCTCCGTCCGGACCGCCAGCCGGGGCGCGAGCCGATCATAGGGCGGCCAGGGCTGGTCGACCCGGAGGTCGCGGGGGAGGCCGGAGGCGCGGCCGGCCAGGCCGATGGCCCCCAGCGTCCGGGCCAGGCCCGGATCGAGCCGCCCGGCATCGTGGAACCTGTCCTGGAGCCCGGCGTGCTCGTCGTAGATGCCGCGCAGCTCGAGCAAGTCGCGCTCCAGGACACGGTGCTGGTCGGCGAGCAGGGCCTCCACCTCCGGGGCCAGGTCCTCGGCCACCCCGCCCGGGACCACCTGGTCGAGGAGGTAGCGCGCCCCGAAGGCGGCGTCGTTGGCGCGCAGGAGGTCCTCCTTGAGACGGGAGAACTGGGCCAGCCCGAAGGCGAAGCCGGCGTCGTTCCCCAGGGCCCCCAGGTCGCCGAGGTGGTTGGCCAGCCGCTCTCGCTCCAGGGCCAGGGCCCGGAGCGCGCACGCCCGGGGCGGGACGGCCCTCAGGGTCATGGCCTCGAGCGCCGCGCAGTAGGCCCAGGAGAAGGCGACGGCGGTGTCTCCCGAGACGCGGGCCGCCAGGCGGTGGCCCTCGAGCTGGGAGAAGCTCTCGAAGCGGCGGTCGACCCCCTTGTGGGTGTAGCCGAGCCGTTCCTCGAGCCGGAGCACCTTCTCCCCCACCACCGAGAAGCGGAAGCCCCCCGGCTCGATGATGCCGGCGTGCACCGGGCCGACGGCGATCTCGTGGACGCCGTCGCCGGCCACGGAGACGAACGGGTAGGGGTCGGAGGCCGGTGGATACGGGCGGGCCGGGTCGACGTCGCGGCGCAGGGGAAACACCGTCTCCGGCCAGCTGCCGTGACGGAGCCAGCGCCGGGGGTCGCCCGCATCGGCCCGGATGCCGAGGAGGTCGGCCAGCGCACGCTGGAGGCGGCCGGCGGCCGGGAAGAGCGGCGCCAGGTCGGGGAAGGTCGTCTCCCCGGGGGCAAGGGCGTGCTCCACCACCAGGAGCTCCGACGGGAAGAGGTAGGCGGCCAGGACGTGGAAGCGGCCGTCGCGGTCGCGGTCGTCCGAGCCCCAGAGGGCAAGGAGGGTGGCGCCGGCCTCGCGCACCGACTCGGCGGCGGCGAGCCAGCCCTTCCGGTCCACGGACAGGATGCCGGCGGCGACGTTGGCCGGGAGCGGCTGGGCGCTGGAGCCGGCGAGGGAATCGGGGGGCAAGGGGCTCATCCGATGAGTCGGGCGGCGAGCCGGTACCACTCGGCCAGCGCCGGGGGGACGTAGAGCCCGAGGAGAAGGACCAGAGCCAGGTGCACGAAGACCGGGACCAGGGCCGGCGAGTGCGGCAGGGGCCGGGCGTCGGTCTCGCCGAAGACCATCGGCTGGACACGGCCGAAGATGGCGGCGAAGGCGACGGCCAGGGCGAGGAGGAGGATGGGCGTCGCCCAGGGGTGGTCGCGCATGGCGGTGGTGAGGATGAGGAACTCGCTGGCGAAGACTCCGAAGGGCGGCAGCCCGAGGATGGCCAGCGCTCCGAGCATCAGCCCCCAGCCGATGGTCGGGCTCTGGGCGAGCAGGCCGCGGATGCCGTCCATGCGCTGCGTCCCGGCGGTCTGCGAGGCGTGCCCGGCGGCGAAGAAGATGGCCGACTTGGTCAGCGAGTGCACGGTCATGTGCAGGAGGGCGGCGAAGTTGGCCACCGCGCCCCCCATGCCGAAGGCGAAGGTGACGATGCCCATGTGCTCGATGGAGGAGTAGGCGAAGAGCCGCTTGATGTCCCGCTGCCGGAAGAGGAAGAAGGCCCCGAGCAGCGCGGAGAGGAGGCCGAAGCTCATCAGCATCGGCCCGGGCAGGGAGCGGGACGACCCCTCGACCAGCACCTTGCAGCGGATGACGGCGTAGAGGGCGACGTTGAGCAGCAGGCCGGAGAGGACCGCCGAGACCGGCGTCGGGCCCTCGGCGTGGGCGTCGGGGAGCCAGTTGTGGAGCGGGGCCAGGCCCACCTTCGTCCCGTAGCCGACGAGCAGGAAGACGAAGGCCAGGCCGAGGACGGTGGGCTCCAGCTGCCCCTTGACCGCGTCCAGGCGCGTCCAGAGGAGCGCCGCCATGCCCTCTCCTCCGAGCAGGCTCTCGGCGGCGAAGTAGAGGAGGATGGTCCCGAAGAGCGCCTGGGCGATGCCCACCCCGCACAGGATGAAGTACTTCCAGGCCGCCTCCAGGCTGGCACGGGTGCGGTAGAGCGAGACGAGCAGCACGGTGGACAGGGTGGCCGCCTCCATCGCCACCCAGAGCAGGCCCATGTTGTTCGTCAGCAGGGCGAGCAGCATCGCCCCCATGAAGAGCTGGTACATGCCGTGGTAGAGGCGCAGCCGCCGCGGGCCGAGCCGCCCGTGGTGCTCCTCGATGCGCATGTAGGGCCGCGAGAAGAGCGCGGTGGTGAACCCGACCAGGGCGGTGAGGGCGACGAGGAAGACGTTGAACGGGTCGATGAAGAACTGCTCTCGCCAGACGAGCATCGGGCCGTGGCGGATGACGCGCACCACCAGCAGCCCGGCGGCCAGGAGCGTGAGGAGGCTCACCGCGGCGTTGACCTCGGCGGCGCGACGGCGCGCGCCGACCAGCCCCAGGAGCAGCGCGCCGGCCAGGGGGATGCCGAGGACGAGGAGCAGCTCCACGTCAATCCTCCTTCAGGCTCTCGAGGTGGTGCAGGTCGAGGCTCTCGAACTGCTCGCGGATCTGGAAGAAGAAGACCCCGAGGATGAAGACGCCCACCAGGACGTCGAGGGCGATGCCCAGCTCGACCACCATCGGCATCCCGTAGGTGGCGCTGGTGGCGGCGAAGAAGAGCCCGTTCTCCATGGCCAGGAAGCCGACCACCTGGGTCACCGCGTTGCGGCGGGTGATCATCATCAGGAAGGCGAGGAGGATGACCGCCAGGGCGATGCCCAGCGTGTTGCGGGTGATGGTGGTGGCCAGCGCGGTGATGGGCTGGGCCAGCCCGAAGGCGAAGATGACCAGCCCCACCCCGACCAGGAGCGTGGTGGGGATGTTGATCAGCGGCTCGGTGTCCCACTGGGCCTCCAGCCGGCGGATGAGCCGGAGGAGAACCAAGGGGAGGACGAACACCTTGAGCACCAGCGTCAGCCCGGCGGAGAAGTAGAGGTGCCCGAGGCGGGCGCTGTAGGCCACCAGGGTGGTGGAGGCGAAGAGGATGGCCCCCTGCCAGGCGAAGAGGGCGATCAGCCGCCGCGTTCGCTGCTGCGAGAGCATGGAGAAGGAGATGAGCAGGAGCCCGGCGGCGAATCCGTTGAGCAGCTGCGCGGTCAGGCTGGGAGCGCTCACCATTCAGGCACCGAGGCGGAGATGGACGAGCAGCCCGAGCACGGCGAGGAGGAAGGCCATGGCCAGGAACTCCGGCGCCCGGAAGATGCGCAGCTTGGCGGAGAGCGTCTCCACCACCGCCAGCCCGGCACCGGCCAGGGCGAGCTTGCCCACCAGCGCCGGCACCGCCAGGAGCAGGCCGGTGGTCCCTGCGCCCCGGGCGGCCATGCCCCAGGGCACGAACAGGGCGAAGCCGAGGCAGGCGTAGTTGAAGAGCTTGAGGCCGGAGGCCCACTCCACCAGGGCCAGGTGGCGCGCCGAGTACTCCAGCACCATCGCCTCGTGGATCATGGTCAGCTCGAGGTGGGTGGCCGGGTTGTCGATGGGAATCCGGGCGTTCTCCGCCAGCAGCACCATCAGGAAGGCCACCCCGGCGAAGGCCAGGCTGGGATAGATGACGAAGGGGGGAGCGGCCAGGTGCTCCACCACGCTCGGCAGCGCCGTGCTCCCGGAGAGAAGGAAGGCGTTGAAGAGCACCATGAGCAGCGCCGGCTCGGCCAGGAAGCCGATCATCATTTCCCGGCGGGCTCCCATCGTTCCGAAGGCGGTGCCGATGTCCATGGCCGCCAGGGCGATGAACACCCGGGCGGTGGCGAACAGGCCGACCAGGGCGATGGCGTCCGCCGCGCGGGCGAAGGGCAGGTCGGTGGCCACCGAGGGGATGATGGCCGCCGCCAGGACCATGGTCCCGAAGAGCACGTAGGGCGCGAGGCGGAAGAGCGCCGAGGCGTGGCCGGCGAGGGCGGCATCCTTGAGGAAGAGCTTGCGCAGCATCCGCCAGGGCTGGATCAGCGGCGGCGCCGTCCGGTTCTGGAGCCAGGCCCGGCACTGGGCCACCCAGCCGACGAGGAACGGAGCCAGGGACACCGCCAGCAGGAGCTCTCCCAGCTGGCGGGCGAGGGCGAGCCGGCTCACAGGACGAACACCAAAAGGCCGATGAGGGTGAGGAATCCGTAGAGAAGGTAGATGGCCAGGCGCCCTCCCTGGACCACGGCCACCGCCTCCGCCAGCCGCTCCACGCCGCGGCCGATGGGCAGGTAGAGGGCGCGCCAGAGGCGATCCTCGACGTGGATGCGGTAGCGCGGGGCGCTGTCCCAGGGGGAGGGAAGCTGGCGCTCCATGCGAAAGAAGGGGCCGAAGATGTGCCGGACGGGCTGGCCGAAGCCCTCGGCGGTGTCCTGCATCCGCGCCGTCTGCCACGGGTCGCCGCAGTCCCAGGGCGCGGTGCGCCGCACGCGTCCGTGGTAGAGGCGGCGCACGAGCACGAATGTGACACCGACGACGGCCAGGATTCCGGCCAGCACCAGCACGCCGCTGTAGGAGGCCCGCTCCGCCGCCACCGGCGCGATGAGCCAGACGCTCGGTCCGGCCCGGACCGCGGCTCCGAGCAGTGGCCCGGTGACGGCGCCGCTGGCGGCCAGGGCCAGCCCGGGGAAGGCGCCGAGGAGCACGCACCCGGCGGCCAGCCAGCCGAGCCCCACCCGCTCCAGCCAGCCCGGATCGTGCGCGTGGGTGAGCGAGGCCTCGCGCGGCTGTCCGAGGAAGATGACGCCGTAGAACTTGACCATCACGTAGGCGGCCAGGGCGACGGTGAGGGCCAGCGCCGCGGCGCCCAGCGGGACGAGCATGTTCAGGAAGGCCTTGGGGATGTGAGGCGTGTCGAGGAAGGCCTGGAGGAGGAGCCACTCGGAGACGAAGCCGTTGAGCGGGGGGAGCCCGGCGATGGCCAGCGTGCCGACCAGGGCCAGCGCCGCCACCCAGGGCATGCGCCGGATGAGGCCGCCCAGCTTGCCCAGGTTCCGCTCCCCGGTGGCGTGCAGGACCGAGCCGGTGGCGAGGAAGAGGAGGCTCTTGAACAGGGCGTGGTTGAGGCAGTGGATGAGCGCGGCGCTGAGCGCCAGGGCGGCGAAGAGCTGCAGGCCGAAGGCGCGGAAGAGCAGCGCCAGACCGAGGCCGCTGAAGATGAGGCCCACGTTCTCGATGGAGGAGTAGGCGAGGAGCCGCTTCATGTCCGTCTGGACGGCGGCGAAGACGGCGCCGAAGAGCGCGGTGAAGAGGCCGAGCCCGAGCGCCAGGCCGCCCCACCACCAGGGCCCGCCGTTCAGGAAGTCGAAGCTCACCCTCAAGAACCCGTAGACCGCGGTCTTGAGCATCAGCCCGCTCATCAGCGCCGAGACCGGTGAGGGGGCGGCCGGATGCGCCTCGGGGAGCCAGACGTGCAGGGGCACGAGGCCGGCCTTGGCCCCGAAGCCGACCAGCCCGAGGAGGAAGGCCACGCTCCCCCAGGCCGGGCGGAGGGCGCCGCCGCGCATCCCCTGAAAGGTGAACTGCCAGCTGCCGCCCTGGAGCACGCCGAAGCAGAGGAGGATGGCGATGGCCCCGACGTGGGCGATGAGGAGGTAGAGGAAGCCCGCGCGGCGGATGTCGGGGATGCGGTGCTGGGCGGTGACCAGGAAGTACGAGCTGAGGGCCATCGTCTCCCAGGCGACCATGAACAGGTAGGCGTCGTCGGCCAGCACCACCAGGAGCATGCTGGCCAGGAAGACGTGGTACTGGAGGCAGAGGAGCCCCGGGGCCGTCCCCTGCCCGGCCCGGAAGTAGCCGCCGGCGAAGGTGGAGATGCCGGCTCCCGCCAGCCCGACGAGCAGGACGAAGAAAGCGGAGAGGGCGTCGAGCCGAAGGTGGAAGGGGAGCTCGGGCAGCCCGAGCGGCAGCACCAGCGTCTCCGGGGACTGCCCCGGCTGGAGCGCGCCCCAGGCCGTCCAGGCCACCCCTAGGCTCACCAGCGCTCCGAGCGGGAAGAGGACCCGGGCCACGAAGCCGACGTGGTGCGGCCGGATCAGGCCGGCGAGCCCGAGGCACAGCCAGGCCGCCACCAGGGCCAGGAGCAGCACCAGGAGTGGCGGGGCGGCGATGCTCATCCTATTATCATCAGAATCATCACCAGTGTATTCCTGGTGAGGATTGCATGCCAATCGAGCAGCGCACCGCCCGGCTCACCGTCCTCATCGACCCGCGCAAGAAGGCGGTCTTCGAGCAGCTCTGCGCCGAGGATGACGTCACGCCCTCGCAGATGGTCCGCCGGCTGATCCGCGAGTACATCGAGCACAAGCGCGGCATGCCATGGAGGCCGGACGACGTCCGGGCGCCGCCGTCCTCCCCGAGGCGCTCCCGGCGCTAGGCGCGGCCCTCGCCCGGAGGCTAGGGTCGCTGCCTCTTCCTGCCGATGAAGACGCGCGGCGCGCAGCGCGAGGTCAGAGGATCCGGGCGGCCGGTGCAGGCCGCGCCCCGGGCGCGCGTCTTTCTCCTCTCCCCGGCCCGGTGCGATGGGGTGCGGATGTCCCTGCTCCTCCGGCCGGCGGCGAGCTTCCCGCTGGCCCGGGCCCTCCGGTCCGCGGCCGGGGCGCCGCTCGGCGACGTCTTCGCCTTCGCCAGCGGCCTCTACTTCCGGGGCAAGCTCGCCTACGCGCGGGCCTTCGGCCGGGCGCCGTCGCCGCACGGCTCGACCTTCGTCATCACCCCCGGAGCCGGGCTGGTCGAGCCCGACCGCGCCGTGCGTCCGGCGGACATCCGCCGCTGGGCGGACGTCCCGGTGGACGTGGACGAGGTCCGCTACCGCCTGCCGCTCGAGCGCGACGCGCGGCGGATGGCGGCGGCGCTCCACCGGCGGGCGGAGGTCGTCCTGCTCGGGAGCATCGCCAGCGACAAGTACGTCGACCTCCTCCTCGACGTCTTCGGCCCGAGGCTGTTCTTCCCCGTCGACTTCGTCGGGCGGGGGGACATGAGCCGCGGGGGCCTCCTCCTGCGCGCCGCCCGGGGGGCCACCGAGCTCGCCTACGGTCCCGTCCAGGGCGCCGTCCGCCGGGGGGTGCGGCCGCCGCGGCTTCCGGCCGTTCCCCGGGCCCCGGCTCCGGGGTGAGAGGGGCTCAGGTGGTGGACCCGGCCTCGGACATGAGCACCGAGGTCAGGCTCAGCTCGAGCCCCGGGCCGAGCACACGCATCAGGCTCTCCAGCTCGGACGGTGCCATGCGCAGCGTCCGCTCGAGCCGTTCCCGGGTCCGGGCGAGCAGCGTCTCGCGGGCCCGGCTCAGGCGGCGCGAGATGGTGGACTTGTTCACCTGGTAGACGGCGCCGATCTGATTCAGGCTCAGGCCGTTGAGGAAGTGGAGCCGGAGCAGGCTCCTGTCCTGGGAGCTGAGCTCGGCCATCGACTCCTTGACCGCCGTTCCGAAGTCGGGCCCGAAGCGCTGCTGGAGCAACCCCAGCTGGAGGTCGGCCGTCGGCGCCACCGCATCCCAGCGCGAGTCGCTGGCGAGCTGCTCCGGCGCCCGGCGCGAGTCCCGTCGGGCGTTGAGCGCCAGCCGAAGCGCAGCCGCCCGGAGCCAGTGCTCGAGCGAGCCCCGCCCGGCGTAGTCCAGGATGCGCGGGCGGCCGCCCGGCGAGACGAGGATGCGCTCCAGGAGCTGCTGGGTCACCTCCTCGACGAAGGCGCCGGACGCCTCGACACCGCGGACCGCCGAGACCGCCGCCGGGAAAAGCTCGGCCCGGAAGAGGCGCAGCGCCTCCGGGTCTCCACACCCGCAGGCGAAGGCGAGGAGCAGGTCGGCGAGGTGAATCCGGTCGAGCTCGGCCTCGGCCTCCGGCGAGCGGGAGAGCTGGGTCGCCCAGTGCTCGACGAACGCCGCCGGGTCGACGGCCAGCTGCGGCCGGGCGCTTCGCGCCGCCTCGAGCTTCTCGGCGAGCTGGGCTTCCACCCCCGGGCGGGCGCGGAGCGCCGCCGCCCGGGGGAGCCGGGCCCAGAAGACGTCGGCGTGCGGGAAAACGGCGCTCACCGGAACCACCACCTGCGCCAGGCCAGCCAGGCCGCCGCCGCCGCCGAGAGCAGGCTGAGCGCCCAGCGGAGCGCGGGCGCGGCCAGCCCGGACTCCGCCTGCAGCTCCCGGTAGGCGAAGGCCTCGCCCGTCGGCGTCCGCGAGCCGGGCGCTCCCAGCGCCACGCCGTAGACGGCGAGGTCCCGTCCGCCGGAGCGGACCTGGGACAGCCTGCCCACCGGGGGAGCCGGCTCCCAGCGCGCGCCCGCCCAGCCGCCGTCCGGAGCGTGGAGCGCCACCCGCGCTCCCACGGCGCGCCCGAGGTCGGCGAGCAGGCCGCGGTCGAGCCAGCTGCCGGTGAGCATGGCGCCCACCACCGAGCTCCCGCGCACCACCGGCCGCGCCGAGACGAGCAGGAGGTCGTCGCCCCGCACCGCCGTCGCCAGCGGCACGCCGATGGCGGCGAGCGTCGGGGCCGACCACAGCTCGTCCGAGGCGATGCCGTCCATCGTCCCCACCAGTAATGGCAGGCCGGGCGCCGCGCCGCCGTGTGCGTCCAGGTCGGCAAGATTGAAGATCACTGAACCCCAGGCGTTCACCAGGAGAAGCGCATCGCGCGACTTGAGCCCGGGCAGGTCCGCCGAGCGCATCACCTCGTGCGCCTCGGCGAGCTGGTGCTCGAGCGACGCGTTCTCCGCCAGCCCCAGGGCGGCGTCCATGTTGCTCGCCTGACCGAAGGCGGCCAGGACGCCCTCGGCGCCGAGGCCCACCTGGGCCTGGAGGTCGATGAGGTCGGCCTGGGCCCGGAGGAGCTCGGGGAGCCGCTCGGCGGCCGAGGTCAGCTCGCGGTTCACCCGGAGGAGCTGGAGGCCGTGCTGCGCCCACACGCCGGCGGTGGCCAGGAGGAGCACTCCCACGGCCAGAAGCGTCCGCAGCCGGAACGGCCGCCGCGCGGCGCGGAGCGCCCCGACCAGCGCCTCCATCGACGGCCAGCGCTGGGCCGGGTCGGGCTGGAGCCCGCGGGCGAGCACCCGGGTGACGCCGGGCGGGACCCGGGCCGTGCGCGGGGGAGGGAAGCCGGCCGGTCCGCTGCCGGATCGCTCGCCGGCCGCCCGGACGGGCCGGGAGCCATAGAGCGCCTCGTAGAGCGCGACGCAGAAGCTGTACTGGTCCGTCCGCTCGTCGGCGGGGGCGCCGCGCCACTGCTCGGGCGCCATGTAGGCGGGCGTTCCGGCCATGCGGGCGTCCACCTGCTCGGGCTTGCGTGCCAGGCCGAAGTCGGTGACCCGGACGCGCCCGTCCTCGCCGACCAGCACGTTGTCCGGCTTGAAGTCGCGATGGACGATGCCCGCCTGGTGGGCGGCGGCCAGCCCGGTGCCGGCGGCGAGGTAGAGCTCGAGCGTCCGCCGGGCCCGGGCCTCCGGAGCAGACTGGGCCGCCCGGAGCGTCTGGCCGCGGACGAACTCCATGGCGAAGAAGACCTCGTCGTTCCAGGTGCCCACGTCGAAGACGGTGATGACGTTGGGGTGGGAGAGCCGGGCCATGGCCTGCGCCTCGGTGAGGAGCTGGGAGCGGCCCAGCCCGGCGGCGGAGGTGCTCAGGTCGGAGCGGAGCAGCTTGAGCGCCACCTTGCGATCGAGCTCGGGGTCGTAGGCCGCGTAGACCACTCCCATGCCGCCGCGGCCGACGGGATCGAGGACCACGTAGCGCGAGAGGTTGGTGCCCCGGGCCAGCGTCTCTGGGAGAGCGTCGTCCGGCTCGGGCGTGACCAGGGTCCGTACCAGACCGGCCACCAGGTCCCGGCACCGGTCGCAGGTGTCCAGGTGCGCGCGCACGGCCTCGCGCTCGTCGTCGCGCGTGTCGTCGGCCAGGTAGCGGGCGACGGCGTTCTCGTCGAGACAGCCGGGCGCGGCCGGGGCGGTCACCCCGCCGAAGGAGACCCCGCCGGTCACGGCGAGTACCCTCCGCGTGCCCGGTACGGGCGCCCGAACTTGTCCAGGTGCGCCGGGTTGAACACGCGGGGATGGACGACGAGCTCCACCCGGGCCGGCTTTCCCGCCTCCACCGCCACCTCGACCTCGAGGGGCTCGATGCCCCGGCCCCAGACGTGGAGCGGGTAGCGGCCGGGCGGGACGTCGCGGATGTCGAACCGACCGAGGTCGTCCACCAGGGCGAAGGCGCGGTTGGGAAGGACGAGCACGTTGGCGAACATCGTCTCGTGGATGTTGCAGTAGACGTCGACCAGGCCGGGGGTGGGGAAGCTCACCTCACGCGTCTGGTGCGGGCCCGGCTTGCCCAGGTCGAAGCTCCGGGCCGCCGAGGTGGAGAAGACGTTGTGCACCACCGGATCGTCATTGGTGAACTGGACCGACTGGCCGGCGACGATGACCCGGAGCGCGGGGAGGAAGGTCTTGTCGCGCTGGGTGATGACCGGCGAGTCGGCGGGTGGAGGCTGCCGGAAGCCGGTGAGGTAGACGACGATGGGCTGGCCGGCCGCGCCCGCCCCTCCGTCGGCGGCCTGCACCCGGAGCTGGCCCTCGATCTCGCCGGCGCGCGCCGGAGCGGCCAGGCTGGCCAGCACCCAGACGGCTAGAAGGTGACGCCCCACAGGACCTTGGGCTGGTACTGGTTGGAGTAGTGGGTCAGCCCGAAGACGCAGCCGAAGGTGACCCACATCGGCCCCCGGCTCCAGGCCAGCGACGGCCCGGCGAAGAGCTGGCCGGGATAGGGGCGCGCATTGCTGGCGAAGGGGAGCTGGCCGTCCACCTCGCCCGCCAGGCGCAGCTCGGTGCCGAGGGGGATGGAGATGCCGAGCGAGGCCGTGCCCAGGACGGACACCGAGCCGGAGGCCGAGGACTGGAGAAACGGCAGCCCGAGCTGCACGCCGACGTTGGCCGTCACCCGGAAAGCGTGCAGGTTGCCGTGGGTGACCACGAACAGGGCCTTGAGCAGGGGCGGGCTGGCGTACTGGCTGAGCGGCTGCTGGTACTCGACGCGGACGAGCGGCTGGAATCCCTCCTCGTCCTCGCGCGAGAAGAAGCGGTAACGGGCCACCAGGCTGATGGCATCGATGACCCCGTACTCGGGGCTGCCCACCAGCTGGACGGGGAGCTGGAGCTCGAGGTGCGAGGTGAGGCCGACCACCGGGCCAATCCAGATCCAGCTGGTCACCGGCCGGCCCGGCTTGTCCGGGATGTGCCCCTCCGTCCAGAGCCAGTTCTCGAGCTCGACGTCTCCCTCGGGAAGGAGCTGGGACTCGTCCATGAACAGGTGGCTGGTCCGGGCGGCCCGGGCCGGTGCCGGGGCGAGCGCGAGCACGGCGACGAGAACGGGCCAGCCGGAGCTCACCGGACGCGCGCGCGACCTCGCCATCGTGCCTCCGCCGGAAACCGGCTCCAGGGTCGACCCCGGGCGGCGGGTGGGCGCCGCCCGGTGGGCCATCGTAGCCGAGCCTCCCCGGAGGCGCGCGATGGAGGGCGTGCCCGTCCCGGACTAGCCGGGCGACGCTGGGCTGGGCGGCCCGGCCTGGGCGAGCTTTTCGCGGAGCCAGCTCCGGGCCGGTCCGGTGTCCACGGCCACGGTGTCGAAGCCGGGGAGGACCACCGTCTCGAGGCCCTCGACGTAGAGCCGGCGGCGCATGGACCGGGGGATGACTCCCCGCGAGAGAAGGCCCGGGTCGTCGGCCTCCGCCGGACCGGTGGTGAACACTTCCGGGCCGGCGCTGCCGTCGATCATCCCGGGCAGCAGCGGGGAGAGGAAGGCGAGGTCCAGGCGGGGCCGGGCCCAGGCGAGATAGGCCCAGCCGAGCCGGCTGTGGTTGACCTCGTCCCGGGCGAGCTCGCGGAGGACCGACTTCAGATCCGGCGACTCGGCCGCGTCCAGGAGCGTGACCAGCGTCGCCATGCTCTGTGTCTCCGCCACGCAGCACTGAGCCACCACCTCGTAGGTGAGCCTCTCCGCCGGAGGCAGGGTCCTCGGCGCGTACTCGATGACCCGGGTGACCGGGCTCAGCTCGGTGCCGTCGAGCGAGCGGAAGATGCGCTCGCAGTGCGCGGCGTGGCGCGTCTCATCGTGCGAGGCCTTCTCCGCCAGCTCGACGAGCTTTCCCGGGACGCCGGCGCGGGCCAGCTGCCCGGCGAGGAAGCCGAAGCGGAGCGACGCCTCGGTCTCGATGCGGTAGCGCGTCCCCCACGCGCCGCGGAGAACCTGCTTCACCAACCCGACGGTCCGCCGCCGCCGGGCGCCCCGCCATCGGGGAGCTGCTGCGTGGTTCCGCTTCCGTTTCCCGTTCCGGACGCCGACGTTCCGCCGCCGCAGTGGGCGACGCCGAGCGCAGTACCTCCGAGGACGAGTGCTTGGAACAGCTTCTTGAGATTCACGGGCGAATGCCTCCGAGACAGGGTGACCTGCCCAGGAAGACACCAGCACAAGTGCGCGTTGCATGGCACCCACCCGGAGCGCGGGCGGTGCGCGGGTTCGGGAGATCAAGGCCAAGCCTCAGGAATATCTAAGGAATCCTGACCGGCGCAGGTCGGCACACCCCGGCCGACTGCCGGCGTACCCCGGGGCGGGACCTACGATGGAGCGCGCGATGGGTGGCCTCGGCCGAGCTCTGCCTCCTCGCCTGCTCGGCGGGCTCGGCCTGTGTCTGCTCTGTGCCTGCACCGGCAACGTGAGCGGAGGAGGAGCTGGGCTCGGCTCGGACGGCGGCGGGGGCGACGGCGGCGCGGGCGGCGACGGCGGGTCAGCACTGGACGGCGGGGACGCCTACCTCCCCTGGGAGAACCCGCCCCAGGTCTACGCCGGCTTCACGCACGGCCCGCCGTCGGACGCGGGCTTCTTTCCCATCGCCGTCTGGCTCCAGAGCCCGCCCAACGCGGCGGCCTACCAGGCGCTGGGCATCAACCTGTTCATCGGTCTCTGGCAGGGGCCGACCGATGCCCAGCTGGCCGGCCTCCAGTCGGTGGGGATGCTCACCCTGTGCGATCAGAGCGGCGTCTGGGCCAGCCACCTCGACGACCTCACCATCCGGGGCTGGACGCAGGACGATGAGCCGGACAATGCCCAGTCCGACGGCGACGGCGGCTACGGACCCTGCATCGACCCGTCGGTCGTCCAGTCCCGCTACGCCACCTTCCGCGCCAACGACCCGACCCGCCCGGTCTACCTGAACCTCGGCCAGGGAGTGGCCTGGGACACGTACATCGGCCGCGGGTCGGCCTGCTACGACCGGCTGGACATGTATCCCCAGTACGAGCTGGGCGCGGACATCGTCTCCTTCGACATCTACCCGGTGAACGAGACCGACCCCTCGGTGAAGGGAGACCTCTCGCTGGTGGCCAAGGGGGTGGACCGGCTCCGGCAGTGGAGCAACTACACCAGGCCGGTGTGGAACTGGAT
>Ga0187777_10001390_pt1 | contig 15681 bp, 11 predicted proteins | sample 1015_Q2_SP5_10_M_FD_132416 | JGI IMG/M metagenome (GOLD analysis project Ga0187777, IMG submission 132416) | Tropical peat soil microbial communities from peatlands in Department of Meta, Colombia - 1015_Q2_SP5_10_MG | ecosystem: Environmental > Terrestrial > Soil > Wetlands > Peat | place... | reverse complement strand
GGCGTTCGCGGTGCAGCCCTCGAACGCGATCGCCGGGATCGCGATGACGCCACCGGTCCAAGTCGAGATCCGCGACGCCTTCGCGAACCGCGTCACCACGGCGACGAACCAGGTGACGCTGGCGCTCAACAAGAATCCGGGCAGTGTGACCGGGAACGGACCGATTGCGGCAACGCTGGGCGTTGCGACGTTCCCGGCCCTCACGGTGAACACGTCCGCGACCGGGTACACCCTGTCGGCGTCGGCGACGGGGCTGACGGGAACGGTGTCCGGCACGTTCAACGTGTCCACCGGGGCCGTGTCGGCGACGCAATCGACCGTCCAGGTGTCGCCGGCGTCCATCGGGGCCGGGGGTGGGTCGTCCACGATCACGGTCACCGTCAAGGACGCGAGCCAAACGCCGTTGCCCGGCGTGACGGTGACGCTCGCCGCGACCGGGACCAATACGATCACGCAGCCGTCGGCGTTGACGAACGCGAGCGGGGTCGCGACCGGGACGCTGAGCTCGAACCAGTCGGGCGGCAAAGTGGTGACGGCGACCGCCAGCGGCGTCGTGCTCAATCAGCAGCCGACGATCACGGTCACGGCCGGCGCCATCTCCGCTGCGCAATCGACGGTGCAGGCAATCCCCGCATCGGTGGTGGTCAATTCGCCGGCCACCATTTCGGTCGCCGCCCGCGATCAGTTCTCGAATCCGGTCAGTGGCGCGACGGTGAATCTGAGCGCCACGGGCACCGGAGTGACACTGACTCAGCCGACCGCGGTGACCGACGCGACCGGGGTGGCGACGGGATCGGTCAAGGCGTCGAGCACGGGGACCGTCACCGTTTCGGCGACGGCGGGTGGCGTGGCGATCACGCAGACCGCGGCGGTCACGGTCGCCGCGGCAGGGTCCTCGGTCGTGTTCATCGGGGCAGGGGACATCGCCGACTGCGGCAACAACAACGATGCGGCGACCGCGGCGCTGATCACAGCGATTCCCAGCGTGCCCGTTTTCACGCTGGGTGACAACGCTTATCCCAACGGCACCACGGCCAACTACAAAAACTGCTACGACCCCACGTGGGGGGCGTTCAAGTCCCGCACCCACCCCTCGGCGGGGAATCACGAGTACGACACCGGCAGCGCCAGCGCGTATTTCACCTATTTCGGCTCGGCCGCGGGTCCATCGGGGCTCGGCTATTACAGCTTCGACCTCGGCTCGTGGCACATCATCGTACTCAACAGCAACATCGCCACGGATGTCGGCTCGCCGCAGGAGGTGTGGTTGAAGGCCGATCTGGCCGCGCACCCGAACTTGTGCACGCTGGCCTACTGGCATCACCCGCTCTATTCCTCGGTTGGCGGAGATACAGGGACGAGCGGAGCCGTGATCACGAGCGCCAGGCCGTTCTGGGACGATCTCTACGCGGCGGGAGCGGACCTCGTGCTCAACGGACACCGCCACGTGTACGAGCGGATGGCCCCGATGAAGCCCGACGGCACCCCGGATCCGGTCAACGGCATTCGCACGATCATCGCCGGAATGGGTGGCGAGAGCGGTGGGGATCTGACGGACATCTTCCCGACGAGCGAGGTGCGCGAGGGTCGCACCTTCGGAATCCTGAAGCTGACGCTTTCGACGGGGAGCTACAGCTGGCAGTTCATCGGCGTGCCCGGCTCGACCTTCACCGACAGCGGCACCAACAGCTGTCACTAGCTCGAGCGGGCTTTGATGTAGAAGCGATAGAGGGGAGGGGCGGCGCGCGTCGCCAGCACCTTCAAGCGCCGACGCCACAGGGCGCTCGTCCAGGTGCGAAACCGCACCAGCGCATCGATCCGCGACGGTGCGGTCGTGATCTTCACACTGTAGCGGCCGAGAATCCAGCAATCCCCCACGCGGCGCGGGACGAGCCACGGCTCTGACGTGAACAGGTAACGCAGCCCCGCGTCGCTCGCCGATTCGAGCACCGTCCCGGAGATGTCGCCACCCGGCACCGCGGCGGAGATACACGGCTCGCCGAGAATCTGTCCCAGGATATCGCAGCTCGTCCGCCACTCCTCCGCCATCTTGGCCGGGGCCTGGGCGCGGAAGATCATGGGGTGGGTGTGCGAGTGGCTGCCGACGACGTGCCCGCCGCTGTGCAGGGCGCGCACGCCCTGCGCGTCGAGAAACGTCCGGCCCCCGATGAGGCTCGTGACGATGAAGAAGTGCCCCGTCCAGCCGTGCTTGGCGAGCAGCTCTGCGGCGACGAGCGCGCTGCGTCCACCGTCGTCGAAGGTGAGGAGCAGGTGGCGGCCCGGCTGCGTAAAGTCGATGTCCACGACCCGGCCCGGGGAAACGGCCGCAGTACCGATGCGGCGCAGGTGCTCGGTGAACGCCGCGATCGTGTGCTTGTACGCCAGCGCCCCCGGACGCTGAAATCCGGTCGACCGGGCGTCGTCGGTGACCTCGTGGTACATCAGGCTGGCGATCTCGGGGCGGGTGGCCACGGAGGCCTTGCTCAGCGCGACAGCGGCAGCTCGGCGGCGCGCTCTCGAGCCCCGGTGCGCTTGGGCAACAGCAGCTCCACGACGCGCTGCCAGAACCCGATGCCGTAGCTGACGTGGATGACGGGCAGGACCGTGACGAACGCCATTCCGGTTGCGGGGCCCTCTTTCAGGGCCGTCTGCAGCGCGGAGCCGAGGACGATGGCCGCGTAGCTCACGGCGACGAGCCCGAACAGCAGCAGCGCCGGCTTCCACAGGAGTGCGGCGACCCCGGTCGCCACGAGGCCCAGCACGAAACCGGGCGGGATGAGCTGCCGGATCGTCATGAAGCGTCCCAGCTTCTTGGCGACGAGCGGCTTGAAGTAGCCGTACTGGTAGAACATGCGGCCCACCTGGTGCAGCGTGGACCGGGCGTAATAGTACGAGACGACGTCCGGGATCAGGAGGATGCGTCCGCCCGCCTTGATGAGTCTGGCGTTGAACTCGCCGTCCTGATGACGAATCAGTTCTTCGTCGAACAATCCCACTCTGTCGAACGTGCTCTTACGGATGCAGAAGAAGGCGATCGTGTCGACCCAGCGCGGCTCCGCGGTGCCGATACGGAAGTACGACGTCCCCACCCCGAACGGGTGCGACATGCCGACAGCGATCGCGCGACCCATCGGCCTCCGGTTCGCCGGGAGGGTGCGCAGCACGGCACCAGCGTTGTCGGCCCCGAATTCGTCCAGCGCCGCCACGAGGCGGGACACGTAGTTGGCCGGATACACGACGTGCGCGTCCATGCGCACGATGACCTCGCCGCGAGCCGCTCGGATCGCCACGTTCAGGGCGACCGGAGTGATACGGCGCGGATTGTCGAGCATCCGGACTTCCGGGTGCCGGGTGGCGTAGTCCGCCAGGATTTCACGGGTGCCGTCGTCGCTCATACCGTCGACGATCAGCACCTCGAGGCGGTCGTGGGGGTAGTCGCAGGCGAGGATCGAGTCGAGGCACTCGACGATGTATCGCTGCTCGTTGCGGCACGGGACGACGATACTGACGGTCGGCTGGGAAGGCATCGGCTCAGGCCTCCGGCGTTCCGGCCGGGGCCATCACCCCGGCGCTGGGAGCGGGGGCCGGCCGTCCGGCGAACCGGGCAATGGCGCCGCGATACACGTCGATCAAGCGGGCGGTGATCGCTTCTTCGGCGAGATGCGCGACGGCGACTCTCCCGGCTACGCGTCCACCGCGCTGCAAGACGCGCTCGAGCGCGGCGGCGATCGCCTCGGGCTGCTCGTCCACCACCAGCTCACATCCTGCGATACCGCGCAGCCGCTCCGTCGTGTCGCCGATCGGCACGGAGACGACCGGGAGATCGCAGGAGAGCGCCTCCTTGACCACGTTGGGCGACCCCTCCTGCATCGATGTGAACACGAAGGCGTCGCAGGCATTCATGTACAGCGGAATGTCGGTGTGCCGGACGCCCCAGGCGACGACGAGCTCGACCGGCAGGGTACGATTCAGCAGATCGACGGCGGCACGGGCCAGGGAATAGCGCTTGCGCGGCTGGTCCGGATTGCCGGCGAACAACACCAGACGCTTGTCGAGCGGCCAGCCCAACCGGGCACGGGCTTCGTCGCGCGGCATCGTGCGGAACAGATCGAAGTCCAGCCCGGACGGTAACACGGTGACCGGCGCGTTGGTCCTGAAGTAGGCCTTCATGTGCTCGGAGACCACGACGACTGCGTCGGCGCGCCGCAGCGCGAAGCGAGCGACCGCCTGCGAGACGCGTCCTGCCAGCGTGTACTTCCCGTCGGCGCCGACGATTCCGAGGATGTCGCTGCCGCGCAGCGTCACCACGAGCGGCAATCGCTTGGGAATCGCCAGAATTCCGCTTTGGCCGAACTGGGCGTGCACGACGTCGACCGTGGCCGGGTCGAGCCTGGGGCGCACGTCTCGCCAGGCCCGCATGTAGTTCCACAGTCGTTTGCCGCCGCGGAACTGAAAGACGTCGACCCGGACGCCGGCGCGCTGCAGAAACTCCGCCTGGCGCTTCACGAAATGGGTGGTCTGCGGCTGTCCGGGCTGCGGCCAGCCGGCTGTGATCATGAGGACGCGAATCGGGGTGTCCATGGCTAAGGTTTGGTCGCCGCCGGCTCGGTAACGGGTGCGGCGGCACTGCGCGTCGCGGCCCGGCGGGCCGGAGCCGCGCGGCGACCCTGGATGAGCTCGGCGATGCCTTGAACCCATTCCCCCAGGGCCGGCCAGCGGTCGTCGGGTTGCCACGTTTCCGAACGCGTACCGGGTGGCTGGCGGCCGAACAGCTCGCGCAGCCCCTGACCGGTCGTGGGATAGCGACCCGGATAGCCTGCCGGCGCTCCGGCCAGGATGTAGAGGAACCGCTTGACGTCACCCCACAGCCAGCGCACCGTGAGGCCCGTGGCATATCCCGAGCGGCGATCGACCTTCCGCCCGCGCAGGATCGCCACCCACCATTGCGGGAAATCGGCACCCGCCGAGACGGTGAGCTGCAGTGAGCCCCAGAACCGGCCGTTTACTTCCATGAGGACGGGGTCGTGCACGCCGTCGTCGCGGAATTCGACCATCGCCGGTCCGTGCCAGTTCATTGCCGTCAGGAGGCGTTCGGCTGGTTCGAGCAGGCGGGGATCGAGTGGCGCGGAGCGCCGCAGACTGCTGCCGGAACCCGAGGGCCGGACATCGCGCAGCCGTTCGTGGGCAAACCATGCTACGGCGCGGCCGCCATCGAACAGGGCGAACACCCCTTTCCCCTGGCCCGGGACGAATCCCTGGATCAGGGGCCAATGATCGCCCTGCCGGTGCTGCTGGATGGCTGCCTCCAGCTCTCCGGCCTCGCGCACGTACGTGGTCCCCGGATCGGCGAAGAACCGCGTTCCATCCCACGCGTTGCTGTAGCGCGACTTGACGACGCAGGGGAAGCCGATCTCTCGCGCTGCGGCATGTGCCTCGACCAGCGACGTCGGCGCGCGCGTCGGTGGGACGGCGACGCCCGACTGACGGGCGACGGCTACCGTCGCCGCCTTGTCGAACGCCAGGCGCAGCAGCTCGTCCGGTGCGCTGCCCACGGTGATCCCGGCCGCCTCCCACAGCTCGCGCTCGTGGTTGCACAGCACACAGGCCCGCTCGGTCAGGGGAAGCACGACGCTGATGCCGCGCTCGCCTGCCCAGCGGCGCAGCTCTCCGAACGCCGCCACCGTTTCCCCTGCCAGCCGGAACCGCTCGCGGGCAAAGCGCGACCAGGATGCGAGCGGGCGGCGCCGCGTGGATGCGACCAGCACGTCGTATCCGGCGCGACCGAGCGAGCGCACGCAGGCGAGGGCCTGATTCGTCTGGCCATCGAGCACCAGCACGCGCTCCCGCTCGTTCACGCGATGCCACTCCGGGTGTGCAGAACCTCGAGCAGGGCGGCCTTGGTGCGCTCGAGATCGGTGTTGACGAGGCGGACCGCGCCCGGAACGCGAGCGAAGACATTGTGGTAGACGTCGGCCCGATGTCGCAGATAGTCGATCGAGAACTCTCGTTTGCGCCGGAACGACTCTTCGGGCGTGATTTCGAGAAGGACGGGGACAGTCGGCTCGGGGGTCAGACGCTCGAGCACCCGGGTCCACAGACGCGGCCGGCCGTTGGTCACGTCCACCAGGGTGTCGTAGAAGTAGCGGTCCATGATCAACACGCGGCCGCGGACGGTCTCGAGCCAGAAGCGATAGCACTGGAAAATCGCCAAGTCGACGAGATACAGCAGGCGGCGCATCGGCTTGTTCCACACCAGTGCCGTGCGCCAGCGGCTGAGCGCTCCGCGCAGCCCCGCCGGGACGGGTCGCTGCAGCTTCTGGGATCGCGGGTCCGGCGTGCCGGGGGCGAGCTCGGCCTCGTGCCGACCACGGAGGCGATCACGCAGCGAGCGGAGGAAGGCGTAGACGCCTACCTCGTCGTTGAGGTGGAGCACACGCACGTCGCGGCGCTGGCGCTCGAGTGTCGCACTCACGAACTCGATCAGCGTCGACTTGCCGGCCCCATCCAGCCCGGAGAACGTAATGAGCACTTCGGTCTCAACCCATGCGGCGGGGCATCGCGCCGGGCGCCGGTGCCGTGGGCTGCTTGGGGGTCAGGTAGATCCAGCTCGCCATCGCGTAGGCGAACAGCACCCACTGGAGCTTCAACGCGATGTAGTTCCCGCTGAGGTTGCCCACCATCGTGGACATCATTTGCGCCGCGGGAAGGATACCCTCGATCCCTCGTCGAGCTTTCCAGGCATCCCAGCAGCACCGCCACAATGCCCAGAAGAAGGGGATCGCGCCCAGCACCCCGGTGGCCGTGAGCACCTCGAGAAAGAGATTGTGCGTGTCCCGCGTCTCGTGCAGCTTGGGCGGCAGGCCGAGCCTGACCGCCAGGACGTACTGGTTGGAGGGTCCGTATCCGATGATCGGTTTCTTCTTGAACATGCCGAATGCCGCGGGGAAGATGACCTGGCGCTGCGCCATGTTGCCCTGTGCCGCCATCTGCAGTCGCTCCTGCATCAGCGGTGACTTCAAGGCGGCGAACGCCGCCGCGCCCAGGAGGAGCATCGTCACGGCGATGTTGCGGGCGCGGATCGCGATCGAGTTCCCGGTCATCGAGAACATCCAGAGGCCGGCTGCGAACGCGATCAAGCCGCCGCGCGAGCCTCCCATGATCATCGCGAGCACGATGATCGCCATCACGGGCCACACGAGGATCGACGGACGAAATGCAATCTTCGCTCTTCCCACGACGAGTCCGGGGCAAATCAAGGCGCCGGCGAGGAGCACGCGTGCGGCGCGGTTCGCGTTCTGCCCGAACACGGTCGCTCGCTGAGTGGTGGAGTCCATCTCCTTCCCGATGCCGAAGATCGTCATGACGGCGAGCACCAGAGCGGCGAGCGCGAGCACCAGCATCACCCGGCGGGCGATCTCGCGATCGCGCATGAGGTTGAAGCAGGCGACAAAGATCATCAGCCCCTGGATGTAAAACAGTGACGAGCGCACTGCATCCGGAGTGAATTGCGCGCCGTTGACGACGTAGGCGGCCCAATAGGCGTAGAGGTATCCGACAAACCACCACATCACGCCGGGGCGACGGCCAAAACACAGCCCCGGCTGTGTCAGACACACCGCCAGGAACATCGCCCCGGTCATCGTCGTCAACTCGAGCGGGAGTTTTTGCGGGGCGTCGAACGGCAGCGAAAAGACGAATCCGTACAAGGCCCACCGCAGGATCATGCTGGGGGCGGGCCCCGGAGCCATGCCTGGCGCTGCCATGGGCGGTGCGGGTGCGTAGCCGGCAACCTGCCCTCCGCGGGCGCTCCGGCGCATCGGTCTTGGTCGCATTCAGATCCCTCGGTACGCCGGCGCCGGACTGCGCGCGCCCCAGTTGCTAAGGGCGGCGAGCGTGTCCGTCGCAACCTGCTCGATCGGCGTTGTCGTTGTGTCGAACTCAACCATCTGGACTCGGCCGCCCGCAGTCAAGCGGCTCGCGATGTCCCGATAGGCGACGCGGTAGCGATCGAGAAACTCGAACACCTCCCGGTCGCTGCCGGCTTTCACCTGATGCGCCTTGGGCCGTCGCCGGATACGCTCGGCCAGGACTTCATTGCGGGCATCGAGCAGCACGATGCCGTTGAGCAGTGTGCTCCACCGGTCGACTTCAGTCCGCCAGGTTCGCGCCAGCGCGCCGGATCCCTGGTCGGCCTGGTGAAAGACACTCAACCGCCCGAGGCTGAAGACCGGGCCCTCGTCGAGCAAGATCGCCTCATGGCCCGACGCACGCGCGCGCACCACATCGATCGGCAGGGCCCGCAATCGACCGAGGTGCCGCATCGCCGAGCCGAACGAGCGCGGATCGGCGAACAGGATCTCGACCATGGCGGGAGTGAGGGCGATCATGCTCCAGGCAAGCGCCGGGAGCTGGCGTAGCCGCTCGATCCGCACGCCCGTGCGCACGAGGGGCGCCAGCCCGGCGATCGCCCGCAGGACCGCCGTCTTGCCGACACCGGCCGGCCCGACGAGCTCGAACACGAGGGAGTTCACAGACACCCCCACAGCTCGGTTTGTACGGCGCGGAGCACTCGCTCGAGCGGCTGCGCCCCATTGATCTCGATCACGCGCGTTGCCGGCGGGAAGGTGAGTTGCGAGACGATTTCCACCTTGCGTCGCAGCTGGTCGGGCGGCGTGTCCGGCTTGCGCCGGGCCGCGACCTCGACCGGGACATTCAGGCGAATCACCACGTCCGGCGGCACGAGCTCCGCGTCTCGGAAGGAGCCTTGTTCACGGCGCGCGACCAGCCGCCGCAGCATGGACGGCGCGTCGAGCCACTCGGCGTAGCGCGGTCCGTCGTTGAGGCCCGCGAACTGTGTCTGCGGCAGCCGATCGGAGAGCACCACGAGGCCGAGACTGCGCGCGCGGCGCACCCTCGCCGCCCAGCGACGCCGTTCGCGCGCGAGCGCCAGCACCCACAGCATCTTCCCGAAGAGACGGGCTCCCCTCGGCGGAACGGGCTGGGCGGCAGGCCGTTTGGGGCGGGTGATGTCTCCCATGTGCTGCAACAGCCGGCGCCGCGTCGAGGCCGACCCCTTGCCGCTGCCGCCATAGGTCGTGATGACGGCGATCTCGCGCGAGAGCCACTGCGCCACTTCGGTCGTGAGCGTCGACTTTCCCGAGCCGTCCGGCCCCACGAACGCGACCGCCAGCCCGCCCTGGGGCGGGGTTCGCGTCGATTTGGTCGGTGCGCGGAAGAACCAGTTCTTCACGCGCCACCAGATCCAGGTCCATTCGCGGAACCACATGCGCCGGGTCGCGCCCCACGCGGAGAACATCCGGTAGGAAGAGAGTCGCGGCTGCGCCAGACGCCGGAACGCGCGCAGCTGCCCGATCGACGGCCCCCGGCCTCGGGGATCTGCGGCTATTGACGCGAGCAGCGCGGCGGCGCGCGCGCCGACCAGCGGCGACGCGACTTCGACGAGGCGCTCGGGTCGCACGCGCGCGACCAGCCAGTTGAATTCGCGCAGCATGCCGCCGCGGAAGTACGCGTGACCCGCCGCCGCGAGCAGCGAATCGCGCCAGCGCAGCTTGATCACGTGCCGGGCGACGAGGATCAGGAGCTCGAGGTGGGGATCCGTAACCCAGATGCCATGTTCGGGATCGCGCACCCGGGTGGACAGCACCGCCTCCTCCCAGGGGAGGCGATGCCCCTTGAGGAATTTCTCGCCGAGGGTGAGCTGGTAGTGCAGGTGCAGGTGTGTGAGCATGCCGGTCGGAGCGTCGAAACCGACATAGTCCTCGATGCCCGGGTAGCCGCGACCCGCCTTGACGACGAAACGCTTGAACTGCGGCGAATCCGTCAGTACCTGGGCGAGTCGCTGGGCCGCGCGCCGGTCGATCAGCACATCGACGTCGGTCGCTCCCGTCATGGTGGCGCCGAGGTGCTCGTTGCTCTTCCAATGGGCGTACCGGATCTGTTCGGCGTCGAGCCGGTGAAACAGCTCTTCGAGCACTACGAGGCGCGGTGCCGCGGACGGGGCAGGGCGCGCGGCGCGCGGCTCGAGTTCGGCGGACGGCGTGCTCACTCGGCTGTCGCCGCTGCGGCGGGTTCGCCCACCGGCGACGGGCGAAGCTTACGGACGAACGTGCGCAGCGTCTCGAGCATCCACTGCCCGTCGGCGCCCAGGAACGTGGCCGGGGCCGCGACGGCCAGCCACAAGCCAAGGGCGGTGGCCAGGACGGCGACCGCGATCACGATGATGACGGGGGGCAACGCCAGGTGCCGCAAGAAGGTCGTCGCGGCGAAGATCGGCGGGAACGTCGCGGCGGTGAGCAGCACCGCGGGGCGATGCGCCAGCCAGAAGTCGCGCCAGGTCACGTGGCCGACGTCGAGCCCGAGCTCGGCCATCAGCACGAAGTTCACGGTCAGCGCCGCGAGCGTTCCCCATGCGACGCCCGCGATTCCCCAGTGCTGTCCGATCCATGCACCCAGGAGCACGAGGGCGGCATACGCGCCCTGCCGCCACGCGCGACGGTAGACCGCGCCGGTCGAGCGCGTAATCGAATCGCTCATCTTGTAGCTCGTCCGGAACAACATGCCGATCCCGAGAATTCGGAATGGAGCGACGACCGGCATCCACTTGGGGCCGAGGACGACGGCGATCAGCTCGGGGGCGAGCAAGACGATCGCCATGCTGGGCATGAGCACGAGCAGGGCGATCAGAGCGACGCCGCGCCGATACGCGGTAGCGAGGCGCCGGGAGTCGTCCTGTACCTTGGCCATCGCCGGGAACAACACGGCGTCGAGCACCGTGCCGAATCCGTACGCCGGCGCGGACATCAGCGCGTAAGCCCGACCATAGTAGCCGAGCGCCGAGGGGCCGAGAAACCGGCCCACGGTCATGTCGTCCCCGTTCAACGCGATGTAATTGGCGATACGCGCCACCGTGAATCCGCCGCCGAAGTACATCAGGTCGACGAACGCGGTTCGGTCGGCGAAGTGCCGGAAGCGCGGCGGATGCTGCGAGAGCAGCACGCCGGTCTTGAGGAGCGTCTGCGCCATTTGCGCGGCGACGAGCGCCCACACCCCCCAGTGCAGCAGGGCGGTGGTGACGCCGATGATTCCATAGCCGATCGCGTAGGTGATGACGTCGAGATTCGCGAGCCACCGGAACCGCAGCTCCCGGCTCATCAGCGACGAGGCCACGGTCTGCATCCCTTGGAGGGGGAAGACCCACGCGAGGACGCGCAACACCGGAATCATCGCCGGCATGTGCAGGAACTGCGCGGCGAGCGACGCACCGAACCAGATGATCGCGCCAAGCACGACCCCGAGCAGCACCGACGCGGTGAACGCCGTCTCGACATGCCGATCTTCCAGCTCGGAGCGCTGCACGAGCGCCGGCCCCAGCCCGAGCTGGGAAACGATGGCCGAGAGCCCGATGACGACCTCGGCGGCGGCGATGATGCCGAAATCGGCCGGCGAAAGCAGCCGCGCCAGGAGACCGAGGATGACGAGCTGCAGGATGGCGAACGCCACCTTGCCGTAAATCATCCACGCCATGCCTGCGACAGTTTGGTGGGTGAGACTGCGCCTCATGCCCACCCCTGGACACAGGTGTGGCGCACTATGTTGCGTGATGGCAACATCGTTCTCCCGGTGCCGACGTGGGGGTCAATATTAGAGCGTTCGACTGGCGCTTGCTGCCGCCGTTTGCGGCATATATGCAACGGTCGTGCCGCAACGGTGCAGGTTGGCTTAGCCGATCTTCAGTAGTTTCAACCGGTTACGACATTGTTGACCGGCCTGATCTCACAGAGCGTCCCATACCGCCTGTTTTGCGAGCAATACAACCGCCTCCAGCGGCTCCTCGGCGTTCAGGTCGACGACCCGGGTGGTTGGCGGGAATTTCAGCCGGCGCAACAGGTCGACCCCGCGGTGGACCTGGTCCACAGGCGTCTCGGGTTTCCGGGTCAGCGCGGCCTCGGGAGTGATGTTGAGCTTGATCACCAGGTCTGGTGGCGAGAGCTCCACCGCGATGAACGCGTCGCGCTCCCGGCGCGCCGCCCGCCGCACCAGCCACGGCCCGGCTTCGATCCACTGCGTGAGTCGGGGTCCGTCGTTCCAGCCGGGGAACTGGCTCTGCGGAAACCGGTCCGAGAGGACCACCATGCCGAGTCCCTTGGCCCGCCGCGCGGCGCGGGCGCGCCGCAACCGCTCTCGGGACAACGACAGGATCCAGGCCAGGCGGGCGAGGGACGGATGGCCGCCCTCCGACGGAACGACGGGCACTGCCGCTTGACCTGAGCGGGATCCGCGGCGCCACAGCGCGGCGACGGTTTGCATCGCGCGGCGCGGCAGCGCCGCCGAGCCCTTGCCGCTCCCCCCGTAGGTCGTGACCACCGCCACTTCCCGGGCCAGCCAGCTTGCGATCGCCCCGGTTACGGTGGACTTCCCGGCGCCATCGGGACCGAGGAGGGCGACGGTGAGGCCGCCCTGCGGAGCGGTTCGCGTGCTTTGCGTCGGCGCGCCGACGTACCAGTTGCGCAGCTTCCACCAGACGATGCTCAGCTCTCGTCCCAGCATGTGCAGGCCGGCCGCGTTCGACGTGTACAGGCGATACTCGTCGAGCGCGGGATTGATGCGCGTGCCGAAAGCCCGGAGTCGCCGCACCGAGGGACGACCCTCTGCCAGCAACGCCGGTAGCAACCGGGCGGCGGGCTCACCGACCAGGTCCCGCGCGGTTTCCACCAGTCGATCGTCGGTCACCCGTTCCCGGAGCCATGCGAGTTCCCGCCGCATGCCCCCGGTGATGAAGGGGGACCCGAACGTCTCCTTGAAAGAATCCCGCCACCGCAGTTTCATCACGGCTCGCACCAGCAAGGCGGTGAGCTCGAGATGCGGATCGGCGGTATAGATCTCGAACTCCCTGTTCCAGACACGCGACGAGAGGTAACGCTCTTCCCAGGGGAGGCGGTGACCCTTGAGGAATTTCTCTCCGAGAGTCAGCTGGTAGTGAACGTGGAGGTGAGTCAGCGTGCCGGTGGCCCGGTCGAATCCGACGTAGTCCTCGATGCCCGGATAGCCCCGGCCCGGTTTGACGACGAAGCGCTTGAATCCAATGTCCCCGAGCGCGCGGGTCAGGGGGATGATGGCCCGCCGATCGAACAGCACATCCACGTCGGTGGCGCCGGCGAAGGACGCGGCGAGATGCTCGTTGCTCTTCCAGTGGCAGTAGCGGACGTCCTCGGCGTGCAGGCGATCGAACAGCGCTCGCAACACAGCGAGCTGGGGGGTGCTCACGCGTCGCTGGCCGTCGTCGTCTCGAACGCTCCCCCGAGCTTGGGCCGTCCGTCGGACTTGCGGAGCCTCCCGACGAACCGGCGCATCGTGTCGGCCATCCATTGTCCGTCTGATCCGAGGAAGAGGCGGGGCAGCCGCCAGATGAGGAGGGCGCATACGCCCACGAGGATGATGCCGCCGGCGATCAGCGTCACGAGCGCCGGTGCGGAGTGCCCGCGCAGGAAGACCGTCGCGCCCCACACCGGTGGAAACGACGCCAGCGACAACAGCACGGCCGGCTGATGCGCGCTCCAGAAATCACGCCACGCGAGACCGGCGACCTGTTGGCCGAGAGCCGCCATCAAGAAGAAGTTTACGGTCAGAGCGGCGAGCGCTCCCCACGATACGCCGACGATCCCCCAGTGCGTACCGATCCAGGCGCCGAGCACGACGAGGCCCCCGTAGATGATCTGGCGCCAGGCGCGCCGATACACGGCTCCGGTCGATCGGGAGATCGAATCGCTCATCTTGTAACTGGTGCGGAACAACATCCCGATCCCGAGGACCTGGAACGGCACGACCGCCGGCCCCCACTTGGGTCCGAGCGCGACACGAATGACTTCCGGCGCCAGGTAGATGATGATGACGCTGGCCGGCAGCACCATCAGGGCGATGAGCGCGACGCCGCGCCGGTAAGCGGCGCCCAGTCGCTTCATGTCGTCCTGCACCTTCGCCATGGCGGGGAAGAGCACCTGATCGAGCACGGTCCCGAACGCGTAGGCCGGAGCCGACATCAGCGAGTAGGCGCGTCCATAGTATCCCAGCGGCTCGGCGCCGAGGAACCGGCCGACGATGAAATTGTCGCCGTTGACGGCGATGTAATTGGCCACACGGGCGACGGTGAATCCACCGCCGAAGTACGCCAGGTCCTTGAAGGCGGGCCCGTCCATGATGAATCGGAGACGGGGCGGATGCCTCCATAACAGGACCACGGTGCGTCCCAGTGACTGGCCGATCTGTGCCGCCACGAGCGCCCAGACTCCCCAGCCCAACAGCGCGGTAGCGACTCCAACGATGCCGAATCCGATTCCGTAACTGATGACGTCGAGATTGGCGAGCCACGAAAAGTGGAGATCCCGGCTGAGCAACGACTGTCCGACCGTCTGCAGCCCGTTCAGGGGGAAGACCCAGGACAGGGCGCGCAGCACCGGAATCACGTCGGGCATCCGCAGGAACGCGGCGGCGATCGGCGCACCGAACCAGAGGATCGCACCGAGCGAGAGTCCGAACAGGAACGAGAACGTGTAGGCGGTGTCGATATGGCGACGCTCGAGCGTGGAGCGCTGGACGAGGGCAGGGCCGAGCCCGAGCTGCGAGACGATTGCCGAGAAGCCGACCACGATCAGCGCCGCATTGACTACGCCGAACGCCGTCGGTGTGACGAGGCGTGCCAGGATACCGACCACGACCAGCTGCAGCACGAAAAACGCTGCCTTGCCGTAGGACAGCCAGAAGATCCCGGCGACGGTGTGGTGGGTGAGACTCGGTTTCTTGCTGTCGCTCATGGGCGCGGCGGGCGGCTCGGGTGCACGGTCCTCACTCGATGAAACGGACGGCTCTACGTGGAACGTGCCGCGCTAATGCAACGGTTGTGCCGCAGGACGTGCGGCCGCAGCTGGAACGGCGCTCTCACCTGGAGGAAGATAGCCCATCCGACGGAGTGTCTGATCGATGCGTGACGACCCGAACGATCGCAGCAGCACCCGCAGGTCGCGACGCATGCGCCCGCGCCCGACGTATGCGCGAAATCGTAAGCCGCGCGACAGGTTTGGCGGCGGCGTTTCGCCGGTGTCGAGCTCCCACGGATGGAAGTAGAACATGAACCAGGACCGTTGGGCGAGCCGTCGGCGTACGCCCCAGCGATACAGCCGCGGCGGGATGAGCCGGAAATATCCGCCCCCCGACCACGGGAGCGCGGCCGGTCCAATGCTCACGCGAGACATCGGCAGCTCGAGCAGCCCGGGACGGACTTCGGCTACCGCTTGCTCCGGGTCGATCGCCGTGGCGAGCTGTCCGTAGCGATCGTGGGCCTTGAAGTCGTAGAAGCTCGAGTCGTACCAGTATCCCGCTTCGGCGAGGTGATCGAGCACCGCGTCGCTGATCGAGAACATCGGCGCGCGAATCCCCCACACCCGTGTCCCCGACAACTGCTCGAGTGTGTCCCGAGCCCGCCGCAGGTCCTCCGCGAGGTCGGCGCGCGACAGACTGTACAGCCGCTGATGCGTGTCCGAGTGGCTCGCGATTTCGTGGCCCTCGGCGACCATGCGTCGAACCAGGGCGGGGTACTGCCGCGCGACCCACCCGAGCACGAAGCAGGTCGCCTTGGCGCCGGCATCCGCCAGGGCGTCGAGCAGCTCG
>Ga0187777_10001389_pt1 | contig 15689 bp, 22 predicted proteins | sample 1015_Q2_SP5_10_M_FD_132416 | JGI IMG/M metagenome (GOLD analysis project Ga0187777, IMG submission 132416) | Tropical peat soil microbial communities from peatlands in Department of Meta, Colombia - 1015_Q2_SP5_10_MG | ecosystem: Environmental > Terrestrial > Soil > Wetlands > Peat | place... | reverse complement strand
TAGGTCATTCGATGCCCTCGAGAGACGCTCGTGGCTCGATATGGCAGAGTCTTGGAGGCTTCTGATAATCTGCCGCGAGGAACTTCCACTTGGAGAAAATACTGCAAGCGTGGCCCCGACGCCTACCGCGGCCGGAATTTAGCAGGTTATTTGTCGGGTTGGGCAGCGCGATAAGCATGTCCCGCGCTCGGGAATGGCTCATAAGTCCCTCGTCTTTGCTGAGCAGTTTGGCTGCGGAGCGTCGCCCCGGCCTCTGCCTCCGAAATAGACATGCGTGAGGGGGGCAAAAGCTCGCTGCCCGGCAACGGGTCTCAATGTGCAGGGTTTTACCGGCGACGACCGCGCGCCAGCGAGCGTATACGAGGCAATGATCTGCACGGCGTGTCGCCGCATTCACTTGGTCAATCCTGCTACCGGCCATCTGGCGGGCTCGAACACCAAGTCGTCGACCATCCAAAGAGGCGGAAAACCGCGCAGCCGTTTCTTCGTCTGAACACGGCTACTACGTGCCCGACGGATTCGTCGGCTGTCCGCTCAGTGATTTCCCACCGCCGCCTTTTCCGAAATTCGGACTCTGTTCCCTGCACGCCATCAGGACCTGCGGGTCGATCTGCGGCAAAGAGACCACGTACCCCCGCATCGAGTACACCCTCTGCACCGTCGCTGGATGCGGTGATCGCCTATCAGCACAAGTCGGACCTCACGCGAATTCGGGCCCGGGTTGCGCGGGGTTTGGGCAACATCTGGTGACGACCTCGCTACTACCGCGTGAGTATCGAAGTTGCCATGCCATTGTCAGGGGACCATCGTATCATGCCTCACCTAAACGCTTTTCCCGAAAATGCAGGCGAAAATAATGAAAACCACCACAACGATGACCGATGGCACAGCCAACGCTCCTATTGGCAGTCTAGGTGGGCTGATGCTAGGCGCCCTCGGCGTCGTCTATGGCGATATCGGCACCAGTCCACTTTACACCCTGAAAACCGCGCTCGAATGGGCCGGCGGCGCCACGCCGTCGGTCGCGATCGGCATGCTGTCGCTGATCATCTGGACGCTGCTGATCACCACCTCGCTCAAATACGTCGCCGTCGTCATGCGCGCCGACAACGACGGCGAGGGCGGCATATTGGCACTGATGTCGCTCCTCGGCATTAAGCATGGCGAGCGCTTCGCCGTGATCGCCATCGGACTTCTCGGCGCGGCGCTGCTTTACGGAGACGGCGCCATCACGCCGGCAATCTCGGTATTGAGCGCGCTTGAGGGCCTCAAAATCCCCATGCCGGAAATTGCACCTTATATCGTAGCACTGTCGGCGCTGGTTCTGGTTGGCCTGTTCGCGCTGCAGCCGCAAGGCAGCGGGCGGATCGGAAACCTGTTTGGTCCGATCATGACCATTTGGTTTGTGACGATCGGCGTGCTTGGCTTAGCTGGAATTTTGCAGCACCCCAGTGTGCTCGTGGCCGTCGATCCTCGCTACGGTCTCGGTTACCTCTTTGGATACGGCTTCACGGGTTTTCTTGTTCTCGGCGCGGTGTTTCTGTGCGCCACCGGCGCCGAGGCGCTCTACGCAGACATGGGCCATTTCGGCCCGCGGCCGATTCGCTTCGCTTGGTACGGTCTGGTGCTGCCTTGCCTCGTGCTCAACTATGCTGGTCAAACTGCGATCGTGGTGGATGGTGCAGCAGGTGCCGGCGCCAATCCATTTTTTACGCTGTGCCCGAGCGCGCTCCAGGTCGCCCTGGTCGCGCTGGCGACAGTTGCCACCATCATCGCCAGCCAGTCGATTATCAGCGGTGCTTTCTCGATGACGCGGCAAGCGATCCAACTTGGCTTATGTCCGCGTATGCACATCGTGCAGACGTCAGCTGCGGGCTACGGACAGATCTATATCGGTTTCGTCAATTGGACGCTGATGATACTGACGCTCGGCCTGACGCTCGGTTTCCGATCGTCGGACAGCCTCGCGGCCGCTTTCGGCATCGCCGTCTCCATGACTATGCTGCTGACGTCGATGTTGCTGTTCCTGGCGATGCGTGAGATCTGGGGCTGGAGCTTGTGGCTGAGCCTGGCCGTAGCCGGATTGTTCGTCATCGTCGATCTGTCCTTCGTCAGCGCTAATATGATGAAAGTGTTCGAAGGCGGCTGGTTTCCGCTGGTCGTCGCCGCGCTCATTTTCTTTTTGATGTCCACGTGGTGGCAGGGCCGCCACGCGCTGCTGCGCCAACTGGAACGGGATACCTATTCGCTAGCCGAATTCATCGCCCAAGTGCACGCCAAAACGCGCGTCCCCGGCACCGCCGTCTATATGACCAGCCGGCTCGACATGGTGCCGGTGCCGCTCCTGCACAATCTCAAGCACAACAAGGTGCTACACGAGCGCATCGTGCTGTTGCACGTGGTGACCGCGAACATCCCTCGCGTCGCACGGAAACGGCGGCGCATCGAAGCCAGCCATCTCGGGGACAATTTCCACTCCGTCGTCGCGCGTTATGGCTTCATGGAACAGCCGAACATTCCGCGGGCACTCGAGGATTGCGGCGCCCAACAGCTCCACTTCACCATGATGGACACGTCGTTCTTCGTCGGGCGCGTGACAATAGTGGCCGGCAAGCAATCACCCATCAGCGCGATCAGGCGGCGAATGTTTGAGATTATGCACCGCAATGCGACCGCCGCGACAGAATTCTTCCGTATCCCGCCAGACCGCGTCATCGAGCTTGGCGGCCAGGTTGGGATTTAGCCATTCCGAGCGGTCATAACGACGGGTACCGCAAATGATGGATCGCCTGCCCGTCCTGTTTCGCTCCGTGATGTACGCGCCCCGCGGCAGCTTTCGGCCGCTTGCTATTGCCGTGATTTTGGGGATTGCGGGTGCCGCGCTCTCCTCGCTGGAGGAATTGGTGGCGGCAGTTTCTTAGGGACTATGTTTCTATCAAGGGACGGTTTCAGATGGAGGACTTTTTACTTATTGGTGCGCGCTTTTGGCAAAACGAAGCCAAATCCTTTAATGATTTAAAATAGGAGGCAAATCGCCGTTGGAGCAGGCCATCGAGCACACTCCGACGGCGTACTTTCACGAGAATGGAGGCGTCGGGGGCGTTCGGCTGAAAAACGGTCTCACGGAATTCATCGACCAGAACTGCGGTGGACCTGGAGTGCGGCGCTGATCGGGCGAAAATAAAAATGAGCACAAAAGGCCTGCTAGTGGCGCGCCCCACGATTCGCAAAACGAACCCAATTGGCTGAAGTCGTCTCAAATAGTGAAGCTTGACGAATCCCCTGTGCCACCAAATCTGATTCGAAGGGCGAGGCATTATCGGGTCGGTGAGGACAAAATGGGAGCCAATCCATTCATCCGCGGCACCTGCCCAGGTCCGGCCCGCCCGCGCCACCGGGGCAGCTTTGCGAGAGGCCATGCCAAACGTGGCGGACGCCAAAAGGGGACGCCGAACGCCATTTCCTCGCGCGCTCGAAAGGCGATCGCGGCGGTGGCCAAGCGCATCGCCCGCGGCACCAAGCTCAATCGCCGTCACTGGCAGCGCGTCATCGACAAGAACCCGCTGGTCCGCGAAGCGGTCGAGCACCAAGGCCAGTTCACGCTAGCCGGCGCCCCGCGGCGCAGAAGCCGCATATTTAACATTAAGTCGTTTTGTCAGGACTTGAGCGCGGTAGCCATGCGCGCGATACAGACCGACCAATTCGTCGAGCGCGATCTTGTGCAGTGCCTAACGCTCCTGGCCGTACGTGATCCAACCGCGTTCGCCAAATTTCTCGCCCTCGCGCTGCCAAGGCAAAGCTATCTGGCGGCACGGCCCGATGCCGAAATGTGTGCGCCGCGGGACGCGGTGAATCCGGGCGAGTCCCGCCGGCCGCCCATTCCGGAGTGGAGGCTGGGCTTTGACCCGACGCTGAACTCGCGGACACCGCTCCCCCTCGACCCCGCGCTGACGCCGCAGGAAGCCCATCACGAGGTCTGCGGCTCACCGCTCAATCCGGCGCCAGGCTGGGACTGGAAGTTCGACTCCGAGGCAGGGCGTTTTCGCGCGATCGCCCTGCGGCCCAAAACGCCGATTCCGGAATGGACGCAACGCTTCGACCCAAAGCTCGGCTCAATGACACCGTTGCCCGTCGACCCCAGACTGACTCCCGAACAGGCCTACCACTAGGAATACGGCTCGCCGCTCTTCCCGGCGCCCGGCTATGAATGGAAGTTCAATTCCAGGACCCAGCGCTTGCTGCCGTCAATCTCGGATGAGCCGAACCGCCCCTGCGGCGCCAGTTTGGCGACGCCCGCGTGCCGCCGGCTGTATCGCTGGCATCGCGACCAGGGCCACTACAGCGTTGTGCGCGAAGGCGACGATGCCGGGGAAGAATATGACGACAATCTCTACGAATACGACGCCGAGCGGCTTTTGTTTACACGCTACCAGCCGGTGGTAACGCCGCCTCCGCCGCTTCCGCCACCGAAACCGCGTCAACCCGAACCACCGCCGCGTCGACGGTTCTTTGTACGGCACCGAGACGGCCCCTACGCTCCTGTCCCCCGACGCGACGAATACAGCCGCGATGACCTCTACGAATACGATGAAGAGAAGAATCAGTTCGTCGTACTGGGCGCTTAGTGTTTGGCGTGTTCGATGACGACGTACCTGGCGGCCCGCTTGAGATTCTGGAAGTCAGATCATTTTCAAGGAGCCCCATTTGGACATAACAAAACTACTTCCAAATAGGACATAAGCCTTTGATGTTGGAGGAGAATCAGCTTTTCCTCGCGTATCGGACCAATACGGGAACACCCTGGGGGGAGACCTTCTCCACAAGCGAGTGATGACGCGAACGGCCTCCAGGGCCTTCCCGTACCCGCTTTGGGGTCAACTGCGTCGGTCTACATTTCAACAGCGCCGCAAGGGCGTCACATTTCCATGGGCGAATTACAACAGGGCTAGGGGTCTCGACGGGGCGCTAAACCGACAATCAGTGCGATCGCGGCTCCGGTCTTTTTCGATGTTGGTGCCGGGGAATTCACAATTGCTTTTGCAGTTGGGAAGTAGCAAGTGAAGAAGCGATCAATTGCACTTACTTTGTGCTGCTGCTTGGTCTGTTCGTCAGCGTGGGCCAAGACGTTCGTTGGCGTATTATATCCGTTGTTTGGGCCCGTCGCGGCGATAGGACTTGTTGAATTGGTCGCCGAACTTAGATCGATGCCGGACGTTGAAGTGGTGACCTATCTGCATCAGTCATGGCCGTCCTTAGTTGACGATATTAATCGTCAACCCCCGGGAACACATATACTTGTTGTTGGCTATAGCTTGGGCGCGAACAACGCAGTCTTGGTAGCCAATAATACCAACCACGTTGATTCAATCATTGCACTACAACCCTCTATGCTTACCTCGAATCCGAATGTGACTGGAAACGTAGGAAGAATAATTGAAATTTATAATCCCAATCCATGGATGACTTTTGGTGGGATGGGGTCACAGAAGCTGGTGGGACCCAACATTGAATACGTCGTGAATAACGACACGCATCCGGGAGCGCAATTTAACTCGGAGTTTCGTGACTTGGTGAAAAGCGAAATCACCAGGCTTTCTGCTGAAAACGATCTGCACACGGCGCAAGCGAAAACGCCTAAGTCGTCTCACCTAATCAAGCCAGCTAAGGCGCCGGAGTCACCGAAGCTTGAAGTGGCCGAAGAGGAACGGCGGGAACATCAGGCAATGATTAAGACAACTTTTATCGATGGAGTTTCTAATTCTGTGAATTCGGGGGATCTTTCTCTTCAACGCCAACTAACCGTTACAGATATGAAGGATTATGTGAAAAGAACCTACCAAAGTTTGGAAACAGCCGATTTGAGGATGGGAGGCTCTAATTAGACGCGGTCTGAGGTGAGGTGCTTGCCGCTGAGCTTCTGCCCAATACAACGGGAACGAATGCTGTTTCTGTGAATAGATAAAATCAGTCGTCCAGTACCTTCAGCTGCTGTTCTTCACGCATTTCATGGGCAATGCTGACGCTAGTCCTGTAGCACCTCCTTGGAGGCGGAAATTGCGTCATCACAGCACACCGCAGCCTGCTCCAGCGCGTCAACCGCCTCCTCTGCTCTTTGTCCTTCTTCATCATTTTGGACGTCCTCAGGCATGTTATCGAAGTCGTCTTGCTCCTGGTCCAGTACTATTTCGAGGATGCCCTTGGCCTCTTCGATCAGCGTCAGAGCTCGCCGGATTTCCTCGCGACGCGCGTCGTTCATGCTTGCCCCCGGGGTCAATAATTGATCCGCAGCTCGGGCGTGCACTTCACCTTTTAAATAACCCCATGATCTCTGCCTTCGCCAGGGTATGAAAATACAAATTGAAGCCGACGACCGCCGCTGATGTATCAGCCTTCACTTCAAGCTTGTCTGTCTTTACGGCAAACACCGTGAAGAGATAGCGATGCGGATGGTCACCCTGGGGCGGGCACGGGCCGCCATAGCCGGGCGTGCCGAAATCGGTGCGCGTCTGCAATGCGTCCGCAGGCAGCTTACCGCCGGTACTACCAGCGCCCTCAGTAAGCTCGGTCACATTGGCAGGGATGTTCACCACCAGCCAGTGCCAGAAGCCTGAGCCAGTCGGCGCGTCGGGATCGTAGCAGGTGACGGCAAAGCTTTTTGTGCCCGCTGGCGCGCCTGACCACTTGAGATGCGGCGACTTGTTGCCGCCAGCGCAGCCAAAGCCGAAATCGGCCGAAAGAATAAAATCATTCGGCAGATAATCGCCATCCTTGAAACTGTTGCTGATGATCGCGAACACCATGTACCTCTCCTTCATCTAGCCTGGTTTGGATTAGTCGGCGAAAGGGCCGCAACTTGGTCACGAGCAGGAATTTCGTGACATTATCGATGGCAGTGCTGGTGCTGACGGCAAGATCAACGCCGAAAACATGCGGGCTGGCTAGACCGAGGCCGGGATTTCCTGGGGGGTCTTGCCATGACAATGGGTAGTATGCGCAAGGAATAAATTCGTCATAAGCAGCCCATCTTGGGGCTCGCAGCGCCCAACTGATGTTGGTAGACTGTGATGGGATAGTCGGGGGAGTAGCTTATGAAACGCAATGCAGTACGACCGGTGGCCTTCGTGGGAACGGTGGCAGCGATGTTAGCCGTTACAGTATTGCTGACGCGCTCCCATGTTACTTTTCCCATGAGCGGCATTGGCGGCTTGAAGTGCTATACCACTGCTGGAATTCAAAAAGCGTGCTGAGTTCAGTGACGGCGATACTGGTGGAGTGGTAATCCGCGCTCAATGGATGAACGTGCGCACACCGTAGACCACCAGACTGGAAACCAACAGCACCAACGGGGCCGCAAAGAAAAATGCGGCAATGACTGAAGCTGCAACGCGCAGCATCGGCCGCTCGTTCACGACGTTCGATAAATAACTCATCTGACGCTCCCACCGATCGCTTTTATGTTTTGCGATCTGCTTTTCCTTTTCGCCCTGCCCATTTTTCAGTCTGTGATCTAGATCACATCTGACAAGTGCTCGCGTGCGTAAACACCGTTCAATTTGGGCAGCTTGGCGGCGCAATGCTCTTGATTGGAAAATAATCGCTCCCTGTAGCAGAAATGTCATAGGCCGTAGCTCTAGCCTGACCTAGGCTTAACCATTGCACACGCCCTCAGCCTTCCCCCATCGCGCCGTCGGTCGAACGCGCGTTTGCCGAGTATGTAGTTCTTGCACCAGCATCGCTGGCGCAGTTTACAGTGGCAAAAAAATCACGCGCCCTGAATTCCAAAAAGTTGGCATCGGTTTCGCACAATGCAGCCACAAACATGGTTGACGCTGGCATCGTGCTGATCGCGCCCGGAAAGGGGAGTTGGCGCGGCGGCACAGGATAACCCTGAATGCGTAACTGGGGCCCCGCCTTCCCAAGCTTCGGGGCCCTTTTGTTGTGCGCGGCAGCGGCGTGCCTCGCAACTCGACTCTTCCCAAGATTCGCTATGCGGCGAGACTCATCAGTGCAGCATCTCGCAGCCGATTACGATCACGTTCGCCGTTCGTTGCAGATTGCAGGATGCGTTCGGCCAATGTTCCTCAGCATCGAGGGCTTCTGTGATGGCCATCGCGCGCTCGGCCATGTACTCACTGGCTCGGCAGTCGCCGGCACGTCGAAAATCTGTCGTCACAAAAAGAAACCCCCAGCGCGCGTTTAATGGTAGTGCGATGGTTTTAATTTAGACAAAATGCGGAATCTTGCGAACGCTCGTACAATTCGCCGCGCGCTCCGTCTTTATGATGAAGGCAAAAAACAACGAGGCGAGCTCTCTGATCAGCCCCGTGTCTCGACGCGATTTTCGAGCGGCCTTAGAGCTGATCATCGAGGAAGCGAAAACGGCGGGACGCGACGCAAGAAAGGCAAGCGCGCTCATCGCGGAGCTTGACCAGCGTCTTCACCAAGAGGGCGCGGTCCGATGGCGGGCCGATAAAGGGTTCCGTTGCGTGACGAATTTCTCCCTCGTTGAGTCGGGCAACCATAGCAGGGCCATGACATCGATAGGGGTCACGAGCTACGCTGGGTTTCCCTTACTGGGCGAATTCAATCCAGGCGGCAAACTCAGCATTGTCCGTGTCTTGGCATCGAGTTGCCAGAACTCGTCGCATGCGGTTAATCGCTCGTTTTCGGCCTGGTTCAGCCTGTTCATCCCCAGGGACCGTGCGATCTCGTATCCCCAGCAGGTATCGCCGCATTGAAACCGCCCAGTCCCATTTCGCGCGACAACTTGTCGAGCGCAGCGACCCGATTCTCGGTCGATGGATGGGTGGAGAACAGGTTGTCCATGCCGCGGCCGGACAGCGGGTTGACGATGAAGAGAGGTGCGGTGGCAGGATGGGTCTCAGCGGTGTCATTTGGGACCGTTTTGGCGATGCGCGAGATTTTGACGAGCGCCGAGGCGAGCGCGTCGGGCCGGCCGCTGATGCGCGCGCCAACATTGTCCGCAGCGTATTCGCGCGTACGGCTGATCGCCATTTGGACAATCATGGCGGCAAGCGGCGCCAAGATGAGCATGAGTACCGAGCCGATGATGCCCAGACCGTTATTGTCGTCGCGGCCGCCGCCTCGGAAGAACATGCCGAATTGCGCAAGCATTGAAATGGCGCCATCGATGGTAGCGGTTATCGTCATCGTCAGCGTGTCGTGATTGCGCACATGGCCGAGTTCGTGACCGATGACGCCGGCAATTTCGTCGCGGGTGAGTCTGCTAAGCAGCCCAGTCGTAGTGCAGACTGCGGCATGTTGCTGATTACGTCCGGTGGCGAAAGCATTGGGTTGGGGGCTGTCCATGAGATAGACCCGGGGCATCGGTAGGCCCGCGCGTTGCGCCAGCTCCCGCACGTTCGCCACCAGTTCCGGTACGGTGCGCTCGTCGACTTCCCCGGCGTCGGGCATAACACGAGCTTGTCGGCGTTCCAGTAACTGAACAGATTGGTCGCGGCGGCAACGATGAGTGCGATCAGGGCGCCACTACCACCGCCGATCAGATACCCGACCGCCATAAACGCCCAGTCAAGCCAGCAAGCAAGACGGCGGTACGCAAATAGTTCATCCAATCCCTCCCCATAGGGGAACGACACGCCAATTCCTGGCTATAATGTCGGAAGCAAGATCAGGGGCCGCAAGGTTCTGCGGCGTTAGGCGGAATACGTGAGTCCACCAGCCTCCAGTCTTGTCACCCGGGTGGCTTATTACGCCAGCCAATTACCTCGCGTCGCCTGGTATGTTGGCCACGGCCTGGTGTTGCGCCGCCTTTCGGAGGCTGCACGACGACAGGACGCTACAAGATCGCGGCCGCGCTCTCGTATCCATGGACCAGTGCCTGATCGCGGCCGAATCTACGCAGATATGGCTAGGTTGTTCTCACATGACCTCGCCAATGTGGAGAGCGGCATTTACCCCCTGCCCGAGGACCATGACGGCTCTCTGTTCACGTTGATTGATCGCTCGCGACTTTTCTTTGAGGATCTGCCCGAAATCCACCGACGTCGCGAACGCCGCGCGCAGAACGAAGTCCTGAATCAGGAAACGCGCGGCAAGCGGCCTCATTACTATCTTCAGAATTTCCACTTCCAGTCAGGCGGCTGGATGACAGACGGCTCGGCCGAGCGATATGACACCCAGGTCGAGGTGCTCCTCAACGGAACAGCCAATGCCATGCGAAGGCAGGCGCTGCCGGAGTTGCATGAAGCCTTCGTCGGATGCGATCAGCGCGCACTGAGGCTTCTGGATGTCGGCTGTGGCACAGGACGATTTCTCGACTTCGTAAAGCAGGCCTGGCCGCGGCTTCAAATCACTGGACTGGATATGTCCGATGCCTACATTCGGCACGCGAAGCGGCATTTAAGGCGCTCACGGACCAGCTTCATCGTCGGCAAGGCTGAACAAATTCCCCTGTCAGACAACAGCCAAGACGCGGTAACCAGCATTTTCCTGTTTCATGAGTTGCCGCCTAGGGTACGGCGCATCGCACTGCGTGAATGCGCTCGCGTGCTCAAGCCGGGTGGACGGCTAGTGCTTTTGGATTCGCTCCAGCACGGCGATCAGCCGGATTACGAAGGACTTTTAGAACTCTTCCCACGGAGCTATCACGAACCATACTACTCAAGTTACATTAAGGAGGACTTCGGTTCGCTCGCTTCAGAGTGCGGGCTGACATTTTTGCGAAGTCAAACATTCTTTCTTGCCAAAGTAATGAGTTTCGACAAACCCGTCCGACTGTTCGAGACCAGTGCTGACGAAATGCGCGAGGGGCGCGGGCGTGAAATTCTCGGAAAGTAGCGCTCCCGAAACGAGGTGCCTCTACTGCTTCTAGATGCGCCTGTTTCCTTGGGATACCGTTACAGTAACGGCATCCGTTATCTGACCGGTGCGGGATAGCCGGATCAATTAGTGCCGCAAGGATTCGCGGACCTGTGCGACAGCTTGGTCGTGTCGACTACGGATCGGGCGTCAGAACCTGATCGGGCAGAATCACCATGCGGTTTCCCAGAACTGGCTCACGACCATGATTTTGCTTTCTCGCCCAACCGTTTAGAAGCAACGTAATGTGGGCGCGGACCAGATTCGTTCCCACACGATGGTTTAGATAAGCCTGTGCGCTCAAGAAATCCTTGTCAAAAAATAGCCACATCAATTCGCGGATTTTTGCAGGATAAATTGAGCGATTTCCGTTAGATAAATCGATGAGATGCCAATTGTGACATCCCATGCCATTAACAGCCAAATTCCACCGCGCCGAGCCAAATGAAGCCAAATTGGGACAAAATTGACCCGAACTGTTGAGCGTCGGGAACGCTGCCGAGCATAAGGGTCTCGGGGCGATGATGGGGTTGCCTATGAAAAATGGGATCGCGACGCCCAGTCTGCTTCACAAGTGCTACGTTCTCCGAGTCGATGGGCGAGTAAATTCGACGCATCGGCGGTTTGTTGATGCGCTAAGAGCAGGCTTGCAACTCAAGGATCAGCTTCCACAGCACGACATCAAAGTCGGCATGGCGCGGGACTCATCTAAGGAAGTAACGCAGCACAGTGCCGTACGTTGATCTGTCGTAGAATCTGCGAGTTGCTTAACGTTCGCTGCAGAAGGTGCAGGTTGATCGCCGTTTCCCGCGATTAAACGTCGCCAGTCCAAATCCTTGACCGGCTTCGACCAGCATGAATCGCCGCGGGCGCATCGGGGGCGATGGAGGAGTCCAAATGGTGCATGGTATCGCTCGTTGGTCCCTTGTCACTGTAACCGTTTTGTTTGTTGGGCCTGTGGCTCTTGCCCAGACCGACTATCCGCTTTCCGAACAGCCGCCTGTGTCTCAGCCGACCACCACGCAACCAGTGCCATGGGGCGGCGGCGCGGGATTTCGCATGGACTGTGGTCAAGACTTGCAGCGGTTTTGTGATGGAATGCAACCAGGCGAAGGGCGCCTGATCCGATGCCTCTCGTCCCATCGCAGCGAGTTATCGGCGGCATGTATATCCCGCGTAGCAGCGGCGCGACCTGCTCTCCGCATGGACTGTGGTCAAGACTTGCAGCAGTTTTGTAACGGAGTGCAACCTGGCGGAGGCCGCCTGATCCGATGTCTCTCGTCCCATCGCAGCGAATTGTCGCCGGCATGTATATCCCGCGTAGCAGCGGCGCGACCTGCTCCCGAAGTGGCCCCACCTTCGGAAAATGCGCAAAATCCAGATCTGCCATCCGCCAGCCCGCCTGCAGGCCATGCTGTGACACAAGCTGCTTTGCGAGCTTCTTGCGGTCCGGATGTGCAAAGTCTTTGCAGTGGGATCTCCAGGGAAAACGGTGGCGTCATTAAATGCCTGAGCTCTCATCGGATGGAATTGTCTCCAACGTGCGATACGTTTTTCAAGGAAATGCCGGTGATGCGGCGCGCCGCCCAAAAGGGTGCGCCGAAAGCCCCGCCTCCCACGGCTAACAACCAAGCCTCAAAGCCGGCAGCGGCTAGCGGCACAGCCGACACAGCTGCGCCTTCTGCGGCGAACGGCCCAGCCGCAACGCCTGCTGCGGCTGACGGCGCAGCCAACGCGGGTGCAGCTCCCGCTGCTAACAGCGCACCTACAACGAGTGCGCCTCCAGCGGCTAATAGCCGACCCCCAAGAGGTGCGCTGGCCTTTCCTCTGTAATCGGCATCTTAATTGCTAAACCTTCGCTCTCGAGGACGAGCTGGCCAAACTCTCGCGGCCACCAGAATGCGCGTCCACCTGTCGCTCGCCGGAGTGTGGAATGTAAAGGTCGCTAGGCCCGGATAAAGGCACCGGCTTAATCTTCAAAACGCGTCGCTAATGCGACGCACATAAGGGGAGGAATTAATGAGGATTGCAGTCGGAACTATGGTCCTGGCGACTTTGCTGCTCGTTGCCTGTTCAGGCCCACAGGGACCACAGGGTCAAGCGGGAGCGCCGGGCGAAAAAGGAGCCGCGGGACCTGCTGGGCCGATGGGACCAAAAGGCGATGAGGGTCCGGCAGGCCCAGTGGGACCAAAAGGCGATCAGGGTTCGTAAGGACCGGTTGGACCGCCCGGTCCCGCAGGCAGCACAGGTTTCCGGATCGTAAGCGGCGAAAAAATGGTCGGTTGCAATGAGGATGAGGTATTGGTCTCGGTAGTTTGTTCAGCGGCCGCACCGGATGGAGCCGAGTGCCCCGCAGCAAGCACAACAACGGGTTTGTGCATGCGCAAGTGAGTTTGCATTGCCGTCCTGCAACATCGAGGCACGCTTTCAATCCAAAAAGGCTGATTAGGCAGCAGCATGTCGGATTATTTTGCCTGTCTAAGATGTAGTGCGGTCTACGCCATTACTCGCTCGCCGCAGCCTCCCGCCAAGCAACCGTCTTGCGAGGTTTGTGGCAACAAGTTTCCGCCTAGCGAGCTAGGGGAATGGCTCACCTATCAGCGCGCGGAACCAGAATGGACCGTCAGAGCATGGCTCACAGGCGCTTTGGAAGTTGAGGAGAGCGTTAGCCAAGCCGACACCCTACCGAACCCGGCAGTCAAGGTAGAGGATACAGCGACCGACACCGGGGCCTCAGAGACGCTGACAAGTAAAGTCCGCAAGATCGCAGCCTTAATAAGGCACTCTTAGGTCGTCAGCGAGATCAGCTTCGACCTTCCTGGCAGAGAGCGGCGGGGTTACAATCTGCCAACTGCAGAGATTGCCGATGCCAGTTGAAGAGTTCGAGATAATGCGCCGCCGGATGCTTGCGGAGATTTCCGCTTGTGCCGCTCAATTGCACGAGATAATTGGCAAGTCTGCTTTTGACGAGCGGGTGATGGCGGCGATGGAAGGGGTCCCACGGCACGAATTTGTGCCGATCGAATTTCAAGCTTTCGCCTATGCCAACATTCCTCTTCCGATCGGCTTCGACAAAACGATCTCGCAGCCGTTTATCGTGGCGTTGATGACGGACTTGCTTGACATCAGCCCCAATGACGCGGTCCTCGAGATCGGTACGGGACTTGGCTACCAAGCGGCCGTCCTCGCTCAGCTTGCTCGCAAAGTGTACAGCATTGAGATCATCGAAGAGCTTGGGCAACAGGCGAAGCAACGGCTCCGCCGACAGGGCTGCACTAACGTCGAGCTCAAGATTGCCAATGGCTATCACGGTTGGTCCGAGCACGCCCCTTTTGATAAGGTGATCGTGACGGCCGCACCCCACTTGATTCCACCGCCGCTGATCCAGCAATTGAAACCCGGTGGGAAACTGGTGGTTCCGGCCGGCCTGCCCGATGCGCAGACGCTCATCCTGCTCGAAAAGCCGAGCAACGGCAGGGTAACGACCAAAGAGATTCTGCGGGTTCGCTTTTCACAACTTGAGAGTACCGAAGCCGCTGGCGCCCACGCAGAAGGTCCTATTGCTGCGCGGGACTGATGGAGGCGTCATCCCCTGTATGAACAGCGCGCACTCCCGATCGACGACACGCGATCTATTCTCACATACCTTCGGTAGAGGGACCACGGCAACTCCATTGCCGCATATCCTGCCTAGTGATTTGGCCAACGCGATCAGGCGGCTTAAAGATCGAGATCTCGACCGATTACTTTCGGCCGTACTGGCTGGGCAGAAGCGGCGCGGTAAGAATGTTGCAGTGTCACACAAGAGCCCACGCAATCGGCACGCCGAGCCCGTCCCCATCGCTTTGACGTCAGGGAAGCTGAGTGCAGTTCGCGTCGCTTTCAAAGCGGGTATCACGCCATCGCGCATAGCTCGACAGTTCGGAATTTCGCAATCGGTTGTGAGGAAGGCATTGATATCCGACCCACGAACCAACGGGGTTAAATTTTCTGTCATTGCCGTCCCGGGGCGTTGATTTGAATCAAATCAATTTCTCATGAGATGCTTTCTTGTAGCGCGTCTCAATCTGGCCGAGAACTGCAATGTTCACGCAAAGAACTGTTTTGACAGCCATGCTGATTATGCTGGTTATCGTGATCTTTCTGACCTGGACAGCCTGGAACGATGGTCATTTGGGATGGCCGCACCTAATCGGCTTAGGTGTCAGCGTTCTCGTCCTCATTCTGATCTGGTTTTGGCCCGGGATCCGGCAGCCGACCCAACCCCCACTGTGAACAGTCGGTCGAGATAGGGCACTCTGCCGATCAAGCGGGTCTACCGTAAGATGCGCTTGCTACTGCCACCAAAAGATTGCCGTAACCGCAGATGCCAGGATTGACCAATCAACGCGCTACAAATTACCCACGAATTCTTGTCTGTGTCGTAAATAGCGATTAGGTTTAGCGCCGATGGCATTTCTTCTCTCATTCTTCACTGTGGCTGTTGGGCTGGGTGTTATCATATCGTTGGCCGCGGCGGTCGTCGGAATTTGGCAGAGCGTGCGCAGCGATGACGAACTAAAGAAAATTGAACGAAAACAACGTCGGCCCGATGAAACACACTGATTTCGCCCCAGCGACGAATCAAAGTCTTCTGTCGGGCTTGCCCGGCCATCTTTTTGCGAGCCTTTTCGGCCGTGCGACGACGGTGCGGCTCAAGCCAGACGAGGTGCTATTTCTCGCCGGCGATGCAGGCAATGGCTGCTATCGGATCGACGATGGCTTACTTAAAGTCACGATGATGTCTCGTGCCGGTACTGAGCGCATTCTCGCCTTTCTTGGGCCCGGCGCGATCGTGGGCGAGATGT
>Ga0187777_10001388_pt1 | contig 15691 bp, 13 predicted proteins | sample 1015_Q2_SP5_10_M_FD_132416 | JGI IMG/M metagenome (GOLD analysis project Ga0187777, IMG submission 132416) | Tropical peat soil microbial communities from peatlands in Department of Meta, Colombia - 1015_Q2_SP5_10_MG | ecosystem: Environmental > Terrestrial > Soil > Wetlands > Peat | place... | reverse complement strand
GCGTTGCCTCGGGCTCGTCGCTCGCGCCACCGAAGAGGGAGCCTTGCCCGCTGGCACGCTCCTCTTGCTTGAGTGCCGCCTCCTGAATGGCTCCGTCGAGCGCCGACAGCATCTGGGCTCGGTGTGCGCCGGTCGAGTCGAGGGCGCCCGAGCAGATGAGCGCCTCAAGCACGCGCTTTCCGCACACGCGGACATCGACTCGCTCGCAGAGGTCGAAGAGCGACTGGAATGGGCCCGCCGCTCGCGCGGCGAGAATCGCCTCGATCGCGCCACGACCAACGTTCCGAATGCCGCCGAGTCCGAAGCGCACGCGCCCCGTGCCCACGACGGTGAACTTGTAACGCGACTCGTTCACATCCGGCGGCAGCACCTCCAGCCCCAGCTCGCGCGCCTCGTTGATGTACTTCACCACCGAGTCGGTGTCGCCGATCTGCGACGAGAGGAGGGCAGCCATGAACTCGGCCGGGTGGTGCGTCTTGAACCACGCCGTCTGGTAGGAGAGGACGGAGTAGGCCACCGAATGCGACTTGTTGAAGCCATAGCGGCCGAAGGTCTCGATCTGGCCCGCGATGTCCTCGATGACACGGCGATCGAAGCCCCGCGCGACCGCCTTCGAGGTGAACTTTCCCAGTTCCTCGCGAATCAGCTCGGCGTCCTTCTTTCCGACGGCCTTGCGCAGCACGTCCGCTTCGGCGAGCGAAATGCCCGCCAAGATCTGCGCGATGCGCATCACCTGCTCCTGGTAGGTGATGACGCCGTACGTCGGTTCGAGCACTTCGCGCAGCTCGGGGAGGGCGTAGGTGATCGGCTCTTCGCCGCGCTTGCGATGGATGAAGACGCGATGCATCCCGGCATCGAGCGGGCCCGGCCGCATCAGCGCGTTGGCGGCGACGAGATCGTCGAAGCGGTCGCACCGCATGCTGCGCAACATGTCGGTGGCGAGCGGCGACTCGAATTGGAAGACGCCCGCCGTCCGTCCGGCCCGCAACATCCGGTAGGTATCGGGGTCGTCCAGCGGCAGATGCTCCATGTCGAGCGTCTCGCCCGTGCGCTCCTCGACCATCGCCACCGCGTCGTGAATCACGGTGAGCGTCGTCAGGCCGAGGAAGTCCATCTTGAGCATGCCTGCCTTCTCGAGGCAGTTCATGTCGTACTGCGTGACGACGACCGTCTCCTCCTCTCCCGCGCCTCCCGCTCCCTTGGTGGTCTGCGTGCAGACGGGGACGTAGTCGTCCAACGGACCGGGGGCGATGACGACGCCGGCCGCGTGCACGCCGGCATGACGCGACAGCCCCTCCAGCGCCATCGCGTAGTCGAGGAGCTGCCGATAGCGCTCGTCGGTGCGATAGAGCTGCTTCACCTCGGACACCTGCGTGCAGGCCTCGCGCACGGTGAGCGAGTAGTTGGGCTGGTTCGGGATGAGCTTCGCCAGCTGGTCCGTCTCCGCCGGCGTGAATCCGAGCACGCGGCCGACGTCCTTCACCACGGCCCGGGATTTCATCGTGCCAAAGGTGATGATCTGCCCCACCGACTCTCTTCCATACTTCTGCCGGACGTATTCGATCACCTCACCGCGGCGCTCGAAGCAGAAATCGACGTCGATGTCCGGCATCGAGATCCGCTCCGGGTTCAGGAAGCGCTCGAAGAGGAGATCGAAAGTCAGCGGGTCGATGTCGGTGATGCGCAAGGCGTAGGCGACCAGCGAGCCCGCCGCCGAGCCACGCCCCGGCCCGACCGGAATGCCGCGATCGCGCGCGGCCTTGATGAAGTCGTAGGTGATGAGGAAGTAGCCGGCGTATCCGGTGCGCGTGATGACGCCGAGCTCGTAGTCGAGGCGCTGGCGCACGTGCTCCGGCAGGGGCGAGCCGTAGCGCTCACGCGCCCCCTCCTCCGCAAGCCTGACGAGTAGCTCGTTTTCCGAGGCGACGCCCTTGGGGAGCGGGAAGGACGGGACGTTGTACTTCTTAGAGAACTCGATCCCTGCCTCTTCCCCGATCATCAGCGTGTTCTCGATGACATCGGGGCGGTTGGGGAAGAACGCGGCGATCTCCTCGCGGCTCTTGAAGTACAACCCCTCATCGTAGCGGAGGCGATCGAGGTCGCTCCGATCCTTACCGAGCCCGATGCAGAGAAGGATGTCGTGAGCGTCGTGGTCGCTCTGCCGCAGGAAGTGCGCGTCGTTGGTGGCGACCACCGGGAGTCCCATCTCGTCGGCCAGCCGCAGCACGAGCGCGTTCAGCTTCGACTGCTGTCCCGACGCATCGTGCGCTTGGACTTCGAGGAAGTAGCGGTCGCGGAATGCCTCGGCGTACCACGCTGCGGCGCCCTTCGCCTCCTCCCACCGCCCCTCGAGCAAGTGTGAGGCGATCTCGCCGGCCATGCAGGCGCTCGAGACGACGATCCCTTCGTTGTATCGGGCGAGTAGCTCGCGGTCGACGCGCGGTTTGGTGTAGAAGCCCTCGACGTAGGCCAGCGAAGAAAGCTTGACGAGATTGCGGTATCCGATGGTGTCGCGGGCGAGCAGGACCAGGTGGTAGTACGGCTTCGCGCCAGGGCGCGGCCGGCTCCGCTCGCGGCGATCCCCGAGCGCTACATACGCCTCCATGCCGATGATCGGCTTGAGGCCGGCCTTTCGCGCCTTCTCCTGAAACTCCCAGGCGGCGTGAAGGTTGCCATGGTCGGTGATGGCGAGCGCCGGTTGCTCCAACTCGAGGGCCCGCTCGACCAGCTGGTCGATACGGTTGGCCCCGTCGAGCAGGGAGTATTCGGAGTGGCAGTGGAGGTGGACGAATGACATCGGCCTGGGGGAGGCTGTCTCCGTTGCAGACCCGGGGGAAGCGCCACCCTAATCGGGCGCGAGCAACTTCGAACCAGTATTATATCCTCGCACGCTCGACTTCGCTGCCCGGAACATCTCGCGGCACGGCACCCCGTGGGGGCCCTCGGGTATCATGCCTGGCGCCGCTGGGGCCCGATGCGTCGACGCCACGCTGCCGCCCCTGCGTGCCGCAACTTTTCGTTCCCTAGACCGAGGCACCGCCGCCTGATGAAACCGACTTCCTGCCTCTCCCTGCTGACTCTGGCGGCGCTGTCCAGCGCCTGCCACAACGATAACAGCACCTCGCCGCCGGCTGCGCCGTGCACGACGACTACTCCGGTCGCGCTCGGCGAGCTTCAGGGCACCGTGGTGTCGCTCTCGAGCGGCGCCGAGTGCGCGAGCTTCGTCGCCGACGGCGGCAAGTATCTCATCGTGCCGCAATTCGTGACGGCGGCAGCCAATCCGGTGCCGGTGACCTACGAGGTGGGAGCCCAGATCGGCTCGGCGGCGGCGTCGAGAGTGACCGAGGCGACCCTTCTCCGCTCGATGGGGCTTCGTCCGTCGCTTCCACTCAAGGAGTCCCAGCTCCAGCTCGATCGCCGGATGCGGGCCGCGGAGCATCGCTTTGCTCAAATGGCGCGGGCGGGCGGCGGGCCCCCTCGTGTGGAGGCAGAGATCCGCGCACAAGTCGTCCCCGACTCGGGGTCGCAGCGCATCTTCCAGGTCCTTTCGAACGCGCTCAGCTCCGGCGCGGCGACCTACGCATCCGACACGGCGACGCTCAAGTACGTCGGCAAGAACATCCTCATCTATCAGAGCAACGACGCGCTCCCTCCCCCCAACGGGTTCACCGACGCGCAGATCGGTGCCTTCGGCCACACCTTCGACATCGACCTCTACGCGATCGACACAGCGACCTTCGGCCCACCAACGGACATCGACGACAATGGCCACATCATCGTCCTGCTCACGCCGGTGATCAACGCCTCGACGCCGCGATCGGTCTGTGCGACGTCCGGGTACATTGCCGGATTCTTCTACGCGCTCGATCTGTTGCAGGGACAGCCGCATTCGAATAACGGCGAGATGTTCTACTCCCTCGTCCCCGATCCGAACGGGCAATTCAGCTGCGCGCACACGGTTTCCGACGTCGGAGCTGCGACGCCGTCGACGTTCATCCACGAGTTCCAGCACATGATCTCCTTCGGGCAGCACGTGCTGATTCACGGTGGCAACGAAGAGGATCCGTGGCTCAACGAGGGGCTGAGCCACACCGCCGAGGAGCTCGGCTCTCGGTACTACGAGCACAAGTTCCCGCCGCCCACCGGCCGCACGGATCCGAACCAGCTCTTTCCTGATTCCGCCGAGCCATTCATCGCCGGGGATCTCAGCAACTCGTACAACTATCTCAGCAACACGACGGCCACTGGAAGCGATTCCGCCTCGGTGAGCGACTGGGGCGGCGACGGCACGCTCGTGCAACGCGGCGCCGTCTGGCTCTTTTTGAGATGGCTCGGCGATCAGCAGGACAGCACGGTGTACGGTCGGCTCGACCAGACGAATCTGACCGGAGTGCCGAATCTTCAGGCGGCGAGCGGCATCGATTTTCCGACGCTCTTCCAGAGCTTCAGCCTCGCGCTGTACACCGACAGCCTCGTCGGCGTGGATCGCGGCTCGGTCCCGCCTACGGACCGGTACTACTCTCGCAACTTCCGCCAGATCTACGCGCGGCTGAATGCTGTCGCGCCCTCGACTTTCCCCTCGCCATTCCCACTCGGGCTCAAGGTGCTCTCTCCGCCGACGACCACCGCGGGAACGATGTATCCGGGCACCGAGGACTTCTTCGTCATGCAGGTTCCGTCGAGTGGAGACAGCGTCAAGATTCACTTCAGCGGTCCTAGTGGAGCCGCGCTGAGCAGCGACCTCGGAGCGCAGGTGAGCATCTTCCGCTGTCCGTCGGCACCATCGTCGGCCTGCCAGTAGCCGGCGATCCCGCGAGCGCGGCGACGATGAAGTCGCTGCGCCGCCGGCCGCGTGCGCTTGTGATTCTCTCGCGCGGCGTGGCCGCGCTCCTCCTCACACTGGTCGCCTACGCCGTACTGGCACCGACGGGTCGCTATCTCGCACAAGCCGGCTGGGAGGAGGGGCGGATCCTTGCCAGACGCCAGCCGATCGCGAGGCTGATCGACTCACCGGCAACCGATCCCGCCACGCGAGCCAAGCTCTCCTTGGTGTCGGAGGCCCGCGCCTTCGCGGCGGACTCGGTCGGCCTGCGCGTCGGGCAGAGCTTCACGTCGTACACCGCATTGGACCGGGACACCCTCGTGCTCGTGCTCTCGGCGGCCGAGCGAGACGCGTTGCGCTTTCACACCTGGTGGTTTCCGATCGTCGGGCGGGTGCCGTACAAAGGGTACTTCGATTTCGCCGCCGCCCGGCGCGCGGCGCAGGCGCTCGAACGCGACAGCCTCGATACCGTGCTGAGGCCGGCCGCCGCCTTCAGCACGCTCGGGTGGTTCAACGATCCGCTTCTCTCATCCACGCTCAGCGCCGATTCGGTGTCGCTCACCAATACGGTGATCCACGAGCTCACCCACAACACCTTCTACGCGCCGGGTCAGGCGGTGTTCAACGAGTCGTTCGCCAACTTTGTCGGCTCGCGAGGCGCTGAGTGGTTCTTTCGGAGCCGCGCGGACTCCCTTCGCGCATCGCGCGCGCGGACCGACTGGGAGCGGGAGAAGATTCTCGGCCGATTCTGGGCTGGGGTCTATTCGCAGCTCGACTCCGCATTTCGCGCGAACCCCGAGAGCCGCGCTGCTAGGCTCGCGGCGCGCGATACGATCTTCGCGCACTCCCGGGCACATTTTGCGGCCGATGTCTTACCTCTGCTCCCCGGAATCCCCCAGGGCACCACCGTCAGGCTCACGCTCGACAACGCCACCGTGCTGTCGCGGCGCGTCTACCGCACCGGACTCGATGACTTCGATGCGGTGCTCGAGCGGGAGGGGAGTGTGCGGCGGGCGGCGACGCGGATCATGAGCCTCGCGCGCTCCCGGCCGAAGGACCCGTACGCGGCGGTGCGTTCCTGGCTCGCGTCAGCCGGTGCCGAAGCGCCCGCGCATTAGCTCGCGCAGGTTCACCGGCCCGGTCGGGACGGTGGAGGCGACCGCGGTCGCTTGATCCTGCGCGGGATACGCCACCATCCGCTTCATGTGGGCCCGCACGTCGCCGTCGAAGAAGCGCGAGAGCTGATCGATCGAGTAGTCGGATCCCAATCGCGACCCGTAGGCGGCGATCGGATAGACGACGTGGAGATGGTGCCGCGCTCTCGTCAGAGCGACATACATCAACCGGCGCTCCTCCTCCATCGTCTCGTCGTCGCGCAGCGCGCGGGTGTTGGGGAACCAGCCGTCGACCGCCCAGATCACGAAGACGGCGTCCCACTCGCACCCCTTGGCGCTGTGCGCCGTGCTGAGGACGAGGGCGTCATCGTCGTCAGTGCTGCCGCCGGCGAGGTCCTGCGTGGCTGACGGCGGCTCGAGCGCCAGCTCGGCGAGAAAGTCGGCCCGGGTCGGGAACTGCCTCGCGATGAGCTCGAGCTGATCGAGATCCGCCAGCCGCGGCTCGGCGCGATCGTAGCGCTCGCGCAGCATGTCGTCGTAGAGCCGGCGAAGGTGGGCGATCTCGCCGCTCACGCCGGCGGCACGCGAGCCGTTCGACCCGACGGCCGGCTGAGACCGCAACTCGAGGAAGCTCGCGGCGAGGGCTGCGTGCGTCTCCCGCGCGCGAGACGGAGGCGTGAAGGCAGCGAACGCCTCCAGCGTCCAATTGCGTTGGGCCAGCGCCTCCACCGCCGCCCGCGCCGTCGCGTCGCCGACACCGGGGAGCAGGTGCAGCACGCGGAACCAGCTCACTTCATCGCGCGGGTTCTCGAGGATGCGGAGGAACGCCAGCACGTCCTTGATGTGCGCCGCCTCGAGAAATTTTAGCCCTCCCCACTTCTCGAAGGGAACGCGGCGATTGGTGAGCTCGATCTCGAGATCGGCGGACATGTAGCCGGCGCGGAAGAGCACCGCGATCTCGCTCAGGGGCGTGCCTTCCTCGTGCAGCTCGAGGATCCGGTCGACCACCCAGGTCGTCTGTTCATGCTCGTCGCGAGCGGCCACCAGAGCCGGCGGCTCACCGCCGCGACGCCCGGTCCACAGGTTCTTGGTGTACCGCCGGGGCGCTCGCGAGATGACGACATTCGAGACATCGAGAATGGGTTGCGTCGAGCGGTAGTTCCGCTCGAGCGTGACCACTGTCGTTCCCGGGAAGTGCTCGGGAAAATCGAGGATGTTGCGAACGGTCGCGCCACGGAACGAGTAAATGCTCTGCGCGTCGTCGCCCACCACCGTGAGGTTGCGGTGCGTGCGGCACAGGCCTCGGAGGATGCGTGCCTGCAGCGCATTCGTGTCCTGGTATTCGTCTACCAGCACGTGGTCGTAGAGCGCGGCGATACGGGAGGCGAGCTCGCTCGAATGCTCGAGCAGCGCCGCCCAGAAGAGGAGCAGGTCGTCGTAGTCGACGAGATTGCGTGTCTCCTTGCGCCCCGTGTAGTCGGCGAAGACACGGAGCATCTCGGCGGACGTGTCGGCGAAACGCGGGAACTCGTCGCGTAGGATATCGTCAACCGGGATCTCGGTGTTGACGTGGCGAGAGTAGACGTGGTGGAGCGTCTCCTTCTTCGGAAAGCGCGAGCCCCTCTGGCCGAATCCGAGGTGGGCTCGCGAGATGCCCATCAAGTCCTCGGAGTCGCCCTGGTCGAGGATCGTGAAGTCGCTGGGCAGTCCCGCCGCGGCGCCATAGGAGCGAAGAAGACGGTGGGCCGTGGCGTGAAAGGTGCCGCCGTGCACTCGGACCCTTCCCGTACCCACCAGTCGCTCTGAGCGCTCGAGCATCTCTTGCGCCGCGCGTCGCGTGAACGTGAGGAGGAGGATTCGGTGTGCGGGAACGCCACGCTCGATGAGGTGCGCCACGCGGTGAACGAGCGCTCGTGTCTTCCCGGTGCCGGCGCCGGCGATGATCAGCAGCGGTCCATCGCCAAAGGTCGCGGCAGCAATCTGCTGCTCATTGAGGTCGGCGAGCGACGACATGGACGCAATATACCGTGGCCCCAAGGGCCGAGCGCATCGCGGCGTTGCGACCTATTTCGCGTCCTGCTTCGACCTGTTGCGATACCGATTGATCGCGTGCTTGTCGACCGACGGGCTCCCGTAGCGCTCCTCGAGCCACGGATCGCCGCGCATGTGGTAGCCATTCTGCTCCCAGAAGCCCGGCATGTCGAAGTCGAGAAGCTCGAAGCCCCGCACCCATTTGGCGCTCTTCCAGAAGTAGAGGTGCGGCACCAGGAGACGCACAGGGCCACCGTGATCGGGGGTGAGATCGGCGCCATTGTGGCGGAGCGCCAGCAGATTCTCCGGACGATCGAGGTCCGCGAGCGGGAGGTTCGTCGTGAATCCCTGCTCCGCGTGCACTAGTACGTGCGTGGCCTCCGGAAGAGGACGGGCCCGTCGGAGAATTTCTGACACCGGAATGCCTTCGAACCGGTTATCTAGACGGCTCCAGCGGGTCACACAGTGGATGTCGCACAGTGTCTGTTGCCGGGGCAGCGCCTTGAGCTCGGCGAAGGTCAGCTCGTAGGGCTCGGCGACCAGGCCGCTAACCGAGAACCGCCATGTCGATGGGTCGACGCGGGGGACATCGCCGTAATGCAGGACGGGCCACTTGACGGTCGCCACCTGGTGGGGCGGAACCCGCTCCCGCCCGGTCGTGCGCGCGTCGACAACGGGGATGTCAGCAGTATTCACGGGATCATCCATGGGGCCTGGAGAGCTTCCGGAGCGACCGATCAGCCACCCGCTCAACCTGCCGAGAACGCTCATGGTTCTTAAGGATGCGTGATTCGGTGAATCGCCGCATCTTCGGGGCGGCCGCCCCGGTTGGGGGTCTCGGCGGCCGGTCGGGCGTGGGCTCAACGATATTAACTTTGGACGGCTAGTTGCGGTGACCCAGCCGCGTCCCGATCTCTCGTGTTCTGCGGAACCGCCTCTCGTCGCCTCAGCGGAGCGAGCTCTGCCAGACCTGTCCACAACGCCCTCGACCCCCGCGATCGACTGCGCCGCGCTCGCCCACCGCTTCGGTAGCCGGTGGGCGTTGAGGGGCGTGTCACTTCGATTGGCCGAAGGCGAGGTCGTAGCCGTCTTCGGACCCAATGGCAGCGGAAAGAGCACGCTCCTCCGAATCCTTGCCACCGCACTGAGGCCCACTCGCGGCGGAGGGACGGTGTGCGGACACGACATTCTCCGCGAGAGCGCGGCGATCCGCAGTGTGGTCGCGCTCAGTGGACAGGGTGCCGGCATCTACGATGACCTGACCGTCTCCGAGAACGTGGTATTCGCCATGCGCATGTCGGGACTGGCAGTCGACCCCGCACAGCTCCGGAGCGTCATCGATGAGGTCGGACTGGGCGCCGAGCGCGACGAGCGCGCGCGGCACCTCTCGGCGGGGATGCGACGCCGGATCGTGCTGGCCCAGATCCGGCTCCGCCCCCTGCGGCTCCTGCTTTTGGACGAGCCGTACACGAGCTTCGATGACGAGGGCGTGGCGTACGTCAACGGCGTCATCCGGTCGATGCGCGAGCGGGGAGGGTCGGCGGTGATCGTCACCCACGACGCGGACCGGGTGCGAGAGGTGGCCGATCGAACGCTGCGCCTCGACTCCGGGCTGATCGACGGCGCGGAGCCGCCGGGCACCGACGCCCTACCGGGTCGCCCTCCCCATCTTCGCCTGACGAGTCATGCCTGACGTCGTGTGGAGGCGCGAGCTCGGGCGCGTGCTGGCGGTCGCGCGAAAGGACCTGGCGATCGAGCGCCGGTCGAAGGCGACGCTCAACGCGGTGATCTTCTTCGCCGCCCTCACGCTCCTCCTCTTCGGGTTCGCGCTTGGGGCGGACACGAGCGCGATGAGGGACGCGGCCGCGGGGGTGCTCTGGCTCACCGTCTTGTTCAGCGGGGTGCTCGTCTTCAACCGGTCGTACCAGCTCGAGCTCGAGGCCCAATCGTTGGAATCGCTCCTGCTGTATCCGGGAGAGCGCCGGGCGATCTTTCTCGGCAAGCTCCTCGCGAATCTCGCGATCGTGTTCGTGGTGGAGGTAGTGACGGTGCCGGCGGCCGGTATTCTCTACCAGGTGCCGTTCTGGCCGCACCTCATCCCTCTCATCGGCGTGTTGTTGCTCGGGTCGATCGGATTCGTGGGCCTCGGCACATTCTACGCGGCGATCGCGAGCCGTGTGCGATCGCGCGAAGTCCTGCTCCCCCTCCTTCTCTTTCCTATGCTCGTCCCCGTGCTTATCGCGGCGGTCGAGGCGACGACGGCGATCCTGGCCGGCGACCCGATGGGGAACAGCGGCGCGTGGGTCAGACTCCTGGCTGCCTTCGACGCCATCTTCCTGGTGGCGGCCTTCTTCGCCTTCGAGTACGTCATTGGAGACTGAGATGACCGACGCGACGCAGCAGAGAACCGCTCCGGCGACGGAGGTGATCCCCCCGCGGCGGACAGTCCTCGGGTGGGCGGCGTTCGCGTTCCTCGCAGTGTCGCAGCTGATCGCTGTGCGCTTGTCACCCCCCGACCGTGACATGGGTCACCTGCAGAAGATCATGTACGTTCACGTTCCCGCGGCGTGGAGCAGCCTCATCGCGGTCGTCGTGGTCGCGGCCACGTCGAGCGTGTTGTATCTCTGGAAGCGGGAGGAGAAGTACGATCTCCTGGCAGCGTCGGCGGCGGAGGTTGGGGTCGTCCTGATGTCGCTGACGATCATCCTCGGCTCGATTTGGGGGCGACCGACGTGGGGGACCTGGTGGGCATGGGATGCGCGCCTGACGTCGATGGCGGTGCTGCTCTTGATCTTCATCGGCTATTTGGCCCTCAGAGCGGCCACCGATGACGAGGATCGCCGCGCGCGATGGAGCGCGGCCGTGGCAATCCTCGGTGCGATCAACGCCTACGTGGTGTATATGTCCGTTCGCTGGTGGCGCACGCTGCACCAGATTCAGTCGAGCCCGGCCACAGTCGATCCGGCGTATGTGATCGGGCTGCGACTCAACGCCATCGCCTTCCTGCTGCTCATGATCTATTTCGTCTCGGAACGCTACCGGACCGCGCGACTGGAGCGGGCGACGGAGCGAGCGCTGGAGGATCAGGCGCTAAGCCGACGCGGAGGGGGAGAGGGAGGGGGAGGGGGGAAATGAACAATCTGGAGTTCGTCGTCGCCGCCTACGCGGTGACGTGGATCGTGCTGATCTCCTATGCGATTCGTCTCCGCCGAGGCGAGACCACGGCGGAGGAGGCGTACGCGCGCGCGATGCAGGAGGAGCCTCGGTGACCATGCCAACACGCTCACTCAGCCGGCGCGGCGCGATCGTCCTCGGCGTCGTCGTCATCCTCGCGACATTCGGCTATCTCGTGTCGGGGAAGATCGGGAGCAACCTCGTCTACTTCCTCACGCCGAGCGAGCTGCTGGCGCGCGGCACGCGCGCCTACGGTCAGTCGGTACGATTGGGTGGTCAGGTGACGCCCGGCAGCGTCAAGTGGGATGCCAACAACGTCGATCTCCGCTTCACCCTTCAGGACGGTACCTCGCACGTGGACGTCCATTCGCACGGCGCGCCGCCGCAGATGTTCAGGGATGGAATGGGGGTGGTGGTCGAGGGACGGTATGATGCGAACGGCGTCTTCGAGGCGCACAACCTTCTCGTCAAGCACTCGAATGAGTATCGGCCGCCCCAGCCCGGGGAGCGCCCGAGCGAAATGTACAAGACCCTGATCCCCGATTCCCGGCCATGATGGGACCACTCGGATCGAGCGCTCTCCTCGTCGCTCTGGCGCTGACCGTCTTTGGGCTCTGCGTGTCGGTGCTCGGCGCGCGGCAGCACCGTCCGCAGCTCATCCGCGCGGGGTATGCCGCCACGTACACCAACTTCGGTCTGCTGCTGATCGCCAACCTGGCGATGGTCGTCGCGCTCGTCACACACGACTTCAGCATCTCGTACGTGGCGCAGGTGGGGAGCAGGTCGGTACCGCTCTTCTATACGATCATCTCGCTGTGGGGGGCGCTCGAGGGCTCGATTCTCTTCTGGGGCTTGGTGCTCACCGGATACGCCGCCGCGGTGGTGTGGGCGAATCGCCATCGCCCCGGCACCCTCGTCCCATACGCTGCCGCGACGCTCTTCGGGATCGCCGCTTTCTTCCTCATCCTGCTCGTGGGGCCGGCCAATCCCTTCCATACTCTTTCGCCGATCCCCCCCGACGGACCGGGGCCGAACCCACTGCTCCAGAACCACCCGTTGATGGCGGTCCACCCGCCCTTCCTCTACTTGGGTTACGTGGGCATGTCGGTCCCGTTCGCCTTCGCCATCGGAGCGCTCCTCTCTGGTGAGCACGATGACGAGTGGATCCGAACGACGCGGCGATGGACTCTGGCGGCCTGGGGCTTCCTCTCCTTCGCGATCGTCGCCGGTATGTGGTGGTCGTACGAGGTGCTCGGCTGGGGCGGGTATTGGGCCTGGGACCCGGTGGAGAACGCCTCCTTCATGCCCTGGCTCACCGCCACCGCCTTCATCCACTCGGTGATGGTCGAGGAGCGCCGTGGGATGCTTCGCGTGTGGAACGTCAGCCTCGTGGTCGCGACTTTTCTGCTCACGGTTCTCGGCACCTTCCTCACCCGGAGCGGCATTCTCTCCTCCGTGCACGCATTCACGGAGGGCGTGGTCGGCTACTACTTCCTGGCCTTCATCGCCGTCGTGCTCGTGCTCTCTCTCGTGCTGGTCGCGGGTCGGAGTGCGGAACTACGCAGCCGCGGACGGCTCGATTCGGCGCTGTCGCGCGAGTCGGTCTTCCTGCTCAACAATCTGGTGCTCACGGCGTTCATGTTCACCGTTCTGTTAGGCACCATCTTCCCGCTCGTGGCCGAGGCGGTGCGAGGCGCGCGGGTGAGCGTGGGCGCGCCATTCTTCAACCAGATGACGCTGCCGCTGGCGACGCTTCTCCTCCTCCTGGTGGGCATTGGGCCGTCACTGCCATGGCGGAGCGCGACACCGGAGCAAGCGTGGCGGCAGCTCCGGCTCCCGACGATCGTCGGCATCGCCACCGCGATCGTGTCGGTCGCTCTCGGTGTCCGTGAGCCGATGGCGGTCATCGCCTTTTCCTTTGCCGCGTTCTCACTGCTGGCGAACCTTCAGCAGTTCGCTCGAGCGACGGCGTCGCGGATGCGACTCCACCAGGAGGCGGCGCCGGTGGCGTTTGCCCGAGTCGTGGGCGGGAATCGGCGGCGCTACGGCGGGTACACCGCGCACATCGGCTTGATCACGGTCGCTGTCGCCATCGCCGCATCCTCCACCTTCCGCTACGAGCGTGAGGCGACCGTGCGGCGCGGCGAGGGGGTCAGCCTGCGCGGCTTCACCGTCGTCCTCGACCGCCTCTGGGGGCGCGATGAGCCACGCCGCTTCGTCATCGGCGCCGACCTCTCGGTGCAGGAGAGTGGGCGTACGGTCGGCCACATGACCCCGCGTCTCAACTTCTATCGGCAGTCCGAGCAGCCGGTGGCCACCCCTGCGGTTCGGAGCCGGCCTGCCGGAGACCTCTACGTCAACTTGATGGCGTTCGAACGCGACGGATCGCAGGCGACGCTGCGCGTGCTCGTCGAGCCACTGGTCGGCTGGATCTGGGTCGGTGGCGCGGTCGTGGCGTTAGGCGCACTGATCGCGATCTGGCCGGGCGCGCGCGCGCCGCTTCGCGCCCCCCGTCCCGTGGTGCCCGCGGCCGAACCCTTGCGCGAGCCGCTCGACGAGGATGCGGATGAGGGAATACCGGCAGAGCCGGCGGCAGAGGGGGCGCGATGAACTGGCGGAGGTCCTTGGTGGCGGTCTGCCTCGCCGTGCCATTGCTCATCCTCTTCCGCTTCGGCCTCACGCGTGACCCCCGGGCGATTCCGTCTCCACTTCCTGGACGGGCGGCGCCCGACTTTTCCCTCGCTGTTTTCTCCATTCCCCCGGGTGAGCCGCCGGCGACGCCGCGGCTCGACACGGTTCGCCTGCGCGATCTCAAGGGGAAGGTCGTCGTCCTCAACTTCTGGGCCTCCTGGTGCCTCGCCTGCCGTGACGAGCACCGAGTGCTCTCGGAGGTGGCGACTCGGATGCAGGGGGAGGACGTGCGCTTCTTCGGAGTGCTGTATAGCGACACTCCCGACAACGGGAGGCGGTGGATCAGCATGATGGGGGGGCAGAGCTACCCCGGCCTTCTCGACCCCGACTCGCGTACCGCCATCGACTACGGGCTGTATGGCGTGCCCGAGACCTTCTTCATCGGACGCGATGGTCGCGTGGCCTACAAGCAGGTCGGGCCGGTGACCGAGATCTTCCTGGTCGGGAAGATCCGGGATCTCCTCATGCAACCGGTGGCTCTCGGGAACGTGCCGTGATGGGTCGAGTTGCGGCGATCATGGCGACCGTTCTGGTGATCGCCGGCGCAGCCCAGTCACAGGCGCCTGCGGCGACCCGATTGGCCGACACCTCGCACCTCGACGACTCCGTTCGTGCCGTGGCCCAGACCCTGCGATGCCCGGTCTGTCAGAGCGAGTCGATTCAGGAGTCGCCGTCCGACCTCGCTCGCGACATGCGGAATGTCGTGCGCCAACAGCTGGCGGCGGGAAAGTCGAGCGATGAGGTGAAGGCCTACTTCGTCAGCAAGTACGGCGACTGGATCCTGCTCAAGCCGCGGGCGCGCGGCGTCGGCGTGGCGGTCTATCTCTTGCCCATGCTCTGGGTCGTGATCGGGCTGGTGATCGTGATGCTGGCGGTGCGGAGGTGGACGCGTGCCGCATCCGTTGCCGCGCCGCACGCTACCGATGATCCGGTATCGGCCAGCGCGAGCGCGGAGAACGACTGATTACGGCTGGCTGCCGCTTCGTCAGGCAGGGACAACGGTGATGACGTCGGCGAGTGCGATGTCCCGCTGATCGAGGTCGAAGACCTCGGCGACGCTCCGGGCTACCTCCGATCGACCCGCCGCGGCGTCGGCTCGCCCCCCTTCGGCCGCAACCGATGTCATCGTCACGCCATCGAGTCCGCAGGGGACGATGAGGTCGAAGTAGGAGAGATCGGTGGTGACGTTGAGCGCGAACCCATGCCAGGTGACCCAGTCTCGCGCGTGGACACCGATCGAGGCGATCTTGCGGCCGCCGACCCAGACGCCGGTCCGCCCGACGTCCCGGCGCGCCACGACACCGAGCACCGCGAGCGACCGGATGAGCGCCTCCTCGATCTGTCGCAGATACCAGTGCAGGTCGAGGCGATGGCGCCGGAGATCGACGATCGGGTAGCCGACGAGCTGGCCGGGCCCGTGGAACGTCACGTCGCCGCCGCGCTCGACGTCGAAGCGCTCCACCCCACGCTCGGCAAGCGCGGCGTCGGAGACGGTGACATTTCCGGCTTTCGCCGTCCGGCCCAGCGTCACGACCGGCGGATGCTCCACCAGAAGGAGCGTGTCCTGAGGGAGGCGGCCGGCGATCCGCGCCGCGGCGGCGGCGCGCTGCAGAGCGAGCGCGTCGGCGTACGAGAGGTGGCCGAGATCCACCGTCCACAGCTCGCGCGCCGACACTGCTCTCGAGGTCAGAAATTCAGGACGCGGCCCATCGCATCGAGGGCCGCCTCGGCCACCGACTCGGCCAGCGTCGGATGCGCGTGCACGGCGAGCTCCACCTCTTCGATGGTGAACTCGTTTTCGCGCGCCACCGCGAGCTCGTGGATCAGCTCCGTGGCGTGGGCGCCGATGATGTGGGCG
>Ga0187777_10001385_pt1 | contig 15715 bp, 13 predicted proteins | sample 1015_Q2_SP5_10_M_FD_132416 | JGI IMG/M metagenome (GOLD analysis project Ga0187777, IMG submission 132416) | Tropical peat soil microbial communities from peatlands in Department of Meta, Colombia - 1015_Q2_SP5_10_MG | ecosystem: Environmental > Terrestrial > Soil > Wetlands > Peat | place... | reverse complement strand
TCCGCTGCGAGCAGACGATCCGCAACTACGACCCGTGCATCTCCTGCGCGACGCACTTCCTCGACCTGAAGGTCGAGCGCGTTTGAGGCGTGTCGCGGTGGCGTGCCTCGGGAACCGCTTCCGGGGCGACGACGCGGTCGGCCTCCTCGTCGGCGACCGGCTGCGCGACGCCGGCATCGAGGTGCAGGAATGCGAGGACGAACCGACTCGACTCCTCGAATCGTGGGCCGGCCTCGACCTCCTCGTCCTCGTCGACGCGACGCGATCGGGTTCGCCACCCGGCACCGTCCGCCGGGTCGATGCCTCTGCGCATGCTCTCGGTGGCGACGTGGGACTCACGTCGTCGCACGCCTTCGGCGTCGCCGAGACCATCGAGCTCGCCCGTGCACTCGGCTGCCTGCCGGCACAGGTCGTCGTCTACGGCATCGAAGGCGAGCGGTTCGCCGCTACCACCGACGTGACCTCGTCCGTGCGGTCGGCGATCGACCAGGTCGCGGACGCCGTCCGGAAAGAGCTCGAGTAGTGCACGAGAAGGCGCTCATGGACGACCTCCTTCGCGAGATTCAGCGCGCAGCCGAGGAGAGCGGCGGAGGCCGAGTGGTCGGAGTCCGGGTCCACCTCGGCGCGCTGTCCCACTTCACCGCGGAGCATTTCCGCGAGCACTTCGTCGACGCTACGCGGGGCACGATCGCCGAGGGAGCACGCGTCGAAACCGAGCTCGGAACCGCGATCGACGACCCTCGGGCGCAGGGCGTCGTCCTCGAGAGCATCGAGGTGCTGCCGAACGAGAAGGCTTGACCAGTCGCGCCGGCGGGCTTCTACTGACCTCTGATCCGTCCTACGCCGGATGCGTGTGGAACGGTGCTGCGCCACGCTCGGAGTGCTTGCTCTGGCGGTAGCCCGAGCTCATAGCCGAAGGGAGGCGCCACGTGACACCGACGATCTTGATCGTCTATGCGACGAAGCACGGCTCGACCCGTGAGGTCGCCGCCACCGTCGCCGACGAGCTCGCGGTGCAGGGGTTCGAGACCGAGCTCCGGCCCGCCGCGGACGTCGACGACCTGAGCGCGTACGAGGGTGTCGTCCTCGGCACCGCGCTCTACATGGGCCGGCTGCACCGCGACGCCCGACGCTTCCTCAAGCGACACGAGCCGACGCTCTCTACGCTGCCGATCGCGGTGTTCGCAATGGGGCCGCAGACAATGGAGCGATCGCAGGTCCGCAGCTCGCGCCAACAGCTCGATCGCGCGCTCGCCAAGACGCCGAAGGTGAGGCCGGTCGATACGGCGATCTTCGGCGGCGTGGTCGAGCCGTCCGAGCTGCACTTCCCGTTCAACAAGATGGTTCAGTCGGACGCCCGGGATTGGGACGAGATCGCGAACTGGGCCCACGAGGTGGGCGTCGTCCTCGCGATGCAAGAGCAGCTCGTCGTGTCCTCGTGATCGACTGACGCCCGAATGCCCGCCGGTCCAGGCGAGCACCGGGCGTCAGCGTCCCTCCCTCGAGATCCCTATGCGGCCGCGACCGGGACCGGCGCGAGCACGAGCTGCGCGAGGTCGACGAGCCGGTTGGAGTAGCCCCACTCGTTGTCGTACCACGCGACGACCTTGACCTGCGTCCCGTCGACGACGGTCGTGAGCGGCGCATCGAAGATCGACGAGTACGACGACTTGACGATGTCGGACGAGACGAGCGGGTCCTCGCTGTAGCGAAGGATCCCCGCAAGCCGGCCCTCGTCCGCCACGCCCGCGAACAGCTCGTTGACCTCCTGCAGCGACGTCGGCCGCTCCACCTCGACGGTGAGGTCGACGAGGGAGCCGGTGACGACGGGAACGCGCACCGCGAACCCCTGCAGCCGGCCGGCGAGCTCCGGAATCACGAGTCCGATCGCCTTCGCGGCACCGGTCGACGTCGGCACGAGGTTGACCGCTGCCGCGCGTGCCCGCCGATAGTCCTTGTGCGGACCGTCGAGCAGCTGCTGGTCGCCGGTGTAGGCGTGCACCGTCGTCATCTGACCGTGTCGGATGCCGAGGCCCTCGTGGAGCACCTTCGCCACGGGCGCGAGGCAGTTGGTCGTGCACGAGGCGTTCGAGATCACGTCGTGCGCCCCGACGTCGTAGAGCTCCTCGTTGACGCCCAGCACCAGGGTGACGTCCGGCTCCTTGGCAGGTGCCGAGACGATCACCTTCCGTGCCCCGGCGCCGAGGTGTTTCGCCGCATCGGCCCGAGCACGGAATCGGCCCGTCGACTCGATCACGACGTCCACGTCGAGCTCGCCCCAGGGCAGCCGTGCGGGATCGTGCTCCGAGGGCGTCCTGATCGTGACGCCGTCCACGACGAGGCCGCCGTCTCCGACTTCTACGGTCCCCGGGAACGGGCCGTACACCGTGTCGTGCTTGAGCAACTGGGCGAGCATCGCGGGGTCGGCGACATCGTTGATCGCGACCCACTCGACGTCCGCGAGGCGCTCGTAGGCGGCCCTGAACGCGGCTCTCCCCGTCCGCCCGAAGCCGTTGATGGCGCAGCGAACAGCCATGACTCCTCCAATCATCCGATCGTCGTTTCTCGCTCCGAGGCTACGCGGCCCCCGACGCGCGCTCATCGGAGAAAGCGCGGATGCGAGCACGGATCTGCCGTATCGCGCGTCCCTCGTTCGAGTGACGTCCGGATTGCCCCCTCCGGGGCATGAGAGCGGTTCGGGAATCCGTTCCATGCGAGTGGGACTTCAGATGCACTGGAAGGGTGCGCTGAGGCGGGGCGTTCCGACGAACGCGACCGGGAGACGGGCACGCGAGACCTCGATCGAAGGGCGCAACTCCGTGGAAGCCATAAACCACCCGACCACTCCGACTCCCGCCTCTCAGCCCTCACGGCGGGTTGACCTCCGCCGCCTGAATCAGCGATCCGCTAAGGGATTCGCGCGGCGAGGCCGATGCCTGCTCGCATGATCCCGCCGGGCCTTCATCAGCTGCCGGTCGAAGGCATGCCGGCAGCCAAGCCGACAGCGTGGATCGACCGCTGGCTCGCTGCGTGTCACGACCTCGCGGAGCTCGAGCGGACCCATCCGATGACCGACGCCGTGATCGACGAGGTCGACGGCCGCATGATCCGAATCGGCGAGCGCTGGCTCGCCGACTTCGCGTCGTGCAACTACCTCGGTTTCGACCTCGAGCCGGCCATCATCGAAGCCATCCCCGACTACGTACGGCGTTGGGGAACGCATCCGAGCTGGTCGCGCCTCCTCGGCAGCCCGGCTCTCTACGACCAGATCGAGGAGCGGCTCACCGCCTTGCTCGGCTGTGAGGACACGCTCGTCCTGCCCACGATCACGCTGATCCACATGTCCGTAATCCCGGTGCTCGCCGGCAGCGGCACCATTCTGGTCGACACGCGCGCCCACAAGACGATCTACGACGGCTGTCAGGTCGCAGCCAGCCATGGCGCCACGGTCAAGAAGTTCAGGCTCGACGACCTCGACGGTCTCGACCGGCTGCTTTCGGAAGACACCTCCGGGCAGCGGCTCGTCTGTCTGGACGGGGTCAACAGCATGACCGGGAACGTCGCGGATGTGCCGGCACTGGCACGGATAGCACGGAGGCACGGCGCGCTGCTCTACGTCGACGACGCGCACGGCTTCGGCGTGATCGGCGAACGGGTGCCGAGCGAGCACAGCCCATACGGGATCCGGGGCAACAGCATCGTCAAGCACGTGGGCGAGACGTACGACGGCATCATCCTCGTCGGCGGCTTCTCGAAGTCGTACTCCTCGCTCGCCGCGTTCATCGCCTGCCCGACGGAGCTCAAGCACCTGCTCAAGACCGCGGCGCCTCCGTACCTCTACTCCGGCCCGTCCCCGGTGGCATCGCTTGCAACCGTCCTCGCAGGCTTCGACGTGAACGACGAGCGCGGCGACGCGATCCGAACGGATCTCTTCGAGAAGACGGCTCAGGTGCTCGACTGCCTCGACCGGCTCGACGTTCACACGCCGAACCGTTCGGGCCTCCCGATCATCGAGATCCCACTCGCGAATCATGAGGACATCGACACCGTCGGACGGTTCCTCTTCGATCAAGGGATCTACGTGACGCTCGCCGCCTATCCACTCGTCCCGAAGAGCGAGGTCGGGTTTCGCATTCAGCTCACCGCCGCGAACACCCAGGCGGAGATCGATCGGCTGCTCGACGTGCTGTCCCAGGTCTCCTCTCGTTTCGAGTTCCAGCCTGCTCGCGAGGAGCGTGCGGCATGAGTCACCTTGCCCTCCAGTCGCCCAGAAGCGCCGAGAGTCGCTCGCTCGCGAACCCTCCCGAGAGCGCGCGCTCTTGGCACAAGACCGCCTGGCTCTGGTACGTCGCCATCACCGGGACGCTCACCGCGCTCTACCTCTTCGCTCCCCCGCTCGCAGGCAACGGCCCGCTCATCAACCTCGTCGGCCTCTCGTCGCCGATCGCGATCGCGATCGGCATCCGCATCCACAAGCCGCAGGCGGCGGCAGCGTGGTGGCTGTTCCTGATCGGCCAGTTCCTCTTCTTCGCCGGCGACCTCTACACGTACAGCTACCCGAAGCTCTTCCACGTCGACGTGCCGTTCCCGTCGCTCGGCGACGCGCTGTACCTGATGGTCTACCCGGCTCTGATGGCCGGTCTCATCCTTCTCGTCCGGCGGCGCAATCCGCAACGCGAACGGACGGCGTTGATCGACTCGACGATCCTGACGATCGGCGTCGGCCTGCTCTCGTGGGTGTTCCTCGTCGCGCCGAACTTCCACCTGTCGGGGCTGACGCCGCTCGCGAAGGCCGTCTCCGTCGCCTACCCGCTCGGCGACCTCCTCCTGCTCGCGGTGGCGATCCGGCTCGCGGTCGAGACAGGCAAGCGCGCTCCGTCGTTCTACCTACTCGTCTCGAGCATCGTCTGCCTCCTCGCCACCGACTCCGCGTACAACTACGCGCTCCTCAAGGGCACTTACGACCACCAGTTGATCTACGACGCCGGCTGGATGGCGTACTACATCCTCTGGGGAGCGGCCGCTCTCCACCCATCCATGCGGTCGCTGGACCGGCCGCCGGCGCAGGCGGGCATCCGCCTCACACCGCTCCGCCTCTCGCTGCTGGCTGGCGCGTGCCTGATCGCTCCCGGTATCCGGTTCGTCCTGGACTTCGGAAACCACGACGAGCTCGTCGTCCTGGCTGCAGCGGCGATCCTCTTCCTCCTCGTCGTCGCCCGCATGGCCGGGCTCGTCCGCCAGGAAGAGCGTGCGGCGGCACGCGAACTGGCGCTCAGACGCGCCGGTGTCGACCTCGTCGCAGCGGCGGGCCAGGATCAGGTCTACGCGGCCGCGCTCTCCGCGGTGATGGGCCTGCTGGGAACCGACGTCGACGTCCGGATGACGCTCCTGCGGAATGACGGGGCCTCGGTCGTGGCATCGAGCAGCGACGGCGTCTGGCAGGTCGACGCACCCACGTTCCTCTGGCTCGCCGGCGTGTCCGAGGCGACGCTCGAGCTCGAGCCTTCCGCGGTACCCGAAGGCGTTCGCGAGGAGCTCCGGCTCCGGGCGGACGGCGCCACGGTGCTCGTCGTCCCTCTAAGCGGCCAGGCGGAGGTGCGCGGCCAGCTGACGATCTCTTCTCCCACGGCGATCGCGAACGAGCTCGTCGCCTCGCTCGAGGCACTTGCCGCACAGATTTCCCTCGCCGTCGAGGCGTCGACGCTCGCCGCCGACCTCCATCGGCGCCAGAGCGAAGCACGCTTCCGCTCGCTCGTCGCCCACTCGAGCGACCTCATCACCGTGCTCGACGCCGACGGCCTCGTCACGTACCAGAGCCCGTCGATCGAGCGCGTCCTCGGCTACCGCGTCGACGAGATCGAGGGCACCCGGTTCGACGAGCTCGTGAGCATCACCGACAAGCCCCGCCTCGCCCAGGTCTTCGGCGGAGATGGCGAGAGCCCGGTCGTCGAGACCCACACGATCGAATGCTCGCTCACCCACCGCGATGGGCGCCGCCTGCAGTTCGAGGTGCAGCACACGGACCTGCTCCACGACGAGCACGTCCGCGGCATCGTCCTGAACGCGCGCGACGTGAGCGAGCGCAAAGCATTCGAGAACCAGCTCGCACACCAGGCGTTCCACGACCCGGTCACGAACCTGCCGAACCGCGCTCTCTTCTCGGACCGCGTCCAGCACGCGCTCACGCGCGCCGAACGGACGGGCTCGACGGTCGCGATCATGTTCATCGACCTCGACGACTTCAAGACCGTGAACGACAGCCTCGGCCACCAGGCCGGAGACGTCGTGCTCCAGCACGTCGCGTCGCGGCTGACGGACGCGATCCGACCAACCGACACCGTCGCACGCTTCGGCGGCGACGAGTTCGCGGTGCTCCTCGACGGGGTGAAGGACTCCCAGGACGCGGCGGACGCCGCCGTCCGCATGCTCCGCTCGCTCGAGCGCCAGATCGAGGTCGACGGCAAGCAGGTCTTCCCGCGGTCGAGCATCGGTATCTGTCTCGCGCTGCCGGGGACGAACGCGGCCGACTCGGAGGAGCTGCTCCGCAACGCCGACGTCGCCATGTACATGGCCAAGCGCGACAACAAGGGGAGCTACCGGGTCTTCGAGCCGAAGATGCACGAGCGCGTGCTCGACCGTCTCGAGCTCCGCTCCGACCTCCATCACGCTGTCAAGTCGAACCAGCTCGAGGTTCACTACCAGCCGGTCGTGCGCCTCAACCACCATGACGTCTACGGCGTCGAGGCGCTCCTCCGCTGGAACCACCCGACCCGCGGGGCGATGCTGCCCGACCAGTTCATCCCCCTCGCCGAGGAGACGGGCCTGATCATCCCGATCGGCCGCTGGGTGCAGAACGTCGCCTGCCGGGACGCCTCGATCATCCAGTCGCGCCTGAACCGCAAGGTGCCCCTGACCATGAGCGTCAACCTCTCCGTGCGCCAGCTCCAGTCGGAGACGATCGTCGCCGACGTCAGCGAAGCCCTCGCCCAGAGCGGCCTCGACCCGTCGTCGCTCGTGCTCGAGATCACCGAGTCGGTGATGCTCGCCGACACCGACCTCGCCGTGCGGAGGCTCCAGGAGCTCAAGGAGATCGGCGTCCGCCTCGCGATGGACGACTTTGGCACCGGCTACTCGTCGCTCAGTTACCTCGGCCGCTTCCCCGTGGACATTCTCAAGATGGACCGGTCGTTCCTCGCGTCCCGCTCGAATGACTCGCTCGCCGCCGCGATCATCGCGCTCGGCGAGAACCTGACGCTCGAGGTCGTCGCCGAGGGGGTCGAGCATCCCGAGCAGGCCCTGTGGTTGCAGGACGTCGGCTGCGAGCTCGGCCAGGGCTTCCATTTCGCCCGGCCGATGACCGACGGCGCGCTCCTCGAGTACCTCGTCGAGGGCGAGCAGGACGGCTGGGGTCAGCTCGGGGCGCAGCCCGAGACCGATGCAGCATAGTTACGAGTCGCTCGACCGCCCCGGCAGCGCATCCTTCTCTCCGAGCGGCGCCAAGCTTCTCACCCCACTCCGGCGGCGCGACTTCCGCGTGCTCTGGACGGGCATCGCCGTCTCGCTGATCGGAGACGGGATCTTCCTCATCGCGGTCGCGTGGGAGGCGTACACGCTCTGGAACTCGCCGGCGGCGCTCGCGCTCGTCGGAATCGGGATGACCGTGCCCACCGTCCTCTTTCTCCTCCCGGGGGGCGTCCTCTCGGATCGGCACGATCGCCGCCGCATGATGATCGCGGCCGACACGCTGCGAGGGCTTGCAGTCGCTGCACTCGCGGCTCTCGCGTTGACGTCGACGCTGGAGATGTGGCAGCTCGTCGTTCTCATCGCGGTGTACGGCATCGGCACTGCGTTCTTCACCCCGGCGTTCGACGCCGTCGTCCCCGACCTACTGCCGATCGAAGAGCTGCCGGCTGCGAACGCACTCGACCAACTCGTGCGCCCGATCGCCTTTCGCTTGGCCGGCCCCGCCCTCGGCGGAGTGCTCGTGGCCGCGAGCGTCGGCCTCGCGTTCGCGGTCGACGCCCTCACATTCGGCGTCTCCGTGATCGCCGTCGCCGCGATTCGCGCACGCCCGAAGCTGGCCAACCGCGCACCCGCGGACCCGGTGCAGGCACTCCGCGAGGGCTTCCGCTTCGTCCGCCAACGGGTCTGGCTCTGGGGAACGCTCGTCTCGGCCGCGGTCGCGTATCTCGTCTTCATGGGACCGACGGAGGTGTTGCTGCCGTCGATCGTGAAGAACGAGCTGCACGCGTCGCCGGCGGTGCTCGGGCTCGTGTTCGCGGCGGGCGGTCTCGGAGCGATCGGCGCAGCGATCGTCATGGGCCGACGCCACCATCCCCGTCGCGACGTGACCGTGATGTACGTCTCTTGGACGCTCGCGACACTCGCGGTCGCCGGGTACGGGATCGCCGTCGCACCCTGGCAGCTGATGCTCGCCTGCCTCGTCTTCAACGCACTCGAGACCGTCGGCACGATCGTCTGGGCGACGATGAAGCAGCGCCATGTTCCCGCCGCGATGCTCGGACGGGTCTCGAGCCTCGACTGGCTGATCTCGATCGGCCTCCTGCCGATCTCCTTCGCGCTCACTGCCCCCGTCGCGGAGGCGATCGGGGCACGCGCGACGCTAGTCGGGGCGGGTGTGATCGGCGCGGTGATCACCCTCTCCGCTCTCTACCTTCCCGGCATGCGCGCGATCGAGGGACAGGCAGACGAGACGGACGAGACCGCGGTGCGGCCCGCCCTTTCACGCGCTGCTTAGACCAGCTTCTCGAGCGGCGCGTACTCGAGCATCAGCTTCCGCTCGCTGCCGTCCCCCGCGAAGCGGACGGTGACGATCCCGCCGGGCTCGATCCTCGTCACGACGCCCTCGCCCAGCGAGCCGTGCCGCACGGAGTCGCCGGTCTGCAACGAGGGGAGATCGCGCGGTGGCGAAGAGGTCACGGCGACGCGGGGCGATGCGTATGACGTCCACGAGCTCGGCCTCAACCGCTCCCGCTCGACGGTGTCCGGCAGCTCGTCGAGGAAGCGGGAAGCGAGGTTGTACTCGCGGCGTCCGAACAGCGAGCGAGCCATTGCGTGCGTGAGCGTGAGGCGCTCCATCGCACGGGTCATTCCGACGTACGCGAGGCGCCGCTCCTCCTCCACGCCCTGCTCCTCGATCGAGCGCGAGTGCGGGAAGATGCCCTCCTCCATCCCGATCATGAACACGACTCGGAACTCGAGCCCCTTCGCGTTGTGGAGCGTCATCAACGTCACCATCCCGCGCTCGTCCCGCAGCTCGTCCTGATCGGAAACGAGGGAGATCGACTGGAGGAATTCGGGCAGCGACGAGCTCTCGGACTGCTCGCGGTACTCACGCGCAACGCCGACGAACTCCTGCAGGTTCTCGATCCGACCCCGTGCCTCGATCGTCCGCTCGGCCTCGTAGGCATCGATCGTTCCGGTTCGGTCGAGCACCGCCTCGACGAGCTCGTCCACCTCCAGCTCCTGCGCCGAAGCCATCAGCGACTCCACGGTCGTCCGGAAGCCGCGCACGGCCTTCGCCGCCGCTGTGCCGACGCCCGCCGCCTCCGGGTCGGCCATCGCGTCCCAGAGCGAGATGCCGAGGGCGTTGGCGTGGACGACGAGCCGCTGAAGCGACGTGTCGCCGATTCCGCGGCGCGGCCGGTTCGTGATCCGCATCAGCGACACGGCGTCGGCCGAGTTGTGCAGTACGGTCAGGTAGGCGACCGCGTCCTTGATCTCCGCACGCTCGTAGAAGCGTGGGCCGCCGATCACCTGGTACGGGACGTCCTGCCTGACCAGCACGTCCTCGAGCACTCGCGACTGCGCGTTCGTGCGGTAGAAGACCGCGATCTCGCTGGCCGACGTGGCGCTCTCGACGAGCCGGGCGATCTCGGCAGCGACGAAGCGCGCTTCCGCGTGCTCGTCCTCCACTTCGACAACGGACACCGGTTCGCCTTGGCCGAGCTCGGAGAACAGCCGCTTCGGCTTCCGCTCCCGGTTGTGCTCGATGACGTTGTTCGCGGCGCCGAGGATCGCGTTCGTCGAGCGGTAGTTCTGTTCGAGGGCGATCGTCGCGGCACCGGGGAAGTCGCGTTCGAAATCGAGGATGTTCGAGATGTCGGCTCCGCGGAACGCGTAGATCGACTGGTCCGGGTCCCCGACGGCGAACACGTTCCGGTGCTCACCGGCGAGTAGCTGCAGGAGCCGGTACTGCGCGTGGTTCGTGTCCTGGTACTCGTCGACGAGGATGTAGCGGAACGCCTTCTGCCACCGTTCGCGCGCCTCCGGAAAGCGCTCGAGGATCTCGACGACGAGCATCAGCAGGTCGTCGAAGTCGACCGCGTTCGAGGCGAAGAGCCTCCGTTGATAGAGCTCGTACACCTCGGCAACGGTCTGGTCGTAGAAGGACGAGACGCGCGCCATGTAGGGGTCGGGGCCGATCAGCTGGTTCTTTGCGTTCGAGATCTGCGCATGGATCCCGCGCGGCGTGAAGCGCTTCGGGTCACGGCCGAGCTCCTCGAGGCACGCTTTGACCACGCGGATCTGATCGGCCTGGTCGTAGATGGTGAAGCTCGAGCGGTAGCCGAGCCGGCCCGCCTCGGCGCGAAGCATGCGGCCGCACGCGGCGTGGAAGGTGAGGATCCAGATGGCCCGTGCGGTGCGCCCGAGCATCAGCTCCAGGCGCTCGCGCATCTCCCCGGCAGCCTTGTTCGTGAACGTGATCGCGAGGATCTCGTTCGGCTTCACGCCGCACGCGCGGATGAGGTGGGCGACCCGATGCGTGAGCACGCGCGTCTTGCCCGAGCCAGCGCCTGCGATGACGAGCAGAGGCCCCTCCGTGTGCAGGACGGCCTCGCGCTGAGGCTCGTTCAGCGCAGCGAGGTGATCGAGAGGAGGCGCGGTGGCCATCGACCGATGCTACCCAGCAACTCGGCGTTGACTCGGCATGCGAACGGGCGCACAATCCCCCGGGGCCAGTGGGCCCGGGCCGCTGCGGCTCCCGGGCCCCGGCACCGCAGCCTCCGCGCGACCGACCGTACGATGGGCCCGTGACGCCCCCGCTCTCGCTTCACGCCTGGCTTCGGTACGACGCGATCGAGCAGTGCCTTCGCCGCCTTCCAAGGGTCCAGACGGTGCTCGAGCTGGGCGCCGGGCAAGGGTCGGTCGGCGTCCTCCTCGCGCGCCGGTACGACTATCTCGGGCTCGAGCCGGACGCCGCCTCCTACGAGACCGCACGCCAGCGGTTCGCGCGAGCACGTGTCCGCGAGATCGTCTGCGGCGACGCGACCGCGCTCGAGGCCGGGCGAACGTTTGACCTGGTCTGCGCGTTCGAGGTGCTCGAGCACATCGACGACGATCGGGGTGCACTCGCCGGCTGGGCGGAGTTCGTCACCCCCGGCGGCTGGCTGCTCGTCAGCGTGCCTGCAGGCCGAAATCGCTTCGGTGCGAGCGACGTGAAGGCAGGCCATGTGCGGCGCTACGACGCCGCGGATCTCGAGCGGCTTTTCGCTGCGTGCAGTCTCGTCGAGAGCTCGATCAGGTCTTACGGCTTCCCCGCGGGCTACGCGCTCGAGGCGGGGCGCAACCTCGTCGCGCGGAGCCTCGATCCCGGCGGATCCCTCGAGGAGCGAACGGCGGCGAGCGGCCGGTGGCTGCAGCCGCCGGACTGGGCGGCTCCTGCGATGCTTGCGCTCGCCTGGCCGCTTCGGCTTCTCCAGCGCCCGTTTGCCGAGGGAGGGCTCGGTACCGGGCTCGTCGGGCTCACGCGGCGGTCGCTTTGAGATGGCCGAGCTATTCTCGGGCGGTGATCCGCCGGGCGGGCTACGACGACATCGAGAGCGGCGTCCGCGTGCTGACGGCCGCGCAGCCGGAGATCGTGTTCTCCGTCGAGGGCTATCGGCATTCGTGGAACACAACCCTCGAGGAGTCTCAGCGCATGTGGTGGTGCGCCGAGGACGGGGGGACGATCGTCGGCTGGGCGACGTGCGGGCTCATGACCGAGACCGCGGAGCCCGGGGTCGGCTGGCTCGGCGTCACGGTGGCTCCCGACCACCGCAACAGGGGACACGGATCGGAACTGGCCGACGCCGGCGAGCGGCATGCGAGGGAGATCGGCGTCCTGCGTCTCGTCGCCTGGTCGAAGGGCGACTCGGAGACGTTCGTTCGGAACCGGGGCTTCGAGCAAACCGGCGCAGCCGACTGGCTCGTGGTCGACCCGCGGACGATCGAGCGGCCCGTGCCGCCGTCGGGCGTCGAGCTGCGGTCATTCGCAGAGCTCGCCGACGACCCGCGACGCATCTACGACGTCGACGTCGCCGCCATGCTCGACGAGCCGAGTGACGTGCATTTCGACGCGATCGGCTACGAGTACTGGCTCGAACGCTTCTGGCGCCACCCGTTGCTCGACCACGACGCCAGCATGGGCGTCCTCGTCGAGGGCTCCGTCGTCTGCATCACGCTTCTCCAGACCGACCGGCCGACCGGGCGCGCGCTCAACAACGGCACGGCGACGCTGCGCGAGCATCGCGCCCGCGGACTGGCGACGCTCGCGAAGCAGGCCTCTCTCGCTCGCGCCGCCGAGCTCGGCTGCAACGCGGTCTACACCGGCAACAACGCAGAGAACACGCCGATGCTCGCGGTCAATCGCAAGCTCGGCTACCGCGCCTGCTCGACCGAGATCAGCTGGTCGAAGTCGCTCGCGACCGTTGACACGTCGCTAGCCGGCTGACAGCGGGAATGGCTGGCCGGCGAGTGCCGGAGCCACCTGGGCAGTGACCCACACGGGCGTCGTGGCGTAGCGCACCGAGTAGCGGTAGCTGCCGTCCGGACGCCTCAGGCGCGCGAGAAAACGCCACGTCGAGCGAGCCGGCTTCGCACCCGAGGCGAAGAGCGCCTGGATCGCCCAGGCCGTCGACTGGGCGTCCGAGGGCCTGCCGGGCGTCAGTCCATAGCCGCCGTCGGCGTTACGGAAGCGACGGAGTGCGGCGAGGCCTCGACTAATCGGCTTCCCCGAGATTCCGGCTGCGCGGAGCGCCTCGAGGGCAGCGGCAGTGTCGTTCGAGTCCGGCTGGACACCCCGAGTCCACGACCAGCCGCCCGCGCTCGCCTGCGCAGCGAGCACGTCGCGAACGAGCGGGGCCGGCGGGACCTCACCGGCGGCTCGGAGGGCGAGAATCGTCCAGATCTCGGCATTGACAGCCCCGCCCGGTGCGACCGCGTGCAGGCGGGCGAGCAGGGCGTCGGGCCGGTCGCCCAAAGCCGATCGCGCAAGCGAGACGAGCGCGACGTCCGTCACCTGCTGGACGTCGTCCTCGTGGGACCTCAGGTAGGCGAGTGCGAGCCCGCGAGCGTCGGCGGGCGCGCGGCCCGCGACGAGTGCAAGCGACGCCCACGCCGTCAGCGATGCGTCCTCCACGCCGGCCGACTCGCCGAATCCCCCGTCGGCACGCTGCGAGCCGACGAGAAACGTCGTGGCAGCGGAAAGCGGGCCGCTCGCCGCTGCCGTAGCTCCCGCGACGACCGCAGCGACGGCCGCCGCGGCGACGAGCCTCAAGCCCACACGATCTCCGTTCGCGAACGGCGCTCGTATCGCTCGAGCACGCGCCGTAGTTCCGGACCGGCGACGAGCGCCAGGATCAGGTTGCCTGTGGCGTGCGCGACATTGAATGCAAGACCCGAAGCGAGCACCGCAGTGAGTGCCGCCCACGTGTGGGGATAGAAGCTGAACCACTGCCAGAGGTCCATCAGCGTCCCGAAGGCGAACCCCAGGACGACGCAGAACGCGGCGAAGACGAGACGTCCGCGAAGCACGCGGCGACAGACGCCCGCAAGGAAGCCGCACCCTCCCCACGCCAGCATCTGCCAGGGCGTGTACGGCCCTTGTCCGAGGAAGAAGTTCGAGGCGATCGCCGCGAGCGCGCCGACCGCGAAGCCCCGGCGGGGCCCGAGCGCAACCCCCGCCGCTGCAACCATCACAGTCACGGGCTGGACGTCGGGAACCGGGGCGAAGAGCACGCGACCCGCGGCGGCAAGTCCGCCAAGCGTCGCGATGAGCGTCAGGTCGCGAGCGGAGCTCGTGCCACCTTCGAGCCAGGCGAACCCTGCCGCGAGCACCGCGAACGCAGCGAGGAGAACGGCGATCCCGCCGCGGGACGGATCGAGCGCCGCCCAGAGCGATGCCCCGAGCGCGACGGCCGCGAACGCGAACAGCCACTTAGAGGGCAACCGGCACCTCCGAACCGAGCGCGACCCGACGATGGGCGGGCAGTGCACGGTCGTGCGTCGCGACGAGGACGCCGTGACCTGTATCCGCAAGCCTTGCGAGCCAGCGGGCGATCTCGGCCTTCCGGTCGGGATCCACGCCGCGCGTCGGCTCGTCGAGCACGAGCAGATCGGGTTCGCTCGCCGAGACCGCTGCGAGGCCGAGCCGCTCGCGCTCGCCGCTCGAGAGATCGCGCGGGTGGCGGTCGGCTGCGAAGTCGAGACCGAGCCGAGAAAGGGCAGCTCGGGCTTGTGCGCGGTTGCCGCCGACGCCGAGCGCAACCTCCTCCAGCACCGTCTCCTTGACGAGATAACGGCCGGGATCCTGCGAGAGGTAGGTCGTACGACCCGCGCGACGAACGGCACCGTTCTCCGGCTCGAGCAAGCCCGCCACGAGCTTTGCGAGCGTCGTCTTGCCAGAGCCGTTCGGCCCTTCGAGCACGACGATCTCGCCCCGTGACACCGTGAGCGACACGCCGTCGAGAACGGGAGGCCCGCCGCGGTAGGCGAACGAGGCCGTGTCGACCTCCACGAGCGGTTCGTCGTCGTCCGCACCCGACTTTGTGGCTCTGAGCCACAACGTCTCGGGAGCTGGATCTGCGGTGTCGGCGTACCGTGGCCTGTTCGCCACGAGCCAGTGCCGCGCCTCGTCGACGGGTGCGTCGAGGACGATCCGTCCTTCCTCCATGTAGAGGACGCGATCGGCAAGCTCGAGCGCCCTCTGGACTCGGTGCTCGGCGAGCACGACTCCACACCCCGCTGCCGCGACGGCTTCGAGGAAGGTGGCGGCGCCAACCGGGTCGAGCTGCGACGTCGGCTCGTCCAGCAGGAGAAGCGGCGGCTCGAGAGCGAGCGCCGATGCGAGGCAGACGCGCTGGAGCTCGCCACCCGAAAGCTCGGCCGTGCGACGGCCGGACACATGGCCGACCCCCACCTGCCCGAGTGCAGCCGCAGCTCTCGACACGATCTCGTCGGCCGGTGTGCCGAGGTTCTCGAGCCCGAACGCAACCTCGTTGGCGGCGATGGCCATCACGACCTGGTCCTCCGGATCCTGGAAGACCGTGGCCACGGTGCCCGCGAGCTCGGCTGGCCGGGTCCGTCTCGTGTCGCGGCCGTCGACGACGACACGGCCGGAGAACCGGCCGCCGTGAAAGTGCGGCACGAGGCCCGCGAGCGCCCGGATCAGCGTCGACTTGCCGGAGCCCGACGGGCCGAGCACGGCGACGACCTCTCCGGCTTCGAACTCGAGCGAGACGTCACGCAGCGCGCCCGCGGCGTGCGGATACGAGTACGACAGGCTCTCGACGCTGACTAGAGCCATATCGCGACCCCAACGACCGCGGCTCCGGCGAGCAGCACGGCGATCCGGTCGAGCCTGCTCCACGGCTCACTCGGCGCCTTCGTCGCCCCCGGACGTCCGAAACCGCGCGCCTCCATCGCCTCGGCAAGG
>Ga0187777_10001383_pt1 | contig 15725 bp, 14 predicted proteins | sample 1015_Q2_SP5_10_M_FD_132416 | JGI IMG/M metagenome (GOLD analysis project Ga0187777, IMG submission 132416) | Tropical peat soil microbial communities from peatlands in Department of Meta, Colombia - 1015_Q2_SP5_10_MG | ecosystem: Environmental > Terrestrial > Soil > Wetlands > Peat | place... | reverse complement strand
CGCGGGCGCGAGTTGGCTTCGCACGAAGCGGTGTTCCTGCCCTTCTCCGCCCAGACGCGCATGTCGGGAGTGAACTTCAACGGATTCGAAATCCGCAAAGGGGCCGCCGATGCCATCGCCCAATACCTGCAGCAGAACGGCTGCAAGCTGCCCACTGAGGTGCAGGCGCAGGTGGATCAGATCGCGCGTTCGGGCGGGACTCCGCTGGTGGTGGCGGAAAAGGCGCGTGGCGCACTGGGCGTGATCGAACTGAAGGACATCGTCAAGGGCGGCATCCGCGACCGTTTTGCGCAACTGCGCGCCATGGGGATCAAGACGGTGATGATCACCGGCGACAATCCCCTCACCGCGGCCGCCATCGCCAATGAGGCCGGGGTGGATGATTTCCTGGCCCAGGCCACCCCCAAGGACAAGATGGACCTGATCCGGCGTGAGCAGAGCGGTGGCAAGCTGGTGGCCATGACCGGCGACGGTACGAACGACGCGCCGGCGCTGGCCCAGGCCGACGTAGGCGTGGCCATGAATACGGGCACGCAGGCCGCGAAGGAAGCCGGCAACATGGTCGATCTCGATTCCAACCCCACCAAGCTGATCGAGATCGTCGAGATCGGCAAACAACTGCTGATGACGCGCGGTTCCTTGACCACCTTCTCCATCGCCAACGACGTGGCCAAGTACTTCGCCATCATTCCCGCCATGTTTGCCGGTACTTTCCCGGTGCTGAATGCGCTGAACATCATGCACCTGAAGACGCCGCAGTCGGCCGTGCTTTCGGCGGTGATTTTCAACGCCGTCATCATCGTGGCCCTGATCCCGCTGGCTTTGCGGGGAGTGAAGTATCGTCCTATGGGCGCGGCGGCGCTGTTGCAGCGCAACCTGTTTATCTATGGCGTGGGCGGCGTCATCATACCGTTCATCGGCATCAAGCTGATCGACATGCTGATCACCAGCGTGCGGCTGGCGTAGAAGGGAAGAGCGAATGAAGAAGAATCTGATTACCGCGGTCTTGATGACCATCGCCACCACCGTCCTGCTGGGCATCATCTACCCGCTGGTCGTGACCGGGCTTGCGAAACTGCTTTTCCCTGACCAAGCCAGCGGCCAGCTCATTCAGAAAGACGGCAAGATCATTGGTTCACGCATTATCGGCCAGACGTTTGCCGGGCCGGGCTATTTCCACACCCGGCCTTCGGCGGCAGGAAACGGCTATGATGCCGGCAACTCCGGTGGGTCCAATCTCGGTCCCACCAACCAGAAGCTGGTGGACCGCGTCAAGTCTGACGTTGCCAGGTTGCAGGCGGAGAATCCAGGGCAGCCAGTTCCCGTCGATCTGGTCACGGCGTCCGGTTCCGGGCTCGATCCCGACATTTCGCCGGCGGCAGCGGAATTCCAGGTTCCGCGCGTGGTGCGGGAGCGCGGCCTAAGTGAGGACCAAGTGCGGCAGCTCATCCGCAAGCACACCGCCGGCCGGCAGCTTGGATTCCTGGGTGAGCCGCGGGTGAATGTTCTGGAATTGAACCTGGATCTCGACACTCTTCGCCCCATGCAAAAGACCGCAGCTTTGCAGTAAAGAGCCAGGGCACAGGGGAGGGAAGAATTTACTGCTCAGAAGACCACGCGCACGCGGATCGTCCGGGGAAAAATCTCTTCCATGCGGTTGACGATCCTCGCCGCGAGCGGCGGCTTGCGCGTAGCTTCCTCCCGCTCAGCAGCGCGCAGCCGAAACATCTCGCTCAGCACTGCGGCCAGCACCGACACGAGTCGCAGGTCCGCTTCGTCGAAGGCGCCGAACTCGGTCGCGCAAATCTCCAGGTAGCCGACGATGCGCTCGCCTTCCTCGACGGGCGCCGCGATGGTAGCGCGAACCGGCAGTCCTTCCGCAACCGTGGAACAAATCGCATGCCTCCCCGCCACCACAACCTCTACCCCGCCGGCGCCTGTAAGCGTACGGGTCAGTTCCGCTATCAGGTCCAGTGCTGCCTGCCATGCGCCCGCGACTCCCATGAACTCTCGCGCCGCGTTCGAAATTTGGTTCCTGGCGACCCACTCCCGCAGCCGGCGTGCCCTGGCTTCAGAGAGCTTCACAAACTGAATGCCCGCCTCCGCCGCGTCGTTTACCCAGGCCACCACCCCTTCGGTGTGCATGGGCTCCGGCAATCCCGGCAGCCGGAACTCGAGTCGCAGGGGTGACCCTAGGCTAACGGGACGACCCAGCGCTCGCACCCGCATCCCGCCCAAGCCCAGGTTCTCCACCATGGCGGTGTTTCTGGGATCAATATGGACCGCTGCGGATCGCGCAGACCCAATCCGGGTGCGCTGGTGCTGGCGCCGCTCCTGGGACGGACGCTCGGCGACGTGGTGTAAACGCTCGGTGAGGATCTCAAGGGACAAGCGGCTGGCTCCCCGGCAACACGACTCACGCTTCCTGTCGCTCCCGACAGGAAGCCGTGGCAAGACACCAGACTTAAAGTTTCAGACGAGAACTCCCAATCAGCGTGCTGATTGGGATTGCCCTACGGCCATATTGGTTTAGTGTCGGCCGCCACCGCGGCGGGCTTGGCCTGCACCGTGGGATAGCTCCGCACCGGAGGCGGAACCACGTGTGCCTCTGTCACCAGCTCTTCCTCCAATAAGGGAGCCACGATGCGTAGCGCCTGCAGTTCTTTCTTCAACCGCTCAATTTCTGACTCTTTTTGCCGCAGGACTTCATAGATGTTCTTCATAGCAAGCCTCAAGACGCACGGAGAGTCGTAAAAATTCGAGATGCCTCTTGTACTCTGGCAGGAGTGGTGTTGTCAAAGCGGTTTTCCGCATAGGTGCCCTGCGGGTTAACGGGCGGCTTCGATGCCGCGGATGAACGCTTCAGCGTGCGCGCGACTGCCAGTATTCGCGGAAGGCGCGGACCTGGTTGCCGTAGAAATCGGCAAAGAACATGCCCGCCAGTTCGCGCGGCCGGCCGCTCGAGCAATCTCGGTACTGGCAGGTCCACTCGGCAATCAAGACGTAGCCAGTGTGCAGGTAGTTGGTGACCGTGAAGCGGATGTCTTCCTGCTGGGCAGTCGCGCCGGCCCAATAGTCGTGGATAGCTTCGCGGCCAATGATGGGTTCGCCGAAGGGATTCTCTTTGTAGCGGGCATCGCGCGTGAAGAGGCTGGCTGCCAGGTCGGCATCCCGGGTCTCCCAGGCCTGCTTATACTTTTTCAGGAACTGTTTCGCGTCGCTGGCGCTCAAGATCCCCTGGCGTCCGGGCTTCAAAGTGAGAGCGGATTTTCTTGCGGCGATGGCCATGGTTTCCTCCTCTTTGAGTGTGAAGTATGGTAGCAGGTTAACCGGCCGAGCGAGGAGCAGCTTCGGAACATAGCGTCTAGGACACGGGCCGCTGCTGTGTCCAGGCCGAGCCGGGAATCGCCCACCGGGGAACATCTGTCGGCGTCGAGAAATCAAGGTGAGATAATCTTCCACCTGATGAGCGATGACCAGATCGAATCCGCGGCATTTCAGCAAGCCGAGCTGCTGAGTGAGCGCGTTCGCATCCACGGCTTGTTGGGAGTTGTTGCCGCCTTTGTGATGGTGACGCTGGCGCGAGCGCCTCTGCTTCGCGTGGCGCCCAACAGATTCGATTGGGGGGGACGGCTGGTGTTGGCATCCGTGATCGTGGCTCACGAGCTATGGATGTTGCATCGCGTGAACGCTGCTCTTAAAGCAGGACGGAGTCTCCCCACCCGGTTCTGGGCCCTGAGTACCGTCTTGGAGACCTCGATTCCGGCCCTGGTGATTGCCTTTTTTGGCGGTGAGCAGCTTGGCGGCGGCAATCAGCCTTTGACATCTCCCGCTCTGCTGGTTTTCTTCATCTTCATCATTCTGTCCACGCTGCGCTTGACCCCTTGGATTTGTTGGTTGTCCGGAGCCGTTGCCAGCGTTACGTACCTTGCCGACGCTTTGTACCTCGGCTGGCGGTCTCCCAGCTTTGCCATGACGGCTTCAATAGCGCACAGTGACGTCATCCTGGACGCCCTTATTCTTTTCGGCGGTGGCGTGGTGGCGGGCGCTGTCGCCACGCAAATCCGGAAGCACGTGCAGGCGGCCCTTCGCGAAGCGGAAACCGAACGGAAGCTGGAGGCTGTGCAGCATGATCTGAAGGTCGCGCGTTCCATCCAGCAGTCGCTTCTCCCCAGGGAGCGGCCGCTGATCGCAGGATTCGACATCGCCGGGTGGAATCAGCCTGCTGACGACACCGGCGGGGATTACTTCGATTGGGTCATGCTCCCCAACGGAAAACTGGTGGTGACCCTGGCCGACGTCACCGGGCACGGCATCGGTCCCGCGCTGCTTGCGGCCATGTGCCATGCCTATGCGCGCTCCAGCTTCAGCGTTGAACGCGGCCTTTCCGCCGCACTGGAACGTATGAATCGCGCCCTCAGCGCCGAGCTCACGTCCGGACGCTTTATTACCTTCGTGGCCGCCGTGTGTGGGCCAGAAACTCCCGAGGTCGACATGCTGTCGGCAGGCCACGGCCCGCTCTTCATCTATTCTGGAGCCCAGGACAGGTTTACCGAGATGGCAGCCCACGCCTTGCCGCTTGGCATCCTGCCTGTTTTCCGCTCCGACCCCGCAACACACCTGCAACTCCAGGCAGGGGACATGGTCGTCCTGGCTACGGACGGTTTCTTCGAATGGCAAAACGACAGAGGAGAGCAATTCGGCACCGAGCGGCTGGAGGATGTGATTCGCAGTTCAAAACACTTGGACCCCCGCGAGATCATTGCCAAACTCTACGACGCCGTCACTGCATTCTCAAACGGTACGAAGCAACAGGACGACCTGACCGCGGTGATTATCAAGCGATTGCAGGCGGCAACCGGCGCTGATGAATAAGGGTTGGTGGCGCACTGCTACGCGGTCGCTTTCGACGCCGGTTTTTCCGGGTAGAGCCGTTCGAATTCGGGGTCGCCGTGCAGAATGCTGAGGTCCGGGTCCCGGCGTGCCCAATCGGAGTCCTTGAAGCCCGCTTCCCAGGCCTTGCGCAGGGCATCCAAAGCTTCCGGTTTTCTCTTCATATTGCAAAACGCGCAGGCGGCGTTGTAAAGCACGGTGGCTTCATTAGGACGCAACGTCATCGCCAAGTTCGCTTCCCGAACCGCCTCTTCCAGACGGTTCATCTCCGCATAATTCCCCGCCAGCAGAATACGAGCTCGCGCGTCTTCGGGCACATGTTGCAGATGGCGTTCGAGCGCGGTGGTAAACCGTTGCCGGACATTGCGAACCGCCTCCTGCTTGCCTAAGGCTCCAAACGAGTTGAGCATCGGGATGTAGATATTGAAGTCGTCACCACTGGCTTCTACGGCGGCATCCGCGACATTCGCGACTTCCTGATAATGCCCGGAAGCAAACAGCGTACGCATCAGAAGGTAATACCCTCCCTCGCAATCGCGCTTGCGATCAATAGCCTTCTGGACGACGGCCAGAGCTTCATCGTATTTCCGGTTGGCGTACAGGATCCAAGCCTGGGCGACCTGCACCTCGGGCAAATCGGGGCGCAGAACAACGGCCGTCTCAGAAGCTTTCATGGAGCGTTCCAACCAAACCGGATCGCGTCCATAGTTGTAGTGGTTCTGCGCGCAGACGTTCGCGATGGCGGCATAGGCGAGGGCGAATTTCGGGTCCAGGATGACGGCGTTCTCGAACATCTGGAGGGCGAATTCCAGATCTTGCCGCTGCCGCCGGCGAGCGTAGCTGGTGCCCCGCAGATAGAGATCGTATGCCTGCAGATTGTCAGTAGGTTTGGCGGCGAGCGCCTCCTGCTCTTGCGGAGACAGCGTGATGCGCAGCGCCTGCGCGATTTTGCTGGCGATCTCGTCCTGCACCTCGAAGACGTCCTTCATCTCGCGGTCATAGCGCTCCGACCAGATGGGGAAGTCGGTGCTGGTGTCCACCAGTTGGGCATTGATGCGCAGGCGGTTGCCGGCGCGCCGCAGGCTGCCGGCCAGCACATAGGCCGCTTTCAGTTGTTGCCCGATCTGCGCCGGGGTGACCTGCCTGTCACGATAAACCAGCACCGTGGGGCGCGAGAAAATGTTCAGCCCCTTGATCTTGGAAAGCTCGGTGATGATGTCTTCAGTAATGCCGTCGCGGAAATACTCGTCGTCTTTGGCGCCGCTGAGGTTTTCGAAGTAAAGCACCGCAACCGACTTCACGCTGGGCTTGGCGGTTCCGCTGCGCGAGTCGCTCAGCACGGCGTGCTTCTGGCCGGAATCGATATCCCGCTTGAGGCGCACCAGGTCGGTCTTGAGGTCGGTCGCGGTCTGATAGCGCAGGTTCCTGTCCTTTTCCAGCAACTTGTCCACGATGCGGGCAAATTCCGGGGGCAAAGCCGGATTAACTTTGACGATCGGCGCCGGGTCGCGGTTGAGAATCGCTTCATACACCACCGCCGAGGTGTCGCCTTGGAAGGGAAGCAGCCCGGTCGCCATCTGATAGAGGACTGTCCCCAGGGAGAACAGGTCGGTCCGGGAATCGGTCAGTTGCCCGCGCGCCTGCTCGGGCGACATGTAGGAGACGGTGCCCAGCGCCGTCCCCGGCTGGGTGAGGTCCTCGGGGCGGCCCATGGTTTCCAGTTGCGAAGCCGGGCCCGCGGGCCCGGACTTGGGACGCAAGCTCTCCATCTTGGCCAGGCCGAAGTCGAGAATCTTCACCTGCCCGCGCGGCGTGACGAATACATTCGCCGGCTTGATATCGCGGTGCACGATGCCCTTGGCATGGGCCGATTCCAGCGCGTCGGCGATCTGGATGGCGAGCGACAGCAGTTGCTCGATCTCGAACGGCTGCTTGCCGATCATCTGCGCCAGCGATTGTCCCTCCAGCAGCTCCATCACGATGAAATGCTGGCGCTCGTGCTGCTCGATGGCATAGACCGTACAAATATTGGGGTGATTCAGGGCCGAAGCGGCGCGCGCTTCGCGCTGAAAGCGCTCCAGCGAATGCGCGTCCGGCGCCAGCTCATGCGGCAGGAACTTGAGGGCGACACGGCGTCCGAGGTTGGTGTCCTCCGCTTCGTACACCACGCCCATGCCGCCACTGCCGAGCTTGCCAACTACGGCATAGTGCGAGACGGTCTTTCCGATGAGGGATTCCATGATTCGTGGAGAGAATGGGAGTCTACTCGCGGGAGCGGACAGCGGTCAAGCAGCGGTGGAAAGGGCCAATTCCACGACCTGGAGTTTAGCAAACCCTTTGCTCTCTCCATCTGAGCTACAGCCCCAAAGTCTGTGCGCGAGCGTTTTTCGCAGAGGTTGGTCTCCGGTTTACCCGTCATCGGACGACGGAGGCTAAGGTCTTGCGCGCTTTCCAGGCACGGTGGCCAGGCGCTCAGCAATGCACAGGTAGGTTCTCGAGTTAAAGATCAGCCCAAGGTGCGTGCCGCCAACCTCAATGTCCACATTAGGGTCACCGGTCCGGCAGTAGCGCCAGTCGACGATCCCGTCCGCACGGGTATAAATAGCGGTTTGCGCCACCGACCGCGGCCATTTCCTGTGCAGGGAGCGCGCGAAGGCACAGGAGCACCGGCTGGTCGCGCATCCCCGTGGCGACTTCGGGTACTGGCTGCGGATGCGGCGGCGTACCAGGTTGCCCAGCGTGAGCACCAGCGGGTGTACGACGAGCCCCCGGAACGGAGAGCCCAGCGTAGTGACGGAGGCGACGCGGTCCGACATTCGGACCGCCGCAGAGCGAGCGAAGATCCCGCCCAGGCTGTGCCCGACCAGGTGCACTCGCTTTCCGGTCTCCACGTATGCCCGGTCAATGGTCGCCATAAGTTTCCGCGCCAGCATGTTAGGGCAGTCGACAGCCCAGCCCATCCCTGAAAAGTAGGCACGGTAACCGACCCGCTCTAGCCAGCCTTGCAGTTCAAACACGACCAGGTCCATCCCCAGTAAGCCTGGGACGATGACTACCGCCGTTCCATCTCCGGCAGGAACCCCAATGCCGTAATACACCGGGGAAAGCCGCAGCGCAGCAAATTCCAGGAGCGAGCAAGGTTCGGAGAGAATAGGCAGCGGAGACGGAATCTCTTGATGAGGGAGGAAGCGAGCCTTTGGTGGTTTTTGCAGATTCCCCACTTCAAGCATCATACTCGATTCGCTTTTGAAATGTATCTTGCGTCTATTGTCAGCCTGCGATCAAGTGGCGATGCAGGAACTTTGCCGGCGCTGCACCCGAAAGTTCCCCACCTTTCGTGTCGAAGGATTTGACCCTCCGGCAACACTGACATCGCGCATATTCACCCGTCGCTCGGTCCGACTACGCTCGCCACGCACTCACAACGCACAAGCGTACAATAAGAGTAGGCTTAAGCAGGAAAACGACAACTGAATAACATTCGCCGCCCTGTTGGGGACGGTTCCTCGCGGCCGGTACGCGAAGGAGCCGTCTATGGTGAAGGCATCTCATCGTCGCGTCTATGAGCTACCAGGCGGCACCTACCATGAACCGGTCACGAACCGGATCTTGGCCGCCCTGCCAGAGGGAGAATATAAGCATCTCTTACCCTACCTGGGATTTGTCACCCTGAGGTCCAAGCAAACCCTGTACGAACCGAACGTGCCGATGCGGTTCGTCTATTTCCCGAACAGCGGGATGATTTGTTTGATTGCGGTCATGCGCGATGGCGCCAGTGTAGAAGTGGGTGTCATCGGCAATGAGGGCTTTGTGGGCACCCCGCTTCTGCTGGGGGTAAGAACCACCCCGATTCGAGCCCAGGTGCAAATCGCGGGAAGCGCGTTCAGCATCAATGCGGAGGCGCTGCAAGCCATCGTTCCTCGCACACCCAGGTTTGAACTGATGCTGCGCGGGTTCATTCACGTCCAGGCATTTCAACTGGCGCAATCCGCTGCCTGCAATCGGTTTCACCAGGTGGAAGAACGCCTGGCCCGATGGCTGCTGATGGCCCGGGATCGAGCCGGTTCCAACGTGCTACCTTTGACCCATGAATTTCTCGCGGAGATGCTCGGGACGCGCCGCTCCACCGTGACCGTGGCTGCCGCCGCCTTGCAGAGAGCCGGTTTGATTGATTACGGCCGGGGCCGAGTGAGGATAGTGGATAGAACGGGCCTCGAAAAAAGCGCCTGCGAATGTTATAAGGTCAACCGGCAGCAAATCGAGCGCTTCGTATTTGCCCTAAAGCCATAAATTTCTTTCCAATGTCGGATAGCCGACCGACAGTTTCCCGCTTGCGTGGTACTTGCTTTGAGTAAAGAAGAGCGTGAGCCCGGTTAGATGTGGGCGCGCCTGTTGACCGCAAACAGGGCATACGACGGGATGGCCAGGCCCGCTCTAGGAAGCAATGGAGCAAGGTGGTTTGCCCGGGAGGCAAGCGTGGCGAGCCAGTTGTCCGTCCTGGTGGCGTGCAATGATGACGAGAGCCGTTCTGCGCTCGCGAGGATTCTATCCGATCTCGGGCTTGACCCGGTTTTTGCTTCCAGCGTAAGCCAAGTCCGAACGATCCTTCTCGAACGGCCAATCCGCTTCGTGTTCTGCGAAGACATCCTCCCTGACGGCAGCTTCCGTGATGTTCTCCACACATTGAAGCTTGCGGAAACACGCGTGCCCCTGGTGGTGTGCTCTCTGCTGGGGGAAATGGAGGAATACCTGGAGGCGATGGAGTCTGGCGCCTTTGACTTTATCGCCCCGCCGTTTCGGCCCGCGGAACTGGAAGCGATCGTTAACAGCGTGCTTCCGGAATGCTCGCCAGGAAGTAAGAAACAGCCCTTAGCGGAGGCAGCGAATCCCGCCTGGGGAGGGGAACGCAAGCTCGCCAGTTGAGCAGCTAAGGACTAGCCTTTGATCACGGCAATCGGTTCAAGTCGCGCGACTTTCTTGCCGATGCCAGCACGCGCAACAACGTCCACGACGCGAGAGACGTCCTTGTAGGCCTGCGGCGCTTCTTCCGCCAGTCCTGGCATCGAGCCGGTGCGCACGGCAATGCCACGGCTTTCCAGCTCCTGCCGCAACTGCTGACCGCGCACGGTTTTCTTGGCGCGCATGCGGCTCCACACCCGTCCCGCGCCATGGCAAGTGGAACCGAAGGTCTGCTCCATCGAGCCGTGTGTGCCGACCAACACGTAGGATTCCGTTCCCATCGAACCGGGTATCAGTACCGGCTGGCCGATGTTGCGCTGGTCGTCCGGCAACCCCGGAGAGCGAGGGCCGAACGCGCGTGTTGCCCCCTTGCGGTGCACGCATAGCCGCATGCGCTGCCCGCCCACTTCGTGCTCCTCGATCTTGGCCATGTTGTGGGCAATGTCGTAAACCTGGTGGAGATCGAAGCTGGACACCTTGCCGTCCAACGCCTGCTCGAAAGAGCGCCGGATGCGGTGCGCCAGCACCTGGCGATTGGCAAAGGCGAAGTTGGCGGCGCAGGCCATGGCGTGAGCGTACTGCTGCCCTTCCACGGACTCAAAAGGCGCGCATACCAGCTCGCGGTCGGGAAGCTCGATGCCGTAGTCGCGCACGGTAGTTTGGAAGCGGGCGACATAATCCTCACAGACCTGGTGGCCGAAGCCTCGCGAGCCGCAGTGGATCTGCACCACGACCTGGTCGGGGAGCAGGCGCAGATGCTCAGCCGCGGTCTCGTCAAAGACCTCGGCAACACGGTCGACCTCGATGAAGTGGTTACCCGCGCCCAGAGTGCCGATCTGGCTGCGTCCGCGTTCCCGTGCCTTGTGCGAAACGTATTCCGGATCAGCGCCCGGCATGGCGCCGAATTCCTCGGTGTGCTGCAGATCCTCGGCTCGGGCATAGCCCCTTTCCCGGGCCCAGCGCGCACCGTCCACCAATACCTTATCCAGTTCCGCGTCCTGCAGCTTAATCTCACCGTGGACTCCCACTCCGCTGGGACAGTTACGGTAGAGAATCGAGGCCAATTCAGCGAGGAATGGCGATACCTCCTGTACGGAGGCTTCGGACGCCAACAGGCGCACCCCGCAATTGATGTCATAGCCCACGCCCCCGGGCGAGATGATGCCCTCGGGCAGTCTGGTGGCAACGACTCCACCAATGGGAAAGCCGTATCCCTGATGGATGTCGGGCATGGCGATAGCGTACTTGACGATTCCGGGCAGAGTGGCGGTGTTGACCAACTGATCCAGCGAGCGATCACCTAGCGCGGCGTCGAGCAAAGCCTCATCGGCATAGAGGCGCGCTGGCACACGCATATCGTCGCGGAAGGAGCGCGGGATCTCCCACAGGTGCTGGCTCACCTGCACCATGTCGCTTCGAGCTGGTATCGCATGCGTTGCGGTCTTCGTGGCGCGCTCCTAAACATCCACTACGATAGTAGCCTGCAAGCCGTTTTCGCTGTGCCTGATTTCCAAACCGTGGAAGGTAACCGCCTTGATCAACTTGCCCTCCGGCCGGTTCGGGTGCCCGTGGACACGGGCTCGCAAGTGGGTATCCGAGATCTCCAGAATCTCGAACCGGCTGTAGGTCTCCTGTTGCGTCTCCTGCAAGTACAGCAGCTCGTTCAGCCAGTTCACCAGCAAGGTTTCATGGTCCTTGCCGCTAGCTGCCACCTCGCGCACTGTAGTGGTCTCGCCAGTTCCCGTGCTCCCCTGCAACTCGAACAGGCCACGCGCCGCGTTAGCGAACAGGTGCGCCAGATCACGCCCCTGGGCACGGAAGGCCCAGTCGGCGGTGTGCTCGATTTCCTGGAAGTGCTGCATGGGCGATTCCTCGCAATCGCTGCTCGACAACCGCCGGCGGCTATTCCTTTTCCAACAACATGGTCAGAAGCGCCATGCGGACGTACAGTCCGTTGATGGCCTGGCGGAAATACAGCGCTCGCGGATCGCTGTCCACGGTCTCGTCGAGTTCGACTGTCCGGGGCAGGGGATGCAGGATCATTGCCGATGATTTCATCCGCCGCAGCACCGTGGAGTCAATGGTGTACTTCTTCAGGCTGGGAAGATCGGCCACGCGCCCCGGCCGGATGCGCGTCTGGTACAGCACGTCCACTTCGCCCACGACGCGATCAATCTCCGCCTCCAGTTCGTAGCGGATGCTGTGGCGATCCAGATATTCGAGGATGTCCGGTTTCATCTGCAATGGCGGCGGCGCCACGAAAAAAATCTTCACGCGCTCGAACTTGGCGAGCAGATAGGTGAGCGAGCGCGCCGTGCGGCCCTTGTCCAGTTCGCCGATGAAGGCGACGCTCAAGCCGTTCAATGGACGCTCGCGGTAGATCGTGTACAAGTCGAGCAGCGCCTGCGTAGGATGCTGACCGCCTTCGCCATCGCCGGCATTGATCACGGGAACGGAGGAAACCTCCGCCGCCCGCCTCGCTCCACCCTCGTGGTGATGGCGGATAACGATCACGTCCGCGTAGCCGCCGACGATGCGGATCAAGTCCTCCACCTGCTCGCCCTCGACAGCCGACGAGAACACGCGCGCGTGCTCGGTGGAGAGCACTCGTCCGCCCAGCCGGTACATGGCCGCTTCGAAGGCGAAGCGGGTGCGCGTCGAGGGCTCATAGAAGAGGGTCGCCATGATTTTGTTCTGGTAGTCGAGCGAGCCCCCGCGCGCCACCACGCGTTCCATCCCGCGCGAACGCTCGAACAGCTCCATAAGCAGGGGAACAGTGAATTGCTGCGACTCGATCACGTGCTTCAGCCCGGGCGCGCCTTTCGTGTGTGATCCCAAGCCACGCTGCTCGATCAGTGTTTCGATGTCCGCCATTTCATTGCCCTCCAACGTGAGCTTGGCGCAGCTCTGCGAACTCGGCCGTCGCAGCGGTGTCGGGAACGATCCGCGTGCCGGCCCGCCCGGCCATCGCCTCGCACAGGCGGTCATAGGAGGTGATCACCGCCTCTTGTCCGCCGCCGCGCAGGAAGCGCAGCACCGACTCGACCTTGGGCCCCATGTTGCCCGGCGGAAAATGCCCTGCCCGGTAGCACGCTTCGAGTTCCGCAGCCGTCACGTATGTTAGCGCCCGCTGCGTCGGACGCCTGTAGTCCAGGTACACAAAATCTTCATCCGTGGAGATGACGAAGATGTCCGCTCCCAAACCCAAAGCGAGGAGGGCTGAAGTGCGGTCCTTGTCGATCACGGCCTCAATCCCGTGCAAAACGCCGCCGGACCGAATCACCGGAATGCCGCCGCCTCCGGCTGCGATCACCAGCGCGCCGTCGTTCACGAGCTCGCGGATCGCTTCCAGCTCGACGACCTCGATAGGCTCGGGCGAAGGGACGACCCGCCGATATCCGCGCCCGGCATCCTCCACGAGCTGCCATCCCAGCAGGCGTCTGCGCTCGTCCGCGTGCTCGCGAGAATAAAAAGGACCGACCGGCTTGCTGGGCCGCTGCATTGCCGGGTCATCCGGGGAAACGACGACCTGGGTCAATACCGTCACGACCGGCACGCGCAAACCCGCCCGTGCTAGTGCGTTCTCCAGCGACTGCTGCAGCAGATAGCCGATTTCGCCCTGGGTCGAAGCATCACATACGTCCAGCGTCTGTCCGGGAACCTGATTGACCGCGCTTTCCGAGCGCAGCAACGCTGCTCCGACCTGTGGTCCGTTGCCGTGGGTGATCACGAGTCTGGAGCCCCCGCGGACGAGCCCGACCAGGGCGGCCGCGGTTCGCTGGGCATTCTCGAATTGCTCGCTGATCGTCCCTTTTTCTCCGGCCCGGATCAGGGAGTTACCACCCACGGCGATGAGGGTCGTCTTTGGCACACACAACACCCGCAGTTAATGACTCCTGCTCACAGCGGTATCACTTCGTGTTCGACCGAATGCCGCGGCTCGACGACCGCTGCCCCCATCAGCTCCAGAAGGAGGGCCTTCTGCAGGTGCAGCCGGTTTTCCGCTTGCTGGAACACGAACGACCGCTCCGAATCGATTACGTCAGCGGTTACTTCCTCGCCGCGACGCGCCGGCAGGCAATGCAGGAAGATGGCGTCCGGCTTGGCGCGGCTAAAGAGCTTCGCGTTCACCTGGTAGAAGATAAAGACCCGTTTGCGCTGCTCCGCCTCAGCTTCCCGGCCCATGCTCGTCCACACGTCCGTGTAAACGACATCCGCGTCCCGGACCGCCTCGACGGGGTCGTTGGTCAGCGCGCAGCTCCCGCCGGTATAGGTACTCTGGCGGCACGCCCAGCGCACCGCATCGGGGTTGGGCTCGTAGCCCGGCGGTGTGGCAACGCTTATGTGCGCTCCCAACTGGGCCGCGGCAAACATCAACGAATGCGCCACGTTGTTGCCGTCACCGACGAACGCGACTTTCAGCCCCCTCACTCGACCTTTCAGTTCGAGCATGGTCAGGAAGTCCGCCAGGGCCTGGCAGGGATGGCTGAAATCGGTGAGCCCGTTGATGACCGGGATGGCGGCGTGTTCGGCCATCTCGACCACGATCTCGTGCGCGAAGGTGCGGATCATGATCGCCTGCACCATGCGCTCCAGGTTCTTGGCGACGTCGTACACCGACTCACGCCGGCCTAGCTTGATTTCCTCCGGCGAAAGGTACAGCGAGTGCCCGCCTAGTTGCTCCATACCGACGTCGAAGGTCACGCGCGTGCGCAGCGACGGCTTCTCGAAGATCATCGCCAGGGTTTTGCCGTGCAGCGCGCCGGCATATGCCCCTGGATCGGCCTTCACATGGCAAGCCAGGTCCAACAGATCGCGGATCTGGTTGGGTGACAGATCACGGATAGATACCAGGTCGTTCATGGTCACGCCTCCACCAGCGTCGGTCGATGCGTACTGGTGAATTCCTGCAGGATGTCGGTCAGGCCGGGCCGGGTAAGTTCGTCGATCTCGTAGCCGATGCGGACGCACGGCTTGTTCACGCTGATGATGCGCGCCAGGTCCACCGGGGTAGCGACCACGACAAGATCACAGGGCACGCGGTTGATGGTCTCTTCCAGTTCGTGCCGCTGCACGTCGCTGTAGCCCATGGCGGGCAGCAGGGCGGTCAGGTGCGGGTAGCGCTCGTAAACCCCGCGGATCGAACCCACCGCATACGGGCGCGGATCCACCAGTTCAGCAGCGCCGCATTGGCGCGCCGCCACAACGCCCGCGCCGTAGGGCATCTCGCCATGGGTCAGGGTCGGACCGTCTTCCACCACCAGCACACGGCGTCTCCGTATGCTTAGCGGATTCGCGGGTTTGACCCGGCACGCGGCTTCAACCACACAGGCCAGGGGATTGTGCAGGCGTATGTTCAAGCGCACGGTTTCGAGATCGTGAAGCCCGGCGGTGTCCACCTTGTTGATCACGATCACGTCGGCGCATCGCAGGTTCACTTCGCCGGGGTAGTAGGCCAGCTCGTGCCCGGCGCGGTGAGGGTCGGCGACCACGATCTGCAGGTCGGAGTGGAAGAACGGCGTGTCGTTGTTGCCGCCGTCCCAGAGAATGATGTCACCCTCGCGCTCGGCTTCGCGCAAGATACCTTCGTAGTCCACGCCGGCATAGACGGTCGTGCCCTCGGCGATGTGCGGCTCATATTCCTCGCGTTCTTCGATGGTGCACTTCTGGCGCTCCAGGTCACCTGCGCTTGCAAAGCGCTGCACCGCCTCGGAAGCGAGGTCTCCGTAGGGCATGGGATGGCGGACCACCACCGGTTTCCAACCTAAGACTCGCAGCTCCGCGATGACCCTGCGCGACACCGGGCTCTTGCCGCAGCCGGTGCGCACGGCGCAGACGGAGATCACCGGCACGCGCGCTTTGAGTTGCGTGTG
>Ga0187777_10001382_pt1 | contig 15728 bp, 15 predicted proteins | sample 1015_Q2_SP5_10_M_FD_132416 | JGI IMG/M metagenome (GOLD analysis project Ga0187777, IMG submission 132416) | Tropical peat soil microbial communities from peatlands in Department of Meta, Colombia - 1015_Q2_SP5_10_MG | ecosystem: Environmental > Terrestrial > Soil > Wetlands > Peat | place... | reverse complement strand
GCCGGACAGCATTCCCGAGCAACTGTCCCAGGTAGAGGACGTCATCGTCAAAAAGCCGGACGCGATCGTCTTCATCCCCGTCGATTACAAGGCGCTGGTGCCTGCGGTCGAGAAGATCAATGCAGCTAAAATCCCAGTCACCAACATCACCGATCGTTCGGCGGCGGGCGATTTCGTTGCGTTCGTCGGCGCCGATGACTACAGCATTGGACTCGCTGTCGGCAAACGTCTGCTCATTGCTATGGGCGGCAATGGAAATGTGGTCATCCTTGAAGGCGTCAAAGGTTCACTCACCAGCAACAATCGGGTGCGTGGCTTCACCGATGCGCTGAAGGAGTTTCCCAGCGTCAAGCTGCTGGCCTCGCAGCCTGGCAATTTCCAGCGGCTTAATGCGCTGCAGGTTATGGAGAATCTAATGCAGTCATTCCCGCAGATCGATGGCGTACTGGCCGCCAACGACCCGATGGCGGTCGGCGCCATCGAAGCGCTCGAGGCCGCCAACCGTAAGGCGCTGGTAATCGGCATCAACGGGAGCAGGGAAGCCGTCGACTTGATCAAGTCGAGAAAGCTTTTGGCGAGTGGCGACTTCAACGGCTTCATCCAAGGCTGCATCGGCGTTGAAATCGCTGTGCGCAATCTACACAAGCAACCGACTCCGAAGGAAGTGATGTTGAAACCGATCGTGGTCGACGAGACCAACTTCGCGCCGTACGAGACACCGGTCGAGCAGCGCGCCTGTCCAACCCTAGAACAGGTCCTGACAAATTGAAATTCAGTGAGCATGCGGCGAGCCATTCTTAATGAGATGGCTCGCTAGCTTCCTAAGTACTGCTTTACTGCCGAAAGCAAACATTAATCGGCTAGTCACGTCGTAAAGCCGCCATCTACGAATAGCGTCTGGCCGGTAACGAAGTCGGAGGCGCCGCTGGCGAGAAAAATTGCAGCACCGACGAGATCTGAAGGTTTGGCGAATTGGCCGAGCTTGATACGGCTACGCAACTCTTCGAAACGTGCAGGGTTTTTTAACGCCATTTCCTTGACAAAATCAGTCGTGGTCGTCGTAGGGGCAAGCGCATTGACCCGAACACCAAGCGGTGCCCATTCTGTCGACAGCGCCGCGGTGAGCTGCGAAATTGCCGCTTTGGCAGAACAATAGATACTCTTCCCTGCTTGGGTGGCGACCGACCACGTGGAGCTCATATTGATAATTTTGCCGTATCCCCGCTCGAGCATCAGGGATCCGACCTGCTGAGAGCAGAAGAACGTGCCTTTCGCGTGAGTTTCAAACAGCGCATGCCAGTCCTGCTCAGTGACTTCCAAAGCGGGTTTTGTGAAACCTAATCCTGCATTATTTACGAGTACGAGTTTTCGGTTGTCATCTTGGACCAATCGACGAATGGCTTCCGCAAGCGCACGGATCTCGGTGACTTGCCTCACATCGGTAGGAACAATTTCAGCGTTGCCTCCGTGAGCAACAATAGCACGCCTCACCTCTTGAAGCTTTTCCCGCCGCCGGCTCACAAGCACCACGGATGCACCGGCGCGTGCAAAATTTTCAGCGAAGGCGCGCCCAATTCCCTCACTTGAGCCAGTTATGACAATCAAGCGATCGTCAAGTCGAAAAGAAGACAGAGGATCATCGATCGCGATTTCATTCATCGCATTTCCCAATTACACCGCCGCAGAATGATCTGCGTGGAGGACAGATCCGAGCATCGAACTTCGCTCTCGATTCCAAAAATGAAATTGGGGTCATCATTCCATTGCGATGCCCGCAGCCTTTGTCACCTTGCCCCATTTCTCGAGGTCACTGCGAATCAGATCCACAAACTTGTCCTTCTCAAGCACCATTACGCTCAATTGCTGCTCGTTGAACTGTTTGACGACCACGGGATCTCGCATGACGGCGATTGTTTCGTCTGCAAGCCGATCCACAATTGCCTTTGGGGTCCCGGTCGGCACAATAAGACCTACCCATGGTGCCATCTCAAAGCCGGGTAATGTTTCGGCAATCGCTGGAATATCGGGCAACTCAGGTATTCGTTTCGGCTCGGCAACTGCTAAAGCGATTAGTTTTCCTGCCTGCGCATGCGGCAATAATGTTGAGACATTATTAAATCCGGCTTGTACTTCACCTCCGATCAATCCCATGGCTGAAGGACCGGTTCCTTTATATGGAACATGGATTAGCTTCACACCTGCTGCCAGTGCGAACAATTCCATTTCGAGATGACTGAAATTGCCGACGCCAGCGGAGGCGTATGTAAGGCTGTCCGGCTTCGCCTTTGCCAGCGCAATGAACTCAGCAACACTGCGGGCCGGAACTGAGGGATGAATGGCCAGCATCGATGGAAGCCGTATTAATGATACGACCGGGATGAAGTCGCGTAGCGGATCGTAAGGAAGATTTTTGTAGATCCAAGGATTGACCGTCATCGGCGTATCAGACGTGACTTCAATCGTGTAGCCGTCCGGGGCAGATTGCTTCAACGTCTGCAGTCCGATTTGACCGTTAGCCCCACCGCGGTTTTCAACGATGATCGTTTGATGCAGCCGCTCTGATAGATACTTAGCGACTATTCGGGCGACGACGTCCGTGCCGCCACCGGCGGGAAACGGTACAAGCATTCGGATCACTTGCTTCTGCGGCCAGCTTTGCGCAATCGATGGTGCCGTCATCAGGACTAATAACCCAACCGCGGCTACGAGTATGGAAGTTAGTTTTCTCACTTTGGCCTCCCTGTTCATCGATACTACCAACCGTGAGGTTCGGAATCGAAAAGTCCGAGCGCTTCGAGCGTGGATCTGATTTCTTTTTTTCTTGCTGCCGTCAGCGGGCGGTTCGGCAGCCTCGGTGCACCTACTGGCCGCCCCATAATCTCCCACATTGCTTTCGTCGGTGCCGGATATTCCACCTTTGCGATCTGATAAAGTTCAGAAAACTTATACTGGAATTTGAGGGCATCTTTAAGCCGGCCCTTCGTCGTTGCCTCATACAGGGCTTGCACAAAGCGTGGCGTAATACCGCCAAAGACCGACATGCAAGCGGTCCCACCGAGAGTGAGACACGGAATAATCCATTCGGTGCCGACGAACAGACCAAAATCCGGACGAATGCTTCGCGCTACTCGACCGAGTTCAAGATATTTCTCCCAATTGTGGCTTGCTTCTTTGAGGCCAATAAACTTCGGGAAACGCTCCATCAATCTGACGAGTGTCTCTGGCGAAATCCCAATGCCATCCATGATGGTCGGCGAGCTATAAGCTATAAAGGGCAAATTGGTTGCCGAGATGATTGCGCAGAAATGTTCGTAAAGGGCTTCTTGAGAGGTTTTCCAATAATATGGCGCAATCGCAATCACACAATCAGCGCCAACTTTTTCGGCATGACGCGCAAGATCCACCGCTTGGTCTGTTCCAGGCGTACTAACATGCACAATGACCGGCACCCGGCCGGCAGTCACCTCCACTGCGGTATTGGCAAGGAGTTTTCGCTCCTCCAGTGTTAAATTGAGCGACTCGGCGAGGTGGAGATTGATACACAACGACGACGCATTGTGACGAAGCAGAAATTCAATAACGCGTGCAAACGTGTCGAGGTCAATTTCATTATCTGATGTGAACGGTGTGACCGGGACATCGATGATCCCCTGGGGAATCGTCTTCATGCGCTGAGACATGGGTTCGCGGTCCCCGTCCCCTCTGTTCGTCGGACATCATGCCCTTACGCCACCCCCGAGCACCTTGACCGAGGTCAAGCACTCACGAGTGGGTTATAGCTACAAGCGGTGTGCAACGCAGCAAACAGCCAGCTCATTGTACATGCCGGGACAATCCCGATTTCCGACGGGAATTCAAATGAACCTGCACATCAGAATACGGTGGTACATAGTGCAGGCACCGGCTCACAGCAGCTGCGGGCGCCTAATGTTTACGAAGGAGTGACCGTGAAGATCGGAATCTTATTGGGTGACGATATTGGTCACGAAGTCGTGCCCGAATGCGTCAAGGTCATGAAAGCAGCAGCCGACCGATCGAACCTGAGCATCGATTGGCAGGCGCTCCCGATCGGACGAGCCGGGCATGAGGAGCACGGTGATACGCTGCCAGCGGTAACCGAGCAAGCTTTGCACAAACTCGACGGTTGGGTTTTGGGACCGATCGGCCATGCGGGTTACCCGCGCAACGACCCGACCTGGGTAATGCCGCCGATCCGGAAAAAGTTCGAGCTTTTTGCGGCTGTCAGACCATCGCGGTCCTATCCCAATCTGAAATCGATCCACAAAAACGTCGATATCGTTTTCGTGCGTGAACTCACCGAGGGCATGTTGTACTCGGAAACAGTGGTCGCGGGCGCTCCCGAATTCAGGCCAAATGACGACATTACTGTCGCGATGCGCGTGATCACACGAAAGAGCGCCAACCGCGTCGCGCGCGAGGCATTCGAAATTGCCCGTACGCGCGAGCGCAGAAAAGTCACCGCCGCGCACAAAGAACCAGTTTATCGGCTTGCCTGCGGCATGTTCGCAGAAGAATGCCGAAAAGTGGCGCAGGAGTTTCCTGACGTCAGTTTTGAAGAGGCGATGATAGATACGATCTCGATGAAACTTGTAATGGCACCACAACAATATGATGTCGTCGTCACCACCAACCAGTTTGGTGACATTCTTTCTGATATAGGCGCGGGGCTCGTCGGCGGACTCGGGCTTGCACCTGGTCTTTGTGTCGGCGAGCGTCAGGCCATGGCGCAGGCGACGCACGGGTCGGCGCCAGATATTGCCGGTCGCAACATTGCCAACCCCTATGCAATGATCATGTCGGGGCAGATGCTGTTAGCATGGCTCGGCCGCAAACATCGCGAACCCAAGGCGATCACTACCGCCGACTACATCCAAAAGGCGATCGGCAAAGTTATGGCCGAAGCCAAACACCTCACCATTGATCTCGGTGGCAAGGCCAGCACCCAGGAAATGGGGGACGCAATTGTGGCAGCCCTCATGCAATAGTGGGATTTGAAAATAGCACCGCAAAACTCGGACACCCGACCATGTATAATCTTCATCTCAGCGCCGAACAGTTGGAAATTCGCGATACGGTTCGTGATTTCGTTACGCGGGAGATCAAACCGGTCGTACTCACGGCGGAGCGGCTCGACGCCTGTAATCGGCGACTGCCAATGCAACTTCTCGATCAGGCTTCGCAGATCGGATTACGTACTCTGGCATTGTCAGAGGACCACGGCGGCGCCTCGGCGGACCATCTCACCTGCTGCATCGTGACCGAAGAACTAGCGGCCGGCGATGCCGATATCGCTGCTGCGCTGTTGGCGACCTCTTGGCTCGGTCATCTTCTGTTCGACCGGGCAATGACCGACGCCCAACGAAAACGCTATTTGCCGAAGTTTGTAAACGATGACCGCTTTTATCTCGCGTTCGCGGCGCATGAAGCCGAAACCGACACAAGGCTTGGCGTGAACTATCATCGCGCGGTGTCGACCGACGCGATGGTTAAAACGGTTGCCGTAAAGGCGGCCAATGGCGAATGGATCATTAATGGCGCAAAAGACTACGTTCCCAACGCACCCATCGCAGCGCTCTTTGCTGTTCTGGTCAAAATACCGGGGTACTCGGGCGCCCGGGTGCTGCTGGTGCCATCGGACACATCAGGACTCAAAGTGCGCGAGCATGAAAAGCCATGGCTGCACGGTTGCAGCGGCGATATGAGCTTTAAAGACTGCCGGGTGCCGGCTGACAATCTTCTCGGCGACGATGCAGCGGCGCTGTTGGCAGGCTTCGATGCGTCGAGCGAGAGCATGCCATCGTTTCAGGCCCTAAATCTCGGCATTGGACGCTCCGCTTACGAAGCCGCCCTCAATTACGCGCACCTTCGGGTGCAGGGGGGACGATCTCTCATCGAACATCAAGCAATTGGGGCCAAGCTCGCCGAAATCGCGATCAGGCTTGAAGTCGCTCGCAGCGCAATCTGGCAGGCAGCCTGGGCGTTAGATCATCCTGCCGCCATTGCCGACCGCAGTCTGCCCGACCTACCACTTCAAACGATCGCACAGGTCTTCACCTCGGAAATGATGGTGACCGTGACTAAAGACGCGGCCGAGATATTCGGCGCTATGGGCGTGATGCGCGACATGCCGTTGCAGAAATACATACATGATGCCCGTGTTTGTTTGCACAGCGGCAGGGGCAATAGCGACGCCAAGCTGCGCATCGCCGAGGTGATTGCCGGTTACAAGCGGGTGACCAACGAAGCAATGGCGATTGCCGGCGAGTGACCGACACGAACAATAACACGGTAGGGTGCTCTCATGGACTTTTCACTTAGCAATGAACAACGCTCCTGGCAGATGTTGGCACGCAAATTTGCCGAGGAAGAAATCCGCCCGATTTCGCTCGAACGCGACGCCATTCCGACAGCACGCGAGACCTTCGATTGGGAAATCATCAAAAAGGGCTCCAAGCTCGGATTCCGCACGTTGGCGGTCCCAAAGGAATGGGGTGGTCACGGCACTGATTTCGTGACCCAGGCCCTGGTCATGACGGAGCTTGCAAAAGCCGATAGCGCGATTTCCAAGGCTTTCAGTCAAAACTGGAAATGGAGCCACCTGATTTCAGCTGCTTGCAACGATGAGCAGAAGGAGCGTTTTCTCAAACCATTCGTCGCTGACGATACCTTCCTCCTCGGTAAAGGCATCACCGAGCCGGGCGCCGGTTCTGACAATCGCATGCCGCCGGCGGATGACCCAAAGCCGGGCCTAAAGTTGAAGGCTGAACGGCGCGGCAATGAATGGATTCTCAACGGCGAAAAGACGTTCATCGCTAATGCACCGGTGGGTAAGCTATTCTTCATCGACGCCCGCACCGACCCGACGGTGCCGCTCAAGCAAGGTACGACCATGTTCCTTGTTCCACGTGATACGCCCGGCTTCCGAGTTGGCAAAGTCTTTAATAAAAGCGGCTGGCGCTTCTATCAGAACGGCGAAATGATCTTCGAGAACGCGCGCGTGCCGCACGCCAATGTGGTCGGCGAGGTCAACGGCGCCGTTCGCAAAACCGGCGGCGACACTACCGGGGGTGACCTGTTTGGTGACCTCGAACTCTGCGCCAACGCCCTCGGCATCTGCGATGATGCCTGCGAGAGTGCGCTCCGTTATGCCAAGACCGTGAAACAAGGCGGTCAGATGCTGTTCGCTCAACAAAGCATCCAGTTGCAGATCAACAAGATGTTCATGTTGACCGAGGCGCTGCGCTCCTTTGTCTTGCGGGTTGCTTGGGAACACGATCAAAAAATTCACTCCTATAACGCTGGACTGGCAATGAATTATTCGACCGATGTCGTGCAAGAGGTGACTGAGCTTTATATGGACGTGCGTGGTGTCCAGGGTGATCACATGGACCCACATACGGACAAGCTGGTACGCGATTCTTTCATTTGGAGCCATCTCGCCGGCGACAGCGTGTCGCGCATGAAAGTGACGAGACGAATCAACTGATCGACGGCGATACCGGTAGGATAGAATGCCGCGCGGCGCAGCCCTATCAAAAGGGTCTTCGATGCTTACAAACACACACACTATGTCGGTCGAATTCGGCCACTGTGATCCATCTGGCATTGTCTTCAATCCCAACTACTTCATTTGGTTCGATCTGTCGGTGCATGGGTTGCTCGCAAGCGGCGGCTTGAGCTTAAAGGCATTGATGTCTGAGTTTGGGATCGACGGTATTCCCGTCGTTGAGTACAAATGCAGGTTTCTTGCGCCGGCACGGTGGGGCGACCAACTCACCATCGAGACGAGCGTTACCGTACTGCATCGCTGCGCCTTTGATATTCAGCATCGCATCCGCAATGGCGGGGTGTTGGCGGTCGAGTGCACAGAGACGCGGGTCTGCACCGCGCTCGATTCGCAACAAGGCCGCATTAAGGCGTACCCTCTGCCTGACAGTGTTGTGAAGACACTCTCGCGCTAGCTATGCGATCGCACCCATCTTCCGCAGGTCGGCGATCTGCGAGCCCGAGAAACCAAGCAGGCGGTCGAGGACGGCGTTGGTATGCTGGCCGAGCTGTGGTGCGGGCTTCGAGGGCGTGCTGCCCATATCTGACATCTTAATTGGATTACCCGGCAGTCGGACTTTACCGACTTCCAAGTGTTCGTATTCGACGATCATCTCGCGCTCACCGACCGGCGGCTCGGCGAAGGCGCGGTCGAGATTGTTGACTGGCGCGGCCGGAACTTCGGCCACGCGCAAACGGGCAAGCCAATCGTCGACGGTACACGTTAAGAAGATCGCTTCGAGAACGGGCAGCAGGGAGGCACGGTTCTTGACGCGCTGAGCGTTGGTGGCAAAGCGCGGATCGTCGGCCAGTCCCGGCCGCTCCAGCACGTCGCATAGCTTACGCCAGAAATTCTCCTGCCGCGTTGCTACCACGAGGTAGCCATCCTTCGCCGCAAAGGCCTGCCAGGGAACCGTGTAATCGTGCGCGGAGCCGGGCGGCTTCGGCAGCTCGCCATTAGTCAGCCACATGGTGCCCATGTAACCGAGCAGGCTGAGCATGCAATCGAACATCGACAATTCGATACGGCGGCCCCTGCCCGTGCGCTCGCGATCGAACAGCGCGGCGAGGATGCCCTTGCAGGAGTAAATGCCACCGCTCATGTCAGCGAGGGGGATGCCGACTCGTACCGGCGGACGGCCCGGCTCGCCGGTTATTGCCATGTGGCCACTAATTGCTTGAATGTTGATGTCAAGCGCCGGATAATTCTTGTAGACACCTTCCGAGCCGAAGCCGGTGACTGAACATTGTATGATGCGCGGATTGATCTTGCTGAGTATTTCGTAATCGATCTTGAGCCGCGCCAGCACGCCCGGGCGAAAATTATCGATGACGACGTCGCAGACCTTGACGAGAGCGTAGAAGACGGCGCGCCCTTCATCGCTCTTTAGATTGATGACGATGCTTTGCTTGTTGCGGTTGAGCGTGAGGAACAGCCCGCTCAAGCCGCGATAGGGTGCGACCGAGGGGTTCCGGCCGAGATCGCCGTCCGGCGGTTCCACCTTGATCACTTCGGCACCTAGATCCGACAGCACCTGGCTGCCATAAGTGCCGGCAATGATTTGACCGAGTTCGATAATCCTGACGCCTTCCAGCGGGTACGACATGTCAGAGTCCAAGCCCATGCGCGATGATGTTTCGCTGGATCTCGGAAGTGCCGCCACCGATCACTGCCACGCGCGAGTCGCGGAAGAAGCGTTGCATCGGATATTCCATGCAGTAGCCGTAGCCGCCTAAGATCTGCATCCCGAGGTCGGACACAGTCTTGTAGGTTTCGGCGGTGTAGAGCTTGAGCACCGCCGCGTCCTGTCGCGTCGCCCTGCCTCCCGACATCAGCCAGGCGAAGCGGTAGACCAGCAGACGCGACACATCGAGCATCACCTTCATATCGGCGAGCTTGTGGGAGATCGCTTGGAACTTGCCAATGGTCTGGCCGAATTGCTTGCGAGTTTTTGCGTAATCGAGCGCGTATTCAAACGCGGCCGTGGCCGCACCGGTTCTCGCCGCGGAAAGGCAGAGCCGCTCGTACCAGAGATAGGCATCGACCGCTTCCCAGCCATTGTCGACTTTGCCAAGCACGGCGGAGGCTGGCACTTTCACATCGTTGTAGAAAACTTGTGTCGTGCCGATGGCGCGCTGGCCGAGCGTCTTAATCTTGCGCACCTCGATGCCCGGCAGCTTGGTGTCGACCAGGAAATTGGTAATGCCTTGCTGCTTTTTGCCGGTCGAGGACGTGCGCGTCACCAATAGGCAGTAGTCGCTGATGTCCATACCGGAGGTGAAAACCTTCTGGCCGTTAATCAGATAGCCCCCGTCAGTCGCGGTCGCGCGCGTAGTCAAAGCCGCGGCGTCGGAGCCGGATTGCGGTTCGGTCAGGCCGAGGCAGAACGATAACTCGCCGTGCAACACCTTAGGTAACAATGTTTTCTTCTGCTCCGCTGTGCCGTGCTGGATCACCGCGTAGCCGCCGTAAGTGAGAGTGCGGAATAGCCAGATACCAAGCTCTTCAAAATGTCGGCCGGCTTCTTCTAAGAGGATGGCGAGATCGATGGCCGAACCGCCCATGCCGCCATATTCGGTCGGCAGACTCAAACCAAACCAGCCGTGTCTGGCGAGCGCATCGTAAGCTTCGCGCGGCGGTTTGCCTTCGTTGTCGCAGCACTCGGCGTAAGCCGGAGGGCACACTTCGTCGAGCAGCTGCCGAATGTGATCGCGCAGCGCTTCTTGATCCGGCGTGAAGTTGAAATCCATCTATAACCTTTGATCGAGATTAACCAAATCGAGTACGCGCTTGGCGCGCTGGAACATGGCATAGTCAATCAGCTTTCCGTCAACTGTGATGGCGGCGACGCCCTGTTTTTCCTTGGCCTCGAACTCGGTGACCACCTTGCGATAATAGGCGGCGTCAGTTTCCGGCACAGCATAGGCCTGGCGCACCGGCGCGATCTGTTTCGGATGGATGATGGTACGGCCGACATAACCGAGTCGCGCCGATAGCCGCGTGTCGGAAATCAACCCAGCCTCGTCGTTGAGATCGCTAAACACGCCGTCGAGCGGGAGTACGTGGCTGCCAGCCGCTCGAGTGTCGAGCAGGAGCTTGGAGCGTGCATACATCAACTCGATACCTTCGAGCGACCAGGAGCACCCGAGATCGGTCTGCAGGTCACCGTCGCGTGCGCCACCAAGGCAGGTAGCAGCGACGCGGGCGGAAGCCTTGATCAGCTCGAAGGTGCGATAGATGCCCAGCGCGCTTTCTATCTGCAGGATGATCCGTACCGTACCGAGCGTCATGCCGTGTGCTTTTTCTTGGCGCTCGATTAAGGCGGCGGTCTGTTCAACCTCCTCGATGCCTTCTGCTTTCGGCAGCATCACCGCTGCAAGCCCCGGTCGTATTACTGCCGCGAGATCGCCAGCGATATAGCCTGTGGTCGCGCCATTGACGCGTACGAAAATGGCAGGGCCAGGATTGCCGAGCGTGCCGTCGATTACGCCGGCGACCAAGCCACGGGCCTCAGCCTTAGAGGCAACCGGTACCGAGTCTTCGAGGTCGAGGATGACGGCATCGACCCCTGCGCCACGCGCCTTGCTCATCACCTTCGTATTGATGCCCGGCGCGAACAGGGCGACACGAATCGGCTTCATGGCTCATCGCCTCCCACGGTGGTTTCGCAGGGCAAGCCGAGCGGGCACAATTTAGTCCTCTACCTCCCGCCGGCGTCATGCTATATATACTAACTGGTTAGTTTATTTGCAATCAGGTCGATCTGGGAGACCATCCTTGGAACAAGCCAGAAAGCGCAGCGCCCGCAGGCGGCAAAAACGCACCGCCGCCCTGTCCAAAGAAAAGATCATCAAGGCAGCGATCGCTGAATTTGCGCGCAAGGGGCTCGATGGCGCGCGGGTCGACGAGGTCGCCCGCCGCTCTGGCGTCAACAAGACCCTGCTCTACCAATACGTCGGCAACAAGGATGACCTGTTCACTGCGGCGCTCGAGACAACCTATCGGGCGATCCGCGAGCGCCAGAAGGACTTTCTCGCGCGCCAAATGGATCCCGAAAGCGGAGTCCGTCAGCTCGTGCATTTGCTGATGTCGATCTGGGTCGAGCATCAGGAATATGGCAAGCTGCTGGCAAGCGAGAATTTCCACGGGGGCAAGCACGTCAAGCGCTCGAAGCTGGTCGGCGAAATCTATCAACAGGTAATCGAAGCGCTGACTGACCTACTCAAGCGCGGCGCGGCGCAGGGTTTATTCCGCGAGAACATCGATCCGATCGATCTCTATATTTCAATCTCGAGTTTATCGGCCTATTACGTCGCACATCAGCACACGTTGAATGCGATTTTCCACATCGACGTGTTGCAACCGCGCCGACTGCAGCAACGGGAGGATCACATCGTCGATATGATTATGCGTTTTGTCAGGCTCAATCCCAACAACCAACGCACCAGGCTCTAGGTCGGCTTGCGCTTGAGGAGGAAGGCCTGCACGCCCTCCTGTACGACCTCGCCGTGCTGGTTAATAACCTGCAGCTGGCGTTTCATCACACCGCGTTCCGGATTCGAAGTCTCGCGTTTCTCCAAGACTTTCAGGCGCACGTGAACAGTATCGCCCGGCTTAGTTGGCTTGGTGAACTTCAGACTGTCGAAGCCGAGGAAGGCGATTAGAGTGTCATCGTAGAGATGCAGCTGGAAGACGAGGCCGGCCGCGATGGCATAGACCAGCGGCCCGTGCGCGATGCGCCCACCGAACTGGGTCTGCTTGCAGTATTCCTCGTCCACGTGCAGAGGGTTGTAGTCGCCGGAGAGCCCCGCGAACATCACGATGTCAGCTTCTGTGATTGTGCGCGCCGGGCTAACGAATTCCTGGCCGATCTGCCATTCTTCCCAGTAGAGGCCCCTCATTGCCTTGATCCTTCTGTGAAATTACGCAATGGCCGGTCGATTCTGGCCGGCAGCGTTGGCGGCAATCCCAAGCCACATATACCGCTCCCCTTACTTCCCAGGCGCTCAGGCCCGCGGTTGCCTTGCAAATCACGGCCATTCTCTAGCCGCCGTGCGATGCTATAGACTAACTAGTTAGTTTATTGCAATATTGGTTGGCGGCCGTAGCTAGGGAAATCGATCATGAAAATCTGGTGGCAGAGCAGCACCCCCATTCATCGCCTGAACGACTATCGCAACACGCTCACCGATCATCTCAACAGCGTGAAGCGGCCAGACACCGAGATCGACATCAACGGCGTCGACGATGGTTCGATGGACTTGCATTACAACGCGGTGGTGGCGATGAACAGCTTCGCACCCGGCGGCGTGCTCAACAAGATCATGCAGGCTGACGATCGCGGCTACGATGCGGTGGCGATCGGTTGCTTCCTCGACCCTGCGATGATCGAAGCGCGCGAAGTGGTAAGCATCCCGGTATTCGGCCTCGGTGAGACATCGATGATGGTCGCTTGCATGTACGGCCAGAAATTCTCCGGCGTCGCCTTCCACTCCAAGCAGGCACAGTACTACGACCGCAAGGCGGCCGAATACGGACTCGCCTCGCGGCATGTTCCATTTGGCGAACTTGGCATCGATTTTACCGAGGTACAGAAGGCATTCATCGATCCGGGTCAAATGACCGAACGTTTCATTACGGAGACGCGCCGACTCGCAGCACAAGGCGCTGAGGTGGTGCTCGCCGCCTGCGCCACCGTCAATGCGATCATCCGTCGCGAAAAAATCAAAGAAGTCGACGGTTGTCTTGTGCTCGACTGCAATGCCGTGCTGCTCAAGATGACCGAAGGCATGGCGGAGCTCAAACGCGATATTGGATTGATTCAGAGTCCGCGCCTTCTCTACCAGGGCCCGACACGCGATGCTCGCAACGCGTGGAATAAAATCTATAATTTCCGTGCAAGCCCACAACTATCGGTGTGATCGCGTGTGCAAGGACGGTTATCTGTCGGGAGAGTTGATGATGCGAACTGCTAGAATTTTGCGAAAACCGTTGCTCGCACTCGCCGCGCTTACATTCGGCCTGCTGCCGAAAATTGCATGCGCAGAATACCCTGAACGGCAAATCACCATGATCGTCTGCTTCGGGGCTGGCGGGGGCACCGACATCGCAGCACGCCTGATCAGCGATCCGCTGGCGAAGGCCTTGGGTAAGCCGGTGGTAGTCGAAAATCGCGCGGGCGCGGGCGGAAATCTCGGCATCGCGGCAGTCGCCCGCGCCGCACCGGATGGTTATACGCTGCTGGTCTGTTCGAGCGCTTTCGTCGTCAACCCGAGTCTTTATGTCAACGCAAATTACGATCCGATCAAAGATTTTACCCCGGTGATGTTGCTGTGCGGCTCGCCGAACGTCTACACGGTCAAGGCGGACTCTAAAATAAAATCGTTGGCCGACTTTATCGCGATCGCGAAAGCAAACCCCGGAAAAGTCAACTGGACCAGCCCCGGCGTCGGCACGACCCCCTATCTCGCCGGCGAAATTCTAAAAATGCGGGCTGGCCTCGACATGCAGCATATTCCGTACCGAGCCGTCCCGGCCGCGGTTCAGGCGGTGCTGGCCGGCGATGCGGCGATGATGACGGCGAACTATGGATCCCTGGCGGGCCAGATCGACTCCGGTCTCTTGCGTCCGCTGGCCCAGACCGGAAAAACCCGCTGGCCCGAAATGCCGAATGTCCCGACGCTCGATGAACTCGGTATTCGTGATGCCGAAACCGACACCAGCTATGGCTTGTTCGTGCCGGCGGGAACGCCGCAGCCGATCATCGACCGTCTGGTCAGCGAGCTTTCGAAAATCCTGCAGCAGCCGGATGTCGTCGAGCGCTACCGCAAGTCTGGTGCGCCCGTGCTCGCCGAAGGGCCGGCCGCCTTCAAGGCGCGCATCGCGCGCGAAGTGCCGATGTATAAGCAAATCGTCGAAAAGGCCGGCCTAAAGGTCGAATGAGAGAGCGCGCGCAAGTCGCGTAGAAAGCCAGCTAAACCAGTCCAACCCGCTACAAATAGCGTCTTCAGACCAAGCAGATCGAGCAATTTCTCGCAGCGTGAATGCATCGCCAATGCAACGCCAAATCCAGTTCAAAAATCTGAAAAGAATGCTCATACGACCACGCGCCCATACTTGCCCAAGCAAGCGAGATTCAAACTCCTCGCAATGAAACCCTCAATATAGCCTGAAGCTATGGCTCTGTACTCTTCGGTGGAAGTAGAGAGCCCCAGAGAAAAACGGCCTCAAGAGAACGATTCAGCGGGGTGGTAGCGGTGACGAGGTACAGGGAATCTGCCGTCGAGTCGCGCTAATTCGGTGTATTTTGTGCCCGCTCGAGTAACGAGAGAAGCAGATTTTAAAAAAGTTGGCAGAGGGAGTGGTTATGCAAACAAAATTCTCTAACTGCAGTCCATAGCACCCGATAGAAGCTGGGCGTAGATCAAAAGCTTAGTGCAAGCGATTCGTCTCGCAGAGAACGCAGCCTACGTGTCCGCTTTACCACCGAAAGCGGACATGTGCGGTGCACTGGTCCATGTCTGCTCTGGGCCAAAAGCCGACATGGGTCGGCTATTTGATCACTTCATCAGCACTGCCGGGCAGCGAAGTTCGACCGCGATCTCGGCATAAATTGTTCGCTGCGTCCCTCCGCCCAACGCCACCAATCGCAACGCTTCGTGGCAACCAAGTATCAGCGCATCGAAATCGCCCGAAAGTAGCGGGAAAAACGCAGCGCCACCTGTTGCTGGGCGCACCGATAGCGTGTTCACTCCGCAGTTCGTGGCCACGCGAGAACCGGCAACCATATCGCTTGCGTTCTCCCGGCAACTTCACCGAGCTTTTGGGAGGAACCCGATGAGTGCGCTCCGTCTTGACCAGTTCCTCGCAAGCGCAGCACTTGTGTTTATTCTAGCTGCGCCGGTATCTGCGCTCGGGCAACAGACGGAGCCGTCTCAGGCAGGTCTACGCGCCCCGTCGAAAGCAGGCGATGCCTCAGCCGGCGATGCGCTCACCTCACCGCCGGCCAGCGCTACGCAGGCAGCCGCTCCAGCGATTGCGCCCGAAGAGAGCCGGGCGCCCGACCGATTGACCGCGCTCGATCCTGCTGACCGCGCGATCGCGGAACGGATTCGCGATCTCCTGGACACAAAACCGAACCGCATCTTCGCCGACGAAAAGG
>Ga0187777_10001380_pt1 | contig 15731 bp, 13 predicted proteins | sample 1015_Q2_SP5_10_M_FD_132416 | JGI IMG/M metagenome (GOLD analysis project Ga0187777, IMG submission 132416) | Tropical peat soil microbial communities from peatlands in Department of Meta, Colombia - 1015_Q2_SP5_10_MG | ecosystem: Environmental > Terrestrial > Soil > Wetlands > Peat | place... | reverse complement strand
TTCCCAGAAGGTCGAAAAAGGCTCAGGCCTGACGGAGGGCAGGCGGTGCTCCTTTCAGATCTCCTCTCCGGAACTGGACCTCGATCCGCTCTTCGCCAAAAAAGAGAAAACCTCCCCCATCTCTTTTGAAACGGTAAGAGACTGGCTTTCCGATTGGTCGATCGATGGCAAGATACAGATCAATAAAGGGAGATTCCGCAGCCTTCATTTTCAAGACCTGAAGGGAGAGATGAAGACGACCGATGGAGCATTGTTTATCCGTCCCGTCCAGTTAAAATCGGATGGAGGCGACTTCTGGGGTGAGGGATGGATAAAGCCGACGGAAAAGGGGATAAGCTTTGAGATCGAACCCCGTTTCTCCAATATGGAAGCCAAGGCTTTTATTCGGACTCTTTTCCAGAAAGGGGAAGAGGAAAGGGTAATCGTCACCGGGAGGGTTCACGTCGACAAGGTGGAGTTGAAAGGCGAAGGGGAGAATTTCCAACAAGTGAAGGAATCCCTCACCGGGGGGTTGAGGTTTGAGATCGAGAACGGTGTCATTCAAAAGTTTAACATCCTCTCCAAAATTTTCTCTATCCTGAATGTCTCGCAGTTGCTCAAAGGCAGATTCCCGGATTTGGCAACGAAAGGACTTCCTTTTCATCAGATCCTGGCGAACTTTCATGTGAAGGACGGGGTGGCCACGACAGACGATTTTCTGGTGGATAGCGATGCCATGAGGATCACCCTGATTGGGAAGATCGACCTGGGGAAGAACGTCATCAATGCGAGGATCGGAGTTCATCCTTTGGTGACGATTGACACGATATTAAGAAGCGTCCCCATTGCCGGTTATATTCTTACGGGTGAGGACAAAGGTTTCATCTCCTATTTTTACGAGGTGAAAGGAAACCTGGATGACCCAAAGATCGAGGCCATTCCACTCAGAACCATCGAAGAGCCTTCCTGGGGAGTCATCAAGCGCTTGCTGCTGACACCTTTGAGACCCTTCCAAAAGGCCCTGCCGTCCAATAACGATGAGAAAAATAACTGACTGTCCTAGTGTAGTGCGTCCAACACTTCTTTACATAAGTTCAGAAGCTGTCATTCCTGCGAAAGCAGGAATCCAGTCTTTTCAGCAGGTTCTGGACTCCGGCTTTCGCCGGAGTGACATCGCTTTGCGTTAATAATCCAACAGGTTTTCTATAGCCCTAACTTATCCAATGAATTTCTGAGACCCGACACTAGGTTAAATAGTTGAAAAACTGCGTTTGAAAGTTTTTTTCAGAAATTAACTTTTTTTCTTGACAAATAACAATATATTGTTGTAAGAATCTCATAATATACTAGATATAGCCCTCCGAAAGTCTTTTTACCTATCTACCATAAGATAAAAGGTGAGATAAAATGGCAGCCGTAATCGAAATGAAAGGGGATCGCCAGAATCTTAGAGAAGAAGCGGAGACCACAGACATGGCCCTCTTCGTCCGCACCTCGGATGAAGCGATGTTGGGCTGGGATCGGCAGAGAATTGTTGACGCCCTCATGCGTGAGACCTACGTGGATTTCGATACAGCGAGGGAGATCGCCCGGGAGGTGGAGGAGTTAATTGCGACCTCCAGGATCAAAATGATCACTTCCCCGCTTATCCGCGAACTCGTGGACACCAAGCTGGTTGAAAGAGGACTCGAGCAGGCCCGTAAGATGCACACCCGTTTGGGAATGCCTCTGTATGATGTCGATCAGCTCATCCTCCACCCCAACAAAGAAAATGCCAATGTCCCTCACGGGCCTGAAGCCACCAACCTCACTTTAGCTGAGAGGATCAAAAAAGAATATGCCCTGCTCACTGTCTTCTCTCAGGAGATTGCCGATGCTCACATGCGTGGGGATATTCATCTCCACGATCTGGGTTTTATCGATCGGCCCTATTGCAGCGGTCAATCCCTTGAATACATCAAGCGCTTCGGCCTGAGCCTTCCCAACTCGATCGCGACGGCCAAGCCTGCCAAGCATCCTGAAGTGTTGCTCGCCCACATGGTGAAATTCGCCGCAGCCCTTCAAAGTCATTTTGCTGGCGCGATTGGTTGGGATTCTATCAATCTCTTTTTCGCACCCTATCTAGTCGGGATGTCGGACCAAGAGATGGAACAACTGGCCCAGATGATGATCTTTGAATTTTCCCAACAAGCCGTGGCCAGAGGTGGACAGGCTATCTTCACTGACCTCAATCTTTATTGGGAGATCCCCAAACATTTTGAAAGTGTCCCTGCCATCGGACCGGGTGGGGAATTTACAGGAAAGACCTACAGCGATTACTTGAAAGAGTCCCAGCGTTTTGCGAAGGCGCTCTTTGACGTTTATCAAGAAGGAGACGGGTCCGGAAGGCCTTTCTTCTTCCCGAAACCACTAGTTCACATTACAGAGAAGTTCTTTCAAACCCCCGGTCATACGGATTTTCTTTACCACATCTGTGATGTCGCTTCCGAAAAGGGGAATACCTATTTCGTCTTCGACCGTGGGGAGACGGCCAAAATCTCCGAATGCTGCCGTCTTAGCTTTAAACTGGACCAGACAGACCTCGAAGATGCCAAGCACCCTTGGAAAATGCGATACTGCGCCCTCCAGAACGTCACGCTCAATCTTCCAAGAATCGCTTACCTGGCGAAAGGGGAAGACTCTAAACTCTTTTCTAAGATTTCGGAGTTTGTTGAAATGGCGGTAAAGGCCCATCTGGAGAAGAAGCTCTTTATTGAAAAACTTCTCTCCTTAGGGGAAAAGGGACCTCTGGCGTTGCTGGCCATGGATCGAGATGGATCTCCCTATTTAAGGATGCACCGTGCTAGCTTCCTGGTGGGTATGGTGGGGCTCAATGAGCTGGTCCAAATTCATACCGGGCAAGAGATGCACCAATCCAAGCAGGCCTTTAAATTCGGCCTCAAGGTGATTGCGCATATGAAATTATTGGTGGATAAGTTCAGCCAACGCTGTGGAATGCGTTTTGTTCTGGAACAGACGCCCGCAGAATCCACAGCCTACCGATTTGCCAAATTAGACCTTAAATTTCACTCTCCCAGATCAGGACATATTGTAAAAGGCGATATCTCAAAAGGAGAGGTCTATTACACGAATTCGACCTACTTGAACAATGCTGCCGTGTTAAACCCGATCGAGCGCGTCAGGCAAGAAGGTCTCTTTCATCCTCTGATCGAGGCTGGTGCATTGACTCATATCTGGCTGGGTGAGGCAAGACCTTCGAAGTCATCGCTGGCCAATTTCGTGATCAAAACTTTTCAATTGACGCAAAATGACCAGATTGCTTTTTCTCCAGAGTTTACCGCCTGCAATCGGTGCCATCGGACGAGCCGGGGCCTTCGTCCTTCCTGTACTTATTGCGGGTCCGAGGACGTGGACGGCATTACGCGGATCACCGGTTATTTCACTAAGCTTTCCAGCTGGAATAAAGGGAAGCTTGGAGAACTTCGGGACCGGTATCGTGACCAAACTTTCTTAAAAGAAAGGGGAGAAAGGGTAGCACTGGAAACGGGATAATAATTTTTATGCTGTGCTCATCCCGCTAAGTCCAGAGCGTTAAGGAGGAGGAAATGGGATTTATAAAAATCTTTACGAAAGCGACATGCCCGAAATGCCCTGCCGTCAAAGAGATTGGAAAAGAGTTAAGGAAGGAAGGGCTGCCCGTTTTGAATTACGATTTGGATACGATTGACGGCCTGGCCGAGGCTTCCTTTTACAGCATCCGGTCGGCCCCTTCCATTGTCATCGAGGACGAGGAGGAGAGGGAGGTAATCAGCTGGAGAGGAGTTGTTCCAACTCTCCAGGAAGTGAAGCAGCATTTATACAAAGGTTAATGGTGATCGTGGTGGTGACGGGTGTTGGAAATCACTCCGATCGATTATCTTTTTTTCAACTCGCTATCACGTTTCACAGTCGCCGTCACTTGTATGATTTGAGAAAATGATCGAGATCAAGGGATTCTTGGAAGCCTCCTTCTCGGATTGGCGGGGAAAGCTGTGCTCAGTGATTTTCCTTCCCCGTTGTAATTTCCGCTGTCCTTACTGTCACAACCACCCCCTTGTTTTCCAACCTGAGCAGTATGCTACGATTCCACTGGAAGATATTCTCGCCCGCCTCCATTCTTTAAGGAACTGGATTGACGGCGTTTGCATCACGGGCGGAGAGCCTACTTTCCATCCAGATCTTCCCCTCTTGGTCCGGGAAATAAAACGACACGGATTTTTGGTCAAGCTGGATACCAATGGGTCAAACCCTTTGATGTTGGAAAATTTTGTTGAGAGGGGAGAGGTTGATTTTGTCTCCATGGATGTGAAAGCACCTCTGGGGCCTTTTTCTTATTCGCGCTCCATCGGTTCTCCCGTCAATCTGAGACCCATTTTGGAATCGATCAAAATCCTGAAGAGGCAAAAGGTGGAATATGAATTTCGGATGACTGTTGTTCCCGGACTCCATAAGGAAGACGATATCCGGACCCTTGGGAATCATCTGAGGGCGGGCCAAAGATTCATCGTCCAGAACTTCAACCCAGAAAACCCATTGGACCCTTCGTTGAGAAAAGTTGTTCCTTACGATCCAAAGGCTTTGAAAAAAATCGAAAGAGAAGTTCAGGAAATGGTGTAATCGCTCGCTAATAGATCTGACCCGGGAAGGTGTTGACCTTAAAATCTTTCTCCAGCATCTTATACATTTTGGGGCTTTCCCATTCCTCATCAAAGGCCTCAGCAAAAATGCCGTCATAGATGGCCCAGCTCCTTCCCCGGACCGTTTTCTCCATTCCTTTTCTGCGAAAAGGGGTGGAATCATCCAATTTTTCGTAAAGCAGCCCTCCCGGCTGAAATTCTTTGTGGATCTTTTCCATCATCTTGCCGCCCCTGAAGTAGGTAAATCCATGTCTCTCCCACGAGATGGCATTGTGATAGAAAAAAGCCCCCATGGTGATGGTCTTCAGCTCCAACGGCACCATGAAGGCTTTCAGACATTTTACGAACTCTTTTAGTAACCGTAAACCATGTTTGACCATTCCGGGGGCGAGTCCAGCCTCCATGGCCCGAACCTCTTCAGGGATGTTCCTCGACCGTGTGCCGAGTAAGGTATCCCTTCCCAATTCGTCGATATCGACATTAAACCTCTCTGAAAAAGGGTTGTTGATGATCAGAAAGTCGAGATAAAGACTTTGCATGAAGGCCTCCAGGGAAACCTGGCACGAGAAGATACAATCTTTGTCTTCCAGCCTGTATTTCACCTCGATGCATGCAAAATTTTCGTCAGGAGGAAAGACCCCTGTGACGACTCTTTCCCCGAATGGATTGGTTAGCGTCTTGCGGTCAATTTGAAACATCTCGAATACAGCATCGGGAACAAGGCGGAGATAAATCGAATTCCGCTCCTCTTTAGGAAGTCGGTTAAGCTTCGCTATCGAGAAAGTCATTGCCTAATTGTTTGGAATCGTTTGGAAGGATAGCCTGCCCTCGAGCGTGTTTTACCGAGGGCAGGCCAATGAACCATTTGATCGCAGAAACAACTTCCTATTTACAATCTCTCTCCGGCAAGCTGGATCACGACACTGGGATCGGTTAGGGTGGATGTGTCGCCCAACTCCTCAATCTTGCCTTCTGCTATCTTCCTCAATATCCTTCTCATGATCTTTCCGCTCCGTGTCTTTGGAAGCGCGTCAGCAAATTGGAGCTTGTCCGGCGTCGCGATCGGGCCGATCACTTTTCTCACATGAGCCAGGAGCTCTTTCCGTAAGTCTTCAGTCCCTTTGAGGCCAGCCTTGAGCGTGACAAAAGCATAGATCCCCTGGCCTTTTACCTCGTGGGAAATGCCGATCACGGCCGCTTCCGCTACAGAACGGTGAGACACGAGGGCGCTTTCCACTTCCGCTGTTCCGATCCGGTGGCCTGAAACGTTGATGACATCGTCGATCCTGCCCATGAGCCAGTAGTAACCATCTTCGTCCTTCTTTGCCCCATCGCCCGTGAAGTAGTTTCCGGGGAAAACAGTAAAATAGGTCTCCTTAAACCTTTTGCGGTCCGGATCGTTCCAGAACCCTCGTAACATACCCGGCCATGGTTTCGCAATAACCAGAGAACCCCCTTCTTCTGCATCGCACTCACTTCCGTCCTCTCTGATGATCTTCGGAGCCACGCCGGGAAAAGGAAAAGTGGCTGACCCGGGCTTCAACGGGGTAATTGGCAGAGGGCTGATTAGAAACCCGCCCGTCTCTGTCTGCCACCAGGTATCCATAATGGGGCACCTCTCCTGACCCACATTCGTATAATACCACTTCCACGCCTCCGGGTTAATGGGCTCCCCCACCGAACCGAGAAGCCTCAGGCTGGAAAGACCTCTTCGTTTCACCCATGACTCACCTTCTCGCATCAATGCCCGGATGGCCGTGGGAGCCGTATAAAAGATACTGACTTTATATCTCTCCACAATCTCCCAGAATCTGTCGGGGTTGGGGTACGTCGGAACACCTTCAAACATCAAGGTCGTCCCGCCGAGCGCCAGGGGGCCGTATACGACATAGCTGTGACCCGTTACCCATCCAATATCCGCCGTGCAAAAGAAAACATCTTCTTCCTTAATATCGAATACCCACTTCAGGGTCTGATAGACAAAGAGGAGATATCCTCCTGTGGTATGAATCACTCCCTTTGGTTTGCCTGTGCTTCCACTGGTGTAAAGGACGAAAAGAACATCTTCTGCGTCGACTAATACGGGTTCACAGGAAGGTTTGATGTCCTCTCTTGCCATCTCCTCGTTCCACCATACGTCCCTCTCTTTGGTAAAAGGGACGTCGATTCCCAGTCTCTTGACGACAATCACTTTTTCAACGCCTGGGCAATCTTTTAACGCCTCGTCGGCATTAATCTTGTTTTGAACAATCCTGCCGTTCCTGTAATATCCGTCTGCGGTAATGAGGACCCGCGAACCGCAGTCGTTTATCCTGTCCCGGAGGGCCTCAGAGCTGAACCCTCCGAAAACCACACTATGAATAGCCCCAATTCTTGCGCAGGCAAGCATGGCAATGGGAAGCTCTGGAATCATCGGTAGGTAGATGGACACCCGGTCCCCTTTCTTCACTCCAAACTTCTTCAGGACGTTTGCAAATTTGCATACATGGTAGTGAAGTTGCTGATACGTAAAAAACCTGTTCTCTTCCAGGGGCTCCCCCTGCCATATCAGAGCGACCTTGTTGCTCCTCCAGGTGCTGAGGTGCCTGTCGAGGCAATTATAGCTCGCATTGAGCTTCCCTCCGACGAACCACTTAACCTCGGGCTTATTGAAGTCCCATTCCAATACCTTATCCCATTTCTTGCTCCAGTCGAGTTGCTCCGCAAGTTCCCCCCAGAATTTCTCTGGATCCTTAATAGACTTCTGATACAATTGTTTATAATCCTCCATCCGCTTAATGGACGCTTTCATCTTAACCGCATCCGAAGGTTCATAAACCAACTTCTCTTCCAATGTAGATCCTTTTTCCTTTCCTTTCACTTTTATCTACCTCCTCTCTTTATTTCGATGCTAAGGGCACCAAGAACTTTGTTAATATGTTCACAAGCGGCGACCAGCGTAAATATACTGCATGCAATCTTTTTTTTCAAGTAGAAAACCTATTTTTTCTGCGCGGGGGGATAACGGGTCTTGTCAAAAGGCAACATGCGGAAGCCTTGTGGTAGACGTGTAATGTTAATTTATTGTTTTTATTAAGTTTTTTAATCTTTGTTAAATTAGCTATTACTGCGGTGGTTATGTTCTGCAAGTTGAATGGTGGATTTAACGATCTTTATTAAACTTCTGGGGATTCCCAAACCGGCAAATAGAACCTCCTGCGTTTTTGATCCTTGGAAGGGAAACATACTTTCAATGATAAATGCCTTTATTCGTCTTCCATTTCTCGTGGAGGAGGGGAAAATGGAGGGGGTATTTCGTGATTGCCTTGCGGAAAAAGATTGGTTACGCGTTAGAAGATTTTTCTTGACAAAAAGGGAGCAATCTTTTAGTTTTGTTCGGAATAAGAATTATTTCACATTCAACCTTAAGAACAAGTATCCGAAACATTAAATCTTATTGAAGGTCGGCGTGCAACGACGTTCCGGCCTTGACAGGAGCTGTCTTTTTTGCAGGGGTAAAGGGGGGAACCATGTTTATTGAGTATTTTGCCATTCTCATTTTTATCGCCCTCGCCGGTGTTTTTGCCCTCTTCGCCATCGTCGCTTCAGCCCTCTTAGGCCAGAGGAAACCCACGGCCCCCAAGCAGGCGCCCTATGAATGCGGGATGACGACCTTTGGTTCGAGCTTTAAAAGGATACCGATTAAATACTACATCATCGCCATGCTTTTTCTCCTCTTTGATATTGAGGTGGTTTTCCTCTATCCCTGGGCAGTGGTCTTTAAAGAGTTCAAGTTCTTTGCCTTCATTTCGATGGCCGTCTTCATCGGAGTTTTACTCATCGCCTATATCTACATCTGGAAAAAAGGAGCCTTGGAATGGGAATAGAAACTTACCTTGAAAAAACCCCTTTTATGCCTGCGCTGGACAGGATCGTCAACTGGGGACGAAAGTATTCGATCTGGCCTGTTACCTTTGGCTTAGCGTGCTGTGCCCTCGAGATGATGGTCGCCGCTGCCTCCACATGGGATATTTCTCGCTTTGGCTCGGAGGTGTTCAGGCCCTCTCCGCGCCAATCGGACCTGATGATTGTGGCAGGCACCTTAACCAAAAAGATGGCTCCGATGGTTAAGCGCATCTACGAACAGATGCCAGAACCCAAATGGGTCATCGCCTATGGGGCCTGTGCCTGTTCGGGCGGGATCTTCAAGACCTACAGCGTGGTGCAAGGGGTGGATCAGATCCTACCCGTTGATTTCTACGTTCCAGGTTGTCCACCCAAACCGGAAGCGTTGCTCGCAGCACTGGTGAAACTCCAGAAGAAGATCGAAACGGAGAGCCTTGCGGATCGAAAGAATGTTCGAAGCACGCTTGAAATGAAATAAGAAAATCCGTCGAATAAGAGGTGGAACGAATCGGAACCATTGTCATAACGACACTCGACCGGGGGAGGAACAGAGAATGGCCGAAGGCAATCTCACCGTAAAGAAATTGAAAGAAAGATTTATCAACTCTATTTTAGAAGTAACAACCTTTCGTGGCGAAGTCACGGTGACTGTATCGAAAGGAGAGATCTTTGAGATCTGTAAATTTCTTCACTCGGATTCCGACCTCCAGTACCGTCTCCTGACCGATCTCTGCGGCCTCGACTTTTTTCCGCAGACCCCTCGCTTTGGAGTCGTCTACCTTCTTTATTCAATGAAGAGCAATCAGAGGCTGAGGGTGAAGACGAGAGTCGGAGAGACGGAATCGATTCCAAGTGTGGAATCCATTTGGAAGGCCGCAAACTGGTATGAGCGGGAAGCCTACGACCTCTTCGGAATCACCTTTGACAACCATCCTGACTTGAGGAGGATTATGCTGTGGGATGGTTACGAAGGTCACCCGTTGAGAAAGGATTTTCCGGTTGAGGGACCGGACTTCGATAAACCCTTTGTTCCTGAGGTTTGAAATGGCAGAGACACGGTTGATGACCATCAATATGGGGCCGCAACATCCGGCGACTCACGGGGTATTGAGGGTCGTGTTGGAATTGGATGGAGAGGTGATCGTTCGTTCAACTCCCCACCTCGGCCACCTCCACCGGGGGATGGAGAAACTGGCTGAGAGTAAGACCTACCATCAGGCCATTCCCCTCACAGACCGGTTGGACTATACCAATGCCATGGGAAATAACTTCGCCTATGTTTTGGCGGTCGAGAAACTGTTGGGCATTCAGGTCCCCAAGCGAGCTCAATACATCAGGGTGATGATGGCTGAGCTCCAGAGAATTGCTGCTCACCTCATCTGGCTGGGAACGCATGCGTTAGACATCGGAGCGATGACCCCTCTCCTCTATACCTTTCGAGAAAGGGAGGATATCCTGAGAATCTTTGAGGAGGTTGCCGGAGGAAGACTCACGCCGACCTACCTGAGAATTGGCGGGGTTTCTAAAGACTTCCCGGAAGGGGCGGGGGAGAAGATTCAGGCATTCGTCCTGGCCTTTCCCGGCCATATCAAGGAGTATGAAACCCTCCTGACAAAGAATATTATCTGGCTGAAAAGAACCAAGGGGGTTGGAATTATCTCCAAAGAGGATGCAATCAGTTTTGGGGTCACAGGGCCTACCCTTCGTGGTTTCGGTGTGAAATATGATGTGAGAAAGGCATTTCCCTATTCGAGTTATGAAGAGTTCGATTTTGATATACCGATTGGGTCAGTTGGAGATGTCTATGATCGGTATATTGTGCGTTTGCGAGAGATGGAATGGTCGAATTCCATTGTGGAACAGGCATTGGAACGATTGCCAAAAGGCCCTATTATTGCCAACGATCCACGGGTCACCCTCCCGCCGAAAGAGGACGTCCTCACGGACATCGCTTCATTGATACGACAGTTTAAGATTGTCTCCGAAGGATTCCGGCCGCCAGCAGGAGAAGTCTATGCAAGCGTAGAGGCCGCCAAGGGAGAGTTAGGATTCTATCTTGTCAGTGACGGATCAAACCATCCGTTCCGATTCAGGATTCGAACCCCTTCTTTCGCTAACCTGAGCGCTCTTTCGAAAATGATCGAAGGAGGTCTCATCGCGGATGTGATTTCAGTGATTGGAAGCATCGATATCGTCCTGGGAGAAGTCGATCGATAAAAGAAAAAAAAGTGTTAGTGATAGTGCTGGGTGATAGTGAAAGTCACTACCACCATCACAAATCACCATCACGAATTATGGAGTTTCTATGACGGACATTCTTTTCAGTAGCTGGGGGGGAGTGGTCACAGATAATCGAAGGAAACCCGAAGCAGAAAGGCAACCCGTCGCCGCTCTCAACCTACCCCTGGAATTTGATAAAGAGAGAAAGGTCAGAGCCTTCATTGGGTGGGATGGGATCGTCCTCAGGGACAGCGAAGTCAATATCGTCGATTTGATTCGGGCTTACCTGGAAGCGGTTCAGGACGAATCCTGCGGGAAATGCACACCCTGCAGGGTGGGGACTCGGGTCATGGCCACCGTTGTGAATCGGTTTGCCGATGGTCAGGGCAGGGCTGAGGACTTAAAACAACTAAAATATTTGGGGGAGACAATTCAGAAGAGTTCCAAATGCAACCTCGGCCAGACCGGTCCGAAACCTGTGTTGGATGCGATCGAACATTTTGAAGACCAATTCTCCAGTGCGATCCAATTGCACAAAAAGATTCCTCGCCAGGAATATAAGGTCAAGGTGACCGCGCCCTGCGAAAGCGCTTGTCCTTCCCATCTCCCCATTACCCGTTATATTGAATTGATCAAGGAAGGGAAGTTCGAGGAGTCCCTTGCCGCCATTCGAGGGGCGACCTGCCTGGCCGGAATCCTCGGAAGGGTCTGTGTCCGTCCCTGCGAAGATAATTGCCGTCGAGGAAACGTGGATGAATGTATCTCCATCAAATGGCTGAAGCGGTTTGTCGCGGATTACGAACTGGAGAAGAGGAAAGACCCTTCGATTCAGAAATCGGAAATACGTTCAGAGAAAGTGGCTATCCTTGGGGCGGGCCCGGCCGGCCTCTCGTGTGCCTACTATCTTGCTCTGAAGGGTTACCCTGTCACCATCTTCGAGAGACTGAGTGAACCAGGCGGGATGGCTGCTGTAGGAATTCCGGATTACCGTCTCCCTCGGGATATCGTGAGATATGAGGCAGGAATCGTCGAAAAAATGGGGGTCGAGGTTCGGTACAACATTCAAGTGGGAAAGGATATTACGATCTCACAGATGTTTGAGCAAGGTTATAAGGCGATCTTTGTCGGTGTAGGGGCCCAGACCAATACGCCCATGGGTGTCGAAGGGGAAGATAAAGGGTATAAGGGATTCATCCCTGGCGTTTATTACCTCTTAGAAATCAATCTTGGGAGAGACCCCTATCCCGAAGGGAAAAGGGTGGTTGTGGTGGGCGGTGGAAATGTGGCCATTGACTGCGTCCGCTCCTCTTTCCGCATTGGTAAGCCGGATGTGAACCTGGTTTATCGAAGAACGAAAAAAGAGATGCCCGCGGATCGTGTAGAGATCCATGATGCGGAGGAAGAAGGTGTGAAATTCCATTACCTCTGCAATCCGGTCCGGATCATCGAGAAAGAGGGGAAGGTTATTGGAATGGAGTGTATTCGGATGGAACTCGGTGAACCGGATGAGAGCGGAAGGCGCAGACCTGTTCCCATCAAAGGTTCAGAATTTTTCATCGAAGCTGATATTGCCATCCCTGCCATCGGCCAGGCCATTGATCTTTCGTTCCTCGAAGAGAAAGAAGGAGTGAAGACAACAAGACGATCTACGATCGCGGTCCAGGAGGGGACATTCTTGACAAGCCGTCCGGGGATCTTCTCGGCGGGGGATTGCGTGACCGGACCGGATGTCCTCGTACGCGCTGCGGGACACGGAAAGAGAGCGGCTGAAAAAATAGATCTTTTCCTTCGTGGCATGGAAGTGAAGGAATCTGAGGAAGAACTTCTGGAAACCCTGGTGGAGAAAATCAAGGTTTATAACAAGAATGAACAGATTGGAATCTCCGGCGGGCAGAAAAGGGCGATGTTGAGCATGCTGCCCCCTGATTCGAGAAAGTGGGTCTTCGATGAGGTGGAAAAGGGATTTTCCATCCCCGTGGCTCAAAAGGAAGCGGAGCGCTGTCTCCGATGCGTAAGAATCGGGCTGTTTGCTGTTTAATCCCCCCTCTCCCCCCTTTAGAAAAGGGGGGTTGGAGGGGATTTGGAGGATATCGTAAAGAATGTTAAAGCTGACCATTGATGGGAAAGAAATCACTGGAAGGTCGGATCAGACGATCTATGAGGTGGCCAAAGAAAACGGGATTTACATCCCCACCCTTTGTTATCACCGGAGATTGACTCTCCTCAAGTCCTGCCGAATCTGTTTGGTCGATGTCCAGGGTGCTGAGATGCCCACGGCCTCCTGTGCGACGCCCGTGGTGGAGGGCATGGTGGTTCATACCCGCACGGAGCGTGTCGAAAAGATGAGATTGGAGGCTTTGAAATTATTACTGGTCAATCATCCTCTGGACTGTCCTGTTTGCGATGCCGGTGGAGAATGCCAACTCCAGAATCGAACCTACGAATTCGGGATCCAAAAGAACGAGTATCCCCCAGAGAGGAGAGAGTTTCCCTCCATCCCCTACGGGACCCCCCTAATCCGGCAATGGTTTGATCGCTGCGTGATGTGTCTCCGCTGCATCCAGTCCTGTGTGGATGTGCCGGGAGCGGATGTTCTCGAGGTGGCAGAGCATGGTTTCCCCTCCCATGTGAAGGCGGTTCGGAAGGAGAACTGTATCTCCTGTGGAGAGTGTCTCCAGATGTGTCCGGTGGGTGCTTTAACAGAGAATCTCAGTCCCATCAAAGGCCGTACGTGGCAGCTGGATAGAATACAGACCACCTGCACTTTCTGCGGATGCGGCTGTCAGCTCGAGCTCAACACGCTTGCTGACAGGAAAGTGGTTAAAGTAACCACAAAGGGGGAGGCCGGAGTCAACCAGGGGAGCCTCTGTGTGAAAGGAAGATTCGGTTTCGATTTTATTCACCATCCGGAAAGGCTCCAAGAACCGCTTGTAAAAAAATCCGGAGATTTTGCAGAGGCCTCCTGGGAAGAAGCGCTGGGTTTGATCGCTACAAAACTTCAGGAAATAAAAGAGAAGTACGGTGCCCAGAGCATCGGAGGAATTTCTTCCCCTAGGGGAACGAATGAAGAGAATTTTCTTTTTCAGAAATGGCTGCGGGCCTGCATCGGAACAAACCATATCGACAATGGGGCCCGGTTGTCCAACGGATCTTCTCTCTATGGGATGATGGCCTCCACGGGATGGGGAGCGATGACTCATGCAATGGACGAAGTTACCAGGGCTGACCTCATCCTTATCGTCGGTGCGGATACGTATGACGATAATCTCATCTTCAGCAATAAGATGAGAGAGGCGATGCGAAAGAACAACGCGAAGATCATCCTGGTCGATCCTCGGAAGACCCAATGGGAAAAATGGGCTGATTTCTGGCTGAGACCTCTGCCGGGGACGGATATCGCTTGGATCAATGGCCTGGTACGTCTCCTGATCGAGAAAGGGGCCTTTTCAAAAGAATTCATCGAATCCAAGACGGAAGGTTTTGAAACCCTGCGGTCTTCCGAAGAGAAATTCTCTCCTGAGTTTGTCAAAAATACTGCGGGAATCTCTCCAGCAGAATTAGAGGGTGTCGCCAATCTTTATCTCTCGGCGAGAAAGAGGGCGATCGTCTTTGGCTCCGGCGTCACTCAGCATGCCAACGGGACTGAGATTGTAGAGGCTCTCTGCAACCTGGCCCTGTTGACCGGGGAGACGGAAGAGGGAGGAGGGGGCGTCTATCCGATGCTCACTCAGAACAATGCCCAGGGCGCTTTTGACATGGGTTCTCTTTCCGAATTCCTGCCCGGTTATCAGAGGGTGGAAGATGGAATGGCGCGCAAAAAGTTTGAGGAAATCTGGGAGAGGGGAATTCCCAAAAACCCGGGCTTCACCTATATGGAGATGTTCGATAAGATTCTGGAAGGGAAGATCAAAGCCCTCTATATCCTCGGTGAAGATCCCTTCATCAATCTTCCCAACTTAGAGAGACTCAAGAACGGACTCCGTCAATTAGAACTCTTAGTGGTTCAGGATCTCTTCATGACCCACATTGGGAGTTATGCCCATGTGATTTTACCCGGGGTGAGTTTTGCTGAGAAGGATGGAACTTTCACCAGCATGGAAAGAAGGGTTCAAAGGGTGCGGAAGGCCATCTCGCCGGTTGGCGATTCCAGGCCAGACTGGAAGATTCTCTGCGATCTTTCGACGAAGATGGGTTATCCGATGGGATATCAGAGTCCTGCTGAGATTATGGACGAGATCGCCTCTCTAGTGCCCATCTATGCCGGGGTCAATTACCTCAGCCTTGAAAAACACGGAATTCGGTGGTCTTCGATGAATGGACGGAAACGGAGATTTTTCCCCATAGAATACAAAGGACCGGTAGAGCAGCCGGATGACAAATATCCTTTATGGATTATCCCCAGAGGGTTTCATTGCCATTACGGAATCGGGACCACGACGAAGAGAGCGGCGGGATTGGCCAAGGTCTTTCCCGATTCTTGCATCGAAGTTCACCCGGAGGATGCTACGAAGGCAGGGTTGGAAAAAGAGGGAAAGGTGAAGGTCGTCTCACCGAGAGGCGAGGTGGAGACGACCTGTAAGATTTCCGGGGCTGTTCCCAAGGGGGTGGCTTACTTTGCCATGACCTTTTTCCCTGTTTTTGTAAATAATCTTTTGGTTTCCGGGTTTGACGCGACGAGTCAGCACCCTGAGTATAAAGTCTTTATCGGAAGGATAGAGAAAAGGTAGAAGAGCTCTTAAAAACTTTAATATGCTTCTTGTCTGTGCAGTCTTTTCATAATCTGTGCAATCAGAGATTTCTGTTTTTTTAGAAATCTCGTAGAGGAGAAGCAGGATGCAACTGTTATATCTTCTCGTCGAGATCATCGTTAAATGCGTGGTGGTCTTTGCCTGTCTGATGATCGTCGTTGCCTATTTGACCTGGCTGGAACGGAAGGTTCTGGGCCATATCCAGGTTCGTTATGGTCCGAAT
>Ga0187777_10001376_pt1 | contig 15745 bp, 12 predicted proteins | sample 1015_Q2_SP5_10_M_FD_132416 | JGI IMG/M metagenome (GOLD analysis project Ga0187777, IMG submission 132416) | Tropical peat soil microbial communities from peatlands in Department of Meta, Colombia - 1015_Q2_SP5_10_MG | ecosystem: Environmental > Terrestrial > Soil > Wetlands > Peat | place... | reverse complement strand
CTGGTGCCCAAGGCGATCGGCATCGCGAAGCGCTTTCCCGGCCTGCTCGACCGCAAGGCGATCGCCCGCGCCAACTCGATGCACAGCTTCGACGAGGCGGTGACCGCCCCGCTGCACGGATTCGCCGGAGCGGACGACTACTGGAAGCGCGCGAGCAGCAAGCCATGGCTCCGCGCCATCGCCGTGCCGACGCTGGTGCTCAATGCGCGCAACGATCCGTTCATCCCCGACTCTTCGCTGCCGACGCCGGCCGAAGCAAGCCGGGCGGTCACGCTGGAGCAGCCCGCGCACGGCGGACACGGCGGCTTCCCGCGCTCGCTCGGCGAGCCGCGCGATTGGATGCCCAGGCGATTGCTCAACTTCTTTCAGACCACATGAAGCTCTCCGGCGACATCTTCAAGGCATACGACATCCGCGGCATCGTCGGGAAGACGCTCACGGCGGAAGCTGTCCACGCCGTTGGCCAGGCCCTCGGAACGCTGGCGCAGGAGCGCGAACGCGACACGCTGGTCATCGCTCGCGACGGCCGACTCTCCGGCCCCGAGCTCTGCCGCGTCCTCGGCGAAGGCATCCGCGCCAGCGGCGCGAACGTGATCGACATCGGCATGGTGACCACGCCGATGAGCTACTTCGCGGCGCACGAGCTCGGCACGCAATGCAGCGTCATGGTAACCGGCAGCCACAATCCGCCCGACTACAACGGCCTCAAGATGGTTGTCGCGGGCGATACGCTCTCCGGCGACGACATCCAGGCGCTCAGGAGCAGGATCGAGGCGGGCAGCGTACGCAGCGGCCGCGGCGGATACCGTACGGCGGACATCGCGGCGGCGTACGTGGAGCGCATCGCGGGCGATGTCAGGCTCGCCCGGGCGATCAAGGTAGCGATCGACTGCGGGAACGGCGTGGCGGGCGCCTACGCTCCGCGGCTCTTCCGCCGTCTGGGCTGCGAGGTGACCGAGCTCTTCTGCGACGTCGACGGCCACTTTCCGAACCATCATCCCGATCCGTCGCAGCCGAAGAACCTGCAGGACCTGATTCGCTGCCTGCGCGAGACCGACAACGAGCTCGGCTTCGCCTTCGACGGCGATGGCGACCGGCTCGGCGTCGTAACCAAGCGAGGCAGCGTCATCTTCCCGGACCGGCAGCTGATGCTTTTCGCGGCCGACATGCTCGGGCGCAACCGCGGCGCCACCGTGATCTACGACGTGAAGTCCACGCGCAACCTTAAGCCGTGGATCACCAGCCACGGTGGCGTTCCGCTGCTGTGGAAGACGGGGCACTCGCTGATCAAGCGCAAGATGAAAGAGGTCGGCGCGCTGCTCGCCGGCGAGATGAGCGGCCACACCTTCTTCAAGGAACGCTGGTACGGCTTCGACGACGCCCTTTATGCCGGCGCGCGCCTGCTCGAGATCCTCTCGCGCGAGGCGGACCCTTCCGCCGCGCTCCTGGCCTTGCCCGACAGCGTGTCGACGCCGGAGCTCAACGTAGCGTGCGGCACGGAGTCGCCCCATGCGTTGATCGCAAGGCTCGCTGCCCAAGCGCGCTTTCCCGGCGCCGCGGACGTCATTCGCATCGACGGTCTGCGGGTCGAGTATCCCGATGGCTTCGGGCTCGCGCGCGCTTCGAACACCACACCGGTGATCGTGCTGCGCTTCGAAGCCGACGACCCCGCAGCGCTCGAGCGCATTAAGGGCGAGTTCCGCAGCGCGTTCGCGGCGAGCGTGCCCGGGCTCGAGCTACCGATCTGACATCGTACGGCGTGGGTCGGCATGAAAGGCGGAGGTCATCACATCAATACGGGATGCCGAGGCGCCGATAGACCGCACCGAGCAGCCATGCGGGAGCGACGAGGAAGGAGCGCACGTCCTCGAGGAAGGACGGCTTGCTGCGTTCGATCGAGTGGCCCACGAACTGCCCGATCCAGGCGGCGATGAACACGATCGCCGAAACGACGAGCGTGCGTTCGCCGAGCCGGGTCAGCACAAACAGCATCAGCGCCAACACGGCCGCCATCCCGAGCGTCAGGGGGAGCGAAAGCCACACATAGAACGCCAGCGCAGCCGCAATTCCGATGTACGCCGCGACCGGCGCGACCGACCACAACAGGCCCAGAATGCTCCACAGGATCAGCGGCACGCAGATCCAATGGATCGCCTTGTTCACTCGGTGCCGGTGAAACCTGCCGTATCGCTCGAAGAGCCGATCGATGCTTCGCAGCGCTTCAGTATCAGAACGGGTCATACACCTGTCGATACTGTCACGCCGGCGCGCGCGCGTCCAGGCGGAAACTCATCCCTGCGCTCGCTGCCCGCGCTGCCGGCTCTCGCGCAGGCGCAGTTTTTCGCTGCCGTATTTCGCTCCTCCAATCTGACAGGGGGGCCTCCGGGCGGCGGTGCGCACCGCTTCAGTGCAGAAGCCTAATGACTTGCTCGAGGACGGCCGGCCGCTGCTCGATCACCGCCATCTCCCATTCGCGCGCGCGCGCCAGCGCCGCGTGCATCTGTTCTCGTCGAGCCGCCACTGCCTCTAGCGCCGCGCGCACGTCGGTCTCGGCGACCTTCCCGCGTGCGACGCCGCACAGGGGGTGCGCAAGGCCGAACTGCTGGCATCTTGCCGCTAGTGCCGGCTGATCCCAGAAGATCGGGTACGAAATCATTGGAACGCCGCAGAAGATAGCCTCGTGCGTCGAATTGAGGCCATGGTGGGTGACGAAGATATCCGCCTTCTGGAGAATCTGCCATTGATCGACATAGGGCTCGACTGACACGTTGGGCAGATCGAGCGCCGCCCGCTCGTCCGCAGCAATGCTCGCGCCTCCGAGCCCGATCACGGTGCGCAGGTTTCCCGCGCGCGTCAGCGTCGTCGCGAGCACGCGCAACGCACTCAGCGCCTCCGCCCGCCAGGAACGCCAGATCACCGTACCGAAAGCAATGTAAACGGTCCGGGGCCATGCCTCGTCATTGGCTCGCACCCGGCTCCGGACGGAGGGCCATGGCGCATCCTCTGGCGCGGGGATCGACCCGAAGAAAGCGATCGGCGCGAACGGAGCGCGTTCACTTTCCTGCAAGAACTCCGGAGGTTCGCAGTAGAGGTTGAGCGTGGGACTCAGCGAAGACACGTAGCAGAAAGGAGAGGCGTCCTCCATGCCGTAGACAGCGCGAAGCACTTCGACCGCCTCGCGGCAAGCGGGGGCGATGCGCACGCGGGGATCCTCGCGCAGGATCGCTGCGAAGCGTTCTGGGGCGACGTTGTGACCAGGGCAGATGCTCACGCGCGGGATGCCAAGCCTATCTGCAACGACGCGCCCAATGACGGTAAATGTGTCGTGGATTAGGAGCGACGGCGCGACGGCCCCGACATCGCGCGAGATACCCTCGGCGAATCGTGCTGCGTATGTGACAAACCGCAATGGAATCGGAATGGAGGCGTCGTCTGCCACCTCGAGTGGATAGGGTCCGAACATGTCCTCGAAGATGCCTTGCGCCCGTTCTACCTCTACCGCGAACCTGCGGTGGGTAAAGACATGCACCGACAGGCCGCGACCGGAGAGCCCCCGGATGATTGGCCGCAGTCGCCGAAAGTGCCCGATCTCCGGCATGCACATCACGACGACGGAGCGCGAGCTCACCGCGGAGCGAGCGCGAAGGACCCTTTCCATCAAGCGCGACCGCCGTTCACGGGCACGTACCTGCTTCGCTGGCAAGAGTCCGCGCGATGTCGCTCTCGGTGAGACCGTTGATCCAAGGATAGGTCGAGATGCGGACCGGCTCGCCCTTCATGGCAACGACCGTGATGCGATCCTCGGCTTTGCCGGGTTCGAGCGGGGCATCGCCGCCGAGTACCGATGGGAATCCGGTGGCCGAGAGCACCCGTACGAGCGATTCGCGGGTGAAGCGAAACGCAAAGACGTTGTCGATGGAGCGCAGCACACGACTGCGGCGGACCTCAGCACTGTCCGCATCCTCGTGCTCGCGGTAGCGCCGCCCCCGGTAAACCTCGCTGCGCCACTCGGTCTCGAGCTCCGCGGTCGAGCAAATCAGCGTATCGACGATGAGCATTCGCGCGCAGAGTGCTGCCACGTTCTCGAGGACTTGGAATACGTCGGGGATATCGAGGTGATACAGCAGACCCAGCAGATACACGACGTCGAAGATCCCAAGGCTCTCGCGCGTTACGCTCCGCACATCGCGCTGCACGAACCGGACATTGCGTAGGCCGTGGCGCGAAGCTACGCGCGCGCCCTCAGCCATCCGCTCGCTGCGCGCGTCGAGCCCGAGCACGTCGGCGCCGCGTAGGCCCGCCTCGATGGCGTAGACGCCGTCGCCACAGCCCAGATCGAGGATACGCAGCTCGGAGAACGGCTTTGACGCGAGATCCTGCGTGAGCTGCATAACGCGCCGGACCTTGACAGCGTTAGCAGGCCCAGCCTGCGGCACATTCGGGCCGCCTTCGAGGCCTTTCCTGGCGAAGAATTCGAGGGCGGCAGTATCGAGGGCATGCAGCCCGTCGTCGGTCATCCCGAATCCCCGGCGGTGGCAGCAGGCATGCCCACGAGATGCAGGATCTTGCCCGCCTCCGAAACGTGCGGCACCGCGCGCTCAACGCGCAGATAGCCGCTGGCGCGCCATTGCTCGGACATGCGCCGATCGGCTTCGCGATGTCGGGAGATCGTATCAAGGAACGTCTCCACAACCGCGTCAGCGTCGAGCGGGCCGATCGCCGGATGCACAAGCAGTCGCAAACGTGGCGACCCGTCGCCGGCAGCGTCCTCGATGAGTTGGAAGTCGGCCGGGCCGCCCCCAAAGCGGCGCGGCAGCACCTCCTCCAGCACGCGGATGACGTCCGTGTCCTCGAACGTCACTCCTCCTGCTGTCAGCTTCTCGAAACTTCGCACGGTATGCAGATGCATGCTCCAACCGATCGAATCCATTGGGCACCCGCATCGGCGGCTCACCATCGTGGCCCGATCCCCCATCGAAACGTTGAGCAGGATAAGCGGGCTCGAGGGAAGGAGTGACGATACGAGCAGCGCACTGCGCGGCAACGGCGATCCATGGGCCTGCACGATGGCATTGAGATCGTCGAAGACGTGGACATCGTCAGCCGCCTCGGGCGCCCGGCAAGCGTAAGCGATCGTCCCGCCCGAGTCGGTGCTGCCGTAATCCGGCATGGCCTCGCCTCCCGCAGCGCGAATCACCGCAAGCCGCGTTGCAGTCACCGGCTCGCCCGTAACGGTAAACCTGGACCCAACAAGGTTGAGGCCAGCCGCATGAGCGGCTTCGCAGAGGCGCACCACCGAGCTCGGCGCACCCCAGAGGTGCGGCGTCCGTCCGGCGGCGAGCGTATCGGTGATCCACGCCGCAATCGGCAGCGGCGAGGAAACGGGGACATGCTCCAGCGGTGGAATGCGCACACCGGCGAGTCGGGCGGACATTCTCAAGACGCGCGCGCTCCAGCGAAGCCGGCGGTCCTCGGCAAGCGCGCGCGAGTCCATCTTTGAGTACCAGCGGGAAACCGGCACGCCCCACGAAGAATACCAAAGCAATGGAATCAGGCCCGTCGTCCCCCAGATCGCTGTATTCCAGCGCGCGCCGCCCATCGCGTCGAGCGCAAGGAACATGTTTACGGCGCGATCGCGCACGCAGGTCAAATCCAGCGGCACGCGGCGCGGCCGGCCACGGCTCCCGCCCGTGCGCGCCCAGAGCCGCGGCGTCACGAGAGGGTTGCGCATTGCTTCGGGATCAATGCAGAGGGTCGCGCTGCCGCGGACCGCGGCCACACGGCCCTTGAATTCGTCAACCGTGAGGTAGACCCCGTTGCGCACTAGAATACCGAGTGCTTCATCCACGCCTTCGCGGCGCACTAGAGCCTCGAAGTCACCGTACTCGCATCCCGCATTTCGCAACAGAGCGCGGTAGGGGCTCGTCGGATTGGCGTAGACCGCCACCCGCGCAAGTCGGAGCAAGTTCTCCTCGCGCTGCGCGCGCCGCTGCGCAACGACGCTGCGCGCCTCGGGCGCCGTGAGCGGATGGCGAAAGTAACCAGGCAGTCCGCACACGGTCGCCAGGGCCCCCGCTAGCTCGTGCAGTGAAGGCAGGCGCCGGCGCGCTTTCGACCGGTGCCCCGCGGCACAACGTTCGCCAAGCTCTGTTGCGGTCATTTGGCGAATCTACCTGACGTAGATCCGAGCGGAGATGTGGCTCGCAGAATGACCCAGTGAATCGCCTTGTTAACCGGAGTGCGCTGGTACTTGCCATAGCCGTCGAAGAGGGTATCGGCCCTTCCCATCGTCAGGTCCCCGCCTGAGCCGGACGTTTGCGGGCGAGCCACTGCCAGACGGCAACCAGCGCGATGCCCACGAGGCCGAAGAGGTCTGCGGCGGGCGCCGGATAGATGAGCGCGAGCCCGCTGAGGATCATGATCCACTGCTCGACGATCGACAGCCGCTTCAGCATCCAGCGCTGCACGCCTACGGCGAGAGCCGCGATGCCGACGCACGCGGTGAAGGCGATCCACGCCACCGCGAGCCACGAGCCCGCGGGCGGCGCCTTCAGCAATAGGCCCACGCCCGCCGGGTCGAGCACGAAGACGAATGGCACGACGAAAGCCGGCAACGTGTACTTCCAGGCCTGCATGGTCGTCTTGTACGGGTCGCCACCGGTGATGGCCGCCGCGGCGAACGGCGAAAGCGCCGTCGGCGGCGACACCTCGGACAGCACCGCGTAGTAGAAGATGAACATATGCGCCGCGAAGTCGGGAACGCCGAGCTTGATCAGCGCGGGCGCCGCGATTACTGCGCAGATGATGTAGCTTGCGGTAACCGGAACCGCGAGGCCCACGATCCACACGATCAGGGCCGTATACAGCGCGGTCAGCGCCAGGCTGCCGCCCGCGTAGTCGATGACGATCGAGCTGAACTTGAGCCCGAGGCCGGTCTTGGCCACGACGCCGACGATGATCCCCGCCGCCGCGCAGGTCGCCGCCACCGTCAGCACCTGCTGCGAGCCATCCTTGAGCGCGGTGATGAGCCGCCGCGGGACGAGCGCGGACTCGCGATCGAGAAAGCTCACCACGAAGGTCGTGACGGTCGCCCAGAACACGCTCGCGACCGGCGAGAAGCCCCAGAGCAGAAAAGCAAGGATCGCAACCAGCGACAGGAAATGGAACCAGTAGCGGCGCGACAGCTGCCAGGCCGACTGCGCCAGCTCGACCGCCATCGGCGGCATGCCGAACTTGCGCACGTCGATCTCGACCATGACGAACAGCGAGAGGTAGTACAGGATCGTCGGCACGGTCGCCATCAGGATCACGTCGAGGTAGCTGATCTTGAGGAACTCCGCGATCAGGAACGCCGCAGCGCCGAGCACCGGCGGCGAAATGATCGCGCCCAGCCCGCCGGCCGCGAGCAGGCCGCCGGCAGCGTCCTTGCTGTACCCGGCACGGGCGAGCATCGGATACGCCACCGACCCGATAGTTACGGTCGTCGCCACCCCCGACCCCGAGGGGCCGCCGAGCAGGAACGACGCCAGCACGACGGTGCGTCCCGCGCCGGCATGCTTGCCGCCCATCGCAGCGAAGCTGAAGTCGAGAAAGAACTTGCCGGCGCCCGAGTGCTGCAGAAACGCGCCATAGATCGTGAACAGGATGATCAGCGAGGAGGCCACGTCGACCGTTGTGCCGAAGACGCCTTCCAGCGTCTGGTACAGAAAGCCGGACATGCTCGACACGTCGTAGCCGCGATGCGCCCACTGTCCCGGGAGCCAGGGCCCGGCGAAGGCGTAAGCGAGGAACGCGACAATGACTCCGCCGATGATCCAGCCCGACGTGCGCCGGCAGGCCTCGAGCACGAGCAGCACGAAAGCGACGCCGAAAAATACGTCCGTGCGCGTCGGCACGACGTTGCGATCCCAGATGTCGTCGCCGCCGGCGAGGAGATAGACGATGGTCGCGACGCCGAGCAGCGCACAAGCGACGTCCCACCACATCAGGCGATCGCGAAAGCGGGGCAGGATCGGGAAGAGCAGAAAGACGAGCAGCAGGACGAAACCGACGTGCACGGGACGCAGCACCTGCGCCGGCACGATTTCGACGGCCGCGTACAGATGGAAGAGGCTCATCACGACGAGTAGGAACGTCGTCGCGGTGCCCAGCCAGCCGCGGAAGCGGCTAACCGCGCCCTCCTCTTCCTCGATGAACTCCTCGGCCCTCTTGAACCCTTCGTCGGTGACGAGAGGTTCCTCCGCGGGTTGGGCGGGGGCGTCGGTTCCCGACACGTCCAACCCCTACTCGACCTTTATGCCATGCTCCTCCAGGTACTTCTTCGCACCCGGATGAAACGGCACGGGAGAGCCCACGGTCTGGTTCTTCAGGTCGATGTGCTCAGCTTCCTTGTGCACTGCGACCAGGTCCGCCTTCTTCTCGAACAGCGTCTTCACTATGTTGTACGCCATCGCGCCGCTCATCTTGTCGTCGGTGACGAGAATGTTCCAGACGTCGATGATCTCGACGGGTTTGTCCTGGCCCGGATAGCTCTTCGCCGGAATCGTTCCCTGGGCGTACAGCGGCCCATACTTCTTGTTCATCGCATCGGCGTACTGGGCGAGATCGAGGAGCTTCATCTTGACTCCGGGCGTCGCGGCGAGGTCGGTGAGCGCCGCAGTGGGAACACCGCCGATCCAGAAGAAGGCGTCGATCTTGCGATCCTTGATCGCGTTCGCGGACTCGGAAGCGCCCAGCCGCTCCTGCTTGATGTCCTTCTTGGGATCCAGCCCCATCGCCTCGAGCACCCGCAGCGTGACCACCTCGACGCCGCTCCCGGGCGAGCCCGTCGACACCCGCTTGCCTCGGATGTCGGAAAGCTTCTCTATGCCCGTTCCCTCCACCGTCACGACCTGCATGCGATTCGGATAAAGAACCATCAAGGTGCGGACATTGACTTTCTGGTCCTTGAACTTGTCCAGCCCGTGCGCTGCATCCCAAGCCGAATCCACCATCGAGAAGCCGACTTCGGACTTGCCGGTGCCGATGAGCTTCAGGTTGTCGACCGACCCGCCGGTCACTTCAGCGGTCGCCTGCAGGCCGGGAACGTATTTGGACAGGATGTTGGCCATCCCGCCGCCCAGAGGATAGTAGACGCCGCCGGTGCCTCCGGTCGTAATCGAAATGCGCGAGGTGTCGGCCTTCGCCGGCGACAGGATGACCAGCGCCAGCCCGACGGCTGCCGCGAGAGCCGCTCGAATGCATTGACGAGACATGATGGAGCCTCCAGTGGCCGATTGAGATTCCGGCACAAAGCGTTCTCGCGCTGCGCCCGCCCATCGCTGCGCTGCCGCGAGAGTGTACCGGAAATGAAGGACCCCGGCGCTGCGTCGGCCCGATTGGCCTCCAGTCGAGCCACCGTGCGACGCATCGCAACATGGCGGCCATCGACCGGTCTCGCGTAGAATCGCCCGCTTCGTCGTGTGTTGTAGGGTCGACCGCCATGCGCGTATACCTCTTTGCCCTGCTCATTGCCTTCGCCGCCCCGGGCATCGCCGCTGCCGAGACGACGGCCGACCGCTGGAATCTCGCCGAGATCTATCCGTCCGTAACGGCCTGGAACGCGGATGCCGAGAAGCTCGACGCCCAGGTCAAGGAGTTCGCCGCATGCAAGGGGCAGATGGGCGACAGCGCAGCCCGGTTCAGGCAGTGCCTCGACCTGCAGGCGGACATGACGAAGCGCTACTACCGGATGGCCGCTTTCTCAGGCGAGCAAGTGTCCGAGGATACCGGCAATCCGGCGTACCTCGAGCTCGACCAGAGGGCCGACGTTCTCGGCAACCGGCTCAGCGAGGCCACAGCGTTCGTCGATCCCGAGGTTTTCCATATCGGCAGAGAGCGGATCGCCCAGTTCCTGGCGCAGGAGCCGGCGCTCGCCATCTACCGGTTCCCGCTCGACCAGACACTGCGTCAGGCGGCGCATACGCTCAACGACGAGGGTGAGGCGCTGGTCGCGAGGTTCGGCCTGATGAACGACGCGGGTAACTCGGCGTACTCGATCCTCACCAACGCCGACATTCCCTGGCCAAAGATCAAGCTTTCGGGCGGCGAGGAGGTCACGCTCGATGCTTCCGCGTACACGAAGTACCGCGAGGCGCAGGGTCGGGACGATCGCAAGAAGGTGATGGACGCCTTCTTCGGCACGTTCAAGACCTACGAGCGGACGATCGGGGTGAACCTGTACTCCCAGCTCAAGCAGAACACCGTCTACAGCAAGGTACGGAAGTATCCCGATTCGCTTGCCCGAGCGCTCGACGGCAACAACATCCCGGTTGCGGTGTTCGACACGCTCATCGCGCAGACCAACGCCAATCTGCCCACGCTGCATCGCTACTTCCGCCTGCGCGCGAAGATGCTCGGCGTGCCGCAGCTCCACTACTACGACATCTACCCGCCGCTGGTGAAAGGCGACTTCAAGATCCCGTACGCGGAGGGACGTAAGCTCGTGCTCGAGGCGGTCGCGCCACTCGGTAAGGATTATGTCGCGGCCCTCACCTACGGGCTGGATAACCGCTGGATGGATCTCTATCCGCGGCCGCGCAAGCAGTCGGGCGCGCACATGCAGGGCGCCGCGTACGACGTGCATCCGTACGTGCTGATGAATTACAACGACGACTACGAGTCCGTGACGACGATCGCACACGAGTGGGGTCACGCCATGCACTCGTACCTCGCCGACAAGGCGCAGCCGTTCGTGACCTCGAATTACGCCACCTTCGTGGCCGAGATCGCCTCGACGTTCAACGAAGAGCTGTTGCTGCAGCGCGTGCTGAAGACGGCGAAGACAGACGACGAGCGCTTGTACTACCTGGGGACTGCCCTGGAGCAGATCCGGGCCACGTACTTCCGTCAGGCGATGTTCACCGAGTTCGAGCGCGACGTCCATGCGCGGGTCGACAAGGGGGAGCCGATGACGGGCGAAGCGCTCACCAAGACCTATTGCGACATCCTGAAGCGCTACCACGGCGCGGCTGAGGGGGTGGTCGCCATCGACGATGCCTACTGCGTCGAATGGGAGTACATCCCGCACTTCTTCTTCAGCAACGACTTCTACGTCTACCAGTACGCGACATCGATCGCGGCGAGCTCGCTCTTCGCCAAGCAAGTCGAGGCAAACGAGCCCGGCGCGCTCGAACGCTACCTCAACATGCTCAAGGCGGGCGGGTCGAACTATCCCTACGAGCTCGTCAAGACCGCCGGCGTGGACCTCGCGACCCCCGCGCCATATCAGGCGCTCGCGGCGCGGATGAACTCGATCATGGACGAGATCGAGGCAATCCTCGCGAAGCAGAAGAAGTAGGGGAAGGCGTCAGGGCGCCGGGGCTCAGCCGGCGCCGAGCAGCGCCGGATCGCGCGGCGCACGCCGCTCGAGCACGCTTACGTGCGTGGGGAACTCCCCGAGCTTCCGGTCGAGAAAGAAGTTGCGGAGCGTACGCGTGATGGTGCGGAACGCGAGCTCGCTCCACGGTACGTCGTTCTCGTCGAACAGCCGCACCTCCAGACTTTCCGATCCCGGGCCGAAGGCGAGATCGAGCAAGCGGGCGCGGAACATGACGTAGATCTGGTTGATCTGCGGCAGGCTGATCATGGTGTACAGCGGACCGAGCTCGACCCGCGCCCGCGCTTCCTCCGCCGTCTCCCGCATCGCGCCCGCGAAGATGGTCTCGCCGTTTTCAAGAAAGCCAGCCGGCAAGGTCCACAGCCCCTGCCGCGGATCGATCGCGCGCTTGCACAGCAGGACGCGCTCCTCCCACACCGGGAGGCAGCCGACGACCACCTTCGGATTCTGATAATGGATCGTCCCGCAGTCCGAGCACACGAAGCGCGGCAACGTGTCGCCGGGAGGGATGCGGCGCTCGAGCGCGGCGGAGCCGCAATGGCTGCAGAATTTCACGGCCGGATGAAATTGTCGCGATAGAACTTTAGCTCCTCGATCGACTCGTAGATGTCGGCGAGGGCCTCGTGCCTGCCCTGCTTGGTCCACCCCCGGGCGAGGTCGGGCTTCCAGCGCCGGCACAGCTCCTTCAGCGTGGACACGTCGAGGTTGCGATAGTGAAAGTAGTCTTCGAGCGCAGGCATCCAGCGCGCGAGGAAGCGCCGGTCCTGGCAGATCGAATTCCCGCACATCGGCGAAGCCTTCGGCGGCACATGTTCGCGCAGGAACGCGAGGAGCTGCCGCTCCGTTCCCGCTTCGTCGAGCGTCGCTGCGCGCACCCGCTCGGTGAGGCCGGTGCGTCCGTGCGTCGACTGGTTCCAGGAGTCCATGCCGGAAAGCGTCGCGTCGTCCTGGTGCACGACCAGCACCGGCGCCTCCGCCACGGTTGCAAGCGCGGCGTCGGTCACGACCAGCGCCACCTCGATGATGCGGTCGGCCTCCGGCCTGAGCCCGGTCATCTCCATGTCGATCCAGATGAGGCGTTCGGCGTCCTGGGGCATGATGGGCTGGCGTAAAATAGGCGCGGTCGCGGGCGTGCTCCCGTCGTCATTTTCGCACACTGGCCGCGACTTTCGCGCCGATCAACCGCCTTCCGATGAACGCCAGCCTCTTTACCTCGATCTTTCTGGCCGCGCTGGCGATCTCGCTTGTGCTGCGCTTCTGGCTCGCGCACCGCCAGCGACGGCACGTGCTCGAGCACCGAAGCGCCGTGCCCGCGCACTTCAGCACCCGGATCAGCCTTGCCGCACACCAGAAGGCCGCCGACTACACGGTGGCGCGCAACCGCCTCGGCCTGGTCGAAATCACGCTCGATGCCCTCATCCTGCTTGCCCTGACGCTCGGTGGCGGCCTGGCGCTGCTCGCGCAGGCCGCCGCGAACCTGCCGGTGAATCCGCTCCTGCGCGACGTCGCTCTGGTGGTCGAAGTCGTGCTCATTGCCGGCGTGCTCGGTCTGCCGCTTTCGTGGTACCGCACCTTCGTGATCGAGGAACGCTTCGGATTCAACCGCATGACGCTCGGGCTCTGGCTCGCGGACATCGTCAAGGGCACGCTGGTCGGCGCCGCAATGGGCGTCCCGCTCCTGCTGCTCATCCTGTGGCTCATGGGGCGCGCCGGGTCGTGGTGGTGGCTGGGGGCGTGGGTCGCTTGGGTCGCCTTCCAGGCGCTCGTGCTCGTCCTCTACCCGACGGTCATCGCGCCGCTCTTCAACAAGTTCCGCCCGCTCACCGACGCGGGCATCCGCGAGCGCATCGAGCGGTTGCTCGCGCGCTGCGGCTTCGCCGCGAAGGGGCTGTTCGTCATGGACGGCTCGAAGCGGAGCGCGCACGGCAATGCCTACTTCACGGGCTTCGGCGCGGCACGGCGGATCGTGCTCTTCGATACGCTGATCTCGCGGCTCGCGCCCGAGGAGATCGAGGCGGTGCTCGCCCACGAGCTGGGCCATTTCAAGCTGCGCCATGTGGTGAAGCGGATGGTGTGGCAGGCGCTGGCGAGCCTCGCGCTGCTCGCGCTGCTGGGTTGGCTCGTCGGTGAGCCGTGGTTCTACGCCGGGCTGGGCGTTCCAGGCCCGGCGCCGCGCTATGGCGTCGCGCTGGTGCTGTTCGTGCTCGCGTTGCCCGTGTTCACGTTCCTCATCACTCCGCTCGTTGCGCTTTATTCACGCCGGCACGAATTCGAGGCGGATGCCTACGCTGCGGCACACGCGTCGGCGAGCGCGCTCGTAGCAGCGCTGGTGAAGCTCTACGAGGACAACGCAAGCACGTTGACGCCCGACCCGCTGCATTCCGCGTTCTACGATTCGCATCCGCCGGCCGCCGCGCGCATCGCCCGGCTCGAGGCAGCGACCGCCTAGCTGCCATCGTCATCCGCCTGAAAACTTCCAAACCTCTGCCATGACCCCCGAACTTGCCGCCCTCGCCGCGCTCGACTGCCGTCCCGGCGCCGCCTTGCTCTCCGCGTCCGAGCTCGCGCAGCGCCTGAGAGCGCTCACCGGATGGGAGCACGCCGACAAGCGTCTCGTGAAGACGTTCAGGTTCGCGAACTATTACGAGACGATGGCCTTCGTCAACGCGATCGCCTACATCGCGCATCGCCAGGATCACCACCCCGACCTCGGGGTGCATTACAACCGCGTCGAGGTGATCTATTCGACCCACGACGCCGGCGGCGTGACGTTCAACGACTGCATTTGCGCCGCGAAGGTCGAGGCGCTCTAGTCGCGCGACGCGCTGGTTGTCCGGCATCAGGCTTCCGGGCGATCCGGCTCATTACCCACACCAAAAAAAAGGTTGCAGCCTACAAGCCCGGCGCCTAGACTCGATTGCCGGTAACGCGAAAGCAAGATATGCACGAGCGTGCAGAAGCGTTCCTCTCCTGGCTGCGCGCGCACGTGCGGCGGATCCTCTTGTGGACTGTGGGCCTCCTTCTCGCGTTCGCGATCGCGGGCTTCTTCGTCGCGCCGTGGCTGCTCAAGCCTGCGCTGGAACGCAATCTGTCGGCGGCGCTCGATCGCAGCGTTACGATCGCGCGCCTCGACATCGATCCATTCGCGTTTTCCGCGACGCTGCACGACGTATCGGTCGGAGATCGCAGCGGCAATGGCCCGCCGCTGCTCACGCTGGCCGAGCTCTACATGAACGCCGAAGCGGCCTCGCTCTTTCGCTGGGCCCCGGTCATCAACGCGCTCAAGCTCACGCAACCCGCGCTGCATCTCGTGCGGAACGAGGACAAGACTTACAACGTCTCGGACCTCGTCGAGCGCGCTCTCGCTCCGGGGCCGACCCCACAGTTTTCGGTGAGCAACATCGAGCTCCTCGACGGCCGCGTCGACTTCGACGACCGCCCTGAGCACGAGCAGCACAAGGTCACGGATATCAACCTCGGCATACCTTTTCTGTCGAGCCTGCCATCGCAGACAGAGATCAAGGTTGAGCCGAGGTTCTCGGCGCTGGTGAACGGGCGCCCCGTCGCGATCACTGGCGAGACGCGCCCGTTCATAGACACGCACGAGACCGTGCTGCACTGGGATCTCGGAAGTCTGGCGTTGCGGAGCTATGTCGACTACGTCCCGGTGCCGCTGCCGTTCAAGATCGACTCTGGGCTGCTCGACGCCAAGGCCGACTTGACCTTCGTCGCCCGCGGAAGCAACCCACCGCAATTGACGCTCGCGGGAGCTTTCCGGCTCACCGACCTCGCCTTGAGCGAGCGCTCCGGTGCCAAGCTGCTGCGCGTGCCCTCGCTCACCTTCGGCATCGACAAGCTAGACCTCATGGGAGGGGGCGCGGATCTGGGCGCGGTCGCCACGGAGGGCGTCGAGCTCGACCTCCGCCGCGATGCCGGCGGGGAGCTCAACCTGGCAAAGCTCGCTCCGTCTGGCGGCCGCGCAAGCTCAGGGCCGCCGTTTCGGTTCCGCGTCGCGAGCATCGCACTCAACCACGGCATGGTGCGTCTCTCCGACGCGAGCGTCAAACCGGAGTTTGCCTCGACGCTGAGCGACGTAACGATTGACGTTACGAACCTCACAACAGCCTCCGGGCAGAAGGCAAGTGTCTCGTTTTCTTTCGTCAGCGATACGGGCGCGCGCCTTGCTCAGCGTGGGACGCTCGGGCTCAGCCCGGTTCGCGCCGACGGCCATCTGGAAATGACGGGCTTCAAGCTCGTTCGCCTCCTTCCCTACTACGCGAGTGCGCTCAACCTCGTGATCGACGACGGCACGCTCGACGGCACTACGGACTTTCGCTTCGACGGCGGTACAGCCAATGCGCTGACGCT
>Ga0187777_10001375_pt1 | contig 15754 bp, 14 predicted proteins | sample 1015_Q2_SP5_10_M_FD_132416 | JGI IMG/M metagenome (GOLD analysis project Ga0187777, IMG submission 132416) | Tropical peat soil microbial communities from peatlands in Department of Meta, Colombia - 1015_Q2_SP5_10_MG | ecosystem: Environmental > Terrestrial > Soil > Wetlands > Peat | place... | reverse complement strand
GTTGCGTTGATTCCTAGCGGCGAAGTGAAAAATCCGACCCGCACCGTGCCCCGTTCCGCATATCTCGCCCTGATCATTACGACGATCATTTACGTTCTGATCCAATTAGTGGCCCAGGGAACCCTCGGTAACGATTTGGGAAATCATCCGACCGCTCCCCTGGCTGAAGCCGCCTCCAAATTTCTTGGTGAAGTTGGTCGGACTATTTTGCTCAGCGGCGCCACGGTCTCGGCGTTCGGATTTGTCACCAGTGACATTCTGAGTTCGCCCCGGATGATCTTTGCCTTCGGACGCGATGGAACGTTGCCGGCCTGGTTTGCGCACGTTCACAAACGGTTCCGCTCGCCCGATGTTGCGTTAACGAGTTACGCGCTGATTGCCTTCGGCTTGTCGGCGGCGGGAACGTTTGAGCGACTTGCGGTCATTTCTAATGTCGCCGTTTTGCTGATGTATCTGCTCTGCTGCAGCGGATGTTGGTTCCTGATAAATCGCGATATTCGCGCCGACGGGCCGCCGATCAATTTTGCCGGAATGAAACTCGTGCCTGTCCTGGCGGTTGGCGCGATTATCTGGATTCTTACCGAGGCGGCTCTGAGCGAAAGTTCGGTCGGAAGCGACACCCGGGCCGGTCTCCGAATTGCGGCGGTTGTGCTGATCATTTCAACCGTCGTATATTTCGCAGGCAAACTGTTGCGGCGAAAGTGATCGCCGGTTCTATTGATTGGCTTGCCTTAACTCGGCTAGCTTTTGTTCGGCCCGGGCGACATCAGATTTGTGACCGCTGCCGAGAGCGAGAAGTTTTTGCTGACGACGAACATTGATCTCTGCCGCTTCGAGTTCTGCTTGCTTGCGTTTGGCGGCCGCTGCATGAGCTGCTTCGATCGCACGGGCAAGATCGATATCCGCTTTCGCTGAAACTTTTTTGCCTTCCCCCTGGGCCGGTGTTTCGCCCTGCTGAGAAAGCGATTCTGCCTTGGCCTCGGCTAACCGCGCATTTTCCAAATCGGCTTCCAGCCTAACGACTTTCAAAGCGCGTGCCTCCGCTTCGGCTTTGGCCAGCGCACCGATCTTGTAGAAATGTTCCGCCGTGGCGGCGTTTCGCCTTGCCCGCTCCAAATCCTTCTCAAGTTTGGCAACATCAAGAACGGGCACGGGCGCAGCCGACTTTTCCAGGGCCGCGTCTTCCTTTAGATTTTGCGGGAGAATCTCCGGTTCGATTTCAAAAGAGCCCTCCGGGTCCTTCGTCGATTGATCCTGTCCAAGCAGAGTTGCCGAAACGATCAGGAGAATCGCGCAGGCGCGAACCATGACACAAGTATCACAAAGTTTCGGGCGAGAACAATCGCATTCGCGATTCGGACATTTGTCGCGTGCGACCGAAACTCGAGTCAGCGGCCGCCGCGACCACCACCACCGAGTCCACCCAGCCCGCCGCCAAGTCCACTCCGACCCGCACCAAGCCCGGCCCCGCGAATTGTCCCGCCTGACAGCTTGCTCGCGCCATTGAGCGAATGACCGATCGAGGATTGGTTCGACTTGGCTGGCCCGGTTTTCGAAATCGGCGCTGCTGCACGCTGCGAGCCGGCGCTGCTCGTCCCGGATTTCAATCTTCCGGTTTGACTGGGGGACCCGCGCAGCTTGGAGGCGATCCAGGAAAAGAAATGGGACGACACGCCTGAGGAGGAATGGTGCGCATTTTTCTGCATTCGGGAACTCGACCTTGTTCGGGTCTTCGATCCGACTTGATGGGAACTGGCTGACTTGCCTTCGGCCGATGACCGGCCCGATCCCGCTTCATTCGTTCGCGCTGAACTCGCCGTTTTCGCCGGATGATTACCATTTAGCGAACCAGAGTTAGGATCGGCCGGTAATGACGGATTATCAGTCCGGTCGGTGAATGGATGTGGCACACTTGAACTATTGAAGGTCGTTGCCGTTGCGCTCGACTCGGGACGACCGGTCCGGGCCAAACCCGATCCGGCTCCGGCAAACCTACGCGCTGCCTGATCGCCCGGTGCAGGCCGCGGGTACATATATTCGCCAACTCGTCCGTGAATCGACCGGAATCGTTCGTGAGAATCAAAACCGCGAAGCGCCCAGAAGAACACGCCAATTGATATCAGTGCGGCAAAACCAACATTAGTCCATCCGGACCAGCCGATTCCCGACGTAGTGTTATATCCCCGGAGCAGGTTTTTTCCAAGCAAAGCCCGCGAGCTTCGTTCAACCCATTGAGCGGAGGAATCTGCCCGGGCTCGGTCGTTGTCGCTTTCAGGACCAGCCAAAACGTCGCGAATATCGATTTCCGCGGTTCGGGGACGATGAGGGGGTTGCGCCGACATCCCCTGCAATCGCAGCACAAATTATTCCGGCTTTGGCAAAAAAGACGCAGGAACATGAATTACCTTCGTCTTCACCTCACAACTTTTTTCTTTTCATATTGCAATTTTCTGGCATATCACCGGCTCTCGAAAAGCCCGTGCATCCCTTGCCCGCCAAAACCTTGGCCAGCGCGACTTTTTTTGTTGCGCTCGTTTCATCGACGATCGCTTCGCCCTTCCCCGTTTCGGGTCCGACCGTTTCGGGCAGTACCGCTCGCCTGCGTTTCGGCGGGCAAGCGGCAGCCCCGGAAAACGCTCCGCTGCCAGTTAAGCGCGCAATTTGGGCTGCGAACCAGCTTCGCACCAAACCGTATCGCTTCGGCGGCGGTCACAAATCGTTTGTCGATAACGCCTACGATTGTTCAGGTACCATCTCCTATGCGCTAGGAGCGGCCGGATTAATCCCATCGCCCATGAGCTCGTCCGATTTCCAACGGTTTGGTGAAAGCGGCCGCGGAAAATGGATCACTATTTATGCGCGTAACGGCCATACCTACGCTATCATCGCCGGTCTGCGGTTGGACACGACTCCATACATAACCGCACACGATGTTTTTGCACCGCGCTGGCAGCCAACGGTGCGTATTCCGGCTACCGGTTTTGAAGCGCGGCATCCGGTCGGGTTGTAAATCGCCTCCGGTAACGGCAAAATCGAGCATCGCACGTTCACGATCTATTCAGGCTCGACTTGGTTTTACGCCTTCGGAGTTGCGTAAACTTCGCTCGCTCAAGACCCCAGCGGGCATTCAGCGTTTTCTTGACGATCTTCCTTACAATCTCAGTTTCACCGCGCGATCTCCGAGAAAAGTCCTTCAGGATCGGACCGCTTCGTGTCTGGAGGGCGGAATTTTTGCCGCCGCCGCTTTGCGTGTCCTGGGATTCCCGCCGCTCATCTTCGATTTGGAAGCCGATCGTGATACCGACCACGTGGTGGCAATTTTTAAAGTGCGCGGCCGCTGGGGCGCGGTCGCCAAATCAAACTTTTCCGGGTGCCGTTATCGCGAACCGGTTTACCGCAGTTTGCGCGAACTCGCGATGAGCTATTTCAATATTTATTTCAACCTGCGCTTCGAACGCACCTTGCGCCGGTATTCACGTCCGGTAAATCTCGCTCGCTTCGATGATTTCAATTGGATGGCGACCGAAAAGCCAATCTGGTTCATCGCCGAACATCTTTGCGTTATCCCGCACATTGCGCTTCTCACACCGACGATGGAGAAAAATCTCACTCGGGTCGATTCGCGCACGGTCAAAGCCGAGATGACCGGGCACCGGAAGAAGCGCTGATTAGGCTCGGCAAATTTGCGCGGCAACCCGTTCCGCTTCCTGCTCGAGTGGCGCATTTTGATAACCAAATGCGGCGCATTCAATCAAATAATCGCGCAGAAAAGCAACGGTCCCGCCGAGTCGCTCGTATTGAGCCGTGTGCACCAGTTCGTGCGCAACAATTTGCCGATTCTGCCGGCAATCGCTTCGAACAAAAATGCCGTAGTGCAGCGTGAGTCCCCTTGGCTTTTGCGGCAGCGATGCGATTTTCTTTGATGCCACGCTCACAACCGGATCGGGCGGCGTAGGAATTTCTTCGACCATCAACAGTCGCACGCGTTCGGGCTCGCGTACACCGGCCGCACGGGCATCGGCAAGTTGATTCGAAGAAAGCGGCGAGCCATCGCGCAGGATTCGCAGTTCTTGCTCGCACGCCCAGTTAACAGCCAGTGGCAGTATGGCCTCGAACTGATCGACCAACGTCTCGCATTCCACATCTTCAGCGAAAGCAAGAATCCGGCCCGCTTAATGAAAAACTGAAGAGCGAGCCACCGCCGTCGCTGAGTCTCGCCAGGGACGACGTAAAATACAAAATGAACGTTTAGATCTGCGGTGGTTCGGTTGATCTTCGGCCAGAGTTGGGCAGTCTGTAATTAATTCGGCATGATTTCTTTCATCGTTCCGGCTTACAACGAGGAGTTCGAGCTACCATCAACGATCGCGGCCATAAAAAACGCGGCCGGCTTCGATCAAGACCATGAAATTATCGTGGTCGATGACGCCTCCGACGATTCGACTGCAGAAATCGCAAAAAATGCCGGGGCAAAAGTTATTTCGATCAATTGCCGGCAAATTGCAGCCGCGCGCAATGCTGGCGGCCGCGCCGCGCAAGGCGAGGTTTTAGTCTTTGTCGATGCCGATACACGGATTAATGCCAGGCACATAATCGGTGCGATTCACGCGCTCAATGCAGGCTATGTTGGCGGCGGAGCGCGCGTCGAAGCGCACGGTCCGATTCCAAGATGGGGCCGCATTTTCCTTACACTCTTCGGCGCGATTTATTTTGGGCTCAACTTCGGCGCGGGCGCCTTCCTTTTCACGACTCGCGACAATTTTCGCGCGATCGGCGGTTTTGATGAAGATCTTTTCGTTGGTGAGGAGATCTTTTTCAGTCTGGCACTGCGAAAGATCGGCCGGTTCAAAATTCTTAAGGAGCCGATTGTGACATCTGGCCGAAAGTTGCGGATGTACTCGGCGCGTGAAATTTTTGGGGATATGTTTGCAGTCGTGTTAGGCGGAAAGCGGGCGGCACGTTCGCGCGCCGGACTCGACATTTGGTACAATGGCAGACGAGAGACGAGTTCGACATGAAAGAATCGCAAATTTCAATTGCAGCAACGTTGGAGGCGATCAGGCGCTGTCATCCGGTGATGAAGGAGCTGCGTCCTCACATTCATAATACTGAGAAATTCGTCGAACGAGTGCAGCGACAACAGAAACGCGGCTACATCGTCGCCTTACTGGAATCGGAAGGTGAAGTGCGCGCCGTCGCAGGTTATCGGTTTTTGGAATCGCTTCATTCCGGAAAATTTCTTTACGTTGATGATCTGGTTACCCGCGCAGTCGATCGCTCGCTTGGTTTCGGGGGCCAGCTTTTCGACTGGCTAGTACAACAGGCCCGCGAGCAGGGCTGCGAAAATCTCGAACTGGATTCAGGCGTGCAACGATTCGATGCGCACCGATTTTATCTGGTCAAACGGATGAACATTTCGTCCTACCATTTCCGGATCAAAATCGAACATGAGCGCTGAACTTATGAAAAACGAGAACCCATGGATCGAGATTTGCCCCGGCATCAAACGGCAGACGATGGCGAGCGGAAAGACCATGTATCAAATGACGGCGGAACTCGCCGCCGGCAGTAAGATGCCGGAGCACCGGCATCTGCAGGAGCAGATCGTCCACATTTTATCGGGCCGGATGAACCTGATCGTTGACGGAACGCCGCACGAACTGAACGCGGGTGATTCGTTTTATCTTGGCAGTAACGTGCCGCACGGAGTCGAGACACTGGAAGAAACACGGGTCCTCGACACATTCAGCCCGCCGCGGAACGAGTATCTGGCAATCGACGAAGCGAATCGGTAGCGGAAGTAACCCTCGAGCGGGCAAGCGCGACTACCATTACGGTCGCTAACTTCTCGTTTCAGCAGCCGACTCCTCATACTCACTCTGACAAGTCCCCCCAATTCAAATCAAAACTTGCCACTAATGCCCGGAGACTACACCGCGACGTTTGCTACGGATGCCAGTGTCTCGGGCGACCTGACCATTGTTCTTCGCAATACCGGTGGTGCTGTCGATTTCGACAACGTATGTCTCAGCGCGGCTCCTACCGTACCGGAACCTCTCACCTTATCGCTCGTTGGCCTTGGCCCGGCGATCGGCTTTCTAAAGGGCCGGCAAGCGAAGTAATCCGAGCGCAGCCGTGATCCTAACGCCAAGCTAGCGGCCTGTTTATCATCTGACCGTGCAGGAAAAGCTTGGCATTTCAAATCCGCCTCGGATAATCTGAGGGCCTAACCAAACAAAACCATGCTACACATCATTTGGTCTATCATCATCGGTTTCCTCATCGGCTTGTGCGCGCGAGCGATCATGCCTGGAGCACAGCAACTTGGGTTCATCATGACTACTGTGCTCGGCATTGCGGGATCCATCGTCGGCGGCCTGATTGGGCGAATCTTTTCCAAACCAGCACCCGGCTCGGCGTTTCATCCCGCGGGATTTATCATGTCGGTGATTTGCGCCATCCTATTGCTGTGGCTCTGGACCAAGTTCGGCGGCGCAATGGCGCACTAAAAGGCAACCGGCTTCATCATCCGACTTGTTCACCTGACTGTTGGTGACTGGGCGGAGCCATTTTAAGTCACGGTTGCGCTTCCTCGGACTTGGTCTACAATAGGCGCTTCGAAATGGCAGAGAACATCGAAACGCTGGATCTCAAAGAGTTCCAACTGCATGGGAAGGATACCGGCAGCGCGGACGTTCAAGTCGCGCTGTTGACCCAACGGATTGCGCAGTTAACCGAACACTTGAAGAGCCACGCGAAAGATCACTCGTCGCGTCGCGGACTTTTAAAAATGGTCGCGCAGCGCCGGAGCTTGCTCGATTACTTGAGCCGGTCGCAAGCCGATCGTTACAAGAAGCTGATCGACAGGTTAAATCTGCGGAAATAATCGCAGACGATTTTCGCGCGTGCTTCGAAAGTTCGAAGCCGGATCGAAAATGAATAACGCGCAGACCAGGCCGTTAAAACACCTTGGATTTTAGGTTTTAGGTTCGCATCCCGCAGTTGTCGCAGGGCAACGGATTTAAAACCTACAGTCAGGGTGACCGGCCTGGAATTCGCACATCCAGGATAGAAATATGCAACAAAAGGTCATGGCCCAAATTGGGGCCAATCAAATCTCAATCGAGACCGGCAAAATCGCCAAGCTCGCCGACGGCGCGGTCATCGTTTCAAGCGGCGACACAATCGTTTTGGTCAGCGCGGTTTCGGCTGCGTCCATCAAAGAAGGACAGGATTTCTTCCCGCTAACAGTGGATTACCGCGAAAAAGCGGCAGCCGCGGGGAAGTTTCCAGGCGGTTATTTCAAGCGGGAAGGGCGTCCAACGGAAAAAGAAACCCTCACCTCGCGGATGATTGATCGGCCATTGCGGCCGTTGTTTCCGCACGGTTATTTCTACGACACCCAAATTATTTCGATTTTGCTGAGCGCGGATGGTGAAAACGATCCCGACGTTCTCGCCATCAACGGCGCATCGGCGGCGTTGTCGGTTTCGGACATTCCATTCGGCGGGCCGATCGGCGCCGTCCGAGTGGGACGGATTAACGGCCAATTCGTCGCTAACCCGACGCACAACGAGCGCGAGCAGAGCGATCTCGATCTGATTTATGTTGGGACCGAAAACGACGTCATCATGATCGAAGGCGCCGCCCACGAAATGCCGGAAACAGACTTCGTAAAGGCGCTGGAATTTGCGCACGGGCACGCGCGCGAAATGATCCGCATTCAAAAGGAGCTCGCATCGCAAACCGGAAAGCCAAAACGCCAAATGCCGCTTCTGACCGTCAAGCCGGAGTTGCTCGATATCGCCTATCAGGTTGTGGGCGACCGAATCGAGAGCGCTCTCTACAGCGAAGGGAAGGTCGCACGCGCAAAGGCCATCGAGACCCTGCGCGAAGAAGTAAAGAAATCGATTTCGGAAAAATATCCCGAAACGGATGCATTTTCGATTTCGCAGGCCTTCGATTACGTTCAGAAAAAGGCATTCCGGATCAGCATTCTCGATAAAAAGAAACGAGTGGACGGTCGTGGCTATCAGGATCTGCGCCCGATCAACTGTGAAGTCGGCGTTCTTCCTCGCGCGCATGGGTCGTCGATTTTTCAACGGGGCGAGACCCAGGCGCTTGCCTTGGCGACGCTTGCGCCGATCGAAGAAGCTCAGATGATCGACGCCTACGGCGGCGGCGGACAGTCAAAGCGATTCATTCTGCATTACAATTTTCCGCCGTTCAGCGTGGGAGAGACCGGGCGGACCGGCGCGCCCGGGCGGCGTGAAATCGGTCACGGCGCATTGGCCGAGCGCTCACTCGAACCGGCGGTGCCGAACGAGAACGATTTTCGCTACGCGATTCGCGTGTCGAGCGAGATCATGGAATCGAACGGTTCCACCTCGATGGCGAGCGTCTGTGGCGGAATGCTCGCATTGATGGATGCGGGCGTCCCGATGAAGGGAATTGTTGCCGGAATTTCGGTCGGTCTCGTCACCGAGCACAGTGAAGACCGGCAATTGAAGCGCTACGAATTGCTCACCGATATCATCGGTTCGGAAGATCATTTCGGCGACATGGACTTCAAACTTTGCGGCACGGACAACGGCATCACCGGTTATCAGCTCGATCTGAAATTAGCCGGAATCAGCCACCAAATCATGGCCGAAGCGATCATGCGGGCAAAGGAAGCACGAACGAAAATTCTCCAGATCATGCGTGGAACACTCGACAAGCCTCGCGCTGAATTGTCCAAGTACGCGCCACGGATCGAGACCATCAAAATTAATCCGGAGAAAATCGGCGCTCTCATTGGCCCCGGCGGCAAGACGATCAAGGGTATCGTGGCCGAGACCGGCGCGGAAATTAACATCGAAGACGACGGTTCGGTCCACATTTACGCGACCAGTGGCGAATCAATGCAGCGCGCCAAGGAAATTATCGGCGGAATGACCAGGGAGATCGAAATTGGCCAGACCTATCAGGGTCGAGTCGTTTCTACAAAAGAGTTCGGCGCCTTTGTCGAAGTTCTCCCGGGTAGAGAAGGACTGGTTCATATTTCCGAGCTCGCCGATTTCCGGGTAAAACGCACCGAGGACGTGGTCAAAGTCGGCGACATGATCTGGGTCAAGTGCATCGGGATCGACGACAAGGGCCGGGTGAAACTTTCTCGCAAGGCCGCCCTGAAAGAACGCGCCGAAAAGGAAACTGGCCAGGCTGCGCCGGCCGATTACGAGCCGGCGAAACGATAAGCTTCTATTGATTCGCGCTTGAACCAGCGCTGAACCGATTTCTGTCGGGCTACCCAGTCCACCCAACGGCTTCCCAGCACAGGGTGTTGCCGCTACAGTTGCAAAAATCGCGATGAAATCCGGTTTTCTTGAAAAACTGATCGGCCGCCTTGGGCGGATCGGCCCGGAGGAAGTACAAAATTACTTCCTGCGCCTGGCTCAGGAGAAAGGCTTTCTCGAGACCGTCTTCAATGCGATCCAGGAAGGAATCATTGTCACCGATTCAAGCGGCCGGATCACCTACCTCAATCGAGCTGCCTGCAACCTCTTCGGTCTGCAAAGTGATGACTCGTTAGGCAAATCTCTTGATCAACATGTGCGCGGGCTCGATTGGAAATCACTGACCCAAAGCGGCGGACCGGCCAGCCGCGACATCGAAATTTTCTATCCGACAAATCGCGTCATTAATTTCTATGTGGTGCCGCTCTTGATCGAGCAGGAGCCGGACCGGGGCGGCGAGACCGGCACGCTCGCCCGCGAAGTCGGTCATGCCATGATTTTGCGCGACATTACGGAAAGCCGGCGGAGCGCCGCGCAGACTCTCGAATCGGAGCGATTCAATGCGCTCACCCTTCTGGCCGCGGGCGTGGCCCACGAAATCGGAAATCCTCTTAATTCGCTGAACATTCATCTGCAGTTGCTCGAACGAAACGTGAAAAAGCTCAGCGGCGCCGCGCGCGATGAGATGCAGGAATCGATTGATGTCGCACGGGCAGAGATCAACCGGCTGGACTCAATCGTCTCGCAGTTCCTGCGCGCGATTCGTCCCACTCATCCACGCCTTCAGCCTGAAAACGTGAATCTGATGGTCGATGAAGCGGTGCGGTTTTTTGCGCCCGAAATCAAAGACCGTGAAATTGTTGTCGAGCAGGAGCTGCGGTCAGACCTGCCAGTACTCCAACTCGACCGCGACCAGATGAAGCAGGCGTTTTACAACGTGATCAAGAATAGCCTCGAAGCGATGAAGCCGGGAGGAATTCTGCGAATCCGCACCGACATGGATTCAACCCATGTCGTAATCAGTTTTACCGATACCGGCGGGGGAATTTCGGCCGAGAATCTTAGCCACATATTCGAACCGTATTTCACGACCAAGGTTTCCGGAACGGGACTCGGGCTGCTGATTGTCCGGCGAATCGTCCGCGAACATGGCGGCGAATTATCGATCCAAAGCGATCAAGGCAAGGGTTTGGTTGTGATGATTCGGCTCCCCTACATCGACAAACGCGTCCGCATGCTCGAAGCAGGAAATAAAATTGCGACGAGCTGAGAGAAACAATCAGCTACAGCCCTGGCTGGTGCCGCATTCGGTACAGACGCCGCAGGCGCCGGCCCGAATGACTTTGTCGGACCCGCAGTGGGAGCAAACAATGTCCATGAACATGTTGCCGAGCGCTTCCTGGACCCGGTCGGCATGGCTCTGGCCGTTGGTGGCAACACGCGGTTCGCCTTCGTTCGGGCAATCATTGGTGATCACATCCAGAATTTCTTTTTCGCCAGTCCGCGCCAGATCCGACACCGGACGGTTGAGCGCTTTCTTTTCCATCTCGGGAATCTCCTTCAACGGCAGCTCCGGTTGTCCCCGACCGGGCGAGGTCGCTTCCTTGTAGCCTTTGATGAATTGGCAGGCGAGCCAGCGAAAGACGTAATCGGTGATGCTGGTGGCGTTGCGAATATCGGGATTCTTGGTGAACCCGCTCGGCTCGAACCGCTGATAAGCGAATTTTTTGACTAACGACTCCAGCGGCACGCCGTATTGCAACGCGATCGAAGTGAGCGTGCCGACGGTGTCCATTAAACCGCCGATGGTGCTGCCTTCTTTCGACATGGTGATGAAAAGTTCGCCCGGTTGATTGTCCTCGTACAAGCCGACGGTGATGTACCCTTCATGCCCGGCGATCTCGAACCGATGCGTTAACGACATCCGCGTATCAGGCATGCGGTGCCGGATTGGTTTGTCCACTTTGCCTCGCAACATCGACAATTCTTCTTCCAGCTGGAGGACGCGTTTCTGGAAATCGTCGCGTTCGACCGTGATGTCGAGGGCAACTTCACCATTGTCGGCCCCGCCCATATCGCGCGTTTTGCGGGTGTTGAGGGGCGCGGATCGTTTGGAGCCTTCGCGGTAAATCGCGATCGATTTCAAACCGAGTCGCCAGCCTTCGATATAGCTGTTCATGATGTCGTCCACTGTCGCCGCTTCGGGCAGATTGACCGTCTTGGAGATCGCGCCGCTCAAAAACGGTTGCGCGGCCGCCATCATTCGGAGATGCGCCATATAATTAAGAGACCGCTCGCCTTTGAACGGTTTGAACGCGCAATCAAAGATCGATAAATGCTCCGGCTTCAATCCCGAAGAAATGGTTGAGCCGTCGGAATCGAGCACATCCTCGATGGTGTCGAATGCGTCGATGTGCGCGATGATGCGATCGATCTCTTCCGAATTGTATCCGAGTTTTTCCAGCGCCGGTTTGACCGTTTGATTGACAATTTTCAACATGCCGCCGCCGGCCAGCAGTTTGTATTTCACCAGCGCGATGTCCGGCTCGATCCCGGTGGTGTCGCAATCCATCAGGAAACTGATCGTGCCGGTCGGCGCAAGAACGGTGACCTGCGCATTGCGATAACCGTGACGTTTGCCGAGCTCAGCCGCGCGTTTCCAGGTTTTCGCCGCTTCCTTTTTTAGATAACCGAATTCATCCACGTCCGGAATGTCGTTCACCGCGCATTTGTGCAGATCGATGACTTCGAGCATTGGTGCCACGTTGCTCTTCGAAACCGGTTTCGCTACGCCGCTGCAGCGCGCATCTTTGTAACCGGGAAACGCGCCCATCGTTTGAGCCATCCGCGCACTTTGTTCGTAGGCTTCGCCAGTCATGATGGACGTGACCGCGCCACACAAAGCGCGCCCTTCCACGCTGTCGTAGCCGTAACCGTAGCTCATGATCAGCGATCCGAGATTGGCGTAACCGAGCCCGAGCGTGCGGAAAATGTGCGAGTTCTCGGCGATTTCCTTGATCGGATAACTCGCGTTATCGACAATGATTTCCTGGGCGGTGATGAAAACGCGCACCGCCGCTTTGAATCGCTGGAGATCGAACACGCCGTCTACGGTTTTGAATTTCATTAAATTCAGCGACGCGAGATTGCAGGCGGTATTGTCGAGAAAAAGATATTCGCTGCACGGATTAGTCGAATTCTGGCGGCCTGTGCCTTTGCAGGTGTGCCATTTGTGAATGGTGGTATCGAACTGAATTCCGGGATCGCCACAGACGTGCGTGCCTTCCGCAATTTTTCGCAGGAGCGTGCGCGCATTCTTGCATTCGCACGGTTCGCCATCGGTTACGCGGCGGGTCCACCATTCGCGGCCCTCCAGCGCTGCTTCCATGAATTCGTCGCTCACGCGCGCGCTCAGATTTTCATTTTGGTACATGACCGAGCCGTAGGCGTCGCCGTTGTAACTGCCGTCGTAACCTTGCTCGATCAACGCCCACGCTTTTTTCTCTTCCCTTTGTTTCGCATCGATGAACTCCTCAATGTCGGGGTGCCAATCTTTTAATGTGTTCATCTTGGCCGCGCGCCGCGTCTTGCCGCCGCTCTTCACTACGTTGGCCACCTGATCGTAAACTTTCAGGAACGACAACGGTCCGCTCGGCTTGCCGCCGCCGCTCAATTTTTCACGCGTCGACCGGAGGGTGGAGAGATCGGTACCAGTGCCGCTGCCGTACTTGAAGAGCATCGCTTCGCTGGTCGCGAGACGCATGATGTCTTCCATGGTGTCGTCCACGTCCTGGATGAAGCAGGCGCTGCCCTGCGGATATTCGTATTGGGTCGGCGCGCGCTCGGCCAAGCCGGTTTCGCGATTATAAAAGTAATTTCCTGCGCCGGCGTCCTTGCCGATCCCGTATTGATGATACAAACCGACGTTAAACCAGACCGGCGAGTTGAACGCGCCGTGTTGATTCACGCAAAGCCAGGTCAATTCGTCATAAAAAATATCCGCGGCTTCCTGGTCTGCGAAATAGCCGTCCGCGACTCCCCAATCCGTGATCGTGCGCGTGACGCGATGAACGAGTTGGCGCACCGAAGTCTCGCGGCCGCCTTTGCGCGGATCGGTCCCGTGCGCGATATCGCCGTAAAAATACTTCGAGACGGCGATTTTCGTCGCCAACGCGCTCCAGCCTTTTGGAACCTCGATGTTCTCCTGTTTGAAAATTACTTTGCCGCCGTCGTCCGTAATCTCCGCAGTGCGTCGCTCCCATTCGATTTGATCGAACGGCGCGAGTGCCGGGTCGCTGAACACCCGCTCGAAACGCAAGCCGCCGTTTTTCTTTTTGGCCGATCGAGCTGTTCTACGATCGGTTGACTTGCGCGACGACTTGTTCAAAGCGGAGGGCGAAATCCCAGGTTTAAGTTGAATCATGGCTAGGCGGTCCGGTTAAAGGTTGTGAACGGCTGGTAAATACCTGCGAAGAGCCCAGCTAATAACCTGTGAATTCTGGCGAATAACAAGTAATAGATGAGCCGTTCGGCGGATATACAATATGCGGTGCAGAACGGACTCAAATCAAGAGTTTAATTGTAACATTTTCTGAATTGCAAAAGTCCGCTCAGGACTCTCGAAGGCTGGTCGGTTTAAATCAGCCAGCGAGCTGGCGGAAGGGGTGGGATTCGAACCCACGGTGGGTTGCCCCACGCTCGATTTCGAGTCGAGTGCCTTAAACCGGACTCAGCCACCCTTCCAGAGAATCAGCACAACCGGTTAGCGCCGAAATGCGCGTTTATTATCAGGTGCGGGGCGCAGTTTGCAAACTTGGCGAATCGTTGGACCGCACATTTTCGTTCGAATCGCGGTCCCTTTTTGCACCCGCGATAAACAGGTCTCGTTAGGGCTGGTCGCCCACCGGCATCAAATTGCCGGGAAAAAAACTTTGGGTTTTCCCCTTGACGCCTCCTTGGTCAACTTGCAATCTACGCACTTATGAAGAAATCCTTAACCAAATATTTCTTGGGTTTAGTGTTCGTGTTTGCGGCGGTTACGCTGTGCAACGCCGGGCCGATGCCGGTGGAGAAAAATGTTGCGCCCGCTCCACCGCCTTGCGATTGGACCGGGTTCTACGTCGGCGTGAACGGCGGTATCGGTTGGCAAGAATCCAGATTCAGCGACCAAAATTATGCCGGCTACGAAGGCGCTTATTACGTCACGGAACCTGGCGTCACCTACGACAACGTTAATGGTGTAATTGGCGGTCAGATGGGATTCAACTACCAATGGAAAGATTTGGTGCTCGGCATTGAGGCTGACGCCGATTACAGCGGCAATACCATTAATAAAACCCGGCTGACCAACTTTGGTGAGACGGATCACAACGGCGTAGAAAACTGGGGCTGGTACAATGTCGCCAGAATTGATTTCCAGGGATCAGTCCGTGGTCGCCTCGGTATTTCTTTCCTCGACAATAAAGCGTTAATCTATGGGACCGTCGGTGGCGCCTTTGTCCATGGTGATTGGGACTCTCGCGTTGCTTAGTACACTTCAGATGAGAGCGGGGACTACGACCAGGCGTGGACGGGGAATGACTGGCGCTGGGGTCTGATTGGGGGAATGGGTATCGAGTACAAGCTCAACTGCCGCTGGAGCATCAAAGCGGAAGGTCTTTACACCTGGCTGGCAGAAGATTCGCAAAGCGCGAGCTATGTCGGCGCCGATTCAACCAACAATTCTCAGGCAAAGTTTGTATTCGGGGACGAACTTTATTCTTTCAGGTTTGGCGTAAACTACAACTTCGGCAGTTTCTTCGGCCACTAAGCTGTAACTGTCAGGCGGAATTTCAAAGACCGGCGCACGAAATTGCGCCGGTCTTTCGCTGTACATTCCGATACAACGTCGAAATCAAGACTTGACGAGATTTACTGCAACTCGACGATCTCTCGGGTAAAGTTCGCCGGAAGCGCAAAGTTATGATCATTCGATCGGCAGTTTGGCGATGGCTTTTAACCGTGTGCGTTCCCTGCGCCGCGCTGGCCATCCTCGGGCGCCAGATTTATCTCAACACCCACTATGGGTTGTCCACCTGGAAGGGAGGCGGCATGGGCATGTTCGCCGCCGCAGATGAACTCGCCAACCGTTATGCGAAGGTTTTTCTAGTTCATTCCGACGGGAGCCGAGACCCGCTCCCCCAGCTCACTCCTGAGGATCAGGATTTGTTGAGTCGAGCTTTGGAGTATCCAGCCCGAGAAAATTTTCTGCGTGCGGCAAGAATGATCGGGAGCGAGAACTGGATCCCCGCTTTCCAACGCAGGCCTGTATTAAAAGTAAATGGTAACGGCGACCCGGTAAGCGCAGAGGACAAGGCATTTCGCGTGATGGTCGCCTCGCCACTTCGGTCGGAGAGCGAAGATAGAAATCCGAGTGTGGAAATTCAGTTTTGGAAGCTCACCTACGATCCGCATACCAGGCGTTTGCATGGCTCGCTCGC